>WNGE01000190.1_pt1 | contig 77207 bp, 82 predicted proteins | sample 5400651 | NCBI WGS metagenome assembly WNGE01 (sample SAMN13153370, study PRJNA577476) | soil metagenome | isolation source: 60 cm soil or saprolite under grassland replicate 2 | place: USA:California | collected 2016-06-15 | reverse complement strand
CTCGCTTTCTCATACTGCCACAGCGCCAGTATCGCTCGAAGTTAAGCAGTCACACTAATCGTTGCTGACGCAACGAGAAGATCTTTTAGACCGGCCTTTTCCAGCTTCAGAGAGATTGGGGGCCTGCGTTCGGATCTAATTACAGCTTCTTCGTATTTGCGGAAAGCTTCGTCGGTTCCGTACAGCTGAAAGTCGGAGCGTCGAGGTGTTTCTGGATGCTCAGGCTGAACCGTCACTTGCGATTTGCCTTCTGGTAGGCCTTCACAAACGCTCTAGCAAAGTTCGTTTCGGGCTTCCGCTCGAACAGGTTGCTGCGCTCGTCTTTGAAGCTGATTAAAATGCGCGTACGCTCTCCCATCCTTGCAAGGTAAGCTGTCGCGACTTCTATGTCGGCATAGACTGGACGCCCACGCTGAACATTTTGTGCCCGGAACAGTGGTCGTCTTGACGCTTAAGAGGCGGGTCTCAACATCTTTCCCAAAGACAAGCACCACGTCGGCGTTTTCGGCGGAATCGGCAATCTTCAAGGCAGGCAGCTTCTTAGCTATCTCGTTAACGATATTATTCCGCGCTTTCACCTCTTACGGGTTAGCGTTTCTTCTTAGCGGGCTTTTCATCGACGCGTGCGAAGTGATCGCCTGGCTCGCACCTAAAAAAACTCACTGAGCTCGTTAACCAAGTCTTGGTTGGTCTGCGCGCGGTTGGGATCGATGAGACGGCTCGCCTGCGCAGGAGGCTTGTTCATCGCCTTAGCTACCTTGTACCCGGTGTCGTAACCTCGAGCCTTAACAAATCAGCTACAGCGAAGCGACAACGCACCATACCACTGGACTAGACCACGCGTGATTCGCGGGCCGCTATTCACTTGACCGTTATTCACCGGTGCGTAACTAAGCCGAAGGAAGGCCCGATGCAAAGGGCGGGGAGCTTCTTTTTGCGTTTACTGGTCGAGCCGGTTTGGTGGCTCTTGTGGTAAGCGTTTGTCGACAATCTTTTGGTGCTCCGAACGCGAGTTCGAAGGTTGCCACCGGAGGGGAGAGATTGCTCGCCCCGGTCCGGTTTTTTCCCTCACGAAAGGGAGCCGCAGTATAGCATCTGCCCCAAACGGCAGCCCCCACAGTGCGTTTTATCGCGAACTCTGGCGAGGGAGCTCGACCTCTGGGAAAGGATTGCTGAGCAATTTGCAAGGGAAGGTGGTCGGGGAGAGAGGATTTGAACCTCCGACCTCTCGGTCCCAAACCAGCTGCCCGATCTGAGATGCACCTTAGGTAATGCTTTACTTAGTCTGCGATTCCTTTTGTTCCAATTGACGTTTGATCAATCGCTCGGCGAGCTGAGGTACCACTTCCCAGGCGATCTCCTGTACTACTCTCTCAGAAAGATGCTCCACAGCTCGGCGAGCGATGGCATCGATCAACTCCGGTGACAAGCTTTGCGCGGTCAATGGTGCCTGAGCAGCCGGTTGTTCAATAGCGCCGCTCAAGACTGGTTGGCTATCCTGCCGGTGATAAGTCCGCTGTTCGAGGTGCGATTCGTCCGCTACCGGGCGCTCTCGCGCCGATTCTTCCCAACTCATAACCGGCGGCGCTGCCGCGACTTGGGGTTCAGCAAAAGCAGTGGAGACCATAGGAGCCGGAATCTTCTCTGGCTCGTCCAAATCAAGGTCGAGTTCGAAATCATCTGCGGCTAACGCTTCAGCCGGTTCTAAGTCGCCCAGATCCAGCAAGGAGTCGTTCATTTCGGTAAGGGCGGCACTTTGTGCGCCGTTTGATTGACTTTCCATCTTATTCTCATTAAATGCTGGTTTGGCAACGAATGCTGGTTCCGCAACCTGCCTATCCGCGACGAACTTAGGAGTATGAGGTGTCAAATTCGCCGGGAGCCTAAGTGTGTCGGCTGTTGCTATTTCCAATTCCGAGGTCGACAGTAGAGGCTGCTCCGGCTCCTCCGGGGCCGGAAGTTCGGCTGTGGGCACTTCTGACTTAGGCGGTTTACCACCCACCAGTTCGCCTACCTTATCTATCAGGCGTCGTATCGATTGGAATGGCTTTGTCAAGGTGTCGTCCGCGCCAACTCTGCGCGCCTCCGCTTCGTCGAACGGCTCAAACGAGCCGACCAAAAGCATAACAGGAATATACTTTAATTTCTCGCTTCCCTTAATGTATTCACAGACTTCATAGCCGTTAATAATTGGCATGAAGACGTCCGCGAGCACGATATCGGGAAGTAATTGCTCGACTTTTTCAATTGCTTGCTCACCATCACCGACGGTTATTACTTCCACACCTTCGTCGGTGAACGTAAGGTCTATGACTTTTTGGATGGTGACTGAGTCGTCGGCAAGTAGGAGTTTTCGTCCAGCTAACAATGGCTAAAGTCCCTTAGCTGAGGTGGGCACCACTGGCGGGGGTGATTTAGCACAGTTGGTGCGGGGCATGTCGGTGAATGGCCGTTCCAAAAGCAGGCCACAGATGAACCTAACACCCGCCGCAAGGGGCCGTCAAGGGTTTAGTTTTTGGCGTCAGGACGGCCGCCGTGACGAGCCGGTCACGACTATGTCGTCGCCCGTGTTCTCTTTGCCGTCCGGGCCGTTGGAACGAAGCAAAAAGTGATCGCGCTCACCCTGATATTGGTAAGGTTTGTGCCAGGGGTCCAACCTGATAATTTGGGCCAGATACCGGGGACTGAGATGATCGATTAGCACCGGCTGCCTGTCGGAAGCAACATAGAAACCGCTGTCTTTGCGGAAGTTTTCCAGCGCCCGGGCGATGGTCGCAAGTTCGGTCTCGGCTCGTTTCCGCTTTTCTTGATTAAGACCCTCTACCAGAGCGTCGAGGCTTATCCAGTCGCCTTTACCGGTCCGCAGGTCGGATACGCGCCAATTACCTTTGTCCTTGCTAAGCCGAACGTCGGCCTGCACCAGCGCGGTCACGACGGCCGAAGGGCTCGAGGAAAAGGGCAATCCGAGGTCTGACACGTCCCGGATCCGTACGGCGTCAGAGGGAAGCTCGATTCTTAGCGCGCCGGCGATCAAGCAGCGGGCGCGTTTCACACTGAGGTTGCCCGCAGCTCTACTTGGCGCGGGATCGGACGTCGTACACTCTTCCTGCGGAATTTTCCCGGGCGCTGCCGCGGCGAGAAGAGGGATCTCTTCCCACTGGTCCTGCCCGGTTCTCACTTCGGCAACGTGCCAGCGCCCCTGCTTGTCCTGTACCAACCGGAAAGCCGTCTCAATCTCTGCGGTTGCTTCGGCATTGGTGCCAGTCTCTGTGATTCTCTTGAGGCGCACAGCCCCACCGGGCAACTGTGCCCCGGCCATCCGACATATCAGTTTTTTCGCTTGCTTCTTACTAAGACTGCCCCAAGCAACCGTGCTACTAAGCAGTATCGAGAAGAAAAGTGTTAGAAGAAACAGACGTCGCATTACTGGTTTCATAGTCCGAGTATTGGGTTAGGCCTTACCCACCAACATCTGCAACATGATCTGCAGTTGAGCCGTAGTGAATGGCTTGGGTAGAAAAACCACTGCCCCTGCAGCAAAGCTGTCTGAAGAAAGCTTGGCATCCTGCTCAGCAGTCATCATCATTACAGGAATGCTCATCAGACGCTTTTCGGTTTTCATGTAACGGACCAACTCGGGCCCCGAAATGTGCGGCATTACGACGTCAAGAATCGCCGCGGTAAAGTGAGGATCTGTTTGCAGGATTTTGTAGGCTTCGCGTCCATCACGAGCTGCGACAACGCTATAGTTCTCTTTTTCCAGGATAGTGGCGATTAGACGAAGGATGGCGGGGTCGTCGTCAGCAACCAGAATGCGCCGGCCGGGCCTGGCTTCCTTGGTCACTTTCTTTTCTACCTTGTTTACCATTTTATACTTCCACGGCGCGGCAGCTCTCACCCGCCTGAGTAGATAGCTCCGCCGCTAACTTAATTGCGGCAACCATGCTGGAGTGTTCGGCCAGCCCTTTTCCCGCGATGTCAAATGCCGTCCCATGATCCACCGAAGTTCGTATGAACGGCAACCCCAGCGTCACATTCACCGCTTCACCAAAGGACAAGCACTTAACGGGAATCATTGCCTGGTCGTGATAACAGGCGATTACTGCATCGAACTCGCCGCGTGATGCGCGCAGAAAGACGGTGTCTGCTGAAAACGGCCCCTGCACGTTGATGTCCTCTAATCCGTGGCAAGCTTCGATGGCGGGAACTATCTCAGAAGCTTCCTCCACGCCAAAGAGTCCACCTTCGCCGCCGTGTGGATTAAGTGCCGCAACCGCAAGGCGCGGACCCTCGATCCCCCAACGTCTGAGTTCACGATCAGTCAGATGTATAGTTTTTACGATGCGGTCACGTTCAACCATACTGATCGCCTCTGAGAGCGAAACGTGCGTCGACAACAGAACTATCCGCAGGTTTGCCGCCACGAAGGCCATTGCATATTCCTCGGCGCCCGTCAGATGAGCGAGGAACTCTGTATGCCCTGGGAAACTATATCCTCCGAGGAATAATGCTCGCTTGTTTATGGGGGCAGTAGCAATGGCGTCGATGCTGCCTGCGGCGCACAACTCCACGGCGGCCTCGATGTAGCCGGCCGCGGCTTTGCCGGCTGCTCCTGACTCCATGCCAGGTTCTATTGAGCCGCTGATATTGTCGAGATGGAAGATTAAGGGCTCGGAGATCTCGTCGGGAAGTCTTTCGCCCCTGCGAATAATGTCGTAACCGCTCTGCAGGTCAAGAGTACGCGCGGTGTGAGCCAGCAACTGGGCGTCGCCTATGATTATGGGGACGCAGACACGACGCACTTCACCCTCAGCAACTGCTTTCAGCACCACTTCTGGACCGATACCGGCCGGATCCCCCATCGTGATGCCGATACGAGGCAGGAACCGGATCGGTCGATGCCCCGAGTGAGATGAGCTATTCACTAACTGTCGCATTAGTAAGAAGCGACGCGCCTGATGGCAAAGAGTGAGATGTCAGATGTCAGCGGCGAGACGGATTAAGCTATTCCGCCGCATTCTCAACACGTTCATCTGCCTTGTACATGTACTTAATATTTCGTTTGAGAATCAAAAGGTTTGGAGCCGCTTTGCGGTTGACCTTCAGAGCACCACGATCATACCACTCGATTGTACCTTCGATCTCTTCGCCATCAAGCAAGACAATTACCATCAACGTGTGTGCGTCAATCTGCTTCTTGTAATAGAAGATTTCGGCGCTGGTTTCCGTGGGAGGCGGAACGCGCTTGCGTACTTGAACAGCTGATTGTTGAGCGGCACGTTGCGGGACCGGGCCTCCATCGCTCCCTGTGTTGCGTTGCAAACTTCCGTTAGTACGCTCTCTGGGTTGCGGAACTTCGCGGGCCTTACCCTTCACTTCCGCAAGAGTAGTTCGAATGAGTTTACGATTCACCTGATTCTTACCTCCAATAAATCCAACACGGGTTTTGCAAGATCGATTGCGTCAGGCCCAGTTGCGCTGGGTGAGCTTGTTGATCGTAGTCAACACCTCTCACAGGCTGTGGCCGTTCGAGGAGAGGAACAAACATTTACCCGAATTGGGGAATCCTAAAAGGAATGGTCGTCATGCTACACAACCCTAAGCGAAAAAGCAAAGGCGAAAACTGTCACCGGAACGAAAAGAAAAGGAAGGTCAACTTGGACCTTCCTTAAGATCAGAACGATTATCAGAATCTGCTAATCGGCCTTCTTGCGGATGAATGTTGGAACATCCAAATCGTCAGCGCGCGCCCCCATCATCGGACGCGGTAAGTCATCTGATGGTCTTTGTACAAAACGCGGCGGTTGTGCCGGCATCGTCGCCGGAGCGGCGACGGCTGCCATCACCTGTGAATCTCTTTCGAACCCAGTGGCAATCACGGTAATCTTCATCTCGTCGCCCATGTTCTCGTCAATCACAGCGCCGAAGATGATGTTGGCGTCTACATCCGCAGCTTCGCGAATGATCGACGACGCGGCATTGACCTCAAACAACGTGAGGTCCGGTCCGCCGGTGATATTAATGAGCACGCCCTTAGCGCCTTGAATCGTGGCTTCTTCCAGCAATGGAGAGGAAATGGCTTGTTGTGTGGCCTCGATCGCTCGATTTTCGCCGGTTGCGCGTCCAGCGCCCATTAAGGCCATCCCCATTCCCTGCATGATCGATTTGACGTCGGCAAAATCGAGGTTTATCAGTCCGGGAACAGTGATCAAGTCACTGATTCCCTGCACCGCCTGTCGCAGTACATCGTCGGCCACGCGGAAGGAGTCGGATAGCGAAACTCCTCGTTCGACCGTATGAAGCAACCGCTCGTTGGGAATGGTGATTACGGTATCGACGCACTCGCGCAACTCGCGCAGACCCTGTTCCGCTTGCTGCATCCGCCTGCGGCCTTCGAAGTGAAAGGGTTTAGTCACGACTGCGACGGTCAACGCATTCAACTCGGTCGCTAACGAGGCGATAATCGGCGCCCCACCCGTGCCGGTGCCACCACCCAAACCCGTGGTAACAAACACCATATCGGCGCCTTCCAGCACTTCAATTATCTTGTCTGTATCTTCGAGTGCTGCTTCGCGACCCACCCCCGGATCTGCTCCGGCGCCAAGTCCTTTGGTAAGTCGCCCCCCAAGTTGAATCTTGATCGGAGCCCGAGATCTCTTCAGTGCCTGTAAATCGGTATTTGCAACTAGAAATTCGATCCCTTCGATCCCTGATTCGATCATGCGATTGACAGCATTACTGCCGCCGCCGCCGATGCCGATTACCTTGATCCGCGCGCCAGTCAACGGCGGATCGTCATCGATGAAGATATTAATGCCTCTTCCGGGCTCACGAGCTTCTGGTGTCATAGTTAGTTCCTCTCTCCCAAAGCGTGACGGCTTCCAAGGCCCTTTTCTTCTATATTGCGTTGCTCGCGGTGTTGGCATCGATATGTTGCGGACAATATCTTGTGCGGTCGGGCCGAAAGCATACAACAAGTTGTCAGAAAATACTACTGAAACGATTTCGAAATCGCGAAACAAAATGAGTGAGCCTGCCTGTTTGGCCGCGGCGATTCATCACTGTGCGCATCTCTGTAGCCTGCGCGCGTTGCGCCAGTAAGGCTAATCCCGCGGCAGCTGCCCACGCCGGGCTTTGAACGTCTTCGACTAAGCCGCCGAAGCGATCTCTTTCTGGAAAACCTGCACGCACCGGCGCATCGAATACCTGCTCTGCGATCTCGGTCATGCCGTTGAGCAAAGCGCCGCCGCCGGTAAGGACGACGCCGCTTGAGAGTTGTCGTTCCCAGCCGGCGTCTTTTATTTCGTCGGCCACGTGCATTAGTACTTCCTCTGCTCGCGGCTGCAGAATGTCGCAGAGGATTTGTCGGGAGAGTTGACGCGGAGGGCGACCGCCCACGGACGGAACTTCGACCATCTCGCCACGCTCCAGCTCACTAAGCGAAGTGCTGCAAGCGCAGCCAACCGTGCGCTTAATTCTCTCTGCCTCGGGTATTGGCGTACGCAAACCAAAAGCGATGTCGTTGGTAAAGTGGGATCCACCCAGCGGAAAGACAGCAGTATGCTGCACGGCGCCTCTCTGATAAATGATCAGACCTGTCGTTTCCGCGCCAATGTCGACGAGCGCCGCGCCGAACTCCTTGTCGTCATCGGTCAAGGATGCCTCGGCTGCGGCAAGTTGTTCGAGCACCATGTCCGCCACGATCAGTCCTGCTCGGTTCACGGCGTTGATAGCGTTCTGCCGAGCTGTTACCGGACTCGTCACGATGTGCACCTTAACAGCGAGTCGCGCTCCAATCATTCCCACCGGATCATTAATTCCATCCTGATCATCAACAATAAATTCCTGCGGCAAGCGATCAACTATTTCTCTTCCTGCCGGTAATTGGATGGCACAAGCAGAATCAATGGCCCTACGCACGTCTTCAGGAAGTATTTCGCGGTCGCGTCCGGAGACCGCCACGATCGCCTGCCCGTTAAAACCGAGAATGTGCGAACCCGCCAGATTAATTGTGACCTCCTCGGCCTCGAGGCCGCTCATCCTCTCCACTTCTTCTACTGCTTTCTTGATCGCATCTACGGCCGCATCAGGATTGACAATCACCCCCTTACGCAGGCCGCGAGCCTCAGTTTCACCTATACCCACGATGTTGAGCACTCCGCCTTCGCCCGGTTCGCCAGCAATACACGTCACTCTGCTCGTCCCTATGTCAAGGCCGATCGTGTGTTGCGTGCGCTTGGCCATTTAACTCTTCTCCTGCGACGGAATGAGGGAAATTGTCATCTAACGAGTACGATCAGGCTTTGCCTGTTCCCTCTTCTCATTAGCGCGGCTCTTCTCTTTGTTATTCTTCTTCAATTTGTCTTTTGCGACGATAGGTGTCCCTTCACCTTCGGTCTGACCGAGGTTACTTGTGCCTGTTAGTGTGTGCGCTCCAGAGACAAAACCCACAATTGCGCGCTTGCCCTGGGTCAGATCCACATAGCTGATAAACGGTCCACGCGACGTCTGCCGCTGTTCATCCAAAACTTGCAGCGCCTGTTTTAAGCGCTTGCCGGCATCCTCTGCTCCCAACCTGACTTCGATTTGTGCATCGTCTCCGGCCAACTGCGCTCGAACGTCGCCTGTGTCGAATAAGTTGACTTCGCTGATCCGTCCTGACAGGCCGTTCCCCTCCCACAATCGCTGCAACTCAAGGTATTTGTGGACACGCTCGCGATTCTCCGCGCGGGCACCCTCAGTGTCATCTTCGTTCCAACCTCTAAGAAAAAACGCAGGTATTTCGTCACTAGGTTTCATCTCGCCGAGAAGCACGGCGTCGTCGTCCACCCATGCAAAGTGTCCTGACGAAAGCCGAACGACAGCGCGAGGCACCCGCTCAGAAATACGTACGCGAATACCATCCGGCAAAACACGAGTTACTATGGCCGAGCGGACCCAGAGCAATCGCTCGAGGTGGGCACTGATCTCATTCAAATTGGCCCGCCAAACTCCAGTCGCGGCAACGTCATGCCGCACGATCCCTTGCACTGCTTCAATAGTGGCGTGTGACGTACCCTGCACGTCAACAGTGCGAAGCCGAAAAAAGCTGGCCGATGCGGCCGCTCGGTATCCGGTGAAAAGCAACACACCCAGGGTGATAACGAGAGCGAATTTAAGCGCCAGAGGAACGTAACCGAGAACCATGCGAAGTCGACTGGCAAGCGTTGCGCTTGACGCGACCCGTTCGCGGCGCACGGGCCGCTGCTGCGTTGAGCCAGAACGACTCTTTGCCGAAACGCCACTTCGGTTACCGACTTTTTGTCCAATCACTTGTTCACGCACAGCTACTCCTCCTTTCCCCGACTTTCTTCACCTTCCGCTGGAGCATCGGCCCGCCATAATTCAACTTCGTATTCAAGATCGATTCCGTGTTCGCGCTTCACGCGTTCACGTATCTCCTCTGCCAACGCGAGTGCATCTTCGGCGCGAGCATCTTCGCCTTCGGTAACTATGAAGTTGGCGTGGACCGGCGAAACCACTGCCGTACCTCGACGCGTTCCTTTCATTCCCATGTCGTCAATGATTTTTCCCGTCCCTACCGTGTTCGAAGGAGGGTTCTTGAAGAAACAACCTGCGGATCGGGTGCCGTGAGGTTGGGTTGCGAGACGTCGTGACTTGGCATCGTCCATGCGCTCGCGAATCTTTTCCGGATCGTCGGGTTGCAGACATAGAGTTGCGCCTAGCAAGAGCTGCCCATCTTTGAACGAGGTGTGACGATAGTTCCATTGCACGTTACTACCTGGTATTTCGAGCACGCGTCCTTCATGCGCAACTCTGACGGCTTGAGTCACCGTACCTATCTCGTGTCCGTAAGCGCCTGCATTCATCCACAACGCGCCTCCAACGGTCCCGGGGATGCCACCCAGTCCTTCGATGCCGGACAATCCCTGCCGCGAAACGTCTATACACAGACGTGGCAATGAGTAGCCGGCACTCACAGATACGCAGTTCCCATCGAATTGCACTTCGCCTTTCAGTTCGCGCAAGCTGAGCACGACATAGTGATGCGCTGCGTCATCCGCCAATACGTTGCTGCCCGAACCAAGTGCGCGCCAGCCAACGGCTGCCTCTTCTAAACTGAAAACAACCGCCGCTGCCTGTTCTTCACTCTCGGGTGAGATCACCCAATCGATGGATCCACCCACGCGCAAGCTCGTTAACTCAGCGAAACGTCGGCCGCGTTCAGCGCTCACGCCGAGGCGGCTCGCAATCTCCTCAATTGCTCGATCGCGTTGTTCGAATCCGCTTTGAATTTCTAACTCAGCCATCTTTCTTTGCTGTCTTTGCCTCGCCTTGCCCGCGTAGCAACTCTAATAACTGATCACTCACTCGATTCACTGTGCCTGCGCCCATCGTTAGCACCAGATCTCCAGGTTGAACATGTTCCCGCAACGCGGCGGCTGCGTCTTCAAGTCGGCCAACGTACCGTACGTCTTTGTGGCCGAATCGCTTGATCGCATTTGTCATGCTTTCCGCAGTGACGCCTTCAATGGGATCTTCACTGGCGGCATAGATGTCCGTTATAAACAGCGTGTCAGCATTATTAAAGGAACGCGCAAACTCCTGCATCAAGTCGTGAGTGCGCGAGTAGCGGTGCGGTTGAAACAGGACCACAAGGCGGCGACCACCGGAGCCGATTTTTGCTGCCGCAAGTGTCACCCGGATCTCCGTCGGGTGATGACCGTAATCTTCGATGACCAGAACGTCGTCGACCTCGCCCTTTAATTGGAATCGACGGGCGGCTCCGACGAACCCACTCAGAGCATCAGCTATCTGTTCGAACGGAACATCCAGTTCCAAGGCGACCGCAATGGCCGCCAGAGAGTTGTAGACGTTGTGCGCGCCTGGGACTTGCAAGCTGACCTCGCCGACGACATCAACTCCGCGCCACACGGTGAAAGTAGAACCAAAACTATTGTTGTAACGAATGCCATGAGCAGAAACGTCAGCTTGCGCGCTGAGGCCATACGTCAGGCGGCGGCGTTCGATGTGCGGGATGATGGCTTGCACATTAGGATCGTCCAGACATAAAACCGACGAACCATAAAATGGAACTGAGTTAACGAAGTTTGTGAAGCACATCCGCACATCGTCCATGTCGTTGTAGTAATCCATGTGCTCGCGATCAATATTTGTGACTACGGCGATCGTAGGGGTCAGCATCAGAAATGAACGATCGCTTTCGTCAGCTTCGACAACCATTAGGTCGCTGGTTCCGAGGTGAGCGTTAGAGCCGAATGCTCCCACCACGCCGCCTACCACGATCGTTGGGTCTAAGCCGGCGTTACCAAGCACCGTCGCAACCATTGACGTGGTTGTAGTTTTTCCATGCGAGCCTGCTACGGCCACTGAATGCGGTTTGAGCCGCATCAGCTCAGCCAGCATCTCCGCGCGCGGAATAACTGGAATGGATCGCCTTTGCGCTTCGATGACTTCGGGATTGTCATCCCGCACCGCGGTCGAGCGAACCACGACGTGAGAATCGCCAACATTCTCAGCATTGTGCCCTTCGATAAATTGCACTCCCATCTGTTGGAGCCTGTCGGTTACGTTTGAGCGCTTAAGATCAGTGCCGGATACGCGGAAGCCAAGATTAACCAACACCTCAGCGATTCCGGACATGCCTATGCCGCCGATGCCAACGAAATGAACCTGTTGAATGCGACGAAACATACTAATCGATCAACTGCTCGATCAAGTCCACCACCGCCGCCGCGGCGTCACCGCGAGAGAGTTGGCGACCTGCTCTTTCCATCATGTCTATTTTTTCCGGTTCTTGCACCAGTACCTTAATCTCCTCGGCCAGTCTTGTTCCGCCTAGTGCCTCTTGCAAAATCACTTTTGCTGCACCTGCTTGTTCCAAAGCTTCGGCGTTCTTGCGTTGATGGTCATCGGCGGCAAAAGGAAAGGGAATCATTATTGCCGCTTTTCCTGCCGCGATTAGTTCCGCCGTTGTAGTAGCCCCCGCTCGACAAATCACCAGGTCAGCGGCGGCAAACCCGGTCACAATGTCCTCGATGTAGGGACGAACATCAGCAGTTCCCCAACCTGCTGCGGCATAACCGGCTCGCACACGCTCGAGATCGGCCGTGCCGGTCTGATGAGTTATCTGCAAGACCTCGTTTAGATCCTGAAGTTCTGAGAGTGCGGCAACCATCGCTTCATTAATCGCATGTGCGCCTTGCGAGCCGCCAAAAATGAGCAACTCGAACCGCTTTGGATCCCGCCGCTTTGCTGGTAATTCAAAGAACTCGCGCCGCACGGGATTTCCGGTAACTACTGCCCTTCCGCGAAAATAAGGCAGCGACTGTTCAAAAGAGACCGCAGCCCTGTCGACAAAGCGCGCGAGCATGCGATTGGTCCACCCCGGCAACGCGTTTGACTCCATCACCACTGTGCGTCGTTTCATGAACGCGGCCGTCATTAGGACCGGACCCGACACATAACCTCCGGCACCAATAACTACGTCAGGCTTGACCTCCCTGATCACGCGGCTCGCCGAGAATAAACTCCGGGGCAGCAACGCGAGCCCTCGGGCTCTTGCAATCGGACTAACGTTTTTCAGGCCTGAGATGTCAATGAACGAAAGTTCAAAACCCGCACGCGTTACAAGTTTTGTTTCGAGCCCGCGCGCGGTACCCACAAATCTCACCACCGACTGTGGGCGCCGACGGACAATTTCCTGCGCCACCGCAATCCCTGGATAGATGTGCCCTCCGGTTCCGCCGGCGGCGATTAGAACGCGCATTGTCTTTATCCAAAGCGCGTTGAGATCAGGCGCTGCACCGTAGCTACGCTCAACCGCGTCGTCTCCTTTTGTTTTCCTGGTCGGGGAGTATCCAGCAACCCGACATCAAAAGATCCCCCTGAATGCTGCGAAACATTCAACAGAATGCCCACGGCTGCCAGCGTCGGAACTAAGGAAGAACCGCCATACGAGATAAAAGGCAGCGGTATGCCCTTAGTGGGTACCAGGGAAAGCACAACGCTGATATTGAACAGCGCCTGAGCGACAATGCACGTGACAATCCCTACAGAAAGCAGCATGCCGAATCTATCCGGCGCATGCAGCGCTGCCCGAATACCTCGCCAAAGAAACAGAGCAAAAACGGCTACTACCGCCAGCGCACCGATCAACCCCAGTTCTTCGCTAATCACTGCAAAGATGAAGTCAGAGTGTGCAAAAGGAAGAAACAGCATCTTCTGTTTGCTTTGCGCGAAACCCAGTCCGTGCGCGCCCCCCGACCCCACCGCGATCAGCGACTGGACAACCTGAAACCCCTTGTTCTGCGGATCGGCCCAGGGATCCAGGAAAGTAATGATTCGCACCAGCCGCCAGGGCACAAAAATCAACATTGCGCCCACGCCAAGAAGCGCTGGGGCGGCGGCCATCCCCAGATGTTTCAGTCGTGCACCAGCCGTAAAGGTAGTCACCATAAACACCACGCCTAGCATTAATGCGGTGCCGAGGTCCGGCTCGAGCACCACCAGTAGAGCAAGGACGGCGGTTACAAACGCACATGGCAGAAAGGTGGACCAAAAGTCTCCTTCTTCTCCTGCGCGTTTCTCGAGAAAATAGGCTAGGAAGACTGTCAAAGCGAGCTTCGAAAGTTCCGAAGGCTGAACCGAGAATGCTCCAAACTTAATCCAGCGGTGTGCCCCGTTTGTTTTTGAAAAGGCGAATACGGCGACGAGCATCAGCAGGGTCAGAATTAACAAACCGTGGACAATGCGCCGGCTTTTGAGTTGTTGATAATTAAACTGCATAGCACCCAACATTACCGCAAAGCCGATCATGAGCCACATTCCTTGTTTGATGACGTAATAATAATGGCTGCCGTTTTGGCGCTGAGCCATCACGGCCGAGGCGCTGTAAACCATTACTACGCCGAACAGAGCCAGCCCCACAGTTGCCGCAAATAACCATTTGTCCGGAGCAAGTTTTCGGGCCATTACTAACCACTAGTCCAAGGTCCAAGGTCCAAAGTCCAAGGTCCAATTTCCAAAGTTATGTTTAGCGGCTTTGGACATTGGACTTTAGAATTTGGACTTCTTTCTTAAACACCTCTCCCCGGTGCTCGAAACTTTCAAACATATCGAAGCTTGCACATGCCGGCGCGAGCAAAACTACGTCGCCCGCTTCAGAGGTCTCGAATGAACGCTTTACCGCGTCATTCATGTCTCCAGCACGTTCAACGGGCGCGTATTCGCTCAACTCTCTTGCAATCGCTTCTGCGTCTTCCCCGATCAGGATCAGCTTCCTTACGTTCCCACTGATGAGCAATGCAAGCGGAGCATACGGCGCCTTCTTGCCGCGCCCTCCAAGAATCAGGACAACTTTTCCCGAGTCTTCCTGGAACGCCTCAAGAGCCTTGACCGTTGCGTCTACACTGGTTGCTTTCGAGTCGTTGTAGAACTTCACGCCGTTGATTTCAGCAACAAACTCGAGCCGGTGCTCGACAGGCTGAAAGTGATTGATGGTCTCGCGCATCGAGTCTGGCGCGGCCCCACAAGCCAGTCCTGCCGCAAGTCCGGCAAGAACATTTTCAACATTGTGTAGCCCGCGCAGTTTCATTTCGTGGCGTTGAAGTAACACTCGTTCACGCTCGCAACTGCGCGAAACAATTTCATTACCGCGCAGAAAGAGTCCTTCCTCAAGTTCTTGCTTGACGCTGAATCTCACCACGTGAGCGCGCAAGCCACTGCCCCAGGACGAGACCAACTCATCATCTGCGTTCAGGATCGCCACATCGGCCGCCGTTTGATTCATGAAAATGCGGTGCTTCGCGCCGGCGTAATCAGTGAATGATTCATAGCGATCCATGTGATTCGGCGTAACGTTTAGGACCAGGGCCACGGCCGGATGAAACTCCCTAATCGTCTCAAGCTGAAAACTCGATAACTCCACAACCGTCCAACCATCGTCTTGCGAACTCTCGACCAGCGAAATCAAAGGATTCCCAATGTTGCCTCCCACTTGAACCGGCAATCCCGCACTTTTCAACAACTCGCCAATCAGGGTTGTTGTTGTTGTCTTGCCGTTGGTGCCCGTAATCCCCACGATGCGCCCCTTAAGGTAACGAGCAGCCAGTTCAACCTCGCCCAAAACCTCCGCACCAGCCCGTTCGGCGTAGCGGATAGGCATCGTGTTTGAGGGGACACCCGGACTGACAACGACCAGTTCGATCTGGTCAAGTAGCCAACTCGGCACGTCACCCGCAAGACAACCGATGCCAGCACTCTTCAGGCCAAGCGCTTCAGCGCTCCAGTTTTCAAACGGCTTTAGATCGTTAAGGGCAACCACCGCGCCGAGTTCAGCCAAAAACTTCGCCGCGGCAATACCGCTGCGCGCCGCCCCCAGAATCAAAACTTTCTTACCCGAAACTTCCAAACAACCTTCTCTTGAAAATGTCCGACAAACTTTAGTTTGTCGGATCCCCTCGGAATCTCTGTTCCCTGACCCATCCGACAAACTTTAGTTTGTCGGGTTCCCCTCGGAATCTCTGTTCCCTGACACTCCGACAAACTGAAGTTTGTCGGACATCTTCATCACCTTAGTTTCAACGTCGACAAGCTCAGCAAGGCAAACAGGATAGCCAGAATTAAAAACCGAAACACGATCTTCGATTCTTTCCAATCCTGCATCTCAAAGTGATGATGCAGTGGCGTCATCCTGAACAGCCGGCGCCCCGTTCCCGACGTTCGCTTGGTCATCTTGAAGAAGCCTACCTGCAGCATTACCGACATGGCCTCGAGTACGAAAACTCCACCGACCATAACCAACATGAATTCCTGTTTCGTCAACACGGCGACTGTGCCAATTGCACCTCCGATCGCCAGACTACCCACGTCTCCCATAAAAACCTGAGCCGGCGGCGCGTTGTACCAGAGAAACCCCAGACTGGCGCCGGCCATTGCCCCGCAAAAAACTGTCAACTCAGCCGCTTCCGGACGATGGGTTAATTCCAGATACCGAGCCCAGCGCATATCGCTGCTCAAGTAAGTGAATCCTGTCAACGCGGTCATGACGATGAAGGTAACACTGATCGCTAGTCCATCAAGCCCATCCGTAAGATTTACCGCGTTGGACCATCCCAGCAGCACGACAACGATCAACACCAAATAAAGATATGGACCAATGGTGCTGACGACATTGCCGGGTACCGCCGTAAACTTTAAGAACGGGATACTCACGTTCCATGAATAGTCGCCGCCGAAATACTTGGTCGAAATAAAAAGAACGGCCCACACACCAACGGCGATTAGAAATTGCGCCAGCAGCTTCTGCTTGCCGGTTAGACCCAAACTGCGTTGACGCGCCATCTTGGCGTAGTCGTCCATAAAACCGATGGCGGCGAACAGCAGCGTAGCGATGACAGTAGTCCAGACATAAAAACTCGATAGACGCGCCCAGAGCAGAGTGGAAATCACTACGGAGCCGACGATCAACACACCCCCCATCGTCGGAGTTCCGCGTTTGATCATGTGAGCCTGCGGACCTTCCTCGCGTATTTGTTGCCCGACGTTCCATATTCGTAGTGCCTCGATAAGTTTGCCGCCAAAGAGGAGCGAAATCAGCAAAGCCGTGATCGTGGCGTACGCCGTCCGAAACGTGACGTACTGGAAAACGTTTAGCGCCTTGATGATGAACCACTCTTTGTCCTTGAAGTGGTTGTAAAGGAGCTCGTAAAACAGGTAATAGATCATCTCAACGGCGCCTCATTGATCCCAGAAAAGGTCAAGCTAAAAACTATGGCCTTTGCTGGCGGCAGAAAGCTCCTTTCGTTCGACTCTACTTCTCCTGGTCAGCTCCCGCCAAAGGGAAAGTCTCGCGCAACGCTGCTACGATCTTGTCAGTAGCAACTCCGCGCGAACCTTTGACAAGAATCAAATCTCCCGGGCGAACCTCTGAAACAATCGCTTTCGCGGCGTCCTCCGAGCTTTCGAAATATCTCGTCGCAGAGAGCCCGGCTTCATTTGCACCCGCAATGAACTCTTTCGCCATGCCGCGCACCCCCCAGAGAAGATTTATTCCGGCGCCAGCCATTTCCTCTCCCGCTTGCCTGTGGAGCGCCATTTCGTCAGGACCCAACTCGAGCATCTCGCCGGCAACCACGATCAACCGCATCTGCTCTTTACGGGCGTTCGTAATCGTTTGGACCATGTTGAGGAGCGACCGCGGATTAGAGTTGTACGAATCATCGACAACAGTAAAACCCGGAGCGAAATCTAAAACGTCGCCACGCATCTGCGGCGGCTTCGCAGTTCGCAGCGACTCGGCTATCTGCTCCGCCGGAAAGTCAAAACAAACGCCCACTGCAGCGGCGGCCAGAGCATTCATGAGATTGTGGCGTCCGCTCATTGACAATATTGCCGGCGCTTCCCCCTGCGGCGTTCTCAAGCGGAAGGCCATGCGACCCAGACGACCGGTGTTGATCTCGGAAGCGCTGACGTCAGCGGTATGATCTATGCCAAAAGTAACCACACGACCCTTGTGCTTCGCTCGCATTCTAACGACCCATTCGTCATCAGCATTGAGCACTGCTGTACCCCCCGGCTTCAAACCTTCAATTAACTCGGCCTTTGCGGCCGCAATATTCTCGATGCTTCCAAGGTATTCGAGGTGAACCGGAGCGACCATCAGCTCGACCGCAATATCAGGGGACGTGATGCGACACAAGCGCTGAATCTCGTGCGTGGGCGAAGACATTCCCATTTCCAGTACAGCCACATCAAACTGATCGGGTGCTCGACCTTCGCTCACCATCCTTAAGACCGAAAGCGGGAGACCGAGACCGTTGTTGTAGTTTCGCTCGCTCTTCAACACTCGCCTTCCGCCGCCGCCGAGCACGTGAGCCGTTAATTCCTTGGCTGTCGTTTTACCCGCACTACCAGTTATGCCGACAACGGGCTGCGCCCAAGCTTCATAGACGCGTCGTGCGAGAGTTTGTAAAGCGGCAATCGCATCGTCGACCAGCAAGAGCCTATCTCTGAGCGGCTCGAGTTGCTGATCGCCCCGAACTCGATCAAGCCGAGCCACTGCTGCAATGGAGCCGCGCGCAAACGCCCCTTGTATGAACTCATGTCCGTCGGCGAAAGTGCCGTTGAAACCAGCGCGGGCGTAGTCTTCTTGCGACAGAGCAAAAAAGAGTTCGCCCGCGCCTACCGAACGCGAGTCGATCGAAAAATCTGCAATCTGTTTGTCAAACAACGCGGCGCTCAGGCTGTCTCCATTCGCGCCCATCAAAGCTGATGCTTCCCCAACCCTCACGTTATTCCAACCTTCTCCGAGTCCTCTGTTGCCGCTATCACCAGAGCCCCGCAATCATCGATTGACCCAGGTACGGTCGTAATCTTCCCAACCGATCCGGCGAAATACCCGGCGCCCCGCTCAATCAACTCAGTCGATAAGAGAGTGAGCTCCGGCGACTGCACCTGCATGTGACTATGATTTGTTGCTCTGGGGGTAATGCGACTATTGCGTAATCGTTGCCTACAAGCAGCTACTCTGTATCTTACCCCATTTTCGGAATTCACTCTGCTCAGGGAACGTTGCGGAATCATCTCTGGGTTCTCCGTCATTCGCAAAAAATAATGGTAGACAGTTATGGTCTTATTAATTAGCTCGGCCAAACTCGAGATACACAACCTGTCCCGAATCGATCTCACTTCCCGGGGCGGGACTCTGGCGCGTTACGCGTCCCTCTCCGTGCGCCTCGAGTTGCAAACCCAGTTGAGCACATGCGCGAGCAACGTCACGAACGCTGCGCCCCCGCAAGTCGGGCATTACTATGGATTTGTTACTCGCCGCAGCATAGACAACTTCGCCGCGTTCGCTCCCGTTGGAAGCCACAGTAGGCAATGTGGCCTTCCGCGCTGCGTCGATTTGTTGCTGCTCTTCGTTCATTCGGGCGGTGCGTTGCATGCCCCTGTTGTTGAGCGCAATTAGATCAGAAGCGGACTTGATTTGAGTGTCGGGCACAGTTCCGAGGTCGGGCAGGACCTGTTCGGCAATTGCTCGGAAGACAGGGGCCGCAACATCGCCCCCATGATAGGCGCCTGCAGGCTCATCGATTACCACAATAATGACGGCCGCGGGATTTCCGACCGGCGCAAAACCAACAAACGAGGCAACGTGTTTAGTTTTCGAATAAGCCTTAGTCTTGGGGTCAATCTTCTGCGCTGTGCCTGTCTTGCCGGCGGCGGAGTAACCGTCGAGTTGTGCTTTCTTCGCTGTACCTTTAATCGTTACCCCTTCGAGCATTCCACGCAACGCGGTCGCTGTCTCGGGACTAATCACACGCCGTTCTTCCGGTCTCGCACGATAAAGCGTGTCGCCCGTAGAAGTGCGAATCTCACGCACGAGGTGAGGCACCACTCGCAAACCGTTATTCGCTAACGCACCGAAGGCGGCTGCCATTTGCAGGGGTGTGACGCCAATCTCTTGACCCATAGCAATCGAACCGATAGACGACGGCTGCCAGCGAGCAAGCGGTCTAACAATTCCGACTGTCTCACTCGGCAGTTCAACTCCCGTGCGCGAACCAAAACCAAAACGAGTGATGTAGTCGTACATCGTGGCGTCGCCAACTCGAATCCCAAGTTTGATAGCAGCCACGTTGCTCGATTTTTCCAGCGCTTCAGCAATCGTCAGAGTGCCGAACGCATGATGATCGTGTATCAATCGTCCTGCTACAGTGATGGACCCCATCTGACAATCTATCTTGTCATCCGGCTTTACTAATCCTTTTTCGATCGCCGCTGAAAAGGCAACTATCTTGAAGGTTGAGCCGGGTTCGTAGATGTTTTCCAAGGCCCAATTTCGTCTTGCTTCAGCCGACGCCTCACCGACGCTGTTAGGATCGAAAGTGGGAACATTCGCGAGAGCCAAAATTTCTCCCGTGTGCGGATCGAGAACGATTGCAGTTCCCGACTTGGCACGTGCCTGCTTGACCGCTGCGGTGAGTGCTTGTTCGGTCTTGTATTGAATCGACTGATCAATCGTCAGGACGATTGTCTGGCCGGCTTTGGCCGGTATCTCAAAACTTTCATAAGCTCGACCGCGGGAATCTTTTTCGATGAAAAGTTTGCCGGGTTCGCCACTAATCTTCTCGTTATAAAATCGTTCCAGTCCGCCAAGACCGATTCCATCCAGTCCAACATAGCCAAGCACATGTGAAGCCAGCGACCCGTTCGGATAGTAACGCTTGGGCTCGCTCCGGTAATGGAGGCCGGGCAGATTCAAAGCGGTTAACTTCGTTGCCTTGTCAGCTTCGACACGCCTTGCAACCCACAAAAAACGCCGGCCGGCCGCTTTGGCTTGCGTAATCTCCCCGGTCAGTCCTTGCGGATCCAAGCCAAGCGCTCGCGAAAGAGCATTAACCGTGCACTCAACCGAGCCGGAGTCGGGAATTTCATCGGGCGCGACAAACAAAGAAATGGTTTCAACACTTCGCGCCAACTCCCTCTCCTGCCGATCAAGCAACGGACCACGCTGCGGCATGGTGTCGACGGCGTCCTGTTGTTGTTGTCGCGCGCGTTCGACTAAGTTGTCATGCCGTGACACCTGCAGATAGACCAGACGCGCACTAATGCCGAGCATCCAAAAGACAATTAAAGCCGCGACGAAAAGCGCGCGGCTGGTTGAGGTATCTGGTCGTGACTTACTTTGAGCGGCAAGGCGTGCCAACATCACCTGCGTACGTCCCTTCTAAGGGAAAACCCACTGCTTTTGACTGTCTTCGCCATCGGCGGACAACGGTAACTCTCTGATCGATGCAGGACTCCGCGATTTCTTGGGCGGCGACTGCGATTCCAGCAAGCGAGTCTATTTGCTGGCCTTCGCGGATCCGATTTGTCCCGATGTTGCCGGCTGCAATCCCAATTGCCTGGCCGCAGGTTCAAGTCGCGCGGGAGACGAGGCTCGTTCCTTTTCCAGCAGCAAACGATGTCGCTCTTCCAGCAGCAGCTGCTTTTCGCGGCGCAAATCCTCGTTTTGATAGCCATATTGTACGGCCGCAAAATGCTGCTTTGCGGCGAATACGAACCCACATGCCAATACCACCCCGCTGAAAAGCAGCAGAACCAGGCGAGATAGCGCGGGAACATCCCGCTGGCGACGAACTCGAGAGTTGCATTGTGTTTGTGGCACTCTATTCATAGTCGCTTCACCCTGTAGATTTGCAAGGGCCTCTAATTATCTCGTCGTCAAACTGAGACGAGTTTTCTGCAAGCGCGCAACTTGGCGCTGCGCGCCCTTGGATTACTTTCAATCTCGCTGGTACTGGGGGTAACCGGACGCCGCGTTAGTATTTCGACTGCTCGCCGTGCACCGCACGAGCAAACTGGGACTCGGGGCGGACATTGGCATTGGCCAGAAAGCCGTCGCAGTTCGCGTTTGACGATTCGGTCTTCAAGGGAATGAAAACTGATGACAACGAAACGTCCCTCCGGTTGTAAAAGAGCTATCGATGTTTCAAGAAACGGGGCCAGCCCTTCGAGTTCATGATTGACCGCTATGCGCAAAGCCTGGAACGTGCGTGTAGCAGGATGAATTTGCCCCTTCTTCCGCAGGCGGGCACTTCGCTCGACTAGTCCGGCCAGTTCCTTTGTAGTCGTTACTGCCTTCCCTTGCTCGCGATTCTCAACAATCCATTTGGCGATGCGACGCGAGTGCCGCTCCTCGCCGTATTCAAAAATGATTCGAGCGATCTCTTCCTCAGAGAGTCTTGCCAGGAGATCTGCTGCCGTCTCGTCTCCGCTGCGCCTGTCCATCCTCATGTCCAGCGGGGCATCGAAACGAAAACTGAAACCCCTCTCCGGCGAATCAAACTGAAACGACGAGACCCCTAGGTCAGCTAGAATTCCGCTTGGAGTCACCTCGTTGAGGTCGTGAAGCACTTGATTCAGCTCGCGGAAGTTTGCGTGGACAGCCACAAACCTTGTGTCGAATCGCGCCAGCCTTTCTCGTGCGAGACGAAGCGATTCTTCATCGAGGTCAATGCCAACTACGCGAGAATCGCTCGATGCTTCCAGAATCGCTTCGCTATGGCCGCCGAGACCTACCGTGCAATCGACGAACAGACCTCCTCGCTCAGGTGCGAGAAAGGTCATGGTCTCAGTTAGTAGCACGGGGCGATGGGGCGCGCCAATGCCCCCTAAAAGCGCAGCCATCACCACCGCCCCGTGGTCTCGTTCAAAGAACAACTAACAATTGATAGGTTCAAATGCCCAGCCTTGCAATCGCGGCCTCGTCTTGCTCTGTATAGGGGTCGGCAATCAACCGCTGCTTAAACTTGTCCAGCTCCCAGACTTCCAAATAACTCAGATATCCAAGCACGGCGACATCGCCGACGACCTGTGCGCTCTTGCGGAGCAAAGGGTGAATCAGTAGGCGACCCTGACCGTCGATTGTCGCTTGCTGACCGTAATAGTTGGTTCTGTCAAGGAATCTGCGTCGGGCAGGGTCCATCGTTGGCAGCAGGGAGAGTCGCTGTTCGATCCCTTCCCATTCCGGCAGTGGATAAATCCGAACACAGTCTCCGTTGAGACTGGTTATGTAAAAATCTGTGCCGTGCTTGTCCTCAATTAAACGGCGAAACTGGGTCGGCACTTTAAGCCGACCTTTGGCGTCGATCCGTGCCGTGTAATTTCCCCTGAGCATCGCATTAACATGGCGAGAGATTCAAAAAGGGTGGTCGAAATGGAAAAGAATACTATGATCGGCTAGCTACGAGGTTGGACCCACTTCCGACCACTTTCGACCACCCATTTGGATACTACGCCGCGCCTTTTGCGGTGTCAATAGCAATCTTGTAAAACGTTTGACTTTTACTTTGGGGAAAACGTGGATTGATCAACTCAGACTGCCGTTCAACCCTAAATAGCCAGCAACGAGTCCATGATGTATATTGCCAGCTTAAGTTTAACCCAAGAAAATCGGTGGAATGAGTAGCAGACTGAATGGAGCCCATCTTAGGAGGACCGGCCGGACTCTTGCTTTTCGGCCTGCTTGCCGCCGGGGCAAATCTAGTGGGCGGTTGGGTGCTAATCACCTCAGGCGCTCATCGTTTCGGTGAACGCTTTCTCAAATACCTGGTTGCGCTTGGCGCCGGGTTCATGTTGGCTGCTATCTTCATCGAAATCCTTCCCGAGACTGTGAAGATCTGGAGTGCGGGTCGTGAGGGAGAAGCTGCTGCACAGGCAATCGTAGGTGCGATGACGCTGTTGCTTGCAGGATATCTATTGATCCAACTATTCGAACACACAATAGCCCCCCACTTTCATTTCGGCGCCGAAACCCATCCCGAATCATTGATGCGACCTTCGGCGGCATACGCCGCTGTAGGCGGGCTTTGGATCCACACGTTCTTTGATGGTGTCTCAATTGCCTCTGCATTTCTAGTCGACTTCAAGGTCGGGCTCCTGGTTTTCATAGCAATTCTCCTGCATAAGATGCCCGAGGGATTCACCGTCGCTTCGATTATGCTCGCTTCTGGACGGTCTTCCGGGAAGGCTTTGGCCGCAACCGCCGCGATTGGCGCCGCCACGTTGGCAGGAGTGATCGCGGTAGCTTTGTTTCATTCCCGAGTTCACACGGCGGTGGGCTACGCGCTCCCCTTCTCGGCTGGAGTTACTCTATATGTCGCCGCCAGCGACCTGATTCCCGAAGTGAATCATAAAGAAGAAAGAAACCCAACGGTATCGATAGTCGTTTTTGTAGGAGTCGCGCTTTTTTATCTTTTGCATAAACTGATCGAGGGGTAGCGCACAAGGTTGTCCAATTTGCTTCGAATCTCACGATCGTTCATTGCTACTGGACTGGCTGCGGTTTTTGTAGTTTTAGTCGTTCAGGCCGCCCAAGCGCAGTCAAACGTCTCGCCTATACCACTTCCACAACCATTTACCCCAATCATTGACTACGCGAAGGTCATCGATCCGGAAACGCGTACGCGACTGGAAACAATCTATAAGACTTTGAAACAGCGCGCGGACATTGAGTTCGCGGTTGTGACGGTGCCCACCACTGGCGATCGAGACATATACGATTATGCGTTGGCAATTTCGCGCGGGCTGGGAATCGGCTCGAAAGAAGGCGAGAAGAATGGTTTCCTTCTGATTGTGGCTGTTAACGACAGAAAATACGAAACGATGGTAAGCCGTCACCTCGAGGGTGATCTTCCGGACGGCGTCGTTGGTCAGATTCAACGTGAACGACTTGTACCGCAATTCAGGAATGGAAATTACAGCATGGGAATTTACGACACCATCCAAGGCTACGTCGCAACGCTGGCGCAGCAACGCGGGTTCAGTGTCGAAGGAATCGACCAGAGTCATGCTTACCAAGAAGCTCCAGAACGGCGACGTTCCAATCCTGGCTCCAGAGGTTCGGTTCCGGGTTCAAGCTTGAGAACCTGCTTCACGGTGATCTTAATCATCTTTGTTCTGATCCTGATCTTTTCCTCGTCTCGTGGCAGAGGTGGTGGTGGTTGTTTGCAACTCTTGCTGCTCGGCAACTTGCTGGGTAACTCAGGTAGACGCGGCGGCTGGGGTGGCTCAGGAAGTGGTTGGGGCGGCGGCGGCTTTGGTGGCGGTGGCGGCGGCGGCGGGGGATTTGGTGGCGGTTTCGGTGGGGGAGGAGACTTTGGAGGTGGCGGCGCCGGCGGAAGCTGGTAGTAAACCTTCTCACAGACGCGAAATCATTTTAGATTTGCTAACATTCGAGGAAATCGATGGTCAAAACAATTGTGCAAGAGGCGCTGAGTGGTTTGATTAATGACCTGCGTACGACGCATGGCGACAATCTTGCCTCCGTAGTGCTGTATGGCTCGGCCGCCGCAGGTGATCATATCGAGTTGCAGTCTGATTACAACCTGCTCATCTCTTTGTACCGCATTACCCCTGAAGACCTGAGGTTGGCCCAGGCTCCCATGCGCGAGTGGCAGCGACTCGGCCATCCCCTGCCAGTGTATTTCACGGTGGAGGAACTCTCCGACGCGGCTGACGTATTTCCAATCGAGTTTCACCAGATGGCAAATGCGCGGATTGTATTGTTCGGAAAAGATCCCTTCGAGATCATAAAGCTCTCTGATTTGAATCTGCGCCACCAAACGGAATACGAGCTACGCAGCAAACTGATTCAACTGCGCCGGCTGTACATCCCCGCCTCGACGTCCATCGAAAAACTTTGCGACTTGATGAGCGACAGCCTCGCCAGTTTTGCGGCGCTGTTTCGACCGGTGTTGCTTTTGCACAGGAAAGAGGCTCCGGTCGCCAAGCCCGACTGCGTTCGAGCAACTGCTCGTTTACTCAATTTAGACATCTACCCATTTGAAAGAATCTTTGAATTCCGCGCCAACGGCGCTTTGCCCCCAACTCATAAAGAGGCAAACGACATCTTTGCCTCTTACTTGAATCAAATCGAGCGAGTTATCGAAGATGTGGACGCGTTGGATTCGTTACAGCACGAACACAACACGAATTAGAGGAGACAAACGATGAATCAACGACCGGCGTTACGACTTGCACTCGTCATGTTTCTGGCTCTCGCGGCGAGCGGCTGCGGCTACAATACACTGACCACCAAGCAGCAAGATGTGAAGGGCAAATGGGCGAATGTGGAAACCCAACTTCAGCGTCGTGCTGACTTGTTGCAAAACTTGATCGAAACGGCCAAGCTCGCCGGCGTTCAGGAACAAGAAGTCTTCGGGACAATTGCGAACGCCAGATCGCAATTGCTGAATGCGACAAAACAAACTGGTGCCGGCGAAGGCGGCGACAAGACTCCTGAACAGAAACAGGCCGTTATCGATGCGGCCAATAGTTTTGGCGGGACCGTCGGACGCCTGCTGGTGCTACAGGAGCAATATCCAGTGCTGCGGTCGAATGAAAATTTTTTAAAGGCCCAGGACGAAGTGGCGGGGACTGAGAATCGCATTGCCTCAGCGCGCAAGGATTACAACGACTCGGTTCAGGATTACAACACAACTCGGGCCCGTTTTCCGACGGTAATTTCGGCCAAGCTGTTCGGCTTCAAAGAAGAGCCTTTTTTCAAAGCGCAGGAGGGGGCAACTCAGGTTCCGCGGATCGACGCGAATAGCTTGCGGAAGGATCAGAATACAAACTCCGGCGCGCATAAGTAGCAGTTCAAAGCGCGTGGAATACAAGTGGGACAGACTTCAGTCTGTGTTCTGGTCAGCAGTCACAGACTAAAGTCTGTGAGGGGGGTTGAGGAGATTCAAGGTTAAAGATCGAAAGCATTTCCCGTTTTCCATTCATCATTTCTCATTATTTCTCATTTTCCATTCAATTGGGTCATTTGGATAGGTTGCGAAAACTCTCACGCGGGAAAAGCATCCAATGGAAAGCAGAGACAGAAGAAGATATAAAAAATTATGAAAAATAGAATCAATGAAAAATGAGAAATGATGAATGGAAAATGGGAAATGCTTTCAATCGACTGCCCTTATCCTGTTAGGGTTGCACAGAACGCTTAGCGGTTGCACAGACAAAAAAAGTCAATCAGAATCCTCTCGAGCTGCACATGGCGCAGTGATCACAAGGCTTGCCACCTGGTTCCATGCTGCATTGCTTTTCGCTTTGAAAGAAATCCACCAACTCGCTCACAGTAGCTTCCTCAACACCGAATCTTTCCTGACTCGGATGCGTAACGCTGGCATTTACTCCTGCGAGCCAGGGCGAATGAGTGCGAAGCGCTACTGGTGAATTATCGATAGGTTCTTGAACGGTTCGTTCTACCACCCCAGACCGGACCTTCGTTTCGATCTGGGCGAGGCGTCGCTGCATTTCACTCAGACTCGCCCGCAGTGCGGCCAGCTCCGAAATGAGATCAGTGTCGGCGTCCCTTGATGCCTTTTCAGAATTTTGAGATATCCTGCGCGCGATTCGGTCGGCAATCGACCTGGCATGATCTAATTCGCTTCCCATTACATTCACTCTTCATCCTTCAGCAGGTCAATTCGATCTACGACGCCTATGATCGCGGAATCAATCGCCGCTCCGGCTTTGCCGGTGGCGGCTGTCGAAGCGCTCCAACCCTCTTGCACAATCAAAACTGTGTCGCCGACACCTGCGTCGACCGAGTCAAGCGCAAGCATGGTAGTTCCGGTTTCCTCACCTTCCGGGGTTATCTGCTCGCAAAGCATCACGCGTGCGCCTTCATAGCGGCGGTTCTTCTGCGTGGCAACAATGTTTCCGAGGACTTTTGCGAGAATCATAGATCAATCCTGACCCTAGCCCACCAACGCAAGCTAACAGCTTGCGTTACTTCAACGCGTGACGTGATTGTCTGAATCCACAATACCAATGATTGTGCAATCGGTGGGAGTGTCTTCGCGTTTAAAGGGAAAGCTGGCTTCTTTACCTCTGCACCAGAACACTAGTTCGCCAACGCCTGCTCCGACTGAATCAACGGCGACCATGGGCTTTCCCGCAGGCTCAAGATTCTTATTCAGCGTTTGAACGACGAGCAGGGTTCGCCCCTGCAAGGACTCGTTTTTGACTGTGGAGACGACAGTGCCGACGACGCGGGCTAACTGCATTTTAAGCTTTTAGGTTTCAGGTTTTAGGTTTCAAGTTGCAAGCGTTGGAACTTGAAACTTGAAACCTGAAACTACCATCTCAAGGTTCGTTAATTGTTATGTCAACTGTATCGATCACTCCGACCACTGCAGCATCGACGGGAAGATCCTTCAACCCTTGCGCCAGTCGCGCGCTCGAGCCGGCCACGACGAGAACACGCTCATGAAAGCCAGCCCCAACCGTATCGACTGCTACAACATAACCGGTCGTGTCTGAGCCGTCGATGTTGATCGGTCGCACGATAAGCAGTTTCTTACCATGTAATCGCTCGTCTTTTTGCGTTGAAACGACTGTGCCCAGAATGCGCGCGATGATCATGCTTAGTCGCGATTGCCGATCGGAAGTGCTTCATCCACGCTGCCATGAGGGCGCGGTATCACGTGAACGCTCACCAGTTCGCCAACCCGACGAGCGGCCGCAGCGCCGGCATCTGTCGCCGCTTTAACCGCCGCGACGTCGCCACGAACAATTGCGGTCACAAATCCTGCGCCAATTTTTTCGTAGCCAATGAGTGTAACGTTGGCAGCTTTCACCATTGCGTCGGCCGCCTCAATCATTGCCACCAAACCTTTGGTTTCAACCATACCGAGTGCTTCTTGCATTCACATGCTCCTCAACTGGTGAATAGTAAATCGTAAATGGTAAATGGGTCTCCCGCCACTGCCGCCCATTTACCATTTACCATTTACCCATTCACCTGTTATTGACCGCCTGACTAAGCAAATCTACCAGTTCCTCTCGTGTCAAAGAGATCTTGCCGGCGCCATTCGTTGCGGACTGAGAGTAGTTCGTCGCGGCCGGCCTGTCTCCAGTGGGGCAGGCAAGGCGCGTCTCGTGCAGATAACCACAAGCCTGGCAACGTGCACCCTCATCGAGATATCCGGAGGCTTCTCTCACATTTATTAATTTCTCGATTGCGTCGGGCGGCAAGTTTTTCGAACCTCCGAGTATACGCGAGAGTATTGCAATTCGCGCTGTGTGCTCCAGCGTTTCGAGCCGATCAAAAGCCTGCCATAAGTCTGAGGCGTATGCGACCGCTCCGTGGTTAGCCATCAACAACGCGTTGTGGTGCTCGATCAAAGGACGCATCGCATCGCTTAGTTCTTCTGTCGAAGGAGTGCCATAACTCGCCAGCGGCACACACCCAAGCGTTAGGATAACCTCCGAAAGAATGGGCTGATCGATTGCCAGGCCCGCCACGGCAAAGGCGGTCCCGTGCGGCGGGTGAGCGTGACAAACCGCTTTGACGTCTGTGCGCTCGTTGTAAATCAAAAGGTGCATCGCCAGTTCGCTTGAAGGCTTGGAATCGGTGAGAGGCCTACCCGCAGCATCGGTAACAGCAAGGCAATCCTCTGTCATCCGACCTTTGCACGTCATCGTCGGCGTGGCAACAATGCGTCCATCGCCCAGACGCACACTGATGTTGCCGTCGGAAGAAACGACATAACTGCGGTCATACATCAGTTGTCCAACGCGGCAGATCTCACGCCGGGCTGTTTGTTCATCAATTACGGCGTTCAAAGTTCGCTCTCCTGCCGTTCCGTCAGATCGGCAAAATGAGTTAAGCCACGCCCTCGCGTCACGGCCGTCGACTGCGGACGCGCGAGAAAATACGACAATGACTCCAGCGAAGTCGTTAGATCGACGGTCTTGATTTTGACTCCTAAGCGAGCGCCTAGTGATGCCGGGGCAAAGTTAAGCACGGCCCTGATTCCCGCCGCCATGATTTGGTTCAAAACGCGCTGGGCAGCGCGGGCTGGCACCGCGATCACCGCGATATCAATATCTTCTGCTTTTACGACCCGCGACAGTTTTTTGACATCGTGCACGCGAATGCCTGTTTGACCAATCTCACTGCCAATCTTGGCTGGGTCGTTGTCAAACAAAGCGACTACTGTGAAATTTGAACCGCCGAAACCGTGGTAGTTAGCGAGCGCTGTTCCCAGTCTTCCCGCACCGACAATGCCTACCCGCCGGGGAGTATCCAACCCGAGAATCTTCGTAATGTGGTCGCGGAGGTCATCGACGTAATAACCCACGCCACGCACGCCAAACTCACCGAAGTAACCCAGGTCTTTTCTGATCTGAGCGGAATTGAGATTGAACTGTTCCGCAAGCGCCTGCGAAGAAACTGTCTTAATGCCCGCCGCGGAAAGTGCACTTAGACACCGCAGGTAGACGCTCAAACGGTTGGTGGTAAGCTCGGAGATCTTTTCTGATTTCATTGATCCGGAGGTCCGCTCAAAGTATAGCCTCAATGCGCGTTTAATGGTAAGGAAAACGGTTTTCATGAGCCAACACTACGGAACCGCGAGCGTAGCAACCGGGTCGACGAAGGCTAGCATCAATATTCATTGCAAGACTTGACCATAACGCACCTCTACCCGGTCGCTACGCTCGCGGTTTCGTAATGATGGGCAACCATTCTTACCAAGATCAGAGCGCGTTGCTGAAACGATGCCCATCAACTACAATCGCGCCCGACCTTTATTCTCTGCAAACGCGCGGTTGTTTTGAATGATCGCACACTTATCCGGCACTCTCCTGTCCAAACAAGCGACCGCGGTTATTCTGAATGTCGGCGGCGTCGGCTATGAGGTAACGATCCCTCTATCGACGTTTTACGACCTGGAAGAACCGGGCTCAGAAGTGCAGCTTCGCATCTACACGCACGTCCGGGAAGATGCTCTGCAACTCTACGGCTTCAGAACAGCTCGAGAGCGCGAGCTTTTTCTTCGTTTGATTTCGGTGAGCGGCATCGGCCCGAAACTAGGCATCACTTTGCTTTCGGGTATGAGTGCTGACGAGATGATTGCGTCGATCCGGACCAATAATCTGGCGCGTCTGACTTTGATTCCCGGAATTGGTCGAAAAACTGCTGAACGCCTGGTGATGGAACTCCGTGACAAAGTGGCTGCGCTTTCTTCACCTGAGCTCGAGGAAGAGTTGGGGGCAAAGCCCGCCACCGCACCAGAGCCAACCGTAGATTCAGTTCGCGCCGATGCTCTCTCGGCCCTTGTAAATCTTGGTTATCAACGGTCTGCCGCCGAAAAGGCTATCGGCGCGGTGGTCGCGGAGGACGATGATGTAACCGTGGAATCCGTCTTACGCGGCAGTCTGCGCAAACTCGCTAAGGGATGAATCTGGAGATGCCGACTGAACCACAACCTGCGCCGGTGCAAGGCGAAACGATCAACGACGAGGAACGTCTGTTTGAACTTACGTTGCGCCCGACACGCATTGCCGAATACATCGGCCAGCGCCAGGTAAAAGAAAACCTGCGAGTATACATGAAGGCCGCCCTTAGGCGGCGCGAGGCTCTCGATCACGTACTCCTGACTGGTCCACCGGGTCTGGGAAAAACCACGCTCGCTCATATAGTAGCCAACGAAATGGGGGCCGAACTCCGGTCCACTGCCGGTCCAGCGATCGAGAAGGCTGGCGATATAGCCGCGCTTCTCACAAATCTGCAGGAAGGTGATGTTCTTTTCATCGACGAGATCCATCGTCTGCTACCAGCGCTGGAGGAGAAATTGTATCCAGCAATGGAGGACTACCAACTCGATCTGCTGATTGGGCAGGGCCCCGCTGCGCGCTCAATCAAGCTCGATCTTCCAAAGTTCACCCTCGTTGGTGCTACAACTAGAGCTGGTCTGATCACCGCCCCTCTCCGCGGTCGCTTCGGCATTGTCTTCCATCTGGATTTCTACCCACCAGAGGATTTGGAAATCATCTGCAAGCGTTCGGCTGAGATTCTGGGCGTTGAGATCGACCAAGAAGGGGCAAGCGAAATCGCGAAGCGTTCTCGCGGAACTCCAAGAATCGTCAATCGTCTGCTACGGCGTGTCAGAGACTATGCTGAGGTTGATTATGACGGCCAAATAACGAAGGAAGTAGCGCATGATGCGTTGAACCGAATGGAGGTCGACACCTACGGTCTGGATGAAATGGACCGTAAGCTGATGCTAACGATTATCGAAAAGTTCAGTGGTGGGCCAGTAGGTTTGGGTACGATTTCCGCTTCCATCCATGAAGAGAAAGACTCGATCGAGGAGATCATCGAACCGTACCTGATTCAGATTGGCTTTCTGGATCGCACCCCGCGCGGAAGGCTGGCCACCCGGCTGGCTTACGACCATTTTGGCATCAAGTTCCCAGGTTCCCACAGGCCGAGCCTTTTCGATTCTCAGTGAATATTTGGTACGCTGAGCAGTCTCCAGATTCCCTAACCAGAAAATGAAGCGCTTCTCTTCTTTCACGCGGCAATCGTTCTACGTGCGCAACCGCGCTCCGTGGAGCAAAATACTGTCACACGCAATACACCAGTTTCATGAAAACGATCTGTTTACCTCCGCGGCGGCGATGAGCTACTTCGGCTTGTTGGCTTTGTTTCCGGCTTTGCTGCTAATGCTGGCGATCAGCAACCAGATTGCGGCTGGCAGCCAACTGCTGTCTCATGCAATCGAGGTCTATCCCGGATCAGTGAGGTTCTTGCGTGAAACGATCGGCTCCTCACCGCCAACACCCGGCGTGGTTATAACTTGTGTCATCCTGGTGCTATGGGCTGGCTCCTGGGTATTTGCAGTAATCGAGCGGGCTTTAAACCGGATCTGGGGTGCAACATCAAGAACATTCTGGCACGGTCGGGCCCTGACAATCGGCATGATCGGATTAGTCGGATTGTTGTTGTCCTCATCGGTATTGGTAACTTCAATTCTGGTAGGCCTCAGAGAGATGGCTGGCAGATTGTCCCCGCGTCAGCTGGAGCGCTATCCTTTGATGCTTTCAGTTGGGAGCGCCTTCTGGCAAGTTGTCTTTGCGTTGGTAAGCTTTCTGCTTACTGTCGCACTCTTCGTTGTGGTCTACCGTTTCATGCCAAGGGCCGCCGTCACGGTGCGGGATGCATTGCCCGGAGCATTGCTTGCCGGAGTGCTCTGGGAGATCGCGAAATATGGCTTCGCCTGGAGCCTTAACTATTTTCATTACGATCAGATCTACGGCTCCGTCGCTGCTGTCGTCGCCGTCCTGACATGGAGCTATGTTTCAAGTTTGATATTGCTGTTCGGCGCGCAACTCACCGCCGTGTTCCATCGAGAACACCCATCCTAGAGGCAAGCTTTTTCTGAATGCACATTTCTGAGTTTGATTATGAGCTTCCGCCGGAACTGATTGCGCAGGAGCCATTAGAACGGCGCGATGCATCGCGAATGCTGGTGCTCGATCGACAGCGAGAGTACTGGTCCGATGCCGAATTCTCAGCCTTCCCCGCGTACCTGAAACCAAACGACCTCGTGGTCGTCAACGATACCCAGGTTTTTCCCGCGCGCCTCAGAGGCAAGCGCTACCCATCTGGTGGTAGTGTCGAGGTTATGTTGGTCCGCGAGATCCAACCTCTCGAGTGGGAGGCGCTGGTGCGACCCAGTCAACGTTTGAGGAAAGGGGCGTTGCTTAGATTTGGCGAGGATAGGCTAGCTGCCGAGTTGGCGGACGAGCCGGGAGACGAGTTGCGAGTTGTCCGATTCCACTGTCGCGAGCCGTTAGAGAATATCCTCGAGGAATTAGGTCAAACTCCACTGCCACCGTACATCAAGCGCGAAGCATCGCCCGGACCAGCAGACCGCGATCGCTATCAAACCATCTTCGCGCGAAACAGGGGAGCGATAGCGGCGCCAACTGCGGGACTACATTTCACCGTGGAAACAATGAAACAGATCCGGGCACAGGGAAATCGAATCGTGGAGATTACCTTGCACGTGGGGTATGCCACCTTTGCTCCTGTGCGAGTAGATCAAATCGAAACTCACGAGGTCGCTGCCGAGTGGTTTGAGCTGAGTGAGGCTGCGGCAAAGTTAGTAAATGAGGGTCGCGCCTCCGGGGGTCGAATCGTTGCGGTAGGTACTACGACAACACGGGCTTTAGAGTCTTCCTTGAACGATCATGGAGGGGTCGAGCCACGGAAGGGGCACGCTAAATTGACGATTACCCCGGGCTACCGCTTTCGGATTACCGATGCCCTTCTGACAAACTTTCACCTTCCTCGATCGTCTCTGCTGCTTCTCGTGTCGGCGTTTGCTGGTCGCGACTTGATCTTAAACGCGTATCGTCATGCAGTCAGCGAGGGTTATCGCTTTTACAGTTACGGCGATTGCATGTTAATCCTTTAGCGGGTATAAAATCGTAGGGGCAAACGACACTTGCAAGCTGTCACCGGACGAAATCAGACCATGGCTGTACTCAAGAAAATTCGCTCGCGCTGGTGGTCGCAATCCGACGTGCCTGGTGAATTTTCATCTCCGCGGGAAGACGAGATCGCTCCAACCATCGGTTTCCGATACGACGTTCGGCCACTAACAATATCCCAATTGGATGAATGCTGGCGCCTCGATCAGAGATGTTTCATCGATGGTGAAGCTTACAGCCGCGAGACCTTCGAGTATTTGCTGACGGCGTCCGAATCGGTTTCCTACAGAATCGTGACCGCAGGCGGAATAATGGTCGGATTTGTAATTGGATTGGTCGAGCCCGACCATACCGGACACGTAACTACTGTCGGCGTCGCGCCCGAGCATCGTCGTAGAAGCCTGGCAAAACGATTAATGGCGCAGGTTGAAGAGGGGTTTCGCCGCAGGAATGTCCGTTTGGTGCGGCTCGAAGTCCGTTCGCTAAATGGCGCGGCGCAGAAACTCTATCAAAGCCTGGGATACACGATCACGCAAAAGCTGCCAAAGTACTACTCAAACGGCGGAGATGGGTTGTTGATGGTGAAGTCGCTGGACTAGGTACTAGCTTTTTCGAAGCTCCGTCAATACTTGTTTTGCTACTGCCTTCAAAGTATCAAATACACCGGTGCCACTTGAAGCGACCGCTTCGACTACAGGCTCACCTTTAAGTTGGAGTTCACCCGCCAAATCCGAAACCGGAATGATGTTAGGTAGATCCCGTTTGTTTAGCTGCAGAACGTACGGAATCTTCAACAGGTCGTAGCCTTGAGTCTTCAAGTTCTCTTCCAGGTTGTAACGTGACTCGATATTTGCGTCAATCCGCTCCTCTTGAGAATCGGCAACGAAGACGATCCCATCCACACCTTTCAGAATCAGCTTGCGTGAAGCGTCATAGAATACCTGACCCGGCACCGTGTAGAGGTGGAAACGAGTTTTGAACCCTCGGACAGTTCCTAGCTCCAACGGCATAAAATCGAAGAATAGAGTGCGATCGGTTTCGGTGGCCAGACTAATAAGTTTCCCCTTTGCACTGGGCGCCGTGGAATCAAAGATGTACTGCAGGTTTGTCGTCTTACCGCAGAGACCCGGACCGTAGTACACGATCTTGCAATTAATTTCTCGCGAAGCGTAGTTGATAAAAGTCATAGGCGCCTGACTAACTGAAAAGACTGTCAATGTCTTCGTCGGTGATTTCCGCGAACTCCGATTTAAGATCGTGGCAGTCTGCGTTGATAATCTCCTCAAACATCGCAGCAAGTTGATGAGATATCTGCTTACTGCGTAGTTTCACGAGCCCGAGGCTGGAACGCTCGTCGAATACAATTACCAGCAGCAGTCGACCAATGACGGAGATGTGTATGCTTTCTCGCTCTCCTTCATGGGAAAGAGTAGGAAACTCTTTTTCGCCAATAAGCTGAGCCATCCCACCCGTGGCCGCTACATTTCCGGCCGCGAGGGATGCCAGGCTTGTTGTGTCAAGATTTCCCACCTCGCCCTGGGCAGCGATCTCCTGTCCATCCTTGTCCACCAGGAAGACGACCCGAGCGGAGGAGTCCATTCTTAGCCGAGCCAGGACAGCCTTAATCTGATGATATTGCTGCTCTCGCAACAGGATTGGAGTGTCTGCCATTGATTAGCTCTCTGGGAAGACCCGTGCGGGCAAGGTCGATTGGGTGGGTTATTGCAGCTTCAAATGCGTGCAATCCGTTGATCGGCAGGGGTTTTGAATCTCAAATTTAGCCCTGAGCGCTGAGGTACAGAGGACCTCTTGAAGCCAAGCTGGACTTTAACATACGCAACAATGACCTTCAAGTGTTTTTCTTTGTTTATACTTTCAGGGGACGTCAGCTTAAATCGGGGCGTAATTGTGCCCGCAAATCCCTTGCCCTCGTTGATTTACGAGGAAAGCTATGGTAAGCTCCGCACTCGTTTTGGCGGGTGCCAACCCAGAGTGAGCAGCCTTCTAGAATTCAGTCCATGAGCACTCTCGCAAAAGGCCTCAGACGTTCAACATCACGCACGACCGCACGCCGACCCACGGTAAAGCCTGCGAAGACGCGTGCGCTGAAGACGAAGTCTGTTAAGCCGAAACCCAAAGTCGCAACTGCTAAGTTGCCTGCGCGCAAGGCTACCAAACCAAAAGTAACATCCAAACAGAAGGGCGCAAAGAAAACTGTAACAGCACGAAAGCTTGCGGCGGCAAAGAAAACTGTCAAAAAGACCGTAGTACCAAAAACGTCTGCGCGTAAACTCGTCGTTGGTCAAAAGAAGGTAGTTGTACCGAGAGTCAAAACGACTCAAAAGGTTGCTGCGTTACGTGCTGTCCGCCCGGCACCCGTTCCAACGCCTCCGCGCCAGCCGACAATCGACGAAGCTGCGGCCTTGAGAACATTTGAACGAGCCCACAAAGAGTTTACCAGGGGCCGTTTCGCAGAAGCCCGAAGCCAGTTTAGGTTACTGCTTGAAAAGTTTGCGCAAGTCTCCGAAGTCGCCGCTCGAGCCCGAACGTACATGGCGATCGCGGAATCGCGTCTGCGGACTGAAAGTATGCTACCGCGTGACGCTGACTCGCTTTATGATCGCGGGGTCATCGAACTAAACCGCGGTGAATATGTCGCGGCTCAGGAAATGTTTGAACGTGCATTGAAACGAGAACCCGAAGCAGCCCATATTCATTATGGTTTAGCGGCGACACGTGCCCGTCTTGGATCGATCGATCTCGCACTGCAGTCTCTCCAGCGCGCGCTTGACCTGCAGCCGAACTTGCGTGTGCGAGCCCAGCACGATCATGACCTAAACCCTTTACGTAACGACCCCGATTTTGACAAGCTCGTCTTCCAACCCCGCGCCTGACGACCTCGCTAATCAGCTTCTGAGCTTACGGCTACGTGATAACCCTTCTGGTTTTAAAGCCTCATTCTTTTAGGTATCATTTCCGTGTGCGAACCTAATAGGCGCTGCCATACAAAGGAGACTGAGCATTGACTCAACCTGGAACGAACGGTGGTTTGAATCTTGTCGCAATCGGAGGAGGTAATGGACTGTCTTCCCTCCTGTCCGGCCTAAAACGCCTTGTCGGCAGGGATCAGGATGCGATCTGGATCAGGAATCTATCTGCAATTGTGACTGTATCAGACGACGGCGGCAGTTCCGGACGACTCCGGGAAGAATTGCAGATGCTTCCCCCCGGAGACATACGAAACTGCATGATCGCGCTTTCCGAGGACTCAAATCTTCTTTCGCGTCTATTTCGCCACCGCTTTAGGGGCGAAGGTGAGCTTGGAGGCCACAGTTTTGGTAATCTCTTTTTGGCTGCTCTGACTGAGATTACCGGCGACTTTGTTGAGGCAGTTCGACTTTCATCTGAAGTTCTGGCCAGCAAAGGGCACATTTACCCGGCCACGATTAATGACGTCCGCCTGGTAGCAGAAATGGAAGACGGCAGAGTAGTGCGAGGTGAAACCCAAATAACAGGAGCACATTCCCAAATTCGATCCCTACGGCTTGAACCCGAGCACTGTCTCCCGTTGCCAGAAGCGTTAGCGGCAATCCGTTCCGCCGACATCATTACAGTAGGCCCTGGATCTCTGTACACAAGCATTCTGCCAAACCTCCTCGTGGCGCGCATGGCTAGTGCAATAGGCGAAGCGGATGCAACTAGAATTTTCATTAGCAACCTGATGACACAACCTGGTGAGACTGATGGGTATACTGCCCGCGAACATCTGCAGACTGTGAAGCACTACGCTCCAGAGATTCCCTTCGATTTTGTTATTGTCAATAATCGATCCATAAGCAGCGAACAGGCCGTGCGCTACGCCAGCGAGGGCGCGCGTCAAATCGGAATTGACGAAGATCCAATCGATAGCGTTCTGGATCGATCGACTGAAGTTGTTCGCGCCGATCTTCTTGATGAAGGTGAAAAGGTCCGGCATAACCCGGACCGACTGGCTAACGTCGTTATGGCATGCCGCCAACAAGCGTGTTCGCAACCGACAGTCTCTGCCTGACGATGGATCAAAATTCCGCACTGAATGCCAAACAACAAGAGTTACCGCTGGACGTGCTCATACTTGCGGCTGGTCTGGGCACTCGAATGCAATCCGCCAAGGCCAAAGTCCTTCATGAACTGGGTGGCAGACCACTGATTGCTCACGTCTGTCGCACAGCTCAAGCACTTAACCCCAGAAAAATATTTGTAGTTCTTGGTCAACAGGCGGCAGAAGTTGAGAAAGCGGTGCGCAGTACGCTACCCGATGACCTCTCCGGATTTGTGCTCCAGGTCGAGCAGCACGGAACCGGCGATGCCGTAATGGCCGCCAGGGCGGAGCTCGAAAATGCGCGTTCGACATTATTGGTTCTCTATGGAGACGTCCCACTCGTCCGAGCGGAAACGTTAGCGAAGTTCGTAGCCCACCATCGATCAAGCCAGGCCGCTTCCTCCATCCTCAGTGTTAGACTCGAAAATCCATTCGGCTACGGGCGCATAGTGCGCGACGAGGAAAATCGCTTCCTAAAGATAGTTGAGCAAAAAGATGCCTCCGTCGAGCAGCGACAGATCCGAGAGATCAACTCAGGCATTTATTGCTTTGACACGGTGAAGCTTTTTTCCGCGCTCTCTCGTGTGAAACCGGCAAATCAACAAGGCGAGTATTATTTGACGGATGTAGCGGGAATACTCCTTTCAGACGGCGAGCAGGTCGACGTCTATCTTCATGAGGACTCGCGCGAGGTTGCGGGGGTAAACACGCGGGCAGATCTGGCGGAGTTCGAAAATCTTCTGCGCCGCAGCACCATTCGAAGATTGCTGCTCGACGGGGGTGTTACTTTTATTGATCCTTCGCATGCTTATGTGAGCGCCGAGGCCGAGATTGGGCGCGACTGCGTTATTTATCCTGACGTTATGATCGAAGGGAAATCAATTATTGGTGAAGGTTGCGTCATTCGTTCCGGCTCGCGCATCACAGACTCTCGTTTGGGCGCGAACGTCCTGGTGAAGGATCATTGCGTCATCATCGATTCCGAGATTGCGCCAAACTGTACAGTTGGCCCGTTTGCCCACCTGCGCATGAATACGCGTCTCGAAGAGCGTTCGGTGGTGGGGAACTTTGTCGAAGTCAAGAAATCACGTCTCGGCCGCGGCTCGAAGGCGATGCATCTAACGTATTTGGGTGATGCGACGATTGGTGAGAATACTAATATAGGCGCCGGCACGGTGACGTGTAATTACGATGGCAAGAACAAGCACCAAACCATCATTGAAGATAATGTGCGCATCGGCTCAGACACGATGTTGGTAGCGCCGGTCCGAGTCGGCAGCGGCTCGGTCACAGCTGCTGGATCGGTTGTAACCCAGGACGTGCCCCCCGATACACTGGTTGCAGGCGTGCCGGCCAAGATAAAAAAGCACTTGAAGGCCGAGAGCGAGTAAGTAACCAATCAAGGGATAACTTTATGTGTGGAATAGTCGGTTACGTCGGAAACAAGCAGGTCGTGCCGTTACTTATCGATGGTCTGCGCAAGCTTGAATATCGCGGTTACGATTCGGCCGGGATTGCCGTAGTCAACGAGCACCACGATCTCGAGGTTCGTCGCGCTGAAGGCAAACTACGGAATCTTGAGGAAACGATCCGGCTGAGTCCTCTGGATGGAACCTACGGCATCGGTCATACTCGCTGGGCCACTCACGGCCGGCCTACCGAAGAAAACGCTCATCCACACCGCGACTGCTCGGGACGCGTAGTCGTGGTTCACAATGGGATCATCGAGAACTACCTGCAACTGAAGGAACGTTTGCGTCAAACCGACCACCGCTTCGTTACTGAGACCGATACTGAAATCATTGCGCATCTGATCGAAGAGTATCTGAAACGAGGAGACACCTTTGAAAAGGCCGTACGGGTGGCGATGCTGGATCTTCGCGGTATCTTCGCGCTTTCAATAATCAGCGCCGATGAACCCGATACGATCATTGCCGTGCGTCAGGGTCCACCCGTCGTAATTGGTTTAGGCGATCGTGAGTTCTTTGTGGCTTCTGACATTCCCCCGATCCTACAACATACGCGCGATGTGTTTTTCCTCGGGGACGGTGAAATGGCCGTGATCACGAGAGACGCGGTGAGGGTGACGGATTTTGAAGGCAATTCGGTCCAACCTGCCATTCAACGTATTACCTGGGATCCCATCATGGCGGAAAAGGGTGGGTTCAAGCATTTCATGCTCAAAGAGATTTACGAGCAGCCGCGTGCCGTCCGCGACACGGTACAGGGTCGAATTTCGCTCGAGACCGGTCGTGTATTTCTCGACGAGATGCAAAATATTACCGAGGCTGATTTCAAACGGTTCACCTCAATTAAGATCGCAGCTTGCGGCACGTCCTGGCATGCGGGGCTTGCCGGCAAATACATGATCGAGCAACTCGGCCGTATTCCGGTTGATGTCGACTACGCCTCAGAGTTTCGTTATCGCGACCCGGTAATGGACGAAAACACCTTACTTTTGGTGATCTCCCAATCGGGAGAGACCGCAGATACGATTGCCGCCTTACGGGAAGCCAAGGAGCGCCGGGCAAAAGCACTGGCTATTTGCAATGTTCAGGGTTCGATGATCGTGCGTGAAGCTGACGGCACCATTCTCACTCATGCCGGCCCGGAGATTGGTGTCGCTTCAACCAAGGCTTTTACAGCACAGATGATTGCGCTTTATCTGCTGGGACTTTATCTCGGAGAGTTGCGCGGCGCACTTTCTCTCGAAGAGGCGCGACAGCACACACAGGAACTGGCGGAGCTGCCGGTCAAGTTGGAACACCTGTTGAACGAGTCAGATGAAATTGAAGAGCTGTCAAAGGAATTCTTCCGTTGCACTGACTTTCTTTATCTCGGACGTGGGATCAACTTTCCCGTCGCCCTGGAAGGCGCCCTGAAACTGAAAGAGATTTCTTACATCCATGCCGAGGGCTATCCGGCTGGTGAGATGAAGCACGGTCCTAATGCACTAATAGATGAACGGCTGCCGGTGATGTTCATCAACACACGTGAGGAAGGAAATCATGCTTCAGAACTGCGCTACGAAAAGACGCATTCCAACATAGTCGAGGTAAAGGCGCGCGAGGGCATTGTGATTTCGATCCTAACGGAGGGCGATACGATGTCGTCGCTGGTTTCGGACTACGTTATTGAAATTCCCCCGGCTAGCGATCTATTAACACCCATCCTGTCGGTAATCCCCCTGCAACTGTTGGCCTATCACATTGCAGTGCGACGCGGCTGCGACGTAGATCAGCCCAGGAACCTGGCCAAGTCTGTGACTGTTGAGTGACCTCAAACCTGGAAGTAACGAGAGTCCTATTTTAGAAGTTCGCGGTTTCCTCCTCGGCGATCAGGAAGAGCGGTTTTCCTCCGCTGGAAATCGAGACCGCGTGCGCTACCGCCTCTTGCGCGCTCGCAGAAGACGCGCATTCCTGGAGCGCTTTAAGGGACGGGAAGTGAAGCTCGGCTATCCTGTAAAAAGGAGGCGCACTCCCGTCAGCCGTTCCCACCACCTTCGTCGCGACAAACTTCGTAATGCCTTTCATAGTATTTTCGTTCACCATCGGCACATGCTCTTCTGTGTAAGCCCGCTCGAAAACGTCCACGTCTTGCGGGTATGGATAGAGAACCACTAATTTCGCACCAGCCATTACTCTCTCCTTTCATGCCTCTGTAAGGAGACACAGTTAAAGATTTGGAAAGCAAAGTGCTTCTATGTCATATCATGTGACAAGTCAACAAGTGAATTCTTTAATGCTGGCTACACAGATTCGATTTTGCGATGGGAGGATTGCTGTGATCAGAAAATTAAAGTCCGGCGAGTATCGCCTCTATTCCCGCAAGAAAGACCCCAAGACAGGCAAGCGAAAAAATCTTGGCGCCTTCGGCACGCGCGCCGAAGCAGAGAAGCACGAACGCGCCGTTCAATTCTTCAAAAAGAAATAGAAACCATTTTCTTTTTATGGAACTCGCATCGCCGTCTCGGCTTCGCCGCCTGATGTGAGGCGGTGGCTCTGCCCTGCCGACTAGCTGCAAGTACCGCTTGGGCTCGGCCCCTGGTTCGCGCTCTGCCCCCTTCCAATCCAAACGCCGCGGCGCAACCTTTCAAACAATCAAACCTCGATGTGTCTTAGCCAATCCAGCGCGCGAAGAGGGCAAAGCCCGAACCAGGGGCGCAGCCCTAACGCAAGGTGAAGGCGAACCGGCGGGGCGAAGCCGCCGCCTCACATCAGGCGGCGAAGCCGTGGCGCCCGAGGTGAGTTTCATCCAAAGAGAATGCATCCTTGCTTTTTTAGAAGTGTAAAGAGCTGAGAGTGCAAAATGGAACTCGCATCAATGTCACGGCTTCGCCGCCTGATGTGAGGCGATGGCTTCGCCCGCCGACTAGCTGCAAGTACCGCTTGGGCTCGGCCCCTGGTTCGCGCTCTGCCCCCTTCCAATCCAAACGCCGCGGTGCAACCTTTCAAACAATCAAACCTCGATGTGACTTAGCTAATCCAGCGCGCGAAGAGGGCAAAGCCCGAACCAGGGGCGCAGCCCTAACGGAAGGTGAAGGCGAACCGGCGGGGCGAAGCCACCGCCTCACATCAGGCGGCGAAGCCGGCGCCCGAAAGGTGAGTTTTATCCAAAGAGAATGCATCCTTTTGCTTGTCGCACTTTAGAATCTCTTAGATCATTGCCTGCAGCTCACGAGCGTTCTTCACCGCTAAGCCCGCTTGGTCATTATCGAAATAGACATAAGAAGTCCTGGACTGCTCTCTCCATTCCTTCAGGCGTTGGGCCCATTCTATAAGTTGAAGTCTTGAATAATCGCCCTGATACTTCCCGCCTGGTCCATGCAGCCTTACGTAAACAAAATCGGCCGTGATCTCCAGCGGTGTCTGAAAGCCTGCGAGATGGTAGATACAAAAAGCCGCATTGTGCTTTCTGAGTAAATCGTAGACGGGCTTTAACAGCCAGCTTGTATCGCGGAACTCGAAGGCGTAACGATGTTCCTTTGGCAACGCCTGGAGGAAGTGGTCAAGGCGTTCTAAATTAAGATGCCATCGCGGCGGTAGCTGAAACAAGATTGGCCCCAGCTTCTCCTCGAGCTTCTCGACGCGGAGAAAGAATTTTTCAGACGAAGCCTTAGGCTCCTTCAGCTTCTTCATATGTGTAATGAAGCGGCTTGCCTTCACCGCAAAGAGAAATCCTTTTGGCGAGCTCTCGTGCCAGGCAGAAAAGGTGGCGCGATCGGGCAGCTGATAGAATGAGTTGTTAACTTCTACGGTTCGAAAGTGCCGGGCATAAAAAGCCAGCATTTCTCTAGCCGGCATTTTTTCAGGGTAAAACACGCCGAGCCAGTGTTTGTAATGCCAGCCCGAGGTCCCGATGTAAATCTCGCCCCCCATGATCTGGCTAGAATGTAGCCCAGATCATCACATTCAATCCACGACAACCCGAGATCAAAATGGAAGGCTCCGATTTCGAGCATCCTTCGCCTCGCTCGCTGCACCCTCTTTTTCCAGTAACTTCTTTTTCCGTTCCAGACCCCAACGATAACCACCAAGCGATCTGTCCTCACGGATCACCCGATGACAGGGGATGACCAACGCGACTGGATTGGTGGCACATGCTCGCGCTACTGCGCGAACCGCTTTGGGCTGGCCAATTTCTTTGGCGATTTCGCTATACGATCGAGTGGCTCCATACGGTATCGATCTCAGCGCTTCCCAAACCTGCCTCTGAAATGCTGTAGCCTGAATGTCGAGCGGCAAATCGAGCCGCGGTTGCTTACCAGCAAGGTGGTCGAGAATTTGGGTAACTGCTTTCTCAAGTTCTTTATTGTTCCTGCCAATCTTCGCCGCGGCGAACTCCTTCTGTAAATCAGATTCGAGCGCCGCTGCCGTGTCCCCAAGCCGCACCATGCAAACACCCTTATCCGTGGCGGCCACCAACAAATATCCAAAAGCTGATTCAACAATCGTGTAATTGATTTTTGTTTCGCGGCCAGCCCGACTGTAGGTGGCAGGTGTCATGCCCAACTCCGCAGCCGCCCGTTCGTACAGTCTGCTGCTTGAACCGTATCCCGCGTCGTACATTGCTGCGGTCACTGATTCACCATTTCGAACACTCGATTTGAACCGGTTGGTCCGACACGATTCCGCGTATTGTCGGGGCGTAATACCCATGATCGATTTAAACGTTCGTTGGAGATGAAACGAACTAAGGCCCAACTGCCGGCTGAGTGCATCAAGGGTTGTTGTTTCATCTTCGTTCTGCTCGATGAGGCGGCATGCCTCCTGGACCATCTCGATTTGAGGGTCTACAGCCGGCACCTGTTTTGGATGACAACGCAGACAGCCTCGAAAGCCAGCCTCCTCTGCCGATTCGGGCAACGGAAAAAATGTCACGCGATCTCGGCGGGGGCGACGTGACGGACAGGACGGTCGACAGTAGATGCCGGTTGAACGGACAGCAAAAACAAACTTTCCGTCAAAGCTGGCGTCTTTTTCGAGCACGGCTGCCCAAAGCTGTTCCTGATCCTGCTGCAATTGAGTTGGTTGACTTTTGATTGCCAGATTCACGTTTTTCACCTCCAGTATCTCTTAATGCGAGACGATGATAAAGGAGCGGGTGCCGGCAATCTATCCGGTTCTTGCTACCAAACACCTTTGGCCTTTGGCCTTGGACTTTGGACTTTGGACTTTCGACTTTAGCTTTAGACTTATGTTGATCTGAGATCTGAGATTTGAGATAAATTTGAGATATTCGGGATTTGAGATCATTTGAAATCTTAGATCCTTGGCCTTGAAGGCAAGTTGGAACCCGTCCTCCCGAATTTTCAGATCCAACGCCAACCCCGGATTTGAAGGCTAATGCCGACGAAAGGGCCCAAGATTAAAGACCTAAAATCAAAGGCCAAAAGCCCAAAGCCCAAAGCTCAAAGTTCAAAGTTCAAAGTTCAAAGTTCAAAGGCCAAAGGCCAAAGGCCAAAGGCCAAATAACGAACTATCCTTTCCGTCGTACGATGTCTCTATATATATGAACGACGGCTCGCGCGAATCTGGAGTAGCAATGGCACGGCTTGAGTCGCCTGATGAGGTGCTGGTTGTCGCGGCGATTCTCGGCAACCTCGAAGCGTTTGAAGAACTTGTGCTGCGTTATCGCGCGGCCGTAGTGCGCCTGGCGCGCACAATTGTTGGCGCCAATTACGCAGAGGATGTGGCGCAAGATGCTCTATTGCTGGCATTTAAAGCGCTGCCAACGATTGAAGAACCCGGCAAGTTTGCGGCCTGGCTCTCAGCGATCACGCGCCATCGAGCCTTGCGATTCAACAAGCGGGAAAGCGTTCAATTAGCGAAGCGGGTCGCGATAGATGAAATCCTGCTGGAAGAGATAGATGCCCTGTCGCAGCCGTTCACGGACAAGAGCGACAACGAGGAACTGACTCAGGCGCTCGACAATCTGTCGCCGGATTATGCGCTGCCGTTGAGGTTGCGGTTCCTGGACGAAATGCCATTGAAGCGCATTGCGGCGTTTATGGGCGCTCCTCTTTCAACCGTGAAGTGGAGGCTGCATCACGGCAAAAAACTATTACGCGAGCAGGTGGAGATTATGCGAGAAAGATCAGTATCATCTTACTAGGAGGACTGGAATGGAAAAAGAAACTCTGAAACTTTTGAATGTGTTGCGACGCATCGCGCGCGCTGCGGGTTACGCTGCATGGGTCAAGTCCGACGCGGAAGCATCGCGATTCTGCGTAGGCCAGTATAACAAAGTGCTTAGCCGGCTCACTGAACTCGAGCCCGCGCTCAAGCCATTGTTTACCCCGTTGCCGGAGGATGCTTCAGCCGAGGTCACCCGAATAGCCGCTCGCGAATTGCTCGCCTACTTTGAGGCAGACGAACCCGAACCTTTTGGTTGGTCCGTCCGTGGTCCATTCGCTTTTGGATGTCGGCCGCGCCGCCGGGTTAGATGTTATCCAGCTTCTGTCAGCTGCGAATGATTGGCAGTGGCTCAGACTTTTAGTCTGTGATCAGATGGAATCCGAAACCGTCAGGCAGAGCTTGGTGGATGAGCCTTTAAATAGGAGCAACAATGGAAAGAGAAAAAGAGTTACTTAAGTTGATCAATGTGCTGCGGCGCACATCGCGAATGGCCTTGCAATCGGAGTGGACCGGTGGAAAGGAAGACGCCGCCAAGTTTTGCACCGATCAATACAATCGCGTCCTCGCACGACTGAAGGAAATCGATGCGGGCGTCGGCTCGGTGTTCGATCCCTTGCCCGCTGGAAGTTCGTTGACTGTAGTCGCGATGGCTTCGCGTCAACTCGCTGCTTATTACGAAGATGAACTAGGACCAGGAAAAGGGTTCGGCCGCGGCTATGGTTTTTCCTTCGATCCGAATATGTTCAAGGAGTTTTGGGAGAAATCCTCGCGCGAGATCGAAGACCTGGGAGAATTTATTCGCGAAAGCGTTGATGAGTGGGTCAGACAGAAAAAGAAGAGATCTACGGGGGAAAGCAAAGGAAAGTAGGCAGGAGCAGGATCCAGGTTCGCGAATGCGGGTTGCCGAGATGTAGGTTTCAGGTTGCAAGTTTCAGGTTTCAGGTCATGTCAGCCTTCACGTTTGCCGAGATGTAGGTTGCAGGTTGCAGGTTGCAGGTTTCAGGTCATGTCAGCCTTCACGTTTGCCGAGATGTAGGTTTCAGGTTGCAAGTTTCAGGTTTCAGGTTATGTCAGCCTTCACGATTGAGCGGTCACTTGAGCGGTCACTTGAACCGTCAAACTTGAAACCTCAAACTTGAAACCTCAAACTTGAGACCTGCAGCCCGATAAACTTGCTCCTGCCTCCTGCTCCATATCCCGCTACCTGTAGCAGCCCGTTACTTTATGAGGTTCTGAATCGCTTTAAACTGCTCATGCGCGGCGTCATGCATTAGCTCAAACAGAGCCAATTCGACGGAACTCGGAATCGCTCCGCTTATCTGCATCTTTGCCAGTGCCGTCAATCTGTTGTTCGCCTCTCGTGAGCTAACGCAGTCCGTCAATAAATGAACTTGATATTCTTCGGCCAGGAGGTCATGAACTGTTTGGTTAACGCAAATGTGTGTTTCGATCCCGCAAACCAAAAGCTGCTTTGCTCCCGTGTGCTCCAGTTGCTTGCGAAAAGCCGGGGCTCCGCAAGAGCTGAAAGACGTTTTCTCGATAATCTGTACTTCGCGCGGAAGGGTTTCTTTGATCTCCTCTGCAGTGTAGCCAAGGCCTTTTGGATATTGTTCGGTAACGAGAATCGGGAGATTAAGTAACTTCGCCGCGCGCGTCATCACGGCAATGCGTGTGGCGATTTCAGTAAAGCCGGCAATTTTCTGGCGAAAAGCCTCTTGCATGTCGACGATTACCAGCGCCGACTTTTCCAGTTGAAGTGTGTTTTTATGTGGCATGGCGATTCGTCTTTAGCTACGTATTCGACGTTTGCAAAAGCACAATAAAGCACAACGGGAACTGAATCTATAGTTCATTTTGTAAAGGTGAGTCTACATACAATCTACGAAAATCACACGAAATAACGCTAACCGCTTGGCGATGGTCCGTGTAGTTTCGTGGATAGGCTTCGATTTCTTCCACACATAACTCCGAATCGACGAGATCAATTCTCCTTCGTTCGATCTCATTTCTCATTTCTTCGAATACAGACTAATATCTCCGTTCACACTTAGGTGCAATGACTGATTTTCTTTCTTCACTCAACCCTGAACAACGTGAAGCCGTCCTCACCACTGAAGGCCCGCTGCTGATCCTTGCCGGCGCCGGCTCGGGTAAGACACGCGTCATCGCCCATCGCATTGCCTATCTGATTGCCGAAAAACGCGTTGCTCCCTGGAACATTCTGGCCGTTACCTTCACGAACAAAGCCGCCGAAGAAATGCGCCTTCGCGTGCAAAAACTTTTGCGCGGTCAGGAATTGACCAGCGCGCCCTGGGTCTCGACTTTTCACAGCCTGTGCGTGCGCATGCTGCGGCAGGACATCGAAAAGTTGGGTGAAGGTTACAGTCGCACTTTTACCATCTACGATCAAGACGACTCGCTTCGCTTGATCAAAGGCTGTATCAAAGATCTCGGTTACGATGAGAAACATCTGGGCGCCCGCGCGACACAGGCAGCAATTAGCGCGGCAAAGAATCGTGGCGAAGACACGGACGCTTACGCCGCACGCGCTGATTATCTCGACGAGCGACGGGCGGCTATTGCCCTCATCTACAAACTGTACGAAGAGCGTCTGCAGAGTAACAATGCTCTCGATTTCGATGACCTGATGATCAAGACTGTGCGCTTGCTTCGTACGGCCGCTGAGGTGCGCGATAAATACAACAACAAGTTTCGCTACATCCTGGTTGATGAATACCAGGATACGAACTCACTTCAGTTCGCCCTGGCAAGTTTTCTGACTGAAAAACAGCAGAACATCTGTGTGGTCGGCGATGAAGACCAGTCAATCTACAAGTGGCGGGGCGCCGACATCACAAACATTCTCAACTTCGAAAAGCACTTTCCCAACACAAAGACGATCCGGTTGGAGCAGAACTATCGTTCGACGCAGACCATCCTGGACGTGGCCGGCGCAGTAGTGGGACGCAACTTCGAGCGTAAGGGCAAAAACCTTTGGACTTCAAATCCGCGCGGTGAAAGAGTCCGTTACTACCAGGCCCTCGACGCGGAGCTGGAAGCTCGTTTCGTTGCCAGAAAAATTCTCGAGCATCGCGAAGCAACTTCCGACCTCAGGGCTGCGGTGCTATACCGCACCAATTCTCAATCGCGCGTTTTTGAAGAGGCAATGCGCCGTGCGGGCCTGCAATACAACATTGTGGGTGGCTTTTCGTTCTACGAACGCATGGAGGTGCGCGACATCATTTCCTATTTGAAACTGGCGCTAAACCCCAACGACTCCATCGCGCTGCTTCGAGTAATCAATAGTCCACCGCGGGGTATCGGAAAGACCACCATCGAGCAACTAGAGCGTCGGGCGAAGGATTTCGGTTTATCGCTTTGGGAGACAATTGCGTTGATGATTGAAAAACCGGAAGGTCTGAGCCCGCGCGCTGTCTCAGCGCTGAAAGGTTTTCGCCGCACCATCCGGCATCTGGGAAAACTAGGTGGCACAGACTTTCAGTCCGTGACCTCCGATTCTGAAGAGAACCCCGACATCCAGGCATCAATTGGCCACGAGGAAAATTCGGAGCTGGTTTCGGACATCGTGAAAGCTGCGATCCTCGAGACCGGTTATGAAATAGCGCTCAGGTCTGAAAGGACTGACGAAGCTGACGCGCGTCTGGAAAACTTGCAGGAGCTCGTCAACGCAGCGGTCGATTACGACGATCAAGGCATTGAAGGCCTGCGCGAGTTCATTGATCACTCGGCACTCGTCTCTGACGCCGATCAATATAAGCGGGACGCTCCGGTGACGCTGATGACGGCGCATTCAGCCAAGGGCTTAGAGTTTCCTGTTGTTTTTATCGTGGGTTTGGAAGATGGATTGTTTCCTCATTCGCGTTCAGCTAAGGATTTGGAGGCGCTCGAAGAAGAGCGCCGTTTATGTTATGTGGCGATGACACGCGCCGAGAAATATCTGTACGTCACTCATGCGATGAAGCGCCGCGTTTACGGTGAGGAGTTATCCTCCGAGCCATCGCAGTTCTTAAATGAGATGCCTCTGGAGTTGATGGAGGATCTTTCCTCAGGCAAGTCCTGGCTGTCATTTGCCCGCGGCTCTTCTCTAAGCGAGTCCCATTCGGCCGAGCATCCCAAAGAACGAAAAAAGTTTACGGGCAAAACCTACGACAGCGTCGATTCAATCGCCGAATTCTTTAAGCAGCGAAATCAACAGTTGGGCCAACCCGGTAAGCCTTGGGAGCGAGCATCGCGTGTGCGCAATGCTGACAAAGTAGGGCTGCCGCGGGGCGGCTCGGCCACTACACCAGTAACCCCTTCAGACTTTGTTCCCGGTTCCTACGTCCGTCACGCAAAATACGGACGCGGTCTGGTCTTGCATCGCGAGGGTATCGGCGACTCAACAAAACTAACCGTCAGTTTTCCCGGGTATGGTCAAAAGAAGTTAGTGCAGAAGTTCGCCAACCTCGAAAAGGCGTGACAATTATTGACCGCTGCTTTGTTATGTCCCATGGGTTTTTTCTCCCTGTCCTCAATCGACCACACTGCTGTTCACTAAAGGCGACGCTTGCTGACTGACGGAATTCGGGCAATTAGCAAGACCGTCATTCGTTTTGCCCGATCCTTCATCCTCTTGGGGACCTGGCGCTGCCATTCTGATTTGAAACCGACCAGAAAACTATGTCTTGGCGAACACCTAATGGTGGCATGACATGTGCCATATACTCAGCAGCCCCACCGGACCCTGAGTGGTCTGAATACTCAAATCTCATGGTCAGGCACCCCGAGCCGTTGGATATAAGGGCGCTAAGTGCGAATAGCAATATGAACAATTGGAGGCATAAATGGCTGTTTGCAGCGCTCGGGGCCACCACCCTACTCGCCGGCGTGTGTGGTTTCAATCGAACAGCCATTGCCATCACATCATTAACCTTTGCCTACTGGCTGTATCGTCAGTTCGTACCCGTGAGAAAGAAGGAAACACCTGTTGCCAATTTGAGAGACAGCATGGAACTCTTTCGCGTGGCTTTTGATTACGCGTCGATTGGGATGGCCCTGGTGGCCCCTTCCGGTCGATGGCTACGTGTCAATCGCTCTCTCTGTGAAATTCTGGGCTTTACGAAAGAAGAGCTGCTGGCCAGAGATTTCCAAACGGTTGTCCACCCTGACGACGTCGGCCCCTCAATCGCAAATATAAATCAATTACTCAAAGGGAAGGTTCCGACTTTTCAAACAGAAAAACGTTACCTGCACAAGGACGGCCATGTCTTGAGGGTTTTGTGGAGTGTTTCGCAAGCCCAGATAGAGGGAAGCGACTCTGTCCCTCTAATCTTTCAGATTCAGGACATCACCGATCGCAAACAAGCGGAAGAGCAACTGATACACGACGCGTTTCACGACGGCCTCACGGGTCTCCCAAACCGCGCGCTGCTTATCGATCACCTGAAGTTGACCATTGGACGCTCGAAACGAAATCGGGAATTGAAGTTTGCGGTGCTCTTTCTGGATCTCGATCGGTTCAAGCTGGTGAACGACAGTCTTGGTCATATTATTGGCGATCAGCTACTGATTGGCCTTGCGCGCAGACTCGAGCTCTGCCTGCGGGCTGGCGATACGGTAGCCCGAGTCGGCGGCGATGAATTCACCATCCTTCTCGAGGACCTTGACGATGAGAACGAAGCGGTTGTGATCGCCGAACGGATCCAGCAGGAGCTCTTAGTTCCGTTCTACCTTGGTGGACGTGACGTCTTTACTTCAGTAAGTATCGGCGTCGCGCCAAGCTCGCGCGGGTATGACCAGCCGGAAGATATCCTGCGAGACGCTGACACCGCGATGTACCGCGCCAAGTCGTTAGGAAAGGCTCGCCATGAAGTGTTCGATGAAGAGATGCACGCATTCGCTGTGAATCTGCTTCAAATGGAAACTGATTTACGCCGGGCACTTGAACGCAACGAGTTCATTATTGAGTATCAACCGATAGTCTCGCTTAACGATTTCCGAGTAGGTGGATTCGAGGCGTTAGTGCGCTGGCAGCACCCTGAACGCGGCCTGATTTCTCCCCTTGATTTTATTCCTGTTGCTGAGGAAGGCGGGCAGATTCTTCAAATTGGTCACTGGGTATTGCAACAGGCCTGCGCCGAGATGCGTGGCTGGCAGGATAGATTCCCGGCCAATCCACCTCTGTTTGTTGCGGTCAACCTCTCCGCAAAGCAATTTGCGCAGGTTGATCTGATCGAGCAGGTGAAACAATGTCTGGACGATTGTGGCCTTGATCCGAACTGCCTGAAGCTCGAGATTACTGAGAGCGTGGTTATGGACAACATCGAAACCGCAACGGCGATGTTGTTCCAATTACGCGCGCTTGGCGTCAGACTAAGCATCGACGATTTCGGTACCGGCTATTCGTCTCTGAGTTATTTGCATCGCTTCCCAATTGATACGTTGAAGATTGACCGATCGTTTGTTACGCGAATAGTCAATGATAAAGAAAACATCGAAATCGTCCGCACGATTCTTATGTTGGCAGAAAATCTCGGCATGGACGTGGTAGCAGAGGGAGTCGAAACTCAGGAACAGATGGCGTTATTAAGACAGCTTTTCTGCCACAGCGGCCAGGGTTACTTCTTCTCGAAACCAATGAAGGTGCACGAGGCCGAGCAGATTATCAGGGACACTTACGCGCCCCCGCGGGCGCTAGTGGCATAGCCACAGATTCCAAAGCGCAGTAGGCAGGCGGCATCGATTTGCAGGTTTCAGGTTGCAGGTTTAGGTTTGAGGTTTCGTTGACGTTTCAGATGACCGCTCAACGGTGAACGCAACCTGAAACCTGAAACTTCCAACCCTAAAACCTGCAACTCAGCAACCCGCACTCGCTAACGTGCCTCCTGCCTCCCTCCTTCTCTCAGTCAACCCATCTCCCACCATAGCATCCATATAAACGCAACCCGTTAGGTTTGCGTTCTTCCAGCATTCTCATAGATCGAAATTCAGTCTCCCTTCCTGAGCGTCTCCCCACAACTTCACTAATCGCTTTAGGAGGCGACAACAAATGAAAACCGCGTTGCTTTTTACTCTGCTCTTCGTGTGCGCATTCGACTGCCAGGCTCAAAGACGATCACGATCCAAAATCCCGGGCAGTCTCGCAACAGCTAGAGAGGCCTCAGTTGGGCCAACTTCTAAGGTCCGACGAGTTTCCCGATTGGCTGCGGAAGCGCAAGGTCCAGCCAAGTTAACTCCGCAATACAAAAGCCGCCGCCCGAGATTTGATTCACTGCCCATTCGCCGGGTGGTGCTGTATAGCAATGGCGTTGCTTACATCGAACGTCGAGGCACAGTCAGTAATCATGCCGAGATCAGCCTGGAGTTTAAGCAGTCGCAGGTTGATGACGTGCTCAAATCAATGGTCGTGCTTGATATGGGAAAGGGACGGATCGCCGCGGTCAGTTACAACTTTTTCAAGGTTGGGCCATCGTCGACAACGTCAGCGAGGAAGATTGGACCGACATACAGCTTTCACTGGTCTCGGGCACGCCGGTTTCGTTTATCCAACCGATTCAAAACCCCATCTATCGTTACAGACCGGTTATTCCATTTTCCGAAAATATAAATCTCTCTCCGCAGACATACGAGCCGGGCGAAACTAGCAGCTCGCCTGGCTCCATCAGCGGAGTAATCAAAGACGCGATTGGTGCGCGCGTCGCGGGCGCCAGGGTGGTTATCACAAACACGAGCACCAATCAGAAATTCGAAGTAACGTCCGACAGCGAGGGTCGCTTTCGCGCTTCGGCCTTGCCGGCCGGCATCTACAATCTCAACGCTTCCATGAGCGGTTTCAAAAGTGCCGAGGTTGACGGGGTGAGCGTAACCGGAGGGATGCGAGCGAATCTAACCGTCAACCTGGAAGTGGGTAATATCTCAGAAACCGTGACCGTCACCGCGAGCTCATCGCAGTCAGTTGGGGATTTACCAACTCAGGATCACCGAACGATTGAATTTCCAGTCACAGAACGCAGCGAGCAGTGGGACACTTACCAACTCTCGACTTTCAATCGAACACAGTTGGAATTCTTCATCGCGCACAGATATATCGATGAAGAAATGCGTGCGGCACTACAAAGGATCATCGATCTAAGAGACAAAGTCGCTGGGGCAGATACGAGGTTGGCCCAGATCAACAAAGAAGCAACCGAAATCACTCAGGATCAGCAGCGGCTGCGCGAGAACGTAACTGCGCTGACGTCAACATCGGAAGCGAGGCAGCTTATTGCGCGTTATGTTGCCAAAGCGAACGAGCAGGAAACGCGGATGGAACAGATCGAGAAAGACCGCAGGGCCATAGCAGCGGAACGTTCAAAACTACAGGCGGACCTCGAAGCCGCAATGCGAGCTTTTTCGTTGGATAGAAAACTTTAAAAGGCGGGTCGGCATCCACATCCACGCTCACTCGACGTTTATTCAGAATGAAGGAAATCAATCCACCGTTCAGTGACAATTGTTCGCAGGCGAAGTTGGACAAACCCGCATCGCGATAATGACCGGCAGTCCGATGGCGGATCTCAACTTCGATTGGAAATATATAGCCAACCTGAGACGGCGCGCGAACTGTCAAAAGTGACAGTTTCATAGTCTGAAGTTGCTTGATAGCTTGTGCGTAAGCTGGGAAGTCCGTTAGAGACGATTTGCGGGCGTTGAATCCCCTGGTTGTTTCAAATTGTCACCCCGCTCTATTCCAGAGGCCAGCCAGTTACAGCGGGGAATGATCGATGGGCGCTGTGGCGGCGCTACATCGGTTGCAGGGGCCACTCTCGGTGCCGGTCGGTCAGGGGATAGCCGGAATGGGGAGGGGCCCTCTGTTTTTGCGATCACAGTGCGCTACACACAACGCTGTCTTCGCCTTGTCTACCCTACGATTTAGTTTCGTGGCATCCAGCAACAACGGGCTGATTGACTCGCAACTATCTCAACGCCAATGGCTGCTGGCTTCGCGTGGATTGAGCGCCACCCAGATAGACCCATGTCAAAAATGACAGTTAACTGAACTGTGGGTCATCGTTATGCTACATTGACCAATCAAAGACTTTAGATTTGTCGTTTGCAGTCATCGTTCGGGGGAAGTCAAAGATGTTGAGGGCCTTAAACTTTTCATAACGATTGGAATTCGATGAAGTCCGACAAGTCCCATTCTCAAGGGCACCATTTGTCTGCGGATTCCGGCCCTGGGACAAAACTGCAGGCCGATGCCTCAGCCCCTTCTGCACGAAATTCAGTAGGTGATGGCCGCTTTCGTCTTGCCTTTGAAAGAGCCCCGCTCGGAATGGCAATTATTGATTTGGATTACAAACCACAACGCGTGAACCAGGCGCTTTGCCAGGCGCTCGGTTACAGCGAAGCAGAACTCCTTTCGCGTAGTTTCATCTCCATAACACATCCGGATGACATCGGTAAAGATAAAGCTCTGGCGGCCGAACTGCTGGCAGGCGAGATTCCCAGCTACCGCATCGAGAAGCGTTTTATTACAAAGGATGGAAGTTTGGCGTGGCTGGACATCACTGTTGTGCTCATCCGCGGTGAAAACAACGAAGCTCTTTACGGACTGGCCATGGGAGATAACATCACTGGGCGCAAACGCGCTCAGGAAGCACTCAGGACCAGCGAAGAGCGTTACCGCTCCTTTGTTGTAAACAGTTCCGAAGGGATTTGGCGATTTGAAGTGGAGCAGCCCATCGACACGACTCTGCCGGTAGATGAACAGATTGCGCTGTTTTATAAACATGCTTATCTGGCCGAATGCAATGACGCGATGGCCCGCATGTATGGTCACGCGCGTGCCGACGATATCGTTGGATCGCGTTTTGGAGAATTTGCCCTGGCTTCGAACCCTACCAATATCTCAGCTCTGCGTAAATTCATTAGCCAGGGATATCGCCTTCATGAGGTAGAAACGACCGACCTGAACGCTGATGGATCCGAAAAACAGTTTTCTAACAGCGTGATCGGTATCGTCATTAATGGACAGCTACTCCGCATCTGGGGCGCGTTGCGAGATGAGACGCTGCGGAAACGGGCCGAAGACGAACTTAAGCGTTCTCATGCACAGCTTCGTTCCTTAGCCCGCCGCCTTCAATCGGTTCGCGAGCATGAAAGAACCCACATCGCGCGGGAAATGCATGATGTTTTGGGACAGTCCTTAACCAGCTTGAAGTTGGATCTTTCGTGGTTAAGAAAGACACTGCCACTCAATGTAGGTGAGGAGTTTCTTAGCTCCGGTCTCCGAGAAAGAACGGACAGGATGGCAGCACAGTTGGATGACACGATAACCGCAGTGCAGACCCTCTCTACAGAGTTGAGGCCGGGGATACTTGATAAGTTTGGTCTTATGGCGGCCGTTGAATGGCAATGCCAGGAATTTGAGCTGCGCACCGGAATCAAATGCATCTATAAGGTTCCTGAAAAGAAATTACCTCTCAACAACGAACGTTCGACAACGCTGTTTCGTATTCTTCAGGAAGCCCTGGTAAATGTGGCACGTCATTCCCGAGCCAGCATAGTCAATGTGGAGTTACGTCCTGGCAAATGGGACCTGACGCTTATTGTCTCAGACAACGGCAGGGGAATAACGAGCGCGGAAATACTAGATCCTGCCTCACTGGGCCTCTTAGGGATGCGCGAGCGAGCCGGAATGCTAGGTGGCCAGTTCACAATCGAACCCAGGACAGGTAAAGGCACCACCGCGACAGCTCAGATTCCTTTGTCTGATCCAGCAGGCTCAGAACCGACGGAAACAGGCAATGATCAAAGTACTAATAGTCGACGACCACCCGGTAGTGCGCCGAGGGATTAGAGAGATCCTGTCGGATGAACCGGACATCGACGTCCTGGAAACTGGAGATTCGCGGCAGGTAACAAATCTGATTGCGGACCGATCACTTAACTTAGTCGTACTCGACCTTGATTTGCCAGGAAAGCATGGGCTCGATCTATTAAAGGAAATCAAAGGAAGCCGCGCGCAATTACCAGTCTTAATCCTAAGCGTCTATCCGGAAGACCAGTTCGCCGTCCGCGTGCTGAAAGCCGGAGCCTCGGGCTTCATGTCGAAGGATGCTGCCCCCGAAGATCTTGTGAAAGCCATCCGCAAGATTCTGAGTGGCGGTAAACATGTCAGCGATCAGGTGGCTGAGTACCTACTGGCTCAGGTCAAGTGCGAGTCCGTTTCATTCCTTCATGAGAAGCTTTCAGATCGAGAGTTCCAGATTCTGTGTCTCCTCGGCACAGGCAAAACTGTGAGTGTGATTGCCGCAGCTCTCTCTCTTAGTGTGCCCACAGTTAGCACTTATCGCGCTCGCATTCTGGAAAAAATGGGAATGAAAACGACTGCCGAACTAATGCAGTATGCCATCCAACATCGGCTCAGTACTCCAAAATAGCCTCACCGACCTAACTCACTGTCATACAAAACATGACAGCCCAACCAGCAAACTATTGACTCAAAAATCATTCTTTGGTTGATTGCGGCTCGCCTCTGCTGAGCGGCATGATGTGTCGCTCTGTAACGAGTAAAGGAGCAAGAGGATTTGAGAGAATTGAAAGTCGTAATTGCAGACGATTCTGAAATGATACGGGATCTTTTGCATCAAGCATTGTCCGGGGTTGAGGGCTTGAGCCTCATTGGTATGGCTGCAGACGGGGCCGAGGCAATCCGGATGACCAGCGCACTTAAGCCAGACCTGGTTGTGTTGGATATGGCCATGCCTCACAAGAACGGAATAGAGGTGTTGCGAGAGATTCGGCAGGACGGTTCGTCCTCGTTAATCATCATGTTTACGGCAGACCGTTCAGTATGCCTTCGCACCGCATGCCTCGAGGCCGGAGCCGATTATTATCTGGATAAGACCCAGATTGATGAACTTGTGAGTATTTGCGCGGAGCAGTTGCTGGATGGCTGAGTGGGAGCGCTAGCCAGCACGTGCAGAGTAGAAGTTTGTGCTAACAAGCCTTTACGCTGCATTACCGGGCACGTCGTCGACCTGAATGGGGCCGAAGGACAGTGCCCGGTGCATTTTCCAAAAAGAGTAGCCCGCGGTCTTCTCCTCATGGAGACCGCCGTCTCCCCCCGCTGGACCTGAAGAGCGAGAGCTTTCGCGGCAAAGCCTCAAAGAAAAATCTGTCAACTCTTTGCAGTGCGGCGGCCCGGCTCTTGCCACTCCAACTGCGAATCAAGCTGTTTCGCCTGCAAAGCGATTTCGCACCCGGGAAACCTCCACGAACGTAAGGCCAAAGCGTTGTCAGGCCTGGCAGGCCAGCACCCTCCAAATAAGTAAACACCCTAAAGATCTTTCCAAACTTCGTTACGCCAAAAATTCTGTGATGGCTTCAATCATGAGTTCCGGCTGATCCAGGTGCGGACTATGTCCACGGTTTTCCAGCAAGTTCGAGAACACCGGCACCGGGCAGCCTTTTTCGATCGCTTCAATTTGTCGCAGCGTCCCGTACTGATCGTCTTCCCTTGAAGCGACAAGACCGGCACGTCGGATCGTTCCGTTTTAACCCATTTCGTTCGTATGCGAATTAAAACGTCGATCTCACGAATCGAAAACCTGCCAGTTCTCCATCAATTAACACTTGGAACAGCAGTTGCCAAGAGAGGATCCCCAGTCTTTCCCCGCGAATAGTTACTGAAAGGGATCCCAATGAATCGTAATTTTCTGAAGAAGGTAGCAGCGACATCGATGCTTTCGGCTGCTCTCCTGGGTGCCACTACTGTTGTCGACGCCCAGGGCAGACGACAACGCGTCGAAGAAAGCCAGGCAGAGAAAGAGCAAAGACAACAGGACCGGCCAAGTCGTCGCCAAGACCGTCAAGACCAGCAACAGGCCCTACGCCAGAATGAACAGCAACAGGCCCAACAGCAGCGTTGGGAACAGCGGCGCCAGGACGAACAGCGTCAGGGTCAAGAACGACAGCAGCGCTGGGAGCAACAACGGCAGCGCGAGCAACAGCAAGCTCAAGAGCGCCAACGCGCTCAGGAACAACAACGTGGCGAGCAGCAACGTCAGAGCGGGGAGAGGCAGCAACGTTGGGAACAGCAGCGTCAGGAACAACGTCGCCAGCGGGAACAGCAGGATCAGCAAAGACGCTCGAACCAGGATTGGGAACAACGTCGCCAGCGTGAACAGCAGAATCAGCAAAGACAGTCGAACCAGGATTGGAACCAGCGACGCCAGCGCGAACAACAGCAGCAAGACTCTGGGCAGCGACAGCCAGGCCGTCAGGACTACGGTGGTCAGCGTCAATGGGAATCAATCGAGAAAGACCGTCTGAACCGTTATCGTCAGCAGATGGAGCGCCGACAGAATTTCGGCTACGAACGTCAACGTTTGCTCGAGCAGCAGAGACGCCGGGCTCAACTGCGATATCAGCAGAGATATCTCGAACGCCTCCGCCAGGATCAATTGCGTCTGCAAAACTGGCGTTACAACGATTATGGACCTTCAAACTATCGGTACAGACGTGGCGGCAGCTACTACGAGACCAATCAGTATGGCGCTCAGATGTTGCAGCGCGCACTCAATGACGGATATGAACAGGGTTATGGAGCGGGACAGGCGGATCGTGAAGACGGTTGGGGTTTCAGTCCGCAAAATGCGTACGGATATGAGGATGCCAGCTACGGCTATGACGGCTACTACGTTGATCTAAACGAGTACCAATATTACTTCCGTGAGGGCTTCCGCCGCGGGTACGAAGACGGTTACTACAGCCGTTCCCAGTACGGGCGTTACTCGAATGGAAAATGGAGCATCCTCGGCGCAATCCTTGAACAAGTATTGGGACTGCAGCTTATCAACTAACCGCTATTACCGAGGAGATTCAGTTAGGAGATTGGCTACGAGTATTATCGGCTGGGATCTTTAGGCGGACACTTTCTTCGCTGGCGGCCATCATTTTGACCTTCTTTAGTTCTGGTCCCTTCATGCCAAAGTATGTAGCCATCTGGACAACTTGTCTGGAATTCACGAAATCACTCGGGTTGGAACAGAACTTCTCCATGCCCGGGACAAATTCTCGGCAACTCATTCCCTTTGGTATCTTGAGGTCGAGTCTGCACTCGCCATCTCGCTCGTAGAGCAAGCACAATTCACAAATTATCATTCTTCCTCGTTCACCCGACTATGAAGGATTGGCCAGCACGCACCAATGCTCTGCTGATATATCGCCGAACAAATCAGTGTCCCACTGGTATCCTTTGAAAGCGTGTCTTTCCCTCTGTATCCTGCCATGAGATATCCAGCACGTAAGGTCTGGTCTCGCCGGCTACGACCTTCAGTCGTTCCAACTGATCCCGACTAGCATCGACCGGTTTGCCGTCAACCCAAGTTCGGTGAGGAAAAACCGACTTCTCATGTGGTCGCATAGACTTTAAGGTTTCGAACTTGATGTGAGCTTGCGATGGACCTCCAGCCTCAGTTTCATCTTTCAAAAACACAGTGAGAATTTCAACGCAATTGAGCGCCTGCTCCGTCGCATTCATTAACTCCAGTTCAACCTTCGCGCCCACATCTATGAATTCAAAGGTGAAAGGCTTTTCTGGTGTAACTATCGCCACTATAAGTTGCCCGGTTGAGACTTTTCACAACTCGTGATTTCTGACGCGTGATCAGAACAGGTAAGCTTCCACGTCGTTATCGCTACATAAAGAACGGTTGCGGCTCGACAATCCTTAGGACTTCACCGGCAAAGCTGGCCAGGGCTTGTGGCTCGTCATCGTAAACATCGAAGACAGTCAGAAGCTTTGTGATTACCAGTAACTCACGGAGCCGTTCCGTTAGATGGGCCAACTTAATCTCTCCGCCTTTGTCTCTCAGAGTTATATGGCTCGAAATGAGCTCACCCAGTCCGGTCGAATCGATGTGTGTCACTCCGGCGAGGTTTAAGAGAATCTGAGTCTTTCCTTCATCAGCAAGGCAACGGATTGCTCTATGCAGGGCCAGAGAAGTGCCACCAATTCTCACCCGGCCTTTCAGGTCGAGCACAGTGATAGCTCCTATCCGGCGCTGGTTGATATAAAGATTAATCACTTGCGTTCTCCTTTTCCCTCAGGTGGATGCAACACATGCGCTGAGGGGGGATAGGCGGAACCGGTCCGCCCTTCTCGTCGCGCTGGGGTGGGGTAATCGACTTCATGCTTGTTGCGGGCCGCAGCAGCCTTGTGGACCGTTGAATTAGCGAACTCGAAAGTCTTAACTGTGGGTGTTCCCTCGATCACGTTTGACAGTGTCTTCAATGCTTTTCAGATAGTCTGGATAATTCCAGAGGAGCTGAGAAGGGAGTTAAGCGGACTCGATTCGAGAGCAACTTTACGCCCGAGGTCCTTATATGTCAAGTATGGAATATAGCTTCTATGGACAATAGTTTTCGTATGTGGTACATACTGGTAGCAGAGAGGAGAGCTAATGATCGAGATTCGAGTCGATGAGTTACTAAAAGGGCACGGGCGGACGTTCTATTGGCTGGCCAAACAGACAGGCATCAGCCACACGACGCTGTGGCGCCTGAAGAAGGGAAAGGCCCTGGGAATTAATTTCGACACCCTGGAGAAACTATGTCAGGCCCTTAGGTGTCAGCCCGGCGACGTGCTTTCACTCAGTAACGCGAAAAGATTTTCGATTAAACAACGAGCAAAGACAGCATCGGCAAAGCCTCGTCGCGCCGGATCTTCTCTCACTCTGGATTAACACCTGGCTTTAGGATCCTCAAGTGAGGTATGCATCACTCTCGGCTTTGATGATGGCGTAACAGACGCACGAAACTGCTTCCAACCCTGTACGATTGAGAATCTTGAGCTTACCGCGGCTGTAGCGAATTAGTTTCCGGGTCTGCAGAGCTCCAGCTGCTTTGTTGACTCCTTCACGACGCACACCCAACATATTGGACATGAAGTCCTGGGTCAGACGAAACTCGTCAGCGCCCAACCGATCGCTGGTCATCAACAGCCAGCGAGCAAGCCGCGCATCCACCGTGTGGAAGCGGTTGCACGCGCACGACTGAGAGATCTGCGTCAGCAACGAATGTGTATAGCGATGCAGCAGACGGTGTAGAGAGCCCATCTGCTTGGCCTCTTGTCGCACCGCGGCTGACGTCATTCTCATGGCCGAGCCCGTACCCTGCACAAGAGCGCGCGTTCGCGAAACGTTCACGCCCATGAAAACCGAGAGTCCTGCCATTCCTTCGTTTCCGACCATGCCAACCTCGAGAGTAGACCTTTCTGCGACCGCGGAAAGTAGTGAAATGATAGAGTCATTTGGAAAATAGACGTGTCTAATCGCCTCGCCCGGGTCGTACAGGATGTCCCCGAAAGACAGAGTAGTACGCTTCAACCCCGGCAACAGCCGCTGGTATTCGTCCTTAGGCAGCGAGGCCAACAGTCGGTTCGCTGGTCGCGCGCCGTCTCTTGAAACTGGAGGCATTTGGCTGGCGTCTAAACCGCGCGTCTACCGGATACCAGATTTATGACCAGCACAATGACAGCCACTACCAGCAAGATATGAATCAGTCCACCGCCAATATGACCCAGGAATCCGAGTAGCCACAGGATGAGCAGTATTACAAGAATGGTCCACAACATTAGGTTTACTTCCCTTCTTTGCTTCCGCCAACGTGATCCCTCATGTTTTAAGGTTTAGATTATGAGTAACACGAAGGAAGCAGGTCGTCTGTGTGGGATCACACATACGCCGGAAAAAGGTGGCAATGCTCAGCGGAATAAGCGGTTTTGCTCGTCTCTAACGACTCCGTAACACTCGCAAACCTGCGATTCCAACTTCGGTCGATCGAGAATCTTGATATGCCCACGCACGTAGCTGATCAATCCATCGTGCTGCAAACCCCGAGCAGCATGCGTAACACCTTCACGACGCACGCCGAGCATGTTGGAGATGAATTCCTGGGTCATCTGCAAGTCATCCGACTGCGTGCGGTCATGCGTCATCAACAACCAGCGACACAGTCGTTTCTCTACCGAGTGGAGACGATTGCAGACAGCGGTTTGCGAGATTTGGGTGATCAAGGCCTGCGTGTAACGGAGTAGCAAGTGTTGAAATTCTCCGCCGCGACGGAACTCATATAGCATCGCCTTCGCCTTTAGCTTGAATGCGTTACCCGATCCCTGGACGACCCCCCTATTGGGTGTGGTATCGCCACCCATTACGAGAGCGATGCCGACAACTCCCTCATTGCCCACCAAGCCCATCTCAGCCGTCATGCCGTCAGTCATTGTGTAGAGCAAAGAAACATGAGAAGTCGTGGGGAAATAGACGTGGTCCATCTTTGCGCCTGACTCATAAATTATGTCACCGAGAGACAGGGATACTGGTCTCAGCTCGACCAGCAGCCGCTCATAATCTTCTCTTGGCAAGGCATCCAGCAGCCAGTTTCCGACTGGTCTCGAAATCGTGGTGTCCATGACTTGTCAAAAACCTCTCTTTTGGCTTTGGGAACCTTCAAACCGTCGACCAAACAATCACCACTACGGACCCCTGGGATGGAACCCTTCAGACTTTAGAAACCAGGGCAGCAGAAGAATTATACGCCTATAAGTGCGCTAGCGCACAGAAGATGAGCCAAAGTCGGGGTAGATCTCTTTTTACGGAGCAAAAATGCACTTGGTTCCGTTTAGAAGAGGCAAGCCAAGGGTGAAGTTTAAGAAATTTCGCAAAACATGCTTCCCATACTTCACCCCTCGGTACCCTCTGAAAAAGAAATACAGAGAATCTCGGCATCGAGTCTGAACTTGAGACAAGCGTGAGTTGAGCCTAAGCGCTTTCGATTGCTTTCAAAGGCCTTCGTCAGCCCCGACTTGGACCTCGGAGTTCTCGATATGTCTCTTAACCTACGCAAGACGAAAGCATCGAGCCCCACCTATGATCACCGGTCGCTTCAGTCGTCTTATTCTGAAAAGCCCGTGGTGCTGGTGGTGGAAGATCAGGACGATTCGCGTTCTGAGATGAGTCAGGTACTGAAACTGAACGGCTACCATGTTATTAAGACGGATAATGGCCAGGACGCCGTCAAGCGCGGCCGATATGTTTATCCGGATCTCCTGCTGGTAGCTCTGGATCTACCGTTGCTCTACGAAATGGTAGCGGCCCGTCAGATCGTCAAGAACGCAGACCTAGGAATCGTGCCGGTTGTGATCGTTACTTATGAGGACGAAGTAGATACCGCCGCCATAATGGAAGCAGGTGTGCGCCGCAACGAGTACGTCACCCGACTTTCTGACTACCAGCAATTGCAACATCTTCTCGACTACTTGTTGCCCGTTGACCCGCAAGCGGCCTGAGGTTCATCTCAATAACTCGCAAAAATGCAGGCCATATAAGTGGTCTAGCGCACAGACGGATCTGTTCTTCTAACGCACTCTATAAACTAGTTAAACAAAAGCGTGTCAGACCTACCGGCACTACGGAGAAATCTGCGAAAAAGCCGCTGCAGCACAATAACGAAGAAGACTTGAGAAGTAAGTAAATCGTTCTTCATAGGAGAAGAGCCTAAATATAATGGCCAAGCAAATAGTTCATGGCGAAAAATCCCGCGCGGCGATTTTGCGTGGCGTAAATAAACTCGCCAACACAGTGAAGATCACCCTCGGTCCAAAAGGACGCAATGTCATACTCGACAAGAAATATGGCAGTCCGACAATCACAAAAGACGGCGTGACTGTGGCGAAAGAGATCGAACTCAAGGATCCATTGGAGAATATGGGTGCCCAGATGGTTCGCGAAGTAGCCTCGAGAACCAGTGACGTTGCCGGCGACGGCACCACCACGGCTACCGTGCTGGCGCAGGCCATTTTCCGCGAGGGTGTTAAAACCGTGGCTGCTGGCGCGAATCCGATGGCCTTGAAGCGCGGCATTGACAAAGCGGTTGAGCGTGCAACTCGAGAGATCAAAAAAATGTCCAGGCCGGTCACGGAAGACATGATCGCGCAGGTTGGCACCATCTCGGCGAATGGTGACTACACCATCGGCAAGTTAATCGCCGAGGCCATGCAGAAGGTTGGCAAAGATGGCGTTATCACCGTCGAAGAATCAAAGACGATTGAGACCGCTTTGGAAGTCGTCGAAGGGATGCAATTTGATCGCGGCTACCTTTCGCCTTACTTCGTCACCGATGCGGAAACCATGGAAGCCGTACTCGACAATCCAGTAATTCTCTTGAATGAAAAAAGGATTTCCTCGATGAGAGATATGCTGCCGATTCTCGAGGAAGTGGCCAAGTTGGGCAGGCCCATCCTGATCATTGCGGAAAGTGTAGAAGGAGAAGCGTTAGCGACCCTGGTTGTAAATAAACTTCGGGGTACCCTGACTGTCGCTGCAGTGAAAACGCCGGGATTCGGTGATCGTCGAAAAGAGATGCTCCAGGACATTGCCGTCCTTACAGGTGGTAAGGTGCTAAGCGAAGAGCTCGGAATCAAACTTGAAAACGTCATGCTTGAAGAGTTGGGAAGTGCCAGAAAAGTCACGATTGACAAAGAAACCACAACGATCATTGATGGCGGCGGCGACCCGAAAGAGTTGGAAGCTCGCGTGAAAACGCTCAAAGCTCAAATCGAAGACTCGACGTCTGACTATGATCGCGAGAAATTGCAAGAGCGACTGGCGAAACTCGTGGGCGGAGTCGCCATCATTCGCGTGGGAGCGGCCACGGAAACGGAGCTGAAAGAGAAGAAGGCACGTGTTGAGGACGCAATGCATGCGACCCGCGCCGCAGTGGAAGAAGGAATTGTTCCGGGTGGCGGTGTGGTTCTGATTCGCGCTGCCAAGGCGTTGGACAAATTCAAACCCTTCGCGGCCAATAACGAGGACGAACCCGCCGGCGATCCAGACGAGCAGATTGGCGTGAATATCGTCCGGCGCGCACTGGAAGAGCCGCTACGTCAGATTGTCGCCAACGCCGGAAAAGAAGGAGCGGTGATCGTCGAGAAGGTTCGTTCCGAAAAAAATCCGAACATCGGCTACAACGCTCTTACGGATAAGTTTGAAGATCTGGTAGCGGCGGGCGTTATTGACCCCGCCAAGGTGACGCGCAGCGCGTTACAAAACGCCGCGTCGATCGCCGGCTTGATGCTCACAACCGAAGCCCTGATCTCAGAGATTAAGGAAGACGACAAGCCGGACATAATGTCGGGCGGTACGGGTGATGGGATGGGAATGTAAGCCCCTTGCAGTCTGGGAATTTAGAATTTAGGAATTAGAATTTAGAATTTACAATTCAGTCGGCCTGAAACGATTCTCCTAAGGGGCTGGTTTAAATTCTAATTTCTAAATTCTAAATCAAATTGATGAGGCAAACTTACGCGGTAGATCGAAGGGAGCTTGAATTGCTCTTTAATCCTGAGGTGTCACCGTTAACTGTCACAACTCGATAACACTCGCAGGCGAGTGCTTCCAATCGCTTACGCTTCAGAATCTTAATGCTGCCCGGTGTGTAGCGAATCATCCCTTTCGTCTGAATATCGGTGGCGGCGTTGGTTATAGTTGCTCGAGGCAGCCCCAATACGTCCGAAAGAAAGTCCTGCGTCAGCGGCAAGTCGTCAGATTCCATCCGATCGCGACACATTAGCAACCAACGCGCCAGGCGCTCCTTTTCACTATGGAGGCGGTTACAGGCAGCGGTTTGCATAACCTGCTTCATAAGCGTGCGGGTATAGAGCAACAGCAGTGTGAGTAAAGGACTAGCTCGGCGTTGCACAGTCTTCTTGAGTACGGTGGATCTCATGCGGACTGCAGAGCCCGCAACCTGCACAACAGCTTCTTCGAAAGCAATGTCGTCCCCGAGCAAGACGGGGATTCCCACCATGCCATCCTTGCCGATAACGGCCACCTCTATAGCTTCACCATTCTTCATATGCGTAACGAGCGAGACCAAAGCCGTGCGTGGAAAATAGACATATTCGATGACGTCGCCAGACTTATACAGATTCGCACCAAGCGGTAATTCGACAGCCTCGAGGTTAGGAAGCAGACGCGCATACTCATCTGGATGAATAGCGGTAAGTATTAGATTTTCGATCTTCGACTCGTTTGCCATCTCTGCTTGGTTTCGTTCGGTAATGCTTTGGGTTGACTTTGGGCGCACTTAGTCCAGGTAGTGTTGATTTAAGCTTGCTTTTAGCGCCGCCGGCACGCCCTTCCAGGTCGCAATGCAAAGCTCCTTTGGGCTCATATCCGAGACGTGAATGCGAGAACTTCGCCACCTCGCTAGCGTCTCTTCATAGCACCAACGATAGTATGGACCATCCGATCGCCTGCTATAGAAGACCGTATCTCCCAGGTGTGTTTCCGGTGTTGCGGTATTGATGTAGATTCGCAGGCCGTTCATGTTGATTGTCTCCGGTTTCGCAAAAGGTCTTACTCATGTCCCGCGGACGATGGGCTACAAGCGCGCGTTGATCCACGGTCGTTCAATTAACTCTGCTGACCTGACGCCGTTAGTTTGATCCGGGCTCACAAACCTGAAAGGTACCAGTCCGCGTTTTACTTCTTCCACAGCGATGCTCGTATTTCGGCGCCTCTTTGGGTCAACTTCGATCCGTGGTTGTGACCCTCTAAGCAGTTGCTTGCTTCTGAGTCCAGCCACTACGATCAGTCGAAAATTTGAATCTATTCCCGGCGCCAGTTTGTTGTCACCGCCATTACTAACGCCGTTGTTTTTTGTTTCATCTTTTTCAGACATAAGGTCATTCTACTCCGTCATTGTTTGAGCGAAAGCGCTGTGTCGGATGCGCAAACTAGCCTAGCAAATTGCACTCTCTAGCGGATCTAAGCACGCCGGCTCCTTTATTTTTCCGATAACACTTGTTGCGTTCTCACCACTCTGTACCTTATCCGAATTGCCCCGGATGAGAAACGTGAACTGAGCGACATCCAACGGCTGACCACGTTTCAGATTCATCAATGGATCCGTCACCAGCCAAAAAGAGGTCGGGCTCCCGTCCGGAGCCAACAGTCCTTTAAGCCCTCGCTCATCGAGCACAACCGGCCTGAAACATTCCATTCCTGAGTCGCGCGAACGCGCTACCATAGCTGCTTTACTGGTGCGGAATACTGGCACCCGAAACCCTCCATGATCATCGAGGGCAAACCAGTCGCCATTAGCCCGTTGCATCGCATATAAAACGCTCAATTCGGATCTCCTCAGGTGCATTCAAAGTTCTGCGTACTATCCCCGTGCTCTTCCAGCGGTGGCCGGCTTGTTACGAAGTGATGTGCAGTTCATCCTCTTTGTCGTGTTGCACGAAAGCCGAAAAGACGAGGAAGCTGGCAAGGCACGCAAATAAACCCATCGCGATGGCCCACCACAGGTGATGTGTGCCGCCCTGCGTGTCCAGAAGCCCACGGCCGTCCTTGAACGTAACGAACAGATAAAATTGCCACATGGCAATTGCCGCTACCACGAGGACGGCTAAAACTGATGCGAGCACCCTTGTTGAATTCTTTTTGGCATAACTCATCTGTGTACCTCTAACTCTACACTTGCGGTTGAAGGGCAATGACCGAGCCTTTGTCTGTTTGAAAAGCGGCCCTGTTTACCGCTGAAGGGGTTTCTATGCCCGGTCGCAAACGGTAATACGTAGTTCCGCGTGAGAGTAATCGCTCGTTTAGCCCAACGCCTGGCCTTGATCGAGATGTTGGTGATATGAATGCAGGCATCAGACTCCTTGGCACAAGTCACGTTGAAAAAACAACAGACGGCACAAGGAGAACGACGCTACGCGAAAATCCTGATGTCGAGAGTGGGGAATCAAAAGAACTGATCAACCTACGAATTCAGTGTACCACACATATGAACGAAACCCGGCCTCATATGGTTCCCGTGCGCAAAGAGTCGGCTCAACTCATTTGGAGTGGCGCTGGGCCCGGCAGGCCCGGCAGCGCTTTGGCCCGTCTCCCATCACACGCTACTCGCGAATGCGTAGCTTCGTTGGCAGTTCCATTAACGAACCTCAGGCCAAAGCGGCGCCGGGCCGCCGCACTCCAAAGAGTTGCGCTCCGTCTCGGTGCCTCTATTTCGGTGCCTCTATTTTGGAGTGCGCTGGCCCGGCAGCGCTTTGGCCCGTCTCCCGTCACACGCTACTCGCGAATGCGTAGCTTCGTTGGCAGTCCCATTAACGAACCTCAGGCCAAAGCGGCGCCGGGCCGCCGCACTCCAAAGAGCTGCGCTCCAAAGTTGGCGTGATTTCAAGCCCTCGCAGCGAGCTTTCCAAACTCAATAATCGTCGGCAATGTTCAGCCGATCAATCTTAAATCCATAGATAGTTTTTATCATCGCAGGTGAGGTTGTGCGTTCAAACCAGCCGGCAGAGCACCACGGATACTGATTAGCGAGCCTCACAAGCCCGTGCTTTACCGCATTCTGATGAACATAATTCAGTCGAGCCAGGTAAGAACGCTCAAACGTAAGCTTGGTGTCCCAGAAGTTGTACCAAACTGTCCTACCTGGCAACTGATCAAGTTGGTTCAACTTACGAGCTGTTTCCGAATGGAGATGATTGAGAAAGTTTCCGAGTGATTCCGCTTTAAGCTGGCTACGAGCAATCAAGTGATAATGGTTGACAAAAACAGACCACGCTTCAATCTGCCATTCATATTGTTTGGCAAGAGAGAGCAGACTGGTCTCGAGGATGGTCAGCTTTTCAGGTCCCTCAAAGAGGCGGGCTTTGAGCAGCGTTGCTCCTGTAACCATGTAGATTCCATCAGAATTGAAACGATGAACTGGTGCGTGAGGCCAATCTTTTGGCGTGAGGTAATCTTTGGGCATGAGGTGTCCCTTTCTTTTATTGAGTTGTGAAGAGTCTTGGTGCACAAGACCTGGAGTGTGATTAAGCAATCAAAAAGGTACTCCGTCAAGTCCCGCGGAAAGCACTGTTTTCTTTGGCAGTCCCATTGACGAACCTCAGGCCAAAGCGGCGCCGGGCCGCCGTCACTCCAAAGAGAGCTAATTACGGAAGTCCTGCGTCACCATTAGTCCCCGCGTTCCGCCGTCCAGGATGCCAATGCCGACGCGCCCGAACTCTGCGTGCAGAATATTGGCGCGGTGTCCCGGAGAGTGCATTAACCCACTGTGCGCGGTCTGTAGGCTCGGAGCGAGCGCGAGATTTTCTCCGGCGGTGAGAAAACGAACGTGGGCATCGCGTATACGATCGAACGGGTCGCGACCTTCGGGCGTTACATGCGCAAAATAACCGCGAGCAAACATATCCGCCGAGTGCTTTCGCGCGACAGCCGTCAGCTCAGGATCCGGCGCGAGCGGCGGGAGTCGTGCTGCGATACGTTCGCTGTTTACGAGTTTCAACATTTCGGCTTCCAAATCGGGTCTGGGGCGCGGTTCCGCGACGGTGAAAGGCAGCGACACGCGCTCTTTTGATTCAGGTCGAATCGTGAGTAGATTGAGTGTTGCGGCGATGGCATCGTTAAAGACCGGCGATAGCGCAGTTTCCAAACGTTCGGTGTAGCCGGCGAGGCGGTTCACCAGCGCGCTGTCGCGGGCGCGTTCGCGCAAACCTTCGTTGAGCGGTATGGCTAGCAGCAGCGCGGAAACGATTGCTGCCGTAATCAACCCGCTTACGAGACCCGGTATGATTCCTAGTAGCCGATTAATTCGTCGCTCGTGAACATCCTTCGGCAAACTTCTGAGAAGCGCATGACCGAGCAGATGCACAGCTACACCCGCAATGAACGCGACTAAAACAAAGGCAATCGGCTGATCCCAAACTTGAGACCACAAGTCTACACGCGCTCCGAGCCAGCGCGACACCGGCTGGTAAAAACGCAGGCCCGCCAGAAGACTCACGACCCAGCCCAGCAGATCGAGCAACCCCATGAGGAAGCCGCGTCGCCAGCCGTTAAGCAGGCTCAACAACATTAGCAACACGAGCAAGATGTCAATCACATTGAACGCCATCTTCATGATCAAAGCTTCCAGTTTAGCGCCATGCGGTCGGCAAAGGCAGCAAACAAGAACCGCGAAATCAGGCGAAATGGTCAGCGGCGGATAGTCTGTATCCACCGACTCAATATTACATCAACTCGTTTTTCATTCCCCGATCCGTGTAAATTTCGAATCAGTCTGATCTGTGTGATCTGCACTTACGCCAAGCATTCATTAATTTGGCTAATTAACCGAGAACTTGATAGAGCGTGTTTGCGTATTGGCAACGCTTGCGCGCGTAGCGTTTCAACAAATCCAGACGAACCTAAATCACACCAAAGCAATGAGGTGATAAATGGAAACTCTATTGCAAGATCTGGGTTATGGCTTTCGAATGCTATTCAAGAACCCGCGCTTCACCGCCGTGGCAGTATTATCGCTAGCCATTGGTATCGGCGCCGATACCGCCATCTTCAGTGTGACCAATGCCCTCTTGCTGCGGCCCTTGCCTTACAAAGACGCGGATAGATTAGTCATCCTTTGGAACCGTTCCCCCGGACTAAACGTGGCCCAGGATTGGCTCTCGCCGGGTGAGTACCTGGACATCAGGGCAGAGAACCGCGTTTTCGATCAGGTGGCGGCTACTATTGATAGCAGCTTCAATCTAACGGGTCAGGGGACACCAGAACGCATTGAGGCTGCTCGAGTATCCTCTTCTCTTTTTCCCCTGCTAGGCACCCAGGCAATGTTGGGTCGTGTCTTTAGTTCCGATGAAGACCAACAAGGTAAGCCACCGACGGCAATCCTCAGTAATGGATTCTGGCAGCGGCACTTTGCGAGCGATCGCGAAGTAATCGGAAAGACACTAACGCTGAACGGCAACTCCGTCACCATCGTCGGCGTCATGCCGCCCGACTTTTCTTTGAACAAAGAGGTTATGCCGACGGTCAACAGCATTAAGAAAGCCGAGCTGTTGCTGCCTTTGCCGATGGGTGAGACCATGCGGGCGACTCGCACGCATGAAGACTACAATATTTTTGGCAGGTTAAGCCCCGGCGTCAGCGTGGCCCAGGCACAGGTTGATATTGATGGCATAGTTAATAGGATGAAACAGCAATATCCTGGCAACTACCCACCGAGCAGTGGTTTCACCATCAGCGCAGTTCCCTTGCTTCAACAAGTAGTAGGTGAGATTCGTCGGGCGCTGCTCATTCTGCTGGGAGCGGTTGGTTTTGTCCTTCTGATCGCCTGCGTCAACGTTGCTAACCTGCAGTTGGCGCGTGCGGCGGTCCGGCAAAAAGAGATTGCCGTTCGCGCTGCCGTCGGCGCGGGAAGACGTCGCATTATCCGGCAACTACTCACCGAGAGTGTGCTGTTGGCGCTGATGGGCGGTTTCCTTGGTTTGCTCCTGGCGTTTGTAGCTGTGCGCGTACTGCGCGTATTTGGACCAGACTCACTGCCCCGACTGAATGAAATTGGTTTGGATGGACGAGTACTGGGCTTCACATTTTTCGTGTCGGTACTCACGGGTGTTGTCTTCGGTTTGGCGCCGGCGCTGCGTGCTTCGCGTGTCGATTTGAATGAAGTGTTGAAGGATGGTGGCCGCGGTGCGGTTGTCAGCGGGACGTTTGGTAGTGGTCATCACAAGGTCTGCAATCTGATGGTCGTCGTTGAGGTTGCGCTGTCGTTAGTGCTGCTGATTGGCGCCGGCTTGCTGGTTCGCAGCTACCAGAGTATTCAGAACTCAAGTCCCGGATTTAACCCACACAATGTGCTTTCTTTTCGCGTGTCGCTGCCGCCTGCTAAATATAAGGGCGCACCTGTTACCGCCTTTTACAAACAACTCGGTGAACGAATAAGGGTTCTACCGGGAGTGGAAGCTGTCGGTACCAGTTACTCTCTGCCGATGAGTTCGGTCGCGCTGGCGTGGGGACCAATCACCATTGAGGGTTACGTACCGAAAAATTCGGCGGACTTCATCATGTCGAATGAGCGGTTTGTCAGTCCCGGCTATTTCCCTGCGATGGGTGTGCCGCTTGTGAAGGGTCGATTGTTTGATGAGCGCGACATTAAGGGTGCAACCGAAACGGTGATTGTCAATGAGAATTTGGCTCAGCGTTTTTGGCCGAATGAAGATCCGATTGGCAAGCGACTGGAACGCGGTGCCGAAGAACCCTGGCGAACAGTTGTGGGAGTGGTCCGCGACACCAAACAATTCAGTGTGGATAACGAGCCGCAAATCAGTATCTACCACCCTCACGAACAGTTTCCCATTGGAAGCATGTTTTTGGTCGTCCGTACATCTTCGGATCCAATGTCGTTGAATTTCACAATCGCGAAGGAAATTCATGCCCTCGATCCAGAGCTGCCGCTCTTTGATGTCAAGACAATGGAAGGTCGACTATCCGATTCACTAGCGCGGCGACGCTTTTCGACGTTCTTGCTGGGTATCTTCGCTGGTGTTGCGTTAATCCTCGCGGTGATAGGTATCTACGGTGTGATGGCCTATTCCCTTAATCAGCGGCGTCACGAAATTGGCATTCGTATGGCACTCGGTGCGCATCCTGGTAAGATTTTGAGAATGGTTATCGGTCAATCATTTGTTCTGGTCACGCTTGGTATTGCCATCGGCCTGGGCGGCGCCTTCGCTTTAACGCGCGTGATGTCCAGCTTGCTCTTCGGTGTCAGCGCCACCGACGCAGCGACGTTTGTTATCCCACCGTTGCTTCTGGTGAGTGTCGGATTGCTCGCCAGTTATTTTCCGGCTCGTCGGGCGGCAGGGGTCGAGCCGATGATCGCGTTGCGCAATGACTGAACCTAAATTTGGGCTGCGCTGGCCTGACAGCGCTTTGGCCTTACCGTGAGTCATTGAATTGCGGCCTGGTCTAGTCTTCTTGGTACGCCAGGCCAAAGCGGCGCCGGGCCGCCGCACTCCAAATTGATCGCAGGGATCAACTAGAATAGCAGGACCATGAATTGTCCGAGCTGCCGCCAAGCCTTGCATGAAGACGCACACTTTTGTAGCAACTGTGGTCTCTCAACTAACTCTTTCAATACGAATACCAAAGAGGTCCAGCCGGAGACACTCAAGTATTCTCACTCGCCGGATCCACTGATCGGTCGCATCCTTGATTCAAAATACGAACTGCTTGAACGTTTGGGGGAAGGCGGTATGGGTGCAGTCTATCGTGCCCGCCGACTGCATATAGGCGACGACGTAGCAGTCAAGGTACTACACGCGGATCTAATAGTTAATGCAAAGGCAATCGAGCGTTTTCGCCGCGAAGCGCGATCGGCCGCCATGATCAGTCATCCCAACGTCGTCAGTATTCACGACTTCAGCGACGCCCGGTCTTCCGATACTCCAGCATACATCGTGATGGAACTTGTGCGCGGGATTTCCCTGCGCAGTCTTTTGAAACGCGCCGGTCGGCTATCCGCCACACGCACGGTGGCCCTGATGCGAGATATATGCGCTGGTGTGGGCATAGCGCATCGCCAGGGCGTAGTCCACCGCGACCTGAAGCCTGACAATGTCATTGTGGCCCCAGCCAGCCATGAGGGCGAGCGCGAAACGGCCAAAGTAGTTGACTTTGGCATCGCCAAGTTAAGGGATATGGCCGCAGAATCCGGATTGACGCAGACCGGGGCGGTCATGGGTACGATCTACTACATGTCACCGGAACAATGTCGCGGTGAAGAACTCGATGCGCGCGCTGATGTCTACAGTCTCGGCGCCATGATCTACGAGATGCTGACCGGGCAGCCGCCGTTCCGCGCGAACAACATCGCCGGGTTGATATCGAAACACGTAGGTGAAGCGCCGCCCGCTTTTCCGGCGGACTTACAAGTACCGCCTGCCCTCGCGGCAGCATGTCTTACGGCACTCGCGAAGAACCGTGACTCGAGACAGGCTGACGCGCTGGCCCTTGGCCGGGAGCTGCAAGGCGGCCTTGCACCTATTCCGAACTCTCAAGTATCTGAAGCGCAGCGTGCCAGCGCTCGGGCAGACGCGCCCACAAAATCAAGTTGGGTAAAGTGGGCAGTCGGTGGATTGGCTGTTTTGTTGCTCTTCGTTGTTGTCGGTGGCGCGGTTGCTGTGTACCTGACCCATGTTTCAAGGCCCCCAAACGACTCGGAGAATACCCCTAATCAGTCGAATAGGCGCGCGTCCGTCGCCGAAGATAGCAAGGCAGACGGATCTCGCCCCGGTAGTGTTTCAGCCGGTGCGATTGACCTCGATCTCAAAGGTACATGGACGGGAACATATGGACCACTGGGCCAGCCTGCCACTCTAATCATCAAGCACGACAACGGAACAACTTTCGATGGCACACTGAAGCAGGGAGAAGTCACCGTCTATTTTTCCGGCACCTTCGATCCAAAGTCGCGGGAGTTGCTTATCAAGGAGTCAAAAGTTCTGAGCGGGGATGGTTGGAGCCTGGGCGAGGAGGCTGGAAAGCTCTCTGCGGATGGAACGCAGATGTCCGGGACGGGGAAAGATGCTGTCGGCGGGCAGTTAGGAATTTCCTATCAGTGGTCGTTTTCAAAACAGTAGTTTACATACTCAATTCCACTAACCTGGCTGTGACGACGTGTGCCATTCACGTTTGGTTGGCTCTCCGAAGCAAAGCCGTTTGATAGTCACCTTCCACCGAAGGAGCGCGCCTCTATTTTGGAGTGCGCTGGCCTGGCAGCGCTTTGGCCCAAGTCTCGCGAATGTAACGCCCCTTGGGCTAGCTTTGTGACACATCTGGTGAGCCTCATGCGCACCTCAGGCCAAGGCGGCGCCGGGCCAGAACTGAGCGCTTTGGCCCAAGTCTCACGACACAATGTAACGCCCCTTGGGCTAGCTTTGTGACACATCTGGGGGCTCATGCGCACCTCAGGCCAAGGCGGCGCCGGGCCAGGGCCCGGCAGCGCTTTGGCCCAAGTCTCTCGCGACACAATCTACCGCGCCTTGGGCTAGCTTCGTGACACATCTGGTCAGCCTCATGCGCAGCTGAGGCCAAAGCGGCGCCGGGCCGCCGCACTCCAAAAGGCTGTCGCTTGCAGTCCAACGAACCTCCACGCAACTCGTCACGCTAAAATCGAGCTTCATGTCAGCCTCGCTCAACCCATGGAAAAGTTAAACCTATTCGCTTCCTTCAAGGTTAGAGTCGCCTTGTAGTCCGGACACCGGTGTCCCTGACAGTTTCAGGGCCCATCAGCGAACGCGAGGTTGGTGTCCAAAAATCAACTAAGAAGAACTGCCAGCCGATCAGACGTAACTCCATCTTGCAGTAGGAGAAAACAATGAAAAGGCGAGACTTCATAGGCCATACCACGGGGTTAGGAATGATTGTCGCAGCCGCTTCGCTGCCCGGTTCCCTAACAGGCGCCGCCGAATTTCCAGACCCCTGTAATGTGGCCGCCCTGCACACCCACTTGCCGATAGGATCACGCCACCGGCGAAAGAAAAGATCCCAGTCGCGTTTGCGATATCACAAGGCGTGACGGTGATCGACTTTGCCGGTCCCTGGGCAGCGTAGTTGTAAGTGCGCAGACCACCTCCACCACCGCCGCCGCCAAGGCCTCACGAAATCTGGCAATTCTGATTTTTGACGGCGTGCAGATCATCGACTACACCGGGCCGTACGAAACCTTCGGTCATACTTATAACAACGATAGCGAGGCGTTCAATATCTACACCGTCGCAGAGAAAACCAACCCCATCTGCGCACTACGACCACCTCGGAATCAATGAGCGCGTGATGGCTGAGAAGATCAAAACTCTAATTGTGGATGACGAGCCGTTGGCTCGGCGCAATCTTCGTCCCTACTGGAAAAGGATCCGCAGATCGAAATTATCTATGAGTGTCGCAACGGACGAGAAGCAGTTAATGCCATTAAAGGATTATCACCTGATCTGCTTTTTCTCGACATTCAAATGCCGGAAATGGATGGTTTTGACGTTCTCGAGAAGGTTGGCGCCGACAAAATTCACGCCATTATTTTTGTCACTGCATTTGATCAGTACGCTCTCAAAGCTTTCGAAGTCCATACGCTGGATTATCTACTGAAGCCTTTCGACGACGTTAGGTTTGAAAAAGCGTTGCAGCAGGCAAAGTCGCAGATTGAACAGCGAGAGATCGATAAGCTTAGCAAGAAGTTATTGGCCTTACTTGAGGACCGCGTGAGCGATCGCGAGCACCGGGCTCAAGAGAAAACCTATTTGAGCAGACTGATGATCAAGCTTGCCAACCGGGTACTGCTACTGAAAGTGGATGACATTGATTGGATCGAAGCAGATGGAAATTACGCCAAACTACACGTCGGTAATAAGTCGCATATGTTGTGCGAAAAGATGCACGACCTGGAGTCGCAACTCGATCCTGACGCGTTCGTTCGTGTCCACCGGTCAATTATTGTAAATCTTGACCGCATTAAGGAGCTTCATCCGCATTTCAACGCCGATTACATCATCGTGCTGGCGGATGGAACGCAATTGAAACTCAGCCGCAGTCGACGCGAACAACTCGAAGCCCGCCTGAAAGCAGTTTCATAATTCCTTCCTTTGGCGCAAATGCGCCTCTATTTTGGAGTGCGCTGGCCTGGCAGCGCTTTGGCCCGTCTTCGGTCACACGCTGCCGCGGATCGCGTAGCTTCGTTGGCAATCGTGGTGTACCGCAGGCCAAAGCGGCGCCGCACTCCAAAGAGTTGCGCTTGATTTTGGGCGCCTCTATTTTGGAGTGCGCTGGCCT
>WNGE01000417.1_pt1 | contig 77291 bp, 77 predicted proteins | sample 5400651 | NCBI WGS metagenome assembly WNGE01 (sample SAMN13153370, study PRJNA577476) | soil metagenome | isolation source: 60 cm soil or saprolite under grassland replicate 2 | place: USA:California | collected 2016-06-15 | reverse complement strand
AGTCAAACAAGTCAAAGGCAATAATCTATCAACCGGTGCACAGATTGCCATCGCTCGTCATTATCGCGGTGGTTGTCATAGGGCTTATCTTCGGCAGATTGGACTAGAGACCTTACTTGCGACTCAGGAGTTATGATGCTTCGCGCTTCTGAGAAATGGACGACCGTATACATAGTCTCGCCGAAAAGATCTGGCACTACCACCACATGAATCATCAGCTTTTTAGAGCTGATACGATCCTCGTGCTCTGCAGTCACGATAAAAGGGTAGCGGAGAGGGGTGCGCAGCTATTTCACGAGGGATGGGCGCCCTTGCTTATCTTCTCGGGCGGTCTGGGAGCGATCACGAGAAGTATCTGGAGCGAGCCGGAGGCGGATCAGTTCGCGGCAATTGCAATCAAGATGGGTGTGCCGGAGGAGAAGATACTTATCGAGAATAAATCTTCGAACACCGGTGAAAACATTTTGTTTACGAGGCAGTTGTTGGAGGAGAAAAGCTTGACCCCCAGAAGTTCATCCTGGTGCAGAAGCCTTACATGGAGCGCAGGAGCTTTGCTACGTTCAGAAAGTTGTGGCCGGAGAAAGAGGTAATTGTTACTTCACAGCAAGTATCGTTCGATGAATACCTGGAAGCGTATGCCAGCCGAGAGCTTTCAAGCGATGACGTGATCGGCATCATGGTGGGAGATTTGCAGCGGATCAAGGTATACGCGCAGAAAGATTTTCAAATCCATCAGGAGATACCTGATGATGTTTGGTCTGCTTACGATGAGCTGGTCAGAGCCGGTTATGACCGGCATCTGATCTGTCTTCGTACTAAAATGGAGCTACGCTCGGAATTGGACGTACTCTAATGCGCCAATCACGCTGATCCCCTGGGGTAAGCGCCCAACAAATCCTATTACGCAAAGACACTTTACTGGCACGTTTCTTGCGAAATCCAGAACCGTCAGAATACTGAAGGAGGAGAACAGATGAGCAAGAAGCTTTTCATTGTGTTTGCTGTGACGGTCCTGGCGATGTTTTCGGTCGGCTGCGCTACGACGGCGGACCAGGCGGCAAACGCGAATGTAAACGCGGCCGGCACCACCACAACGCGCACAGCGGCCGACGGATCTGAGATTACAACGAGCACTGATGCCAACGGCGTGAAAACCGAGACCAGAGTATTTCGCGACAATCCCCGGGTCTCAAGAGTGGTTGTGACGACGCGCGACGGCAGGCGTACGGTTCGGGCTTATTCGCCCAGCGGCCAGGAGAAGGAAGTTAATGATGTTGGCGATGCACTCGAAGCCAGCGGTGACGCAATTGCTGATGCCGCAGGATGGGTCGGTGGGAAGACAGTAGAGGGAGTCTCGGCAGCGGGCCGAGGGCTGAAGACGGCCGGCGAAAAGACAGGTGAAGGCGCCAAAACCGTGGGCGAGAAAACAGCGGAAGGGTCAAAGACTATGGCTGAGAAAACTGCCCAGGGGGCAAAGACAGTTGGCAGGAAGACAGCAACGGGCGCTAAGAAGGTCGGCGGCGCGATCAAGCGTGCTGTGACACCATAGTCATCAACAAACACTAGTCAGGGAACTGGAGGGCAGCCGCTTGGGCTGTCCTTTTTGCTGTGTGCCAAGCGGCCTCAAGCTTGAAGTCACTCAGCAGCAAATTAACCTTTCAAGCTGAGGCGGGACAGGGTCCGCCTTCCTAACCTGCAAATTGTCGTTTAGAAGTTGACGAAATCAGATGACTGGGCCTAAGGCTTTGCGGTCATAGGCATGGTGCTATACTAGTGCCGGCCAAATTTTGCGAGCAGTCGTTTTTAAGGAGGCAGCCATGGTAGACACATCTCGATTCACAATCATCTGCCCATGTTGCGAAGCCACGTTGATTGTAGATGTTGAGACTGGTGCGCTTATTTCTCATGATGAGAAGACCAAGCCATTAGCTTCCTTTGACGAGATGGTTAAGGGATTGGACAAGCAGAAGCAGGTGCGCGAACAGATTTTCGCGCAGGAACTCAACTCGATGAAAAACCGCGATCGGATCCTTGAAGAAAAGTTTCAGAACGCTATGAAAAGAGCGGAGAAAGACAAAGATAAGGACAAGTCCTACCGCAATCCTCTTGATTATGACTGATCTACAAAGATCGCCGATTCGTTTCTTCTGCCAAACAAGAGCAACACCGACCGGGGATTTAATCATCGAATCCCACGAGCAAAGCAGTCCTCAATTCACGATTAGAAATTCTGGAGCTACCTACGATGTATCGTAAATCGAAAGTACTGTTGTCGATTGGAATTCTGCTCGTGTGCGCGAGCCTGATGAGCGCTACGTTTGCCCAGGTAACCATGCCGCGCCTTAACTTCCGCGATCGCGAGTTAGCCAACGGGTTGCGAGTGCTTACTGCTGAGGACCACTCCAGTCCGACTGTGGCGATTCAGGTTTTTTACAAGGTCGGTTCCAAGGATGATCCGGAAGGCCGCAGCGGCTTCGCGCACCTCTTTGAGCACATGATGTTCAAGAGCACGAAGAACATGAAAGACGAGATGATGGATCGTCTAACGGAAGATGTTGGTGGTTTCAACAACGCCTCCACCGCGGACGACTTCACTAACTACTATGAAGTAGTGCCATCGAATTACCTCGAAACATTGATCTGGGCGGAAGCCGACCGCATGGGATCACTTAACGTCAATGAGAAGAATTTCAAGTCTGAGCGGGATGTCGTAAAGGAAGAGTTTCGCACCCGCATTCTGGCGCCGCCGTACGGCCGCTTCTTCTATTCAATTGAGAAGAATTCTTTCACGTTGCACCCGTACCGGCGTCCCGGCATCGGCAGTATCGAGGACCTTGACGCTGCCACGCTAGATAATGTGAGAAGCTTCTTCGAGACCTTCTATCGTCCTGACAATGCCACACTGATCGTAGTGGGTGACTTTGATCAAAAACAACTCGACGGCTGGATAGACAAATACTTTTCGCGCGTGCCTAAGCCAGATCGCCCGTTGCCGCGCGTAACAGTGAAGGAACCGGAACGCAACGGCGAGAAACGGGTCAATGAGTACGCTCCAAACGTACCCTTACCCGCCATCGCGCTTTCGTATCTCACGCCCGCGGTAAAAGCGGACGATGCTTATGCACTGCGAGTCGCGGAGTCGATTCTCTCCAGCGGAGAATCTTCGCGGCTTTATCAGTCGCTCGTATACCGTCAACAGGTAGCGCAGGAGGCGTTTGCCCAGGCGGATCTGCGCGAGGATCTGGGATTATTTGTCCTCGGTGCGATCATGGCGAGCGATAAGAAACCTCAAGAAGCCGAGCGCTCTTTGCTTTCTGAACTTAAGCGGATGCAAGACGAACCAGTAACGGCGGCAGAACTTGAGAAAGCTAAAAACCAACTGCTGACTAACTTAATTCGCGAACGGGAAACCAACAACGGTAAGGCCGATGCGCTCGGACGTGCCGCGGTACTACTGGGCGATGCAAACCGCGTCAACACTGATGTAGCAAGACTACAGGCGGTGACGGCTGCCGACGTTCAGCGAGTTATGACAAAACACTTTAACGACAGGAACAGAGTGGTTATCACTTATCAGTCGGATTCTATTAAACCCACGCAAGGCACCAGTGGCGATGTTTCGATTAACAACAAAATCGCTGGCGCAAAAGTAATCAGGATTTCCAAGGGCAGTGAAGAGCAGAGGACAAGCAAATGACGTTGAATTACCGTTCAACTACGAAGTATTTGACAGTGATAAGTGTTGCCTTACTTACGACCACGGCGTTCGGCCAGGGAAGTCAGCCAGTTCCACAGGAGACGCCGCCACCACCAGCCGCGCCGCGCTCCGTTACTATTCCGAAGCCCGTCGAACAGACGTTGAAGAATGGCCTGCGCGTCGTGGTAATTGAAGATCATGATCTGCCGCTGTTGTCGGCGCAGGTGCTTGTTAAAAACGGCGCCGAGGTAGACCCTGCCCAGTTAAGCGGGTTGGCGGATATGACCGCATCGCTCCTGACCAAGGGTACCAAGACCCGCACTGCTCCAGAGATCGCTCAAGCGATTGAAGCCCTGGGAGGTTCGATTAACTCGGGGGCGGGCTGGGACGCTTCCCGTGCGTCGATCACTGTGCTTTCAACCAGGATCGAACCCGCGTTGGTAATACTTGCCGATATCACGCGCAATCCGGTTTTCAAAGACGACGAGATCGAGCGCCTGCGGCAACAGTACCTTGATAATTTGAGTGTCACGTTGCGCCAGCCCGGTTCGCTCGCCGGTCTAGTCGCCTCGCGAGTGGTCTTCGGCGACGCCGCTTACGGCCATCCACTGTTCGGGACGCCCGACTCCCTTGCTCGGATTAAGCGCGACGATGTTGTTGACCTGCACTCGAAGTTTTACCGGCCCGATAATGCGGTTCTCGTCATCAGTGGGGATATCAGTGCTGCTGACGCTTTCAAACTCGCGGAAAAGGTGTTCGGTGATTGGGCGAAACCTGCCACGCCTATACCCGCAAGAGGCATGGTTGGGAAAATGGTCCGCGCGGACGACAAGCAACGTGTGGTTGTAATAGACATGCCTGATGCAGGTCAGGCCGCGGTTGTGCTCGCCCGTCCAGGCATCAGCCGCACGGACCCGGAGTACTTCCGCGGTATAGTTGCCAATCAAGTGCTTACTGGCTATTCAGGTCGCTTGAATCAGGAGATTCGCATCAAGCGTGGCCTTAGCTATGGCGCTAGCAGCCGGCTCGACGCCCGGCGCGAGGCGGGGCCATTTATTGCAGCATCCCAAACGAAAAACGCTTCAGGCGCCGAAGTCGCATCACTGCTAATCGCCGAACTCGGTCGACTCTCTAATGAACCAGTAGCCGAGAGTGAACTCGTCCCTCGCAAAGCTGTACTGATTGGCGGCTTCGGACGATCGCTGGAGACTACGGAAGGTCTCGCCGGACAAATAGCCTCGCTTGCATTGTACGAACTAAGTCTAAACGAAGTTAATAGCTTCATTCAAAATGTTCAGTCAGTGACACCCGCCGACATTCAGAAGTTCGCGAGTTCGCGCATTGGTGTAAAGAACGCCAACATCATTATTGTTGGCAGCGCCAAAGACTTTCTAGAGCCATTGCGAAAGCAGTTTTCCAACGTCGAAGTGATCCCATTTGCGCAACTCGATTTGAATAACGCGACCTTGCGTAAGCCGACCGCGGCCTCCTTGAGTAACTGAGGGTTATATTATGACGAAGCTCCATTCAGGTATCTGCTTGCTTCTGCTTCTTTGCACGCCAATCCTTGTATTTGGCCAATCGGGTACTGTGCCGCTCGATGGAGTTGACGCCCGGGCCGATTCCTCGGAATTCGCGCGACAACTTGGACACGCCGATCCCCTTATGAGACAAAGTGCCGCCGAGGCTTTGGCCCGCCTGGTGGCGGTAGAGCAACTGAAGCTGGTTCAGGGTTATCAACTACAAGAGAAGAACAAGAATGTTCGCCTGGCGCTTGATTGGGCCTTGTATCGCATGGGCAAACAGGAGGCGCTGTTTCGAATTGTGCGTGAGCTCGATTCCTCACGACATGGGCAATCGGTGGGCTATCTAAGCCAGTTGGACGGTCCGGCCCTCCTTTATCCATTTTTCCAGCAAGCTGATAACCCGGCCAGGATCACGGTAGGCTTATTGGAAGCGCTGGCGCAACTCGGCGATGGAGAGAGTCTCGAATTGATCAAACCACTACGCGATTCGTTTGTGGCTGGAGTTGCGGAAGCTGCTGAAGTTGCGACCGACAAAATTGAGTCGCGTCTCGCGCAAACGGAGTCACCCGTCTCAAACCGTCCCCGCACCGTTGGAAAACCAAGTCAGACATCCCCGTAAATCGTTTGGCCACGCTTTAGTAGTTAAGCGGAGGTAACTACTAAGGAGTGCGGATTCACAACTAAGACTTTATACTACCTCTCGCGAGATGCATCCGAACCTGCGCACATTCCTCGATGTACTGACCAAAGAAAAAGAGATCATCACAATCGAGCCGGAAGTAGATCCATACCTTGAAGTCGCCGAAATCCATCGGCGCGTGATTGAGCAAGGTGGACCAGCATTGCTCTTCAAGAAGATGAAAGGGAGCCCCTATCCGGTCGTTACAAACCTTTTCGGAACGGCACATCGCATTGAGCTCGCCTTTGGTCCAAAGCCGGAAGCCCTGGTCCGCGAGATGGTACACGTAGCCGAGTCGCTACTGCCCCCGCGCGGCGCGGAGCTGTGGAAGCACCGCTCACTCGCACTCCAGGCGCTGAAGCTGGGAACAAGAAACACAAATCGCGCCCCGGTAGCCGAAGAGGTCGACCGTCCTGCGCGGTTGAATGAATTACCTGTGCTGACAACCTGGCAGGAGGATGGGGGACCCTTCATTACCCTTCCTCTGGTCTACACCGAGAATCCCCTCACAAAGAAACACAACCTCGGAATTTATCGCCTGCAGGTTTATGACGCGCGGTCTACGGGCCTCCACTGGCAGATTCAAAAGGGGGGCGGCTTTCACTATAAGGAAGCAGAGGCGCTTGGCCAGAGCCTACCAGTCACGGTGTTCCTCGGTGGTCCGCCGGCACTTATTCTGGCGGCAATTGCTCCCTTGCCGGAGGATGTCCCCGAGTTGGTTTTGGGGTCGCTGCTCGCCGGGGAAAAGCTCAGGATGACAAAGAACCCATTAGGTGGCGAGCATCGACTGGCGGCGGAGGCGGAATTCGCGCTTGTCGGTTTTGCACCACCAAACGAGCGCAGGCCTGAAGGACCATTCGGCGATCATTACGGTTATTACTCTTTGCAACACGACTATCCGATTTTCCACGTCGAAGCAGTCTTTCATCGGCGTGATGCCATCTATCCCGCGACCGTGGTTGGTAAACCACGTCAGGAGGATTTCTTCATCGGCGACTACCTGCAGCACTTGTTGACGCCATTGTTTCCTTTAGTGATGCCGGGTGTGCGCGACTTGTGGACCTATGGTGAGACAGGGTTTCATTCATTGTGCTCAGCCGTCGTACGCGAACGGTATGGGCGCGAGGCGATGGTTTCCGGATTTCGTATTCTGGGCGAAGGACAACTTTCGCTGACAAAATTCCTGATCCTCACCGATACGCCACAAGATCTTCATGACTTTCCCCGACTGTTCGAACATGTGCTCGCCCGCTTCGCCCCGGAAAATGATCTGTTTGTTTTTTCCAATGTCTCGATGGATACGCTCGACTATACAAGCGGCAAGGTAAACGAGGGTAGCAAGGCGATCATGCTTGGATTAGGTGAGGCCATCCGCGACCTGCCCCGGGAGTTTCGTGGCGAGCTGCCCCACGGAGTGACTCAGGCGGAAGTGTTTTGCGCCGGGTGCCTTGTGGTGGAAGGCGTAGCTTACTCAGAGGACCCGCAGCAGGCAGCGCGCCTGGCGCGCGAACCGGTTTTTTCCGAGTGGCCCGTGCTTGTGTTGCATGATGATGCGAAGGTCGCGCGTTCGCCCAAAGACTTCCTCTGGGCCACATGGACCAGATTTGAGCCGGCAGCCGACATTCACGCGGCCGAGACCAGGGTGGTTAGACATCATATCGCTTACCGAGGTCCAATCATGATTGATGCTCGCACCAAGCCAGGCTTTCCGGCAGAGTTGCTCGTTCGCGACGACATTAAGCAACTAGTCGATCAACGCTGGCGCTCATACTCAATTGGTGGGCTAGCTTAGTCGTCCATGCCGGCGAGTAGTATTAATCTCGGCGTGATGCTTGCTTTATGGACCACTTGGGCCGCTCCGAAAGGAAGCTTGATAGAGAGCTGAGATCTTGACGAAGGCCAAAGCGCTGCCGGGCCAGCGCACTGCAAAGAATTTCCATTTCACCTAATCACTTCAATCCTCGTGACTGGATGGATCTCCCAGGCCGTTGCTCGCCAATTGTCTGAGGTCCCAGGCGCCATGTTTTCAGATTCGCCCGCATGTTGTGAGTCGAAGAGCAGCCAACCCTCAAAGTGAGACCAGCGGCCCAGCAACTGTCTCTTCAATGTCTCTTCAGACCAATCCCAGCCCTGACGCCTCGCCCATTCTTCCATCCTCGGAGTTACCTCCAACACCGCCTGTTGGCGCGGCGGGGCATCCGGCCGCAGTGCTATGTAAATGTGCGTATCGCACCCGGCGTAACAATTGGCTAACTCAGGACGGGCCTTTGCAATCGAAGTTACGTAACCCTCAATCGCTGCTGCTCGAGAATCAGACCAACGCGACTGGTCTTCACCAGCCTGCAGCATGTTCGAGAGCGTGACGCGCGCGTCGAAGTCTGACGGTTGCGGGAGCGCGCTGCGGTTCTTCAAACGATGGAATTCGCGACGCTCCTTGGAGAAAGCGATACCCGACGCGGGGCAGTAATATTTAAGGATAAATAATAGTCCAGTAGTTATCAGGGCTACGAGTAACAAAGTTAAGCTGGTTCGTTTTGAACGGTTCAAGTTGATGAATGGTAAGGGGTAAATCGCAAATCGCGAAGGAAACTGGACATGTCTCGAGCAGAATTGACACGCTGCCTCAGCCGGTCCGTTCTGCGAGACTTTAAAAGACAAATGCCGCGATTAACATCGCGGCATTGTGCTCTATACTGGTATCGCGCAACTAGTAACGTCGGCCCAGGATGCCCCCCAGGATATTTCCGATGCCGTTGTTCGTTCTATAGCGACCATTTCGAGAGTACTGTCGATAGCCTTCATCATAGCCGCGTACAAAACCCTCACGAAACGCCTGACTGGAAGCATTCTGGTAGTAGTGTGAACGCTGGGGACTATAATTCTGTCCACGCTGTCCGTCGCTGGCGCCGGTTTGTATTCCCTGCTGGTAACCCCGATTCAGCTCGTAGTTGTTGTTGTAGCCACCGTTTCCATAGCCACCGTTTCCATATCTACCGTTTCCATATCCACCATTACCGTATCCGCTGTTTCGAGCGTATTGACGATAGCCCTGGTCGTAGCCTCGGACAAATCCCTCACGAAAGGCCTGCGAAGACGAGTTTCGGTAATAGTGTGAACGCTGCGGACTGTAACTTTGCCGGCGTTGCGCATCGCTTGCTCCGGTACTCAAGCCGTACTGGTAACCCTGGTTGATTTCAACACTGGTGTAGCCACCGTTGCGTCCGTAGCCGCTGTTACGGTCGTACCTATCATCCCGGTTTCGATCGCGTCGCGACTGCCCGTCATTGCGCCATTGCGCCTCAGCCGTAGAGCCAGTCGCATTAATGACACCTAAAATTGCTGCAAGCGCCAAGATAGCGCCGCCGATCTTTTTTCTCATATCCATCCCTCCCTCCATTTTCTGAGGAGGTTAGCAACCATCATGCCACTTAATTTATGCGCGCGATCGATGCGTAAGTTAAGAGGTTGTTCCCATATCGTGCAGCTATGTCGCAGATGGTAGGAGCCGGAATCGCGTTTATTCTCGGCAAACAAGGTGAAACCCGAACTGAAGCTCGATTGTGATAACAGAAACTCGCCGAAGTGACTCTTTAACTTAGGTGGTTGGCCGAGAAAATGTACAATGCGCAGGCTCTCTAACCGCAAATAAATAACTTGGATGCTGTGGCCAGCTCGTACTTAAGAACCAAGAGGAGGAGCAAAATGTTACGTTCCGCAAAAGTAGTGGCTTTCATTCCGACGACAGATGGAGAAAGAGCGAAGACATTTTACGTCGACGTGCTCGGGCTCCGCTTTGTCAGCGACGACCAGTTTGCGCTCGTGTTGGATGCCAATGGGACCACGGTCAGGGTCTCCAAGGTCCCCGGATTTACGCCACATAAATTTACGGTTCTTGGCTGGGAAGTATCGGACATAGGAAGGACAGTGATCGACCTCAGTGAGAAAGGGGCGATCTTTGAGAACTATGGCCTTCCGGGTCAAGACGAGCGAGGGATTTGGAAGGCTCCTGCCGTTGACAACGCGACGGCCGGAGCTAAAGTCGCATGGTTCAAAGATCCTGACGGTAATGTGCTAAGCGTTACGCAATTAGCATAGTAAGGCGGAGCCCGGCGACTCAGTGCCTGGATACCCAACCTTGTCGACACCAATGTTCATAGACTCACATGCCCACATTGATGGGCCAGAGTATGAGTTGGATCGCGAGGCAGTGATTACGCGAGCGCGAGACGCCGGTGTGATCGCGATTCTGGATGTCGGTACGGGTGATCCTCATGGTGGGAGTTTAGAGCGCGCGGTCGAGTTAGCAGAACGGTACCAGGATGTTTATGCGGCAGTTGGCACGCATCCTCACGATGCAAGATTGTTTGATGATCAAGCGGAGGAGAGAATTAGAACTATCCAGCAACAGAGCGCCCGCATGATTGCCTGGGGCGAAATTGGACTGGATTACCATTACGACAATTCTCCGCGCGCTGTCCAACGAGAAGTGTTTGTGCGGCAGTTGCGCGCGGCGCGCGAGTGTAACCTTCCCGTAATCATTCACACGCGCGAAGCTGACGAAGATACAATCGAGATTCTGAGCTCGGAGTGGAAAGATAATAAGCTCGGCGGCATCATGCATTGTTTTGGCGGCTCTATAGAGTTGGCTGAAGCTGCCATGAAACTTGGCTTCCTGATTTCCTTTTCCGGAAACATTACTTTCAAGAAAGCCCAGCAGATTAGAGAGGTGGCGGCTCACGTTCCTCTCGAGCGCCTTTTGATTGAAACCGACTGTCCCTATCTTTCGCCCGAGCCATATCGTGGCCGCAGAAATGAACCCGCGCGTGTGGTTGAGGTGGCTGGCTGCCTGGCTGCTATTCATGGGGAAGCGATTGACCATATCGCGGAAATCACAACTCAAAACTTCGTCAGGCTTTTCAATCTGTCATGGTAGTCGCAGGTCATGCTGACACCGCGATCTGGCACTTAGCGATAAGTTTCACATGCTGGCAGTTTGATGTTATCCTCGGTCTATCAATTGAGCTTCGAAACAATTGAGCTTCGAAAACCGGTAACTTCGGGACGCTTACAGGGAATGGCCCAGCAGAATTCATTTGACATCGTATCTAACGTAGACCGCGCGGAAATGACGAACGCGATCAATCAAACCCTCAAAGAGGTGCGGCAGAGATTCGACTTCAAGGGAAGCGCTGCCAACGTGGTGCTGGAGAAGGAGGCTCTGGTGCTCACTGCTGAGGATGAAACGAAGCTGCGAAATATGAACGACATTCTCCAGCAGAAACTTGTGCGTCGGGGAGTGCCGCTAAAAGCGCTGAGTTATGGTCGTGTGGAACCGGCTGCGGGTGGCACGGTCAGGCAAGAGGTGGCAATTCAGCAGGGAATTCCTCAGGATAAAACAAAAGAAATCGTAAAGTTCATTAAGGACTCTAAGGCAAAAGTGCAGGCCTCGATTCAGGCTGACGTGGTTCGCGTCTCTGGCAAGGATCGCAATACGTTGCAGGACATCATCGCTAAACTGAAGGCAAATGACTTTGGGATCGATATGCAGTTTACAAATTATCGCTCTAACTGAGGAGGCCAGTCAGTTGTCCGTTGTCAGTGGTCAGTGGTAGCGAGAAATCAACGGACAACTGACTACTGACGGTCTTTCTATCAGCATTTATGCAGACAGCCAGCCACATAGTTGCTTTCGAAGAAGCCCGGACCTCGGCCCGGCGCATATTCAGTCTGATCTCGACAGAGCTCGAACGAGTTGAAGCAGAGTTCGCACGTCAAGCGCGATCCAATGTGCAAGTGATTGCATTCATTGCCGACTACCTGCGCGCTTCGGGCGGGAAACGTGTACGACCGGCACTAACCATTCTTGCCAACTACGCGGTGGGCGGAGATGCTGCACAATACAACTCAATTCGCATGGCTACGGTGATGGAGTTTTTGCACACCGCGACACTAGTTCATGACGACATTATTGACGATTCCGACAAGCGTCGAGATCGTCCGACGGTTAACGCCCTGTACGGAAACGAAACCGCGGTGCTGATAGGCGACTGGCTTTACATGTCGGCCTTCGAAACAAGCCTGGCGGAACGGTCGCTGCCGATTCTTGATATCTTGACAGGGGTGACCCGCAAGATGACTGAAGGAGAATTGCTACAGTTGACGTTGGTGGGGCGAGTGGATGTTTCCGAGGCGCAGTACCTTGATGTGCTACAGCGTAAGACTGCTCACCTCTTCAGCGCGTGTTGCGAGGTGGGGGCGATACTCGGAGGGGCGAGCGATAGCCAGCGAGCGGCGCTACGCGAGTATGGCCTCAATCTGGGAACGGCCTTTCAGCTCACCGACGACTTGCTTGATTTCACCGCCACCGATGACGCGCTCGGAAAAGCCGCCGGCGTAGATCTGTTGGCTGGTAAAATAACTCTACCTCTGATTTATCTGCTGGCCAGCGACGATTCTGCGCTTGAGCTGGTAGAAACCGTGATTGGCCATGGCAACTATAACGGGGTCTCGCGCACGCAGTTGTTGGAGAAGGTGGAAAGAATTGGCGGCCTTGAGCGGGCCAGAGCGCGCGCAGACGAGTTTGCCGAGGCGGCACGAGCAGCGCTGGATATCCTGCCAGACTCCGAATATTGCGATTCCCTCAGGTCGATTCCCACTTACGTCCTTGATCGCGACCGTTAGAGACGCCTCTTTGGAGTGCGCCTCTTTGCAGTGCGCCGATCCGGCGGCGCTTTCGTCGGCTGCGAACTAATGCAATCTGCTGAACGACAGCGTTGCCGCGCCGAGCGGCCGTGGGGCAAAGCGGTGACAGTTCCCCGCACTCCAAGGAGTTGACGCGCTCAAAGTAACTATTGTGAAAACCCGGAAATCGCTTTAAGATTGGTCCATGGAACGGCCCACCGAAAATCTCCTTTCCCGGTTAGAGCAAAGCCTGCGTCAATCGCGGGCAGCACGAATGCATCTGGCGGCGCGGCTGCGCGAGTTAGAGGCAGAAGCTGATGCAGTGAGGGCGGAACTAGCCGAAATGGATACACTGGCCAGCCAATCAGAAGCTGCCATCTATCGTTTGCTATCATCCGTGCTCGCCTCAAGTAATCTTTCGGCTGGCCTACCATCAGACGCCGAACTCGAAGCGGCGATGCGGCAATCGTCACCTCATACACGCGGATCAGTCCCTTTGGACACCAGGCGCCAACAGATCCCTGCAATACGCACTGACATTGAAGCACTCAGCGATCGCTTCATGGATCGCACCATTCCTCAGGCTGTCACCTTGTTATTGCGTGAAGAAGGAGCACCACTACACGTGAACGAGATCTTTAACCGTTTGCTCGAAGGTGGTTTCAAGTTTACAGGCCAGAATCCCACCATCAGCGTTGCCGTTTCACTCAACCGCAATACAAGGTTCCGCAAAGTTGCGCCCGGCACCTTCGACCTCATGATCCGCGATGCTTCGAAAGCTTCCTGATGCTTCGAAAGCTGCTTGATTAGTCATCCCGCGGGATGAACCTAAAGAGCCGAGCGGTAATTCGCGATCACTGGTGCTCGATGTCGTGAGGTCAGTACCACCACGCGGTAGCGGGTGGGTGGTCCACATAGCCAGAGATGGCGTCACCATACCCACCCGCTACCGCGTGGTGGTACTGACCTCATGACCCCGCGGCATGAGTGACGGCGAGCGAGACCTACTCGGTACCGCGTGGTGGTCCTGACCTGATCCATCACACGTCTGAACCTGTGCGAAAACAACCTACACATCTAAATCAGCAAACAGCGTATTTCTGATCGGCGCCGCCGCTGCTGTTGTCACCATTTAATCAGCGGGCGATTACCTTCCTAAGATAGAATGGCAAGCCATGCGTGCAATGATTCTGTCCGCGGGTTACGGCACACGTCTTTGGCCGCTGACTGAAGACCGTACAAAACCGGCGATGCCCATCCTGGGTAAGCCACTCGTTGGTTACGTAGCCGAATACCTCGCACATTATGACTACAGAGAGATCGTCGTAAATTTGCATCATCGCCCGGAGTCGGTGCGGGCGGCTTTGGGGGATGGCAAGAGGTTTGGCGTCAATCTGCACTATGTCGAAGAGCCGAAAATTTTGGGAACCAGCGGCGCACTCGATAATGCGCGCGCAATGTTGGGCAATGAAACCTTTGTGGTTATCAACGGTAAGATAATCACGGACATCGACCTCAACGATGCGCTTCAGACTCACCGCCGCAACAACGCAATTGCCACACTGATCTTGCTTCCTAATATTAAGCGCGAACGATTTACTGTAGTCGAAACGTCGAATGGACTTCTAAAGGGATTTGGTGGGATGCCAAATACCGCCTCCTCTGAAGCCGACGTCCCTTTGATGTTCACGGGCATCCAAATTCTTGAGCCAGGGATTTTTGAATACATTCCCCGCGGCGTCTTTTCACATTCGACTACCGACGTTTATCCGGAGGCCCTGGCCAGAGGTGAGCGTATTGCAGTGCACGTGCCCAAAGGGACATGGTACGAGCTTTCCACCCTGCAGCGGTATCTCGACATCAGTCTCGCGTTGTTGTCCGAAAGGCACTTGAGCTTTACGACGGGAGCCGATTGCACAATCGCGGATGGGGCTGAAATCTCACAATCCGTTCTCTGGGACAATGTCGTGGTAGCACCCGAGGCCCGCGTCAAACGATCTGTCCTCGGTGATGGAGTGCGGATTAGGGCTGGCGAGGCGATTGTAAATGCCATCGTGGTGAGAAAGTCGCTCATCGAGGGAAAGGTTGTGCCGCCGAAAGCTCTCAAAGGAGAGGTTCAAGGCGACAACTTTGTCGTGCCTTTAACGCAATGATACAATCTGGCCACAAAACTCCAGCGAGCGTGGCGGGACGAGCATGAGGTCCCGCCTATTGTTGAGAAGGACCAGAACGGCAGATCCGCTTCGGCAAAATGAGTTCAGCAAAACATGTGACTACCAACGCTTTCGAACTCTCCGCCACTGAACGACTCCTTAGGTATCTCAAGACTGAAGGGATTAATAACCCTCAGATTGTCGCCCTGACCCCGGACGCTTCGACGCGCAGCTACTTTCGCATTCCCTGGAAGCAGGGCACAGCGGTAGCCGCCGCTTATCCTGAACCATTTGATCCTGACTTCCATCCCTATTTGGATGTTACGCGGCTTTTCCGGGATAGCGATATTCCGGTACCGGAAATCTATGCGGTTGATGGCGTGAGCGGCCTCATCGTGCAGGAAGACCTGGGTGACCGGCAACTCTTCCGCGTTTTCGAGGCCGCGTCCGAAGATGAATGCGAGGACTACAAGGAACGCGCGATCAGTATTATTGCGCGAATTCAGAAGGCCACGGAAAAGGCAAATGAGTTGCAATCGATCTCCAGCCGCCTTGCTTTTGACGAGGCAAAACTTTCATGGGAACTCGACTTTTTTGTCGAGCATTATTTTCAGAGTCTAAGGGGCGAGACGCTGCGTCACGCAGAAGCGGCCGAGCTAAAAGCCGAACTTAACGATATTGCTGTGGAGCTCTCCGCAGCCCCAAGGGTCCTTTGCCATCGTGATTTCCACAGTGCGAATCTGATGGTTGACGACGCGAACCAGATACGAGTGGTCGATCATCAGGATGCCCGCATGGGGCCGGCCAGTTATGATCTCGTGTCATTTCTTTTGGATCGGCAACCCGCTCCACCGTCCCTTGCCGAACTGCGCGATTATCGTCTTTTATTGTTGGAGGAACGACGGCTGCAAGGCCTGGAGGCTCTCGACCCGGATGAATTTGCCCGGGAATTTCGGCTGATGACAATTCAACGAGGTTTGAAGGCGATTGGCACCTTTTCCTATCAAACGGCTGTGTGCGGACGCGGGCCTTTTTACAAGCAGTTTATTCAACCAACCTTTGTAATTGTCCAGCAAGCGGCTGAGTGGCTTGACCGCTTTCCAACTCTTCGAGGAATGATTACTGAGCGACTGAACAAGACCGGGACAGCTTAACTATCATTATGGCGACTGAATCAAAATCATTGGAAGCAGCCAAGGGTCCAGCGACCGCTATCGCGCAGCTTGGAAAACATGTTGGCGAAGAGGTTACTCTGAGAGGCTGGCTTTACAACTTTCGCTCGAGCGGGAAAATTCTGTTTCCGCAATTGCGAGATGGTACCGGTGTCGTCCAGTGCGTGGCTCTGAAACAAACAGTAACACCCGAAGTTTGGGAGGCTCTCAAAGGACTGGGCCAGGAATCGGCGCTCATGATCCTTGGAACGGTGCGAGCAGACGCGCGCGCTCCGGGCGGTTACGAAATTGACGTTTTGGATGCTGAGGTTCTGCAGGAAGTCCACGACTATCCGATCACACCAAAGGAGCATGGCACTGAATTCCTGATGGATAAAAGGCACCTGTGGTTGCGATCGCGACGGCAACACGCGATTCTGAAGGTGCGGCATACCGTGGTTCAGGCGGTGCGTAGCTTTCTTGATAATGATGGCTTCACTCTTTGTGACGCTCCGATTCTCACGCCCGCCGCCTGTGAAGGAACCACCACACTTTTTGAGGTCGATTACTTCGAAGGTGAGAAGGCATATCTGACTCAATCAGGCCAGCTCTATAACGAAGCGACAGCTGCTGCCTTCGGCAAGGTCTATTGTTTTGGCCCCACTTTTCGAGCGGAGAAATCCAAGACGCGGCGCCACCTGACCGAGTTTTGGATGGTCGAACCAGAAATGGCCTTTGCGACTCTGGACGACGTAATGATCCTAGCCGAGCGAATGCTTTCGCAAGTGGCCGCCAGGGTTTTGGAGGACAGGGCTGAGGAGTTGAAAGTGCTGGAGCGAAATACATCAAAACTGGCTTCTATCATCGCTCCATTCCCGCGCCTTCACTACGATGACGCGGTCAAAATGTTGCAGCAAGGCCACGCGGAAGGTTTACTGGACACGCGGTTCGAATGGGGTGGTGACTTCGGCGCCCCGGATGAGACATTCATCTCAGGCAAGTTTGAGCGGCCAGTGATGGTCCATCATTATCCCGCTGCCGTTAAGGCCTTTTATATGGCGCGCGATCCGGAGCGAGCCGAACTGGCACTGGGCGTCGACGTCCTCGCGCCCGAAGGTTATGGCGAAGTGATCGGTGGTGGTGAGCGCGCGATCTCATTGGAATTCCTGAAAGAACAGGTGGCCCTGCACGATCTGCCCATGGAAGACTTTGGCTGGTATCTCGATTTGCGGCGATATGGAAGTGTGCCACATGCAGGTTTTGGCATGGGCATCGAGCGCTGTACCGCATGGATGTGCGGTATTGAGCATATTCGCGAAACTATTCCTTTCCCGCGCATGCTTTACCGGATTCGTCCTTAATCAAAGATTGAGAACTCGCAAAGCCCACCAACTGCAGTGGGCGGGTTTTTCAATTCCAGCCTACCCAGGGATGGGCTCAGATATAGCCGAATCCACCCGCGGGAGACGTGGTGTGAAAACGAACTGAGTGTCATGGAGTCAGTACCGCCACGCGTCGGGTCGGGCATCCGCACCTTGACTCCCGGTGCGTTAAAATCTCTATCGGTAACTACCTGATGAACACGCGGATTTATGGCTTCGAACCGTGACCCGACGCTACCGCGTGGCGGTACTGACTCCATGACACTCAGTTGCGTTTTCACACAGTCTCTGTCATGGGTAGGATCTCCCTTCCTGCAAGGGTAAGCATAAGCAGTCACTGACAACATCAATTTCAATTTCACCCTCAATGGATGATCGTCTTCGTCTCGAATTCAATGAGTGGGCCAGAGCTGGTCGCGGCGAAAGCATGGAGACGGGCCATAAGCCTGTGGGCGCACAGGCTATCGAGCAAATGAATATCCCGCCTCACGCGCGAGTGCTCGATCTTGGTTGCGGGTCCGGATGGGCGACTCGGCTCATGGCTGAGAAAGCGGCAAGGGGTCGGGTCATCGGGATCGACATTTCGGATGAGATGATTCACGTTGCGAAGGAGGCCTCCACCTCTTTTAGCAATATCGAGTTTCGTGTAGGAAGCGTCGAACACTTGCCATTTGTTGACGACGAGTTCACGCACGCTTTCTCAATGGAGTCGATCTACTACTACTCAAATGTCCTGGCTGCCTTAAGAGAGATTCACCGTGTGCTCGCGCGTAGTGGTCTGTTTGTTACAGTGGTCGACCTTTATCAGGAGAATGGACCTTCTCATCAGTGGATGGACATGCTCAAAGTGCCGGTCCATCTTTTGAGTATTGCGGACTATCGCTCGTTATTTCAGCAGGCTGGATTTGTCAACATAATTGATGCCCGGCTTTATGATCCGACACCCATCCAGGAGAATTACAGCGGCACTTCGTTTAAGACACACGATGACTATGTTGAATACCGGCAGGCGGGATCATTGATGTTGCGCGGCGAGGTTGATAAATGAGCCACACACCGGAGCGCATTGTGACCATCTTCGGCGGGTCAAAATGTAATGAAGCCGATCTTGAATATGCTCAGGCAAGGCGTGTTGGTGAACTGCTGGCGAAGGCAGGCTACACTATTTGTACTGGCGGTTACCTGGGTGTGATGGAAGCAGCTAGTCGCGGCGCTCGCGAGGGTGGCGGCCGTGTGCTCGGTATCGTCATGAACCAGTTCAAGGGCGAACCGAATCGTTACCTTACCGACAAGGTGGCCACACCGCACTTTTATGAACGGTTGCAGCGATTAATAACTCGGTCAATCGGTTTCATCGCTATTCGTGGGGGCATGGGCACCGTGACGGAGCTATCACTTGTGTGGAATAAGATTCAGACACGCGTGATCGGTCCTCGCCCTCTCGTGCTGCTCGGGGACTGCTGGCCACCGATTGTGAAAGCGTGGCAAGTGCACCTCGCGGTTAGCGACGAGGATGTTGAGGCGCTGGATTTTGCCGGCACACCCGAAGAAGCGGTTGCTATTATTCAGGCGAAATCTCAAGGAGTGATTGTATGAAATGTCCGAAGTGCGGTGCCGGGATGTTAGAGGGAGCAAGCTTTTGCGGGGCGTGTGGTAATCGTTTAGACGCCGCACCGACGGCTAACAGGCAAACGACCGGCAGCAGAGCCGGCACGCAGGGTATCCACCTCGATGATGACTCACGCGGCCAGGGTCGCGGCTATGAATATGAAGTTTTACATCAGCCCTCTTTCTCGCTTGCGGTAATCAAGCTGCAGGCTGAGCAATCAATCCAGGCAGAGTCTGGAGCAATGGTCTCCATGTCGGCCAACGTTGAACTGCAGTCGCAGATGAAGGGTGGGTTATTTGGAGCAATCAAACGAGCCGCCGGAGGGGAGTCGGCGTTTGTTTCCACCTTCACGGCGCGCGGCGGCCCAGGCGAAGTTACCTTTGCTCCCGGCGCCCCGGGTGATATTGCCGCTATAGAGATGAATAACCAGTCCTTTTTCGTGCAATCCAGTTCCTATCTCGCCGGCGACGCTAGTCTCTCTGTCGATACAAAATGGGGCGGCGCGAAATCGTTTTTTGGCGGCGAAGGGTTGTTTGTTCTACTTGTGCAGGGCCAGGGTCTACTTTTAGTTTCCTCCTTCGGTGCTATTCATCAGAAACTTTTGCAACCGGGCGAGCGCTACGTTGTCGATACGGGTCACCTGGTGGCTTGGGAAGGAACAACGCAGTACACTTTGCGCAAGGCTGCTGCCGGTTTCTTCCGCAGTATGATGAGCGGCGAGGGAATAGTCGCCGAGTTCACTGGCCCGGGAGAACTTCTAATCCAGACCCGAAACCTCGCAGCACTTGCGGGATTATTAAAGCCCTTCTTCCCCTCGCAGTCTGGAGGGGGTAGCGGGTTTAATGTTGGCGGTTAACTAAAGCGATTCTATGAGCAATCAGTCAGTCGTAGGAACTCTCCTCGCCCACCCTGCTTTGCACTTGGCGCCTGGCAGAACAGTTAGAATCTTAGGTGTGCCGCTCGGATACGGCGCAAGCATGGCGGGCGTGGATATGGGTCCGGCCGCCCTTCGCGTTGCGCGACTGAACGAAAGAATTGCCCAACTCGGATACAAGGTAAGTGATGGAGGTGACATTCGGCTCGAGCGTCCAAAGTCTCTGCCGGAAGCCAATGACAAGTTGAAATACCTCCAGGAAATCAGCGCTGCGTGCGAACTGCTTGCGACTGATGTTCACGCGATCATGAAGGCAGGGGAGTTGCCAATAGTACTTGGGGGTGATCACTCGATAGCAATTGGTTCGATTTCCGGCGTTGCTTCGTATTGTCGCGAACGGAATGAAACCCTGGGTCTGATTTGGTTCGACGCGCACGCCGACATGAACACGCCTGAAACAACTCCCTCGGGCAACATACATGGTATGCCGCTTTCCGCTCTGTTGGGTTACGGTGCGCCTGTGCTTACAAATGTTGCCGGCTTTGCTCCCAAGCTTGATCCAAAGTTTTGCGCGCACGTTGGAGCGCGTGACATTGACCGTGGCGAGCGCGAGTTGATCGGTAGACTTGGCATGCGTTTTTTTACAATGCGCGAGATCGATGAGCGAGGAATGAGCGCTTGCATGGACGACGCAATAGCGATCGCTTCCGGAGCTTCCGGCGGGTACGCGGTGACATTCGATGTAGATGCTTTGGATCCTGGTGATGCACCCGGCTCAGGTACGCTTGTACGCGGCGGACTCACGTACCGTGAATCACATCTGGCGATGGAAAAAATTGCTGAGGCAGGCGGCATGCGATCACTTGAGGTTGTGGAAATTAATACCGCACTTGACGTTAACAACAGAACGGCTGAACTGGGTGTGGAACTGATCCTTTCAGCTCTTGGCAAAACGATTCTCTAGTATTGGGGAGAGGCAATTGGCGAAGAAGCTTCGCTTGGGCATTATTTTTGGCGGGCAATCTGGCGAACACGAAGTGTCGATCCGTTCTGCCAGAGCACTTATTGAAGCCATTGATAAAAAAAAGTATGACGTACTTCCGATAGCGATTACGAAGGAAGGGAAGTGGCTTTCACCTCCTGAGGCGGCGATGCTTTTGCCTCAGAGTGCGCAATCAGTCCTGCCCTCGAAAGTTGCTTCGAAAAGCACCGGCGACGTGGCTATCCTGGGCGATCCCTCACATCGGGGCCTGCTCTCACTCGAGGCAAACGGCCGACCACTGCCTTCAGAAAAGCTGGACGTCGTCTTTCCGGTGCTGCATGGACCATACGGCGAAGATGGCACTCTGCAGGGATTGTTGGAAATGGCCAACATTCCTTACGTGGGCTGCGGAGTGCTCGCATCCGCCTGCGGCATGGACAAGGTGGCGATGAAGTCGTTGTTCCGCCAGGCGGGCCTCCCCCTTTGTAATTACATTTGGTTTCTCCGATCTCATTGGCAGAAGGATCAACGAAGCGTAATGCGACGAGTCGGCAGCGAAATCGGCTTTCCATGCTTCGTGAAGCCGGCTAATCTTGGTTCCTCGGTTGGTGTTTCAAAAGCCACAGATAAGACTACTTTGGCTAATTCAGTTGAGCTGGCCGCTCAATACGATCGCAAAATAATTGTAGAAGAAGGACTCGATGCGCGTGAGATCGAGTGTGCGGTTCTGGGAAACGATGAACCTCAGGCCAGCTTGCCGGGTGAGTATGTTGTGTACGATGAAGCAGCGCGTTTCCTGGATTATACCGAGAAATATACAGACACGGGCCACGTCAAATTTGTCGTTCCAGCTCCATTGTCAAAAGCCGTGATCGCAAAAATACAGAGCATGGCTCTCAAGGCTTTTCAGGCGGTAGATGGCGCGGGTCTTGCGCGCGTTGATTTCTTTCTCTCACGAAATAACAGGAAATTATTTATCAATGAATTGAATACGATGCCGGGGCTGACTGAGGTCTCCGGCTATCCAAAGATGTGGGAAGCTTCAGGCCTGCCTATTCCTCGCGTGCTTGATAGGTTGATTGAACTCGCCTTCGAACGTCACCGCGACAAAGCGCTTAACAAGACAAGCTTGTAGTATTTGGAGCAGTGACGCGCGGTGGATGGGTTAGCGCTTCGGCGAACGATAACCCTTGCGCGTTCGGACTACAAGATCCGGACGCGAGAGTTTCACTTCCAACGCACGCCACCGACCATCTCGCGCTGTATCTTGCGGGCGGAAAGCAATCGTATACTGGTGGCCCAACTCCTGGGCAATACTCGCAAATGCATCGCGAAGCGCCGGCCCACCTGGCGTCGCGACAAAACGCCCACCAGTCTTTTCGGCAAAGCTCTTCAGGATCATCGCGCTTTGATTGTCCCGATGACCACTGTCAGTCGCCGACATATCGACAGCGTAGATGCTGGCCCCAACGGCGAGTGCAAAGTCCAGTGCTTTACCAGATGAGGTTTTACTAGAGGTATCCATCCCATCTGACAACACCACAATAGCCTTTCGCAATTCCTGACGTTCCGCTAACACTTTCGCTGCCTCTGCAATCGCGTCGTAAAGAGTAGTCATCCCTCTTGCCTTAATCCCGAAAGCCATGGGCGCCAGATCGCGTCCCGAAGCGAAGTCCTGCACTTGTTCTATTCGGTAATCAAACTTGTAAACTGCTGCCACATCCTCCTCTCGTAGCCCGTCAAGAAATCTGATTGCCGCCGATCGACCTAAGGTCAATCGCGTTTCCATGCTTCCAGAAGTATCGAGCAGCACAACGGATGCAAAAGGCGACTCATGCAGAGTAAAACTCGAGATTACTTTCTCAGGTACCTCTTTGCCGTCCTCATAAACCTTGAAGTCGGACAAATGCAACCCCGGCACATATGCACCCATTTTATCGGTAACGGTGACGTTGAGAACAACCAGGTCAGTATTTACGCGCACGACCTCATCGTCTTGTTGAGCCTGAACTAAAACGGGAACTGTAAGGAAGGCGCTAAGGAATAGAAGGCATGGTCGAAGCAGACTCACAGAGAACATCGGCGGGCGTTTTGGCATTAAGACTTAGACCTTTCCGCCTATGCTGCGGACAATGCGCACGAGTTCAAGTAATACATTAGCCCGCTCAATTATTTCCGTGGAAATCACTTGGCGTGGTGTTTCTTGAACCTTATGATTAAGTGAGGCAGACACTTTTGCCAGACAGTTCACTGCTTCAGCAAGGTCCTTGGGTTTCTTCTCTATGGTTATATCATCGTCGGAGCCGCCGGCATCGCTGCGAATACGCTTCGCCAGCTTTTCCAGTTTGTCTAGTTTCCTAATGTCTTCACGGTCAAGCGAGTTCTTTTTTTTGAAAGATGCCGCCAGATCCTGACCTAGATCAGAGGCCTCAGTAGCTCTTTCAAGACTCTGCTGGTGCTCCTTCTCGGCGAACTTGATTTCCCGCTTGGCCCGCAACTCTTCGGTAACCGAATTGCCGGTTTGGTCATCATCTGCGGCTGATGAGCCCTTCTCTGCGCTGATTGAATTGATAGGATTTGTCGGCGTTTTCCTGCCCTGTGCGACTGCGGACGAGTAGATGACGCCAATTAGGGCCGCCATGAGAAACACTCGCGTGGGGCTCCAGCAGGTCGCTCTAAATCTTTCTTTCATTTTCTTCAAAGTGAATTCAATTGCCCGAAGATCCAATCGAGGCGAACTATCGAGATACTGGGACGGCCTCCAGCCTTGCAGGGTTGTACTCAGCGTCTGAATCTCCCGCTCAAAGTAATCCCAGGATAGAGCTGGACGGTCATGGCGGGAATGTCTGTAGCTAAGCTGGGTGACTTAAGATTTCAGATGAAACATCGTCGCCACGCCGACTTCTGAGGGACAACTTGAAACCTGGTTAGTTTCGTGGCGCTCAGTTGAGACAATTGATTAAGTACCATCATGCATTAGGGAACGCGAGCGGGTTTGTCTGGGGAGTTGAGAAAATCGCCTCCCCGTGAACCAGGCCGCGGCACAATTACTACTTTTGGCTCGAGTCTTTCCGGAGGCCGCCTTTGTCCCTGGGACGTGGTATAAGCCAATAGAGCAGAATCGGATCCTGCTTTCAGGCCTACCAGACGAACCGAACTGTATTGCTGAGCGGGCAGCTTTAACACGAAGCGGCCCTCCTCGTCAGGCGCTAGCTCGGCTGGCTCAACGGCTACCAGGGCGTGCTCGATGTCCTTCGCCTTTCTGAGCCTCAGCTCCAACCCCACTGTTAATCCAATCAGCTTCTCACCGGACGTGTTTTTCACTGTGCCACCGATTATGGTTTGTCCAGCCTTAAGAAGAGCATCATCCATACGGATGTGAGCCTTGGCGGGACCCTTCGGGAGATTCGAAGGAGTGAGTTTGGGTTCTTCCGCGCTCGCCAACATTTGCTTTGTGCGGTGTTTCCAGTATGCGTAACCTACAAATCCGAGCGCTGTGATTAGCACGGCACAAAGTGCGGCGATTAACCTCAGTTGTACCGATGGCCTGGCGTCGTCCAAGGTGAACTGCTCTGAGTTAGTCAACATCGTCCCTCGAGAACACGTTTAAAGAATTACTTTAAGTCCAAGCAACTCCGAACGTTCGGCTAGGGAGTTCTACCCGGCGGCGCCTCACCGGTGATAGCGGTAACCAGCGCCGACAGAAATTCGTCTTCGGCTAAACCGCGGCTTCGTAATGTCACCCACTCGGCCCCGGTCGCACCATCCGTCCGTCCTTCGACCTTAGCGTTCACGGACACGTTGGCGTTCGTCCCGTCTATTGGCTGAACCTCCACTGTCAACGTGTAGCGACCTCGTGTCCATCCGCGAGTGTCGGTGGCCGGAGTGTCAGCATATCTACCCAACTCGGCCTGGGACACCACGGCTCCCTTCACGAAGGTATAAGGCTGGCTAACAATAATGCCGTCCGCTGGCTTGGAGGCCGTCTCGTCTACTATCAGCTTCTGATCGCGCATCACATCTGTGATTGATTTTAAGATTACGTTTCGTCGAACTGCGAAGCGGTAGGGATTTGGAATAGGTGGGACGTCCGGAGTGCGGCCTCTTCCGAAATCAATTCCGCGGCCAGTCCCAACGTCGGTTTTGCTGCCATTGTTAGCCGGCAGACGACTGGAGCCAGTATCACGTACGCGTTCACTCCCTTTGTCAACCCCCTTGCCCTGCGCCATAGCGGCAGAGGCAAAACAAATCACGATCAACAACGCACCTGTGAGCCTTGTCATAATGCACACCTTCTTTTCAAACCAACAGAACGTTAAGCCGAATCACCGAAGCGAGAATAGATTAAGGACCCAGCAAATTCAAGCATTCGCTCCTGAGTTTAGCGCAAATTCCTTCCCAACTATTAGCGATAAGAAACTCTGCCACAGATAAATAAAGATATGAGGGATAAGAACTGAAGATAAACTAATGCGCTCACTGCTCATGAGGCACCTCTTGTTGTGCTTTTCTTTTATTCGTTCCGATCCGTCCTTATCCGCGTTCATCTGTGGCCGACTATTTCTCTTGCGCTTTTTTTCGCGCATTCTCCAAGTCTCTTTGCTGTTCCCATCCGCGGAGGGCCTGGACGCCTGATCCAAAATCGCGCTCGTTCGCATAGAAATTATGAGCACCATCATTCCGGGAAGGTTCGCGCACATAGTATAGAAAGTCGGTTTGGGCTGGGCTCAGTGCTGCTTTGAGTGAACTCTCGCCGGGAGACGCTATCGGTCCAGGGGGTAGTCCGATATGAAGGCGTGTGTTGTAAGGCGAGCGCCGTTCAATATCGCTCTTGTAGACCTTACCGTCATTCCGCCACTTTCCTTCAAGTTTCGATGCGTAGATCACGCTTGAATCGATTCCCAATGGCATACCTAACTTGAGGCGATTGTAGATGACCGAGGCGATCAAAGGTCGTTCAGTTTCAAGCTTGGCCTCGGTTTCGATGAGTGAAGCAGCGGTGACAATCATACGTGGCGACATGCGGATGTTGGGGGACTTCTCGGACCATCCTGCTTTCCAGACTTCTCGGAACCGCTTCACCATCAGATTGATTAATTCGGTAGGCGAAGTATTGGGAGGGAACTCGTAAGTAGCGGGATACAAATATCCCTCGAGATTGTTTGCCTGCGGATCGAGATCAGTTACCGAACTTGCGTCGTTCATTAGCTTCAGAGCCGAGTCAGCATCAGCCAGCTTGAGCTCGGGGATTTTGGCCATGGCGTTTGCAATGTCCCATCGGTTCCAACCTTCAACAACGGTCAGCCGAATGAGACGCTGCTCCCCCTGCTGGAGTTTGGCGAAGACAGAAATTGGCGATACGGGGGAAGGAAAATCGTATTCTCCGGCCCTGAATCGTGACCCATTGCCGGTTAATTTCAGATAGACTATGGCGGGCCATTCGTGTTTGATAATGCCCTCATTTACGAGTTTTCTCACTACCGTTGCGGGGGCAGAGCCTCTCGGAATCTCGATGTATTGCCCGGTTTTGGTGTGATGAACAGGAGTTCGAAGATCCTTGTAAATCCAGAAAGCGGCGCCTGCTACCGCGATAACTAAAACAAGGATAACAAGTGCAAGAAGGCGTTTCATTTTGGATTAGTCTTTTCCAGGCTCAGGCGCCACTAAGCATCATCTACAGACGTTTGGATTAGCACTCTTTGTTGCCCGCCGCTAATGAAATCTTGGAGGATAATAGCAGCAGCCTGACTATCAATAAGGGCCCGCATTTCCGCAGGTCGATGCCCCGCGGCCCGAAGCCGCTCCTCAGCCTCGATTGATGTAAGACGTTCATCCTGCAGGTAAACCGGCAGCTTTAGCGACCGTGCGAAATTCTGGGCCGTGCGCTGGGCCTCGAGCGCAGCCGTTCCTCTGAAACCATTTAGGCTGAGCGGGAAACCAATTACCAGGGTTTTCGCGTCTAAGCGACGCGCCAGATCAGTCACATCACGGAGCAGTTGCTTCCAATTAGTCCGGCGTAGCGGGTCAAGTTTTGTTATTGAAATGAGCAGAGCGTCGCAGACGGCGGCACCGACTAGCTTTTGTCCAAGATCGAGCGCGAGAATTGGTCCGGCTACCCGCTCCTGGTTTTCTACATTATTCATGGCAATTTCCTGTTGAAAGGGCATTTGAGATTCAGATTGTGGTGCCGCAGAGGAGTCAATGGGCTGGAAAGAGACTTAGCTTGCACCCTTCAAATGCCAACTGTATGATACTTTTTGGCAAGCGGCCACCTATCCTGGTGCACCGCAAACCCTATAACATCAGAGGTAACTAATGTCATTCCGCACAAAGTTTGTTTTGATTCTCTTATCCGCCACCCTCGCTCTTTATACGGTAGTTGGTGGCTGGATTTCTACTCGCGCCCAGCAACCGGCAAATGATCCGAACGCTCAACTTCGTATCTTCGAGAGCGTTCTCCAGCACATCCAGAACGACTATGTGGATGAGCCAAACATGGAAAAGGTCCGCGCGGGAGCGTTACGCGGCCTGGCCTATGGGCTGGACCCGTATTCAACTTATCTGACGCCAGACCAGGTGCGTGACTTTAATGGAAACGGAAAAGACCAACCAGCAGGGATCGGTGCCGAGCTATCTCAGGTTGCTTCTTACCTCTACGTCATTGCTCCGATAAAGGGCTCGCCAGCGGATCAGGCTGGCGTTCGGGCCGGAGACATAATCGAGTACATCGATGGGAAGGCTACGCGCGATATCTCGCTCTACGATGCCAAGCAACTGCTAAATGGTCCAGCGGGTTCAGACGTGAAGTTGCGGATACTGCGCGCCAATTCGCGGCCCGTTACGCTTACTGTCAAACGAGGTTCTTCGCGAGCTCCCACCGCCGAAGCGAAAATGGAGGCTGGACACATCGGTGTGTTGCGGATTAACAGTTTTGCTGAAGGCGAAGCTGCCGATACGCATGCCCGCCTGCAGGATCTGATCAAACAGGGAGCACAAAAAATCGTCCTCGATGTGCGTGGAACCGCTGGTGGTTCAATCGATGATGCAGTGGCGGTCGCGAACTTTTTCATCAAGGACGGCACTATTGCGCGGACCACCGGCCGAGAAGGTAAGACCCTCAAAACTTTTACCGCGGATCCGAAATTGGCGACTTTTGCCGGGCCTGTCGTCGCCCTAATCGACACAGGCACTGCCGGCGCAGCGGAAGTAGTTGCTTCTGCTTTGATGGAACGCAATCGCGGTCAGGTGGTGGGTGAGAAAAGCTTCGGTGCCGGCGCAGAGCAACAACTTTTCACGCTCCGAGGGGGGGACGGATTACTCCTGACAACTGTTAAGTGGGCTACAGCGAGTGGTAAGCCGTTCCTGGGCGAGGATAGGGCTCATTCGGGCGTCGCACCGACGGTTGAGGTAAAACGCCCGGAACTCGCTGAAGCGCTCGATCCCGATGACCTCACTGGCAATGACGATGATCCAGTTGCCAGGCCGAACCAACCGAATGAGAAGCGCGACGTTGTGCCCGAGGCGAATTCGGCCAAGCCTGCCGTTGATGACGTGCAAATGAAGAAAGCGCTGGAACTGCTCCGAGAGGTCAAAGCGACACCCTTGTCCCGCGCAGCATAGTCCGGTCGTAATTGAATCTAAAGCAAGGCTCGGAAATCTTTCCGGGCCTTTTTTCTTCGCGCTTCGACCGCTATCGCAACACCTTTGGAATAACCCAATGTGATCATTTCGGATAAGGACAGTTCCATATAGGGTATTGGGCGTTAAAGAACGATGTTTAATTATTCACTTTCGATTGCGAATTTCTTATATCACGCGTTTTTGATGCGTAACTTACTGCCTTCCAGTATTGCTACTGTTTTTGGTCGCTTCAAAGGGTACTGAGGAATGCAGCTTGCTCCTACCTATGTGCTGCTAGAATAGGTGGCAACGACACTTTTAGCTAAGGAGAAGCTGAGTGATGATTATGACAAATAGATTACTACCGGTTGCTTTGATAGCAGCGCTTGTCGGCGGGTCTGTAGGTGCGTTTGTAATGCACTCGAAGAATTCGGGGACATCTGCGGCGGAGCCGACAGCGCAAGTTGCAAGTCGCTACGATACTGTAGCAACACAGGGGCAGGTGGGTCAGGTGGGGAATGCTCAGTATATTCCCGCGGAGTTTAATACTCCGACAGAGCAAGCCGCTTATCGAGCGGGAGTAGCCGATGGATGTCTGGCTGCGCAGTCAAGTGCAGGAGATACCCGTGCGTTGGCACCCAGCCGGGTGGTTTATCGCAACGCCGGCCGGAGCTACGTGCGAAGCTCAAGTCCTCGCGCCTACTCCAACTATACCTATGCTCGGCCTCGGAGCAGGAGTTTTTGGCAAAAACACCGTGACAAGCTGACCGTGGCAATGGGTGCGGGTGGCGGCGCGGCTTTGGGCGCTTTGATAGGTGGTAAGAAAGGCGCTGGAATCGGAGCGCTAGCGGGCGGAGGCGGCTCGGCTCTCTACACTTACAAGCTTCGCAACCGCAACCGTCGCTACTAGGCAACCGACGGCGATCGCAAAGCTGATAATCCGAGCACATGAGGGGGCAGTTCCTCTAGGGGGACTGCCCACTTCACTGCCATAACAGCAAACAGCTGAACGCAGAATTCAGCTTCTATCGATTGATGTCGAATCAAGGGGCAATTAAATTTTCGTATTCATTTTCTGAGCGATATACTGATGCAAGCTAGATCAGGAATAACTAGGCCACGAGTAACATTACTTATTGCGTTCGTCGCGGTAGCTGCTCTTAGCACGGCGGTAACGACCGCTCAAAATACTTCAGATCGAAGCAAAGGGCGTCCTCGTACGGTGAGCGCGCCCTCAGTCCGGCCGCAGCAGAAGCCAACCCCTGACCTGGATGGGTCGGAACCCGACGTGGTGCGGGTCGAGACGAACCTCGTGAACACGGTTTTCACCGCGGTTGATCGTGATCGACATTTCATAACCACGCTGCGAGCTGATGATCTGAGGATTTTTGAAAACGACACTGCCCAGGACATTAGCCTTTTCGAGCGCGAAACTGACCGGCCACTGACTCTAGTGATATTGGTTGATACCAGCAAATCACAGGAACGAACTCTCGCTGACGAAAAGAAGGCCGCTAAAGCATTTATCAAATCTGTAGTTAGACCAGAGAAGGACAAGGTCGCCGTTGTATCATTTACCGGCAAACCGACCATCGAACAGTCGTTGACTGATCAGATCGTGAAGGTGAATCGATCAATCGATCGACTGAAAGTGGAGCTTCCGCCAGACAATCCAAACTGCGAGGCCGTGAAATCGGTTCAGGAAGACCCGTTGTGCTGGACGAGCATATGGGACTCAGCATGGGCCAGTACAAATGAGGTTCTGGCTCAATCTCCAGAGAATTCGCGCCGAGCGATAATACTACTGAGCGATGGTGACGACACCAGCAGTACCATCAAGCGCCAGGACGCTGTTGAATCGGCAGTAAAAAACAACGTCACTATTTATAGCATTGGAATAGGCGATCCGGAGTCTTATAAGGTTGAAGCGGACTCTCTGCGGAAGCTCTCAGACCGAACCGGCGGCCGCGCCTTTCTGCCTCGTGATGAGCACGAGCTAAGCGCCGCTTTCGATCAAATTCAACAGGAGCTGCGCTCTCAATACGTCGTGGGATACTCGCCGAAGAATAAAGCGCGCGACGGATCTCAGCGACGAGTCAAAATCGAAGTCGTTAACCCGGAGTTGCGCAAGCAAAAACTGCAACTAGTCTATCGCCAGGCCTATTACGCGCCGAAATCCTAATCTTACTGATCAAATTGAGCAGGAGGAGGGCAGCACCTTGACGGCGACTCCGAGTTGTAGCACGAGACGTGCCACTTTGTACTTCTCTATGTGTGGGTAGGGGAGAAGAAGCAGGCGCTACAGTGGGATATTGCCGTGCTTCCTCGGCGGATTGGTGTCGCGCTTGTTTTCCAGAAGCGATAAGGCGCGGATAAGCTTTGGCCGAGTTTGCGCGGGCTCAATTACCTCGTCGACGAAACCACGTTCGGCGGCCACGTAGGGATTGGCAAACTTTTCTTCAAGCTCGACAATGCGTTCCCGACGTACCGTTTCCTTGTTCGTCGCCTCGTTAATCTCGCGCCGGTAAAGCACACCTACGGCGCCCTCTGGTCCCATCACTGCAATCTCGGCGGTGGGCCAGGCGAAGTTGACGTCGGTGCGGATGTGTTTTGAAGCCATTACGCAGTAAGCCCCGCCGTATGCCTTGCGCGTGATTACCGTTATTTTGGGCACGGTGGCTTCCGCATATGCATAGAGCAACTTCGCTCCGTGTCTGATGATGCCGCCATGTTCCTGAGCAACTCCCGGCAGGAACCCTGGCACATCCTCAAACGTGATCAGCGGAATATTGAAGCAGTCACAGAATCGCACAAAGCGCGCGGCCTTCACGGAAGCATCAATATCAAGCACCCCGGCGAGATAGGCCGGTTGATTTGCCACGATTCCCACCGACCGTCCACCCAATCGAGCAAACCCTACGGAGATATTCAGGGCGTAGTGTTGTTGAACTTCGAAAAAGTAGCCATCATCCACGACCAGATTAATTACTTCGCGGATCTCGTACGGTTGGTTCGATGCCGCTGGAATAATCGAGTTGAGCTTCGGCTCAGTTCGTTCAATAGAATCGACGGTGTTAAGCCTGGGCGGATCTTCCAGGTTGTTGGAGGGAACAAAAGAAAGCAACTCGCGGACCATTCTCAATGCGTGTTCGTCCGAGTCTGCAGCAAAATGCGCGACGCCCGACACACGATTGTGAGTGGCAGCGCCCCCAAGCTCTTCCTTTGTGACATCTTCATGGGTAACGGTCTTGATTACATCAGGACCAGTGATAAACATATAAGACGTGTCCTTGACCATTATGTTGAAATCGGTGATTGCCGGACTATAGACTGCGCCCCCGGCACACGGTCCCATAGTGCAACTGATCTGGGGGATAACTCCGCTTGCGAGAGTGTTGCGTAAAAAGATTTCGGCATAGCCGCCGAGACTCAACACGCCCTCCTGAATCCGCGCACCGCCAGAATCATTAAGGCCTATGATCGGTGCGCCTACCTTCATGGCCAGATCCATCACCTTACAAATCTTTTCGGCATGAGTTTCAGAAAGTGAGCCGCCGAAGACGGTGAAGTCCTGCGCAAACACAAAAACGCGACGGCCATCAACCAGGCCGTGACCGGTAACAACGCCGTCGCCCGGGTATAGTTGCTGGTCCAAACCGAAGTCTCGCGAACGGTGCACGACGAGCTTGTCAAACTCCTCAAACGATTCTTCGTCCAGAAGGAATTCAATTCGCTCACGCGCCGTCATCTTTCCAACAGCGTGCTGTTTCTCGATGCGCTCTGCGCCACCCCCAAGTTCCGCCTGCTGTGTGCGCTCCTTCAGAGTTTCGAGTTTGGATTTCAACTGCTGTGGCTGCTGTTTTGAGGTCATAGGTTCAACACGGAGATTGGAAGGTTCTGGTACATTTTGACTAACTAACACCTCTCATTAGCACCGTGGGGTGCTAAAGAGAGCACGAAACGAAACTGCGCCACCATTTAGAATGTAGCGGCGCTTTCTTCCGTAAAAGGAAAAGACCGAGTCTCGATCAGAGTGACCAACTCATTTACTGCGCGTTTAGCGTTCGTTTGAATCTCAGAAGAATAACCGTACCGTTCGGTGTTTAACTCGAAGTCTTCGAGATCCACGATACGGAAGGCAAAGTCGGGCTCCACGAGAATGTCGATATCAAGATCGACGTAACTCAGCACCTGGCCATCGAAAGTCGGCGGGACATTAACATTACAGTAATAGCTCCTCAATTCACCGTTCGGCTGAGAAAACTGAAAAATGTTATACCAGCGGTCCAGCCAATAATATTCAATGCTTGTTGTGCCTGGAGCGATTGTTCCCAGCAGCTCGTGCTGGATTTCCTGATCGAACCTGGCATCAAGAACAAACAGTGTTCCTTCTTGTCGCAAAACCTTCGCCGGCCATGTGCGATGTTCAGAGCCATCGTATTTGCAGGCTCGCACTGCGATCATTTCGGAACTCTACTTTCGCCCACTCTTTCTCCAGTCAGCCAGGAACTGTGCTTGCCCTTTATCCGTTAGTGGGTGATTGAACAACTGATCGATCACTTTTAGTGGCATCGTTGCAATGTCCGCCCCTATCCGTGCTGCCTCGATCACATGAATCGGGTTTCGCAGACTGGCCGCCAGGACCTCAGTTTCCCACTCGTAGTTGCGGTAAATCTCAACGATGTCGCCCAACAGATGCAATCCGTTTTCTCCAATGTCATCAAGGCGACCGAGGAAAGGGCTGATGAAGGAAGCGCCCGCTTTCGCTGCCAGGATGGCCTGAGCTGCGGAAAAACAGAGGGTAACGTTGACTTTTGTTCCTTCACTGGACAACTGATGGGTTGCCTTCAATCCGTTGCGAGTCAAAGGACATTTGATTACGACATTTGCTGCTATTTTCGAGTAGTCTCGACCTTCGCGCACCATTCCTTCGGTGTCCTCACTGGTGACCTCGGCTGAAACCGGCCCCGACACGATCTCACAGATCGAAGCAATGTGCTGTCTAAAGTCGACATTGCCCTCTTTGGCAATCAAGGACGGGTTAGTTGTGACGCCATCGGCGATGCCAAGAGATGCTGCTTCGCGAATCTCATTCAGATTTGCGGTATCGAGAAAAAACTTCATATTACCCCCGTTGCCCCTCGGCATTTATCATCTATAAACATTACGTCCCTACGGGACTGACTTCTGATCTCTGATTTCTGACCTCTGATTTCTGACCTCTGATTTCTGACTGGTCTAACTCCCTCTCAAAGTCATGCAACCTGATTGCGAAGTACGCCAATACCTTCAACCTCTACCTCGACAACGTCCCCATGCTTCATCGGCGAAACACCGGCGGGAGTGCCCGTGGCAATAAGATCGCCGGGAAGCAGTGTCATAATGTTCGCGATATATGTAATCAGAAAGGGGACTGAAAATGCCATGCTCGAGGTGCGGCTGTGCTGCTTGACCTCGCCATTGAGTCGTGTTGTGACTTCAATATCCAGCGGGTTTATCTCCGTTACAATAAAAGGACCCACCGGGCAAAACGTGTCGAACGATTTGGCTCTCGTGAATTGCACATCCTGGCGTTGCAGATCGCGCGCCGTCACGTCATTAACACACGTGTACCCCAGTACATAACTCAAAGGATCTTCGTCCGCTGAAATATTTCGCGCCTGGCGCCCGATGACAACGCCCAGTTCTCCTTCATGCTCGACCCGCGTCGACTCCTTAGGCAATTCGATAACGTCATCATTGCCGATCACAGCGGACGGTGCTTTTAGAAAAAGCAGCGGATAGTCTGGCAGCTTGTTTCCCAGTTCGGCGGCGTGCTCGCGGTAGTTGCGGCCGATACAGACGATCTTGGATGGCCTGACGGGCGCAACCAATCGCACGTCTTCGAACGCTAGCCCCTGACGGGCGGATGAAATCGAGTGAACATCAAAATATTCCATCTCGTCGATCGGATAGATACTACTGTCCTGGATGCGGCCATAGCTCGGCTCTGCAAAACTGGCATGTGTGAAACGGCAGAGTGGCATTATTCCTCAGGGAACAGTTTCCGACACCACCTCGGATGGCGGGCTTACATTTCCAGCCTGATCAACTGCGGTCAGATAATAATAATATCGTTTTCCCGATTCAACATTCTCATCCTGGAAAGTCGTGCGCGTGATGATTGAAGACGTCAGCTTCGTCCACCGCTCCTTCGATAAGTCCGGATCCGTAGAACGATAGATATTATATCCAACTACATCCGGTTCTGGATTTGCAGGAAAGAAGATTGACAGCCGCCCTGGGGCAGCCGCAATGGTTATCGCGGCAGGCGCAGAGGGCGGAAAGACATCGCGCGGCGAAACCGAAATCGGATTTGAGTTTAAGCTTTCAACCTGTGCGCCTCCAGTGCCCAGCGAAACCGAACGCACAATGTATCGATAGTTCTCGCCATACCGAATATTTTTGTCGATGAACTGCTCGCCGGAAATAAGCGAGGTGTTTATGAGCGTTTGGCTTGCTTTCCCTTGCGATTCTGCGGTTCGATAAACGTTATAACCCAAAAGATTAACCGGAGTAGAGCCGTCGATATTGGCTGCGGGAGGTTGCCAGGAAATCACGACAGAGCCTTCTCGTATCTCGTTTCCCGTCACAATCACAGTTGGCGGTTTAGCAATTCGACCGGCTGGTTCAATCAACAGAAAGTTTGAGAATGCGGCACGCTGATTCGAAGCATTAACGTACCGAATTGCGTAGCGCAAACGCGCGGGTTCTCCCGCAAGTTCCAGTGTATCGGTATAGCTGAGCGTGTCGGTGGCCTTCTTGATTTGATCGTAAGTTACTGAACCGATCAGAGTCGAGCGCGTTGCAAACTCCTCTTCGGTGAGGGGTAGGGGAGCGTTAGGCTTCTCCGCCAGCCGGTAAATGTCGATGCGCCTGATGCTTTGCACACTATCATCGGGTGCGTTGCGTTGAGGCGCGGGCCAACTCAAAATCACCTGGTTTCCTCTCTGCGCGCCTGACAACAGTTCAGTGCGCTGTTGCACCCGCTCAGTTGGTGGCAAAGGAGGTCGCCGTTTGCCACAGCCGGAACCAATGCCTGTGGTTATTAGGACAGTCAGCACAAGCAGCTGTTTGCCTGACCTTCGCACACCTCCCGCGCTAAGTGACAGGACTGGAAAAATGAAAAAATAATAGGGGAGTGAACGAGGGCCAAACGGAGAGTGCTGTTTCCCAGCGCGGCCAGGCTGCAAACAAGACAGTCTCACGCAAAGACGCAAAGGTGCAAAGACGCAAAAAACAAATCGGACTGGACTTTGCGTCTTTGCCACCTTTGCGTCTTTGCGTGAAAATTCTTGGCGAGAAAACAAGATTCTTCGCTCTTGTTTCACAGAATGTACCGGCTGAGATCCTGATCTTTCACGGTGGCCGCGAGCATGCCTTCGACGTAGACAGCATCGATGTGCTGATGCTTTGGTTCAAGGTCCGGTCCTTCGAAGCTTATCTCTTCAAGCAGCTTCTCCATAATGGTCTGCAGTCTGCGAGCGCCGATGTTTTCAGTTTGTTCGTTGACCCGAGCCGCAAAATTGGCGATCGCGTCTACGGCGTCGAGGGTAAACTCGATCGTGACGTCCTCGGTTTCCATCATCGCCTGGTATTGCTTGATTAGTGCATTCTTCGGTTCCGTCAAAATACGTTTGAAATCCTCGACCGTCAGCGAATCCAATTCGACACGGATCGGAAATCGACCCTGAAGCTCAGGAATGAGATCGGAAGGTTTCGCGACGTGGAACGCTCCAGCCGCGACAAAAAGGATATGATCCGTTCTGACCATCCCGTACCGAGTGTTGACGGTAGTGCCTTCGACGATCGGCAAAATGTCGCGCTGTACCCCTTCGCGTGATACGTCTGGCCCATGGCCCGACTCTCTTCCGGCAATCTTGTCAATCTCATCGAGAAAGATCATTCCGGAAGACTCCACGCGCTCAATCGCCGCTCGTGCGACCTGGTCCATATCGATAAGGCGCTCTTCTTCTTCCTGCATGAGGTATTCGGTAGCTTCGTCCACGCGCATCTTTCGTCGCTTGACACGGCCTTGAAAGAGATTGCCGAGCATGTCTTTCATGTTAATGCCCATCTCTTCGATGCCCTGTGGTCCCGCGAGCTCGATGACCGGAAAATTCTTCTCGCGTACTTCAATCTCAATCAAACGATTGTCGAGTTTTCCACCGCGAAGCTGGGTACGAAGCTTCTCGCGAGTCCGCTGAAACTGATCATCTCGAGTAGCAGTCTCAACCTCTGTAGGATCACTCACTTCATCGGCGGTTCCGGAATCGAAATCATAGAACCCCGAGGAAGACCGGGGTGGGGGAAGAAGGATATCGAGGATTCGCTCTTCGACGTTCAATTCAGCTTTGTCGGCAATTTCGTCGCTCTTCTCCTGCCTCGTCATGTCAACGGCTATCTCGGTCAGGTCGCGGATCATACTTTCCACGTCGCGTCCGACATAACCAACTTCTGTAAACTTCGACGCCTCGACCTTGAGAAAAGGAGAGTTGGACATGCGCGCTAATCGCCTGGCAATTTCAGTTTTACCGATGCCCGTCGATCCAATCATGATAATGTTCTTCGGCATCACATCGACTGCCATATCGGGTGGGAGTTTCTGGCGTCGAATGCGATTGCGCAAGGCGATGGCGACCGCTCTCTTTGCCTTGCTCTGGCCCACTACATGCTTGTCGAGCTCGGCGACGATCTGCCGCGGAGTCATTTCGTCCAGCCCAACTTCTTCGTCAACTTCGCCCGCCAAATAAATGACCATCGCTTCAATTCTCTTTGTGTCAGTTGCCGCTGACTTTCCTATTCGTAACCCAATCTCCTCGTGACGCTCAACTCCAAAGCTCTTCCACAACGATGTTCAAATTTGAGTAGATGCAGATCTCGCCTGAGATAGTAAGAGCTTCCAATACTATGTCCTTGGCTGACAGTTCCGTATGTTTCATGAGAGCGCGAGCAGCTGCCAGTGCGTATGAACCACCCGATCCAATGGCCAGTACTCCGTCGTCGGGAGCGATCACATCTCCATTGCCTGACAAAAGAAATGAACTCTTGTTGTCGGCAACGACCAGCAAAGCTTCAAGGTGGCGCAGAAGTTTATCGGTGCGCCATTCCTTGCTGAGTTCAATTGCGGCCCGCTCGAGGTTTCCGTGGTACTGTTCCAACTTGCTCTCGAAGCGAGTGAGCAAGGCGAAAGAGTCGGCGGTTGCTCCTGCAAAACCGGCAAGTATGCGGTCATTGTAAAGCCGGCGAACCTTCTTTGCTTTCGCCTTCATTATGGTGTCACCCAGAGTTACCTGGCCGTCACCACCAAGCGCCACTCGGTCTTCTTTGCGCACCAGCAAGACGGTTGTGCCGTGCATTCTCACAGTTTCTTTTTGCATTACTGGCAACGAGCACTATAGGAATTCGCCTGATCCTAAGTCAAGGCGGGGTCTTTGTGAATTTGGCCGTGATCCTGCGACAAAATGCATACGCGAACTTTGAGCTGTGATGTGTTACTGATAAATTGCTAACGAGTTATTTTAAATAGGACGGAAAACACATTGATGGCTAACAGACCACGCATCGGAATAACGATGCGAATTGAACTAGAGACCGATCGCTTCTATCTTTCGCGGTATTACAGCGAAGCGGTGGAGGCCGCCGGCGGGGCACCGTTTCACATCAGTCTTATCCCCAATCCGGCGTACGTTTCGACAATGATGGATGGCCTCGCCGGCGTTCTGCTGCCCGGCAGTGATTCAGACGTTGATCCTTTGCGCTACGGCCACGAACCCCATCAAGCACTGGGCAGCGTGCATTCCATCAAAGATGAGACCGACATGCTGGTGCTTGACGAAATAGAGAAGAGACGCTTGCCATTACTGGGAATCTGTTTCGGCATGCAGGTACTAAATGTATTCCGCGGAGGAACTTTGATTCAGGACATTCCATCGCAACTTCCGGCTGCAATCAATCATCAGCAAGGTGCCCCACGAGACCGCCCATCCCATCGCATCAAACTCATGGAAGGGAGCCTGTTATCATCACTTGCTGAGGACGAAGGGGTGCTTGTAAATAGCCACCACCATCAGGCGATTGAAAGTGTTGGCCGCGACCTGGTCGCCACTGCCTGGGCTTCGGATGGGTTAGTCGAAGCTGTGGAGGACCCACGCTCGGATCGATTTGTTACAGCGGTGCAATGGCACCCCGAATTAGCTTGGAAGCAGGACGCTTTCTCGCGAGCTCTGTTCCAGCGTTTCGTTAGCGAAGCGAGCAAGTATGCAGCGTCGGCCAATCAGAGTGTGGTTGTTGCGAAGTAGCGAGCAGGTCATGGAACAGGCTGAATGAAGATCGCAAGTCTTATTCAACTTCCTAAAAAGAAAGAGGGAATTCGGTGGGTGCAGAAACTTTTCAGTTGAACGGCCGCGTCGCGCTAATAACGGGAGGTTCACGCGGAATTGGTAGAGCCGTTGTCGACCGGCTGGCAGAGATGGGCGCACACGTTGCCGTAAACTACCATCGCGATGAAGAGGCCGCCGAGGCTGCTGTTATCTCAGCACGCAGCAAGGGGGTCGACGCACTATCAATACGGGCTGATGTCTCTAGCCTGGCGGAGGCCGAACGACTAGTTAAAGTAACGGTTGAGCACTTCAAGCGTATTGACATCCTGATCTGTAACGCCGGTATCTGGAAAGGCGTGGCGGTAGAGAACCTCACGGAGGAATTGTGGGACAGTGCCATCGATATCAACCTGAAAGGCACCTGGACGGTTTGCCGAGCGGCCATTCCTTTCATGAAAGCCCAGCGCTGGGGCCGGATTGTGATCGTCAGCTCAACTGCCGGCCAAAGAGGCGAGGCTAACGTTTCCAATTACGCAGCGTCAAAGGGCGGACAGATCTCTTTTACCAAGTCACTGGCACCTGAATTGGCCCCTTTTGGCATCAACGTGAACGCGGTGGCTCCTGGCTGGGTTGATACTGGGTTGAATGATGAATACTTTTCCGACCCGGATCGGCGCGAGTCGATTAGGCAAACAATTCCGTTAGCGACCATTGCGACCGCGGACGACGTAGCCTGTCCAATTGTGTTCCTTTGCAGCGATTGGGCTCGTCACATTACTGGTGAGATTCTGAATGTAAATGGAGGCTCGGTCCTCTGCGGTTGATCAAGATACATCTGAGCGTCCGGCATTACTGGTTCCGAGTGGCAAAGGAGTCACAAAGACTTCGATTACCTTAGACGAGGTTCGTAAGACGAGGTTCATAGACAATGTTTGAGCGTTATACTGAGAAAGCGCGTCGCGTTATTTTCTTCGCTCGGTATGAAGCTTCCCAGTTTGGCTCTCAGACCATCGACCCCGACCATATCCTGCTGGGCCTGGCACGCGAGGACAGAATTCTCTTCAAGGGTTACTTTAAGTCAGCTCAGATCTCAATCAAACTGCTCCGCGCAGAGCTTGAGAGACGCGCTCGCTTAAAAGAAATAATATCGACTTCGGCGGAGCTGCCGTTGGCAGAGGGAACTAAGCGCGTCCTGGCCTACGCGTATGAGGAGAGCGAAAAACTGGGGCACAATCACATCGGCACCGAACATCTGCTATTAGGCTCACTCCGAGAAGCAAATTCGACAACAGCTAAGGTGTTACATGAACACGGATTTAGCATTGAGATCCTTAGAAAAGAGATTGCGAATCGCAGCGGCAGGATTGCTCGATATCAGTCGACTCGGCCTAGTCGAACGGTGTTGGGACTTGAGACATTACTTGAAGCGCCGCTGGATGTTCTGGGCAACGCACGTGTTGGTTTAGTCTGTAATCAAGCCTCCGTCAACCATAATTTGGAGCACGCAGCTGATCTTTTGTATCGGCACCCAGACGTAAATCTCAGTGCTCTGTTCGGACCGCAGCATGGAATACGCGGGGATGTCCAGGACAATATGATTGAGACCGAACATGCCGTCGATCGTGCTACCGGATTGCCTATCCACTCGCTTTACAGCGAGACTCGGGAGCCCACCGACGATATGCTGACGGATGTCGATATACTGGTTTTTGATATGCAGGATGTTGGCTGCCGAATCTATACGTTCGCTTATACAATGGCAAACTGCATGCGAGCCGCGAGGAGGCTGAACAAGAAAGTAATTGTTTGCGATCGCCCCAATCCAATCAATGGGATTAGTGTTGCTGGAAATCTGTTGGAGCCTGAACAAGCTTCGTTTGTTGGACAGTTTCCCATTCCTACGCGCCACGGCATGACACTGGGTGAACTGGCACGGATGTTCAATGAGCATTTCGCTATCGGCTGCGATCTGGAAGTTATTGAGATGGAAGGCTGGAATCGGATGTACTGGCATGAGCAAACCGATGCACCGTGGGTGATGCCGTCGCCCAATATCCCCACGGTCGATTCGGCGACGGTTTTTCCCGGAACAGTGCACTTCGAAGGAACACAGCTTTCTGAAGGTCGGGGCACCACGCGGCCCTTTGAGTTAGTTGGCGCCCCCTACATTGTGCCCGAGGATTACACAAGAGAGCTAAACAAGATTGGATTTTCCGGTGTGTTCTTTAGGTCCTGCGTTTTTCGCCCTACATTCCAGAAGCACGCGGGGGTTAGCTGCGGCGGTGTTCAGGTCCACGTTACCGATCGAACTGTTTTTGAACCCGTCATAGTGGGTATCGCAATGGTAAAGGTCGCTTATGATATGTATCCAACCCTTTTCCGTTGGAAGGATGCGCCGTATGAATACGTCTATGACCGGAATCCGTTTGACGTAATAGCGGGAACTAGCAGAATCCGGGAGGCAATCGAGCAGGGAACCACAGTTGAAGAAATTCAAAAGAGTTGGCAGGCGCCCCTTGCTGAGTTTAGAAAGGTGAGGAACGAATACCTGCTTTACTGATATACGGCGTATTACTCTTAACGTGAATAATTAGGAGTCGGGATGCCGACGGCTCATGTGAAGACTCAACTTCTATGGACCTCTTTCGCCTCTGCTGAGGCGAGAGAGACAGGTGCAGACTGATGCGCGAAGCCTCAGAGTATGAGTTAATGTAAAACCTTAGACAGGTTGTTGGTGCAGGAAACATTTGGGAGGTTCTATTGACGAAAACGGAGCGACCTACAGAAACGTCGGAAGAGAGAGCGCCGGCAACTGCCTGGCTGATGGGAATAGCCGCGTGGTTTCTGCCGGGGACAGGACACTTGCTTCAGGGCAAATGGGGGCGGGCTTTACTTCTTGCCAGCGCGGTGTGGACTTGTTTTGTTTGCGGGCTTTTGATGGGCGGACATATGTTCAGTATTGCGGGAGACGAGCAGGGCGTTTCTGCCTTACTCCAGATTCCGCCAATGATCGCCAACCTCGGTACCGGGCTATTATATTTAGCGAGCTGGCTCCTGGGGATCGGATTTGCTGACGATCCCACGCAGGCTGCCCGCGCCACATACGAATATGGCAATACATTCCTGTTAATCGCCGGTTTACTGAATTATCTTTCCATGCTCGACGCATTTGATATCTCCGCCGGGAGGAAGTCTTGAGACATTTTTTGGTGATGACTTTGTTCGCGGTTCTCGCCGCTGTGGTTTTCGGTACAGTTGCGAAAGATAGTCCCTGGGACCGGTTTGTATACGGACTTAAGGTATTCGCCGAGTTTCTGGTGATCGGCCTGGTCCTTGGATGGATTCTCTATTTCATTCCTTTCTAGGGAAGCAATCCGCAGATTAGCCAGCGCTGAATAGCCGCAACCAAAGATGCAGAAAATAACCTGACTTCATGACATTGAGCGCTCGACGTAATGACGCATGATTCCTGCTTCCTTCAGTGTTGCTCAAAAAACAAGAAGTTGGGTGGATCAGATTGAAATGGGACTTTCTGAGACTGAGGCCTTGGTACTGCGTACATATAATCTCGCTGACGCAGATAAGATTGTCGTCTGCCTGACACGAGTCAACGGACTGATGCGAGGAGTGGCGAAGGGCTCCAGGCGGTTGAAGAACAGATTCGGCGCCGCTCTCGAGCCCTTTACCCTGCTCCAGATCAGCTTCTATCAAAAGGAAAACCAGGAACTCGTCTCTTTGCGTAACACGGAAATATTAAAGTCTCACTTTAACATTTTCTCCAAGGCAGAAACTCTTGCAGGATTGTCATACCTGGCCGAGCTGGTCATTGAGTTTTCACCGCCTTACCAGCCAAACGACAAGCTATTCAGAATGGTAAAGGCATGCCTCGAAGCAATAGCGGATTCTCCCGCGGATCTTCAGACGATTCTGCGCTACTTCGAGATTTGGCTTCTGAAGTTAGAGGGCTTTTTGCCTGACATCAAATGCTGCGCCGAATGTCGACATGCCTTCAATGAAAGCGAGACGACTTTCATAGGTTCGGATTTCTTACTGCGGTGTTCGTCATGCAGTCAGGGAAAAGGGACTACTTTCTCCAAAAGACTTCATGTGCAGCTACGTGCGACGCAACGGCTGGGTCCATCTGCTTTTGCGGAAGCATCGCGAGCTGTCCCAGCAAAGGTCCTGGGTGAGATGGCTAACCTAACACATCAACTAATTGGACGCGCAACAGAGAGACAACTACGTGTTCGATCGACCTTTCCTTAGATCCCTGATCTGCCTTCATCGAATTCCTGAAAAATGCTATTAGGAAAAAAGTTAATTGCACGCTACATCATAGGAACTGCTCTTCCTTACATTTTCCTTTGCCTGCTGATACTGACGGCCGTGTTGTTCGCCCAGCAGGCCGCACGCATTGCCGAACTCGCCCTTTACGCCAACGTCCCTCTATCTTTGCTTGCTGAAGTCGCGGTGGCTCTCCTCCCGAATGTTCTAATATTGACTCTGCCGGCCGCAGTGCTTGCGGGAATAATCATTGGCTTTGCCCGAATGGGCAGCGATAGTGAATTAGTGGCAATTCGTGCTGCGGGGCTGGGTACGTGGAGCATATTGTGGCCCGTGCTTCTTATTGGACTGATCGTGACGGGCGCAACCACCTTCATTCAATTGCAGGAGGCGCCGCGGGCAGCGCGCGATCTGAAGAAGGCAGCATTGGAGGGCGCCCTGCGAAAGCTTGACTCTCCTGTTGAACCCAGAACGTTCACCACCGAAATACCCGGCTATGTCATTTACGTCCGTGACGGAGATAAATCCCTGGGTTCATGGGGACGCGTTTTTATCTACTCCTCCCAGCCTGATGGTTCTGTTCGCGTTGTGAGTGCGCGTTCAGGCCGAATTGATGCTTCAGGAGACAAATCGGAGTTGGTGCTTAATGATGCGATGGCGACGAAGCTGCCCAGGTCCGATGACATCGCTCCCAGGTCATATGTTGTTGAACGGTTAGAACAACTTCGAATAGCGATAAGAACGGGACGGGCTGAGATCCTAAACCGTCTGAATCAAAGCGAGAGAGGAACAGAGGAGTTGGATTGGAGTGATCTCAGACAGCAGGCTTCTTCTGGATCCCCATCGGAAAGAAACGAAGGTCAGAGAGTTGTTCAGAGAAAGCTCGCTCTGTCTGTGTCCCCCTTTTTCTTCGCTATTCTCGGCGGGGCGATAGGGTTGCGTGTTAGACGTGGCGGACGGGGCATTGGAGTCCTGCTTTCAATTGCGGTGATGGTTGTGTACTACTTGGCTTCGCTGCTCGGTGAATCGCTTGCACGTTCTGGAACACTTTCACCGGTCACCGGGGCATGGGCTGCCACAGCTTTGACGCTGTTGCTGACGCTGATTCTTTTGATGTCAAATCGGATTCCGCTTGATCTGTGGCACCCCCGCCCGAGCGGTAAGACGCAAGCTTTGGCGCCGCAGATTATCAGTCACGACCGCGCGGCTCATAAGGTAGATGGTGGAGCTTGGGGGTTTCCGAGTCTTCTCGACACCGATGTGTTCAGGACGCTCTCAATAAGCTTTGTCCTGGGATTTACGGCTCTAGTTTCAATATTCATTATTTTTACGCTCTTCGAGATGTGGCGATTCATCGGTAGCAGCAATGTCGCCGCTAAACTAGTGGCCAGCTACATACTGTTTCTTCTTCCATTCATCACAGTCGAGCTCTTTCCTGCAACAATGCTAATTGCCGTGCTGGTCACGTACGCAATGTTAGCGCGACATAGCGAGGCAATTGCGTGGTGGGCTTCAGGGCAAAGTGTTTATCGGCTAATGCTACCGGGCTTGATGTTTAGTCTGGCGGCCGGTGCAGGTGCGTGGGTGGTCCAGGAACAGTTAATGCCTTACACGAACGTCAGGCAAGACGCTCTGCGGGCGCGGATTAGAGGAGGTGAGGCCCGGGCCATAACTGGAACGGGGCGACAGTGGCTGGCTGCGACCGAAAGCAACCGCCTTTACTCGTACGAATTTGATGAGCGACACAATACCCTTAACGACATCGCCGTTTATGACTTTGAGCCCGACGGCGTTCACCTCGCCAGCCTCACAACTGGGAGCATTGGAGTATGGACCACCGCTAATCGTATCGTGATCAAAAATGCCGAAACTCTGAGCTTTCACGAGATGGCCGTGGAGCGCCAGGTTAGTGATCAAAAGGAGCTTCAAGCGGAGCCAATACAACTGTTTAAGCCGACCATTGACAAGCCTTCGCAATTAAGCGCGAAGGGATTAAGCTCCTACTTAACAGCGGTTCGGCAAAGAGGAATGGAGACTTCGGCATTGGCAGTGGCACTTCAACGCAAGTATGCCGCTCCCTTTAGCGTCGTAGTGATGGCCTTTATCGGTATGCCGCTGGCGCTATCCTTTGGCCGGAAAGGCGCTGTGCTTGCACTCTGCGCTGCAGTTGGTGTGAGCGTGGCGTATTGGGGAATTGGAGGCGGGTTTCAGCAGTTAGGCAATCACGGTCTTCTTCCGCCGGCGGTAGCGGGCTGGTCCCCGCCGATAATATTCGCAGCGGCAGGGACCTATGTTCTTTCTCGTATCCGAACTTAGCAACTTTGCGCTTAGGTCTTAAGTGCCGGTTTCCCAGCTTGAGATATACTCGACCTGTTCAGCGGTTAGCGTGTCGATAGAAATGCCAAGAGCCCGTAGTTTCAGGCTGGCGATTTCCGCATCAACTTCCTTTGGCAGCAGATGAACACCCGGCTCCAACTTGCCCTTTTGCTTCACTAGATACTCTACCGAAAGCGCCTGATTGGCAAAGCTCATGTCCATAACACTGGCGGGGTGGCCTTCTGCCGCGGCGAGGTTTATCAGACGGCCTTCGCCAAGGACGATAACTCTGCTACCGCTGGCTTTAACCTTGTACTCTTCCACGAAGGGTCGCATATTGACAGGCTCCGCCGACATTTCTCGAAGCGCTACAAGGTTCAGTTCGAGATCGAAGTGACCACTATTACAAACAATTGCGCCGTCTTTCATTTGCGCGAAGTGAGGACCGTCGATTACGTGCCGATTGCCTGTGACCGTGATGAAGATGTCACCAATCGGGGCTGCATCAGCCATGGGCATGACACGGAAACCGTCCATCACAGCTTCCACAGCCTTAATCGGATCGATTTCGGCGACAATGACATTCGCGCCCATGCCGCGGCCTCTTAATGCCACGCCCTTTCCACACCAGCCATAGCCAACGACCACGATATTACGTCCTGCCAAAAGTATGTTCGTAGCTCGAATAATTCCGTCGAGGGTAGACTGGCCGGTTCCATAACGATTATCAAAAAGGTGCTTCGTTTGCGCATTGTTAACGGCGATTGACGGGAAGGTCAAAACTCCGGCGCGCTGCATTGCTTCAAGGCGCTGAATTCCAGTGGTGGTCTCCTCGGTCGAACCAATGATTTCCTTGACCTGAGCCGCCCGTTCCTTGATCAGAGTCGCCACTACATCCGAACCATCGTCAATAACTATATCCGGGTGAGAATCGAGGGCGGTACGCAAGTGCCGGTTATATGTATCAGTAGATTCACCCTTAATTGCGTAAACTGGGATTCCCCAGTCCGATACCAAAGAGGCTGCCACGTCGTCCTGGGTGGATAGTGGATTGGAGGCGATGAGAACTGCTTCCGCTCCACCGGCTTGCAGCGCCCTTGCCAGGTTTGCCGTTTCGGTTGTGATATGCGCGCAAGCAAGTAATTTTACGCCCTTGAGAGGCTTTGCCGAGCCAAATCGTTCTCGGATTAGTCGCAAGACCGGCATTTCCCGCTCTGCCCATTCAATGCGTTTCTTACCTGCGGCCGCCAAACCAATGTCTTTCACGTCAAACTCAAGCGAACGTGTTGCACTCATCTAAATAACCTCTTCTATGAAATGGATTAGTGATTGAATGATCTGATAGCCCGAAAGACTCAAATTCCTGTTGCTTCGCGCAGTGACTCAGCGCGGTCGGTCTTTTCCCAACTGAAACCTTCTTCGTTCCGTCCGAAATGTCCGTACGCGGCAGTAGGTCTATAGACTGGGCGTCGAAGTTTTAGCTCTTCCATGATGCCGCCAGGGGTAAGGGAAAAGCTCTCACGTACTAGCTTAGCCAGAACCTTCTCGCTTACGCGGCCTGTGCCAGTGGTATCAACCAATACCGATACCGGATCAGCGACACCGATCGCATAGGCCAGTTGCACTAAACACTTATCTGCAAGACCTGCAGCGACAATGTTCTTGGCCACATACCTCGCCATATACGCAGCGGAACGATCAACCTTCGTCGGATCCTTTCCTGAGAAGGCGCCGCCACCATGCGGTGCATAACCTCCATAGGTATCGACGATAATCTTTCGTCCAGTTAAACCCGCATCGCCTTGAGGACCGCCGGTTACAAACCGGCCTGTGGGATTAATGTGATACTTCGTAGCGCTGTCCAGCAGTTCGGATGACACGGTGTGTCGAATTACTTTCTCTTCGATCTCGGCCCGCAACTGTTCATTACTTACATTAGGGTCGTGCTGCGAAGAGATGACAACTGCTTCGACTCTGAAAGGCCGGCCATCGCGGTATTCAATTGTAACCTGTGACTTGCCGTCAGGTCTCAAGTAAGGAAGCTCACCAGACTTGCGTGTTTCGGCCAGCCGGCGCGCGAGCATGTGCGCCAGTTGGATGGGTAAGGGCATTAGCTCAGGCGTTTCATTGCAGGCAAAGCCAAACATGAGGCCCTGGTCGCCGGCGCCGCCGGTATCTACGCCCATTGCGATATCCGGCGATTGCCGATCGAGCGCGGAGAGCACACTACAAGTTTCCGAATCAAAGCCATACTTGGCTCGTGTGTAGCCAATGTCGCGAATTGTGTCTCGAGCGACTTTTGTGTAATCAATGCGAGCCTCTGTTGTGATCTCACCTGCGATTACAACAAGGCCGGTCGTCACCAGGGTTTCGCAAGCAACACGCGCGGTCGGATCCTCTGACAAAGCAGCGTCCAAGACTGCATCTGATATTTGATCTGCTATTTTGTCGGGATGACCTTCGGTGACGGATTCTGAGGTAAATAGGTAACCTGATTCAGTACTCAAGCAAACTCCTTATAATCTAGAACTCTAAGATAATCTAGAATTCGACAAGTAGCGGCAAAAGACCGCGTAAGATAACAGTCAGCCCTGATAAGTGTCAAGAAAGGCCCAATACGACCTGACAATATGCTTACACTACCAATTAGGCCAAAACACTAAAAACGTGCATCAAAAGCGGGGACTAACCCACGTAAGTCTCCGGTTTCGCGAATGCCTCCTCTAACCGGGTCAAGTATTGCCCGACATGGGATCCGTCGACTAACGCGTGATGGACTTCTACGGAGATGGGTAACAAGGTGCGCTCGCTCTCCTTGGTAAATTTACCGAATGCGATCTTCGGCACCGAATCTTCCCGCCGCCAATTTCTCGCGTGCGAAAAGCTCGTAAACGATACCCAGGGCAGGGTTGTGAAATGAACCCGGGCGTCGTCGCTTGTTCGCGGCCTGAACGCGGCGTCGCCTGAGCGCGCTTGCTCTACTGCCGGCATAGCCTCGGCGATGAACTTCTCGAAATCTTCATGGTAGTCAAAATATGCCAATGTGAAGCTCCCATTTGGCAGCAACACAGTAGTTCCCCCATGAATAATGTCATGGACAAGCACCTTGCCCTCTCTCAGGCGATAGCGAAATGGTTCGAGTTCGTTTGCCAGCCGTAAGGCAAAGTAATGATATGTCAACGACACGCTTACAGAGCGGCTCCGCAGGTGTGCGAGGAGATTAGTCACCTCTAGTCGTGTGCAAATATTGAAGTATGGCTTGTCAAAGTCGCGGAAAAACTCGAATACATCGCGACGCTCCCAATTCGTTACGTCTATGTAATGTGCCACAACGTTACCTCGCGACAATAATACTCGCGTTTCATCCCGAGGACAGCATCCATTACCTCCAGGCTTGGGGTGGTGGAAGCAAGCGAATATCAACACACAAGATTGGTGATGATTGAAACAGCACAACGATCGTACCCAGGACAGATGAGAAGGCAAGTGCTGACTTGGCGCCGATCTTGTCTCACGCCACTTTTGATATTAGAGTCGCAGGCGAGCTAACTGCGCTTCCGACGTGCTTGAGTTTTTACGTCGTTTTGGACAAAAGTCGTGTACATAAGATAGGAGGAACGCCATGGTCAAAGTAGCACTGTTCGTTCGATTGGAAGCGAAGCTGGGAAAAGAGGAGGCGGTAGCAGACTTCCTGCGCGGCGGACTGAGTATAGTTGAAAGTGAGCCGGCCACGACCGCTTGGTTCGCAATTCAACTTGGTCCGACGACGTTTGGCATCTTCGACGCGTTTCCAGGTGAAGAAGGAAGGCAGGCACATCTATCCGGCAAAGTTGCAGCAGCGCTGATGGAGAAAGCTTCTGAGTTATTAGCCCAACCACCTGCGATTCAAAAGTGCGATGTGCTCGCGGCGAAATTGCCCGCGTAGCTGTCATGTTGGAGAGTTAGCGATCCACTACGTTGGTTGGCAAGAAGGAAAACCGATCCTTCCGGCGACGAGGCTGCTTCATTTGGAGCTGCTTTCGCGCTCCAGAACAATGTCAAAAACGCCCGTTTCGAAAACCTGACCATTAATTGCTGTGCCTTTCGGCTGCAATAGCATTTTCAGCACGGTACATCGGATCAGCCTTTTTCGGGTCGTCCCGGAAATGTATTTCTGTAACTAGCGGCTCATACCCTGGACAGGCCGCGAGAAGATGAAAATGGGCGCAGCGCCAGAAATCCGGATTCCCTGACGGATTCGGCCGGTAGGGTATTGGACGAATACTTTCAAGCTCGTAGTAACCCTGCTTCAGATGATATCAAGCGCCCTCGGTTCCTGAAATCAGTAGTGCCATTTGAGTACTTTTCCTGAAGATCGACGTGCCAAAAATCCATTACGACGCCTGGCAACGGGCGCTTTGTTAGTTCCCTCCGAATGGTTTTCGGTAAAACGGCGAACACGAGAAGCTTTTTAATTATCCTCTAACGGTAACGTGGAAGACAGAAAGCGATAAGCGCATCATTGAGAACCAAACCAGAACTATACGCTTTCGGTTATGACGACCCTGTTTCGGGCGCAATTCAAGCTGAAGGGGCAAAAGGCGTCGCATTTTTAGCCGATTTAAAACACGTTTACGTGGCCCCCGAATTGCTCAAGTAGGTGTCATGATTAAGACTGACGTATATCCCCTGTGGCAGAGTAATCACTGTGTGACTGAGGCGAAAACCGAGCCGATCGTTGTCTCAGATAAAGCTTTGGCCTGTGCCGCCGCAAAAGGCGACATGGCTGCCTTCGAGGAGCTGTACAACCGTCACAATCGTCGCGTGTATTCGGTCTGCCTGCGCATGACTCACAACGTCTCTGAGGCGGAAGATCTTGCCCAGGAAGCATTCATTCAACTCTTTCGCAAGATAGGAAGTTTCCGCGGCGAGTCTGCATTCACCACATGGCTACATCGCCTAACGGTAAACCAGGTGCTTATGTATTTCCGAAAGAAGAGCGTGAAGCTGGAGCGAACTACCCAGGAAGGCGACACCCCGGAACAAGTCGTGCGTGGCACTCAGAACCCCAACACTATGCCAGTAGTGGATCGTATTGCCTTAGATAGAGCAATTGCCCACTTGCCTCCTGGCTATCGCGAGGTCTTCCTGCTCCACGATGTTGAAGGACATGACCACGAGGAGATTGGCCGGATGCTCGGTGTTGCGACAGGCACTTCCAAGTCACAACTTCACAAGGCCCGCATGAAATTACGTAGACTGCTAAGGGAACAGAAGATTGCGCCGGCCATGGCTGCTTAAGCCCTCCAGAGTAGCTTCATACTTTCCTCGGGATTCCAAAAATCAATTCCGTGAAACAAGATCACAAAATCTCGTTTTCTCAGCAAGAATCTTCACGCAAAGACGCAAAGGTGGCAAAGACGCAAAGAAGAACAAATCAGATCGACTTTGCGTCTTTGCGTGAAAGTGTTTGTTGCGGTATGCCGCACTGGGTACTCGCTGTGTCCTGAAATACAGGCCACTAGCTTAGTTTGCCTCTAATCAGTTTCATCAACTCGTCAATTGTCCGACACTCATTGATGGCATTCGCCCCGAGAAAGAGTTCTAGTCTCTCGCCTTGCTTCTCGAAAACAGCCGGCAGCGGTACCTCCGAGATATGGTACCTGCTCTTTAACTCGTCTGCGTGTAAGAATTCCAGCGGTTTCTTCAAGGTATTCAAAAAATCTTTCCAGCTCTTTCGCATCCCAAATGTTGAAAAGGTGAGCGCGCAGAGATTGCATTCATAGGTTTGGGGAGAAAACGTCTTATGCGCCATGTCAGTCACGGCGTTAAAAAGACCACTATCGGCGTTGTAGACGAAGACGAGGGAGGGAACTGAGTCGTTGTTAGTTTTCTCCATCGCTCGTTTCCTGTTGACCAAGGCGCTTTACAAATCCTATCCCGCCAAGCCAGAAAGTATCAGCACCCGGAAAAGACGCTCAGAAGTGGTCAGCTTGCCATTTTGGTCGTTAGGTTCCATCGATGTTCCCGATGGACTATGGCCGTCGGATTCCTGGCATTGTATATAACCATGCATAGATTTAACATCGCCGACGTCGGTCAACCTATCTAATGCCTTGATCAGGATTGAATGAATAAAGAGACGGCAAGAAAGCCCGCGCTCTCAATAATCATCCCGGCGCTAAATGAAGCTCACTCACTCGCTGGGTCTCTGGAGGCGTTGGCGCGCATGCGTGGCAACATCGAGGTAATTGTCGTTGATGGTGGAAGCAATGACAGGACGACGGAGATTGCGCGGGAGCATGGTGCCATGGTTATTGCGAGCAAACGCGGGCGTGGGGTGCAGATGCACACGGGAGCATGCGTTGCTCGTGGCGAGTCATTGTTGTTCCTTCATGCCGATACAATTGTTCCCGGTAACGCAGCAGAGCAGATAGCCAAAGCCCTCCGGCGTGATACGCTGGCCGTCGGCGGCAACTTTTCAATTTGCTTTGACGGAGACTCACGCGCGGCACGGTTTTTAACATGGCTCTATCCCAGATTGCGAAAACTCGGACTTTGCTATGGAGACTCAGGCATTTTCGTCCGCGCCTCCGCTTACGAACAGGTCGGGGGTTTCAAGCCATTTCCTATCTTCGAGGATTTAGATTTGGTGAGGCGCCTTGGGAAACGCGGAAGCATGATTCACTTACCGGTCGCAGTCATCACCTCCTCGCGACGCTTTGAGGGGAGCAGTTTCGCGCTCACTTTTGCACGGTGGTCTATCTTGCAGGGGCTTTATTGGCTGGGTATCTCTCCCTATGTACTAAATGAGTTTTACGCGCCGACACGCGGTGGCAGGGCGCGAGACTGATCGATCTGCAAGAAAGTCTTTGCCTGAGAAATCGTTTCAAGCTGGTGCTTGACGAAGGGATCATGGCAAATCATGCCAATCATGCTCGCGCAGCCAGCGGTAAGTCGCAGGCGCTCTGCGGCGCGCCTTATCATCTGAAAGGAGTTCTTCTCGCAGTCGCAGGAGGTCGGAAAACGCGTCAACATCGTACCCAGATCCAGCGGCAAGAATTATGAGTTGGAATGATGAAAGTATGCTGTGCTCGAATATTAAGTAACGGTTTGACGGAGAAAGTTAAAATGTCATATTACGAAGAACAAGACCTCAGTCGCTTTCCGGAAATCGGCAAGCACCGGCCTGACCTGTTCGAAAAGTTCATGGCCTGGTACCAGGCCTGTCAGGAAGACGGCGCACTTACGCGACGGGAGAAGGCGCTGATCGGGCTGGCGGTGTCGCACACCGTTCAGTGCCCTTATTGCATAGATGCCTACTCACAGTCCTGCCTTGAAGCCGGATCGAACATGGAGCAGATGACGGAAGCTATTCATCTGGCTTCAGCCATTCGTGGCGGCGCCAGCCTCATCCACGGCCTTCAGGCGCACAACTCAGTTAACAAGGTATCAATGTAATGCCGCAAGCCTTACCTGTTATCAACTATCGGCCTCCTGCCGCTTTCTCGCCCGCGAATTTTGAGGAGACGTTAGCGGCGCACGGTCTCGAGCTGCGCGCCTCGACCGTCGAGACCCTGCAGGTGAATGTGGGTAAGCTTTGCAACCAGGCGTGCAAGCATTGCCACGTTGACGCTTCACCGGCCCGCACGGAAGTCATGCCGCGAGACACGGTCGAGTTAGTCCTTGCCGCGCTAATCCGATTTCGTTTCCAAACGTTAGACATCACAGGCGGCGCACCTGAACTTAATCCATCATTCAGGTATCTCGTCGCGGAGGCGCGAACCCTGGGGGCAAAGGTAATCGTCCGCCACAATCTAACCGTGATGTTCGAGCAGGCGCAGAGTGATTTGCCTGACTTCTTCCGCGATCAGGACGTGGAAGTTGTATCTTCGCTACCTTATTTCCTCGAACAACAGACTGATGCTCAGCGGGGGCATGGCGTCTTTCACAAATCCATTGAAGCGCTGCATAGATTGAACGCCGTAGGTTACGGGATTGAGGGAAGTAGCCTTGTCTTGAATCTCGTTTATAACCCGGTCGGGGCATTCCTACCGCCGTCGCAAACATCGATCGAAGCGGATTTCCGGCGTGAATTGCTCGCGCGTTATGGCATATCGTTCAATCACCTTTACACAATCACGAACATGCCTATCAAGCGCTTCCTGGACTATCTTCGTCGCAGCGGCAACGAAGAGCGTTACATGCGAAAGCTCGTCGAAGCTTTTAATCCCAACGCAGTTGAAGGGTTGATGTGTCGCACTCTGGTCAGCGTAGATTGGACTGGAAGACTCTACGACTGTGATTTCAATCAAATGCTCGAGCTCGGCGTTGCGCCGGAGTTGCCACAATCAATCGCGGATTTCGACGCGAGCAAGTTCCTTTCAAGGCGTGTCATGACCGGGGCGCACTGTTTCGGCTGCACGGCTGGCGCCGGATCCTCCTGCGGCGGCGCGGTCACGAATGGATAAACGACTGTATCCTTGAAAACGTTTTGATTAGGCGATTGATGGTGTTGGAAGGAAGCAGAAATGAAATGTCGACTAACTCTTTCTCTTTCTTTCAGTTCGACGACGATCCACTAAATTACAATAAATAACAATAAGCATTTTCGTGTTGTTTTAGTGTGATTTCGTGGATCGTTCGCTTGCCTTCAGCGGCGGTTCAAGTATGACACTGCCTCCGCTGACGTCGTGACCAACCACACTTGTGCGGACATATCGAACGCAAGTCACCCTTTTACGGCTGAACTTCACGTAACCGCCGCTCCAGAAAGCGGCGCTCACTGTCATTGGTTACCAACTTAAGCGCTTTCGCATAGCTCTTCGCAGCCTCCGTTCTGGATCCCACTCGACGCAGCAGATCGGCACGGGCAGCGTGTAGCAGGTGGTAGCCGTTAAGATCGCCGGTAGCTGTGAGTGCATCGACGAGCGCGAGCCCCGATCGAGGGCCGTCCGCCATTGCGACTGCCACTGCCCGGTTCAGCGAAACGATGGGAGAGGGCAGCACGCGCTCGAGGAGATCGTAGAGCCTGACGATCTGAGGCCAGTCCGTTTCTTCGGCCCGCTTCGCGCGACAGTGCACGGCTGAAATCGCCGCCTGTAAAGCGAACGGACCCGCCTCGCTCCCAAGCGCCTCATCCACCAGCGGCAGCGCCTCATCGATCTGCTGTTGATGCCAACGGCGGCGATCCTGCTCTTCGAGAACGACTATATCGCCGGCCTCATCGAGCCGGGCCTCGCGTCGTGAATCGTGCAACAGCATTAGCGCCACGAGTGCCGTCGCTTCTGAGTGCGGCTGTGGCTCCATCAACATCCTTAACAAGCGCCCGAGCCGGATGGCCTCTGCGCACAGATCAGTCCTCACCACTGCTTCGCCTTGCGTCGGAGCGTAGCCTTCGTTAAAGATTAGATAGATCACTGTCAGTACAGCGTCGAGCCGGGCGGGCATGTCATTCGTGTTGGGGACCGAATATGGAATCCCAGCGTCGCGAATCTTGCGCTTGGCGCGCACTAGTCGCTGCGCCATCGTCGCAGCGGGCACGAGGAACGCGCGCGCGATTTCGTTCGTCTCGAGGCCGCATAGCGTGCGGAGCGTCAGCGCGACCTGCGCCTCGAGCGCAAGCGCTGGGTGGCAGCAAGTGAAGATGAGCCGTAGGCGATCGTCGGGGATTTCGTCCGTGTCGTAGTCCGGCTGCTCGGGATGCGGTCGATGGCCTTGTGCCGAGCTGTTTGAATGATCCATGCGGGCGGGGAATCAGGGATGCCAGAGTCGCGCCATTGGTCAACCGCCGCAGCAAAGGCTTCCTGCGCCGACTCTTCGGCCAGGTCGAAGTCGCCGAAAGACCGAATCAGAGTGGCGACGATCCGGCCCCAATCGGAGCTATAGACCGCCTGGACGGCCGCGTTGGCTTCTAAAAGCATGTCTCATGTTAAATATTTCTCGACGGAGTGTCGATCCGGGCACTCGCCATTCGACTTCCTGATGAAGGCACACAATAAAACACCTTTTGTTAACAGGATTAAAAGGACTATCCATGAAAAAAGCAAAACCCGGCGCCACACCGCAGAGTGTAGACGACTATCTCGCGGCACTTCCGGAAGAGGCAAGGGCCACGCTTGAGAAGATTCGCAAAACAATTAAGGCCGTTGCGCCCAAGGCTACGGAAGTGATCAGCTACCAGATGCCGATGTACAAACACCACGGAATGCTGGTGGGCTTCGCCGCCTTCAAGGACCACTGCAGCTTCTTCCCCGGCGCAAAACCCATCGCGACACACCAGGATGAGCTGAAGGCCTATAAGACATCCAAGGGAACTATTCGCTTCCCGATCGGCAAGCCACTACCCGCCGCGCTCGTGAAGAAGCTCGTCAAAACCCGCATCGCTGAGAACGAGAAACGCGCGGCTGAAAAGGAGAAGAGGCGATGACGACGATCGATTGATGCTGCCCTGGCGGCTCCAAATGATGGCCGGCCGATGTTTGAGAAGCCCAGGGGACGTGTTACGGGACTTCACTTTGAGCCACCTGATCCATCACCGCGGCCAGTTTTCGGTCTACCTGCGCCTGCTCAACATCCCCGTGCCCGGCTCCTACGGGCCGTCTGCAGCAGAGCAAGCCTGAGTACTCACGGAGGAGAGATCACCGACGAACACTGAAACATTGAAACCAGCTGAGAGACAACAACTGATAGGAGTAAATAGTATGTCAAACAAAACTAAGATAACGGCGGAACCCGGCAAACAAGAGATCTTCATTACTAGGGAGTTTGACGCGCCCCGAGAGCTCGTTTTTAAAGCGCACACTGATCCTAAGCTTTATACCCAGTGGCTTGGACCACGAGAACTCACAATGACTCTGGAGAAATTTGAACCGAGAGACGGTGGCTCATATCGATATATTCATGAAGATCAAGCCGGCAATAAGTATGCGTTTCATGGAGTGAATCACGAGGTCCTGGCTCCTGAAAGAATTATCGGCACATTTGAGTTTGAAGGGCTTCCGGAAAAAGGGCATGTCATTCTCGGAACTTTGAAGTTCGAATCACTGCCCGGTGGCCGGACAAGACTAACGTCGCAATCCGTTTTCCAGTCGGTCGCGGATCGCGATGGTATGCTCCGGTCCGGCATGGAAAGGGGCGTCAACGAGGGGTACGAACGGCTCGACGAGCTGCTGGCGAAAGGATCTACACCCTGAAAAAGTTGGACAATACACAATAATTACAACTTACAAATGACGAGGTACGGGTATATAGATATGAAACTAAGGTGGTGCCGCTACCAGTTTCTGATATTGACGTTTAAGAAGAAGGTCTGATCACGTCAACGGACAGGAGCGCTTTGGCGAAGACTAGGGAGGAAAGAATGAGCGGACATTTCTATTTCGAAATCCAAGCTGAATCATTATTTGAGCTTGAAGAAGGTTGGGTAGAGGCAAGCGCTCAAGGCTTGCCAGGATGAATGGTGTTTTCAAGTCACAGAAAAACTGAGAGGAGACTATATGCAAAAGATTACCCCATTTTTGTGGTTCGACGAGAAAGCCGAAGAGGCTGCGAACTTCTATGTATCGCTTTTCAAGAGTTCTAAGATTGGTGACATTGCTCGCTATGATGAAGCGGGGGCAAAGGCCTCCGGAAGGCCAAAGGGATCGGTAATGGTGATTGAATTCCAACTCGAGGGACAGGAATTCGTAGCCTTAAACGGCGGCCCACACTTCAAATTCACGGAAGCTGTATCGTTCGTCGTGAACTGCGAAACGCAGCAAGAAGTAGACGAATTCTGGGCGAAACTCTCCGAGGGTGGAGAAGAAGGTCAATGCGGCTGGCTTAAAGACAAATATGGCCTGTCATGGCAAGTCGTTCCCACAGTTTTAACCAAGATGCTGAAAGACAAAGATCCTCAGAAAGCAAAAAGGGTGATGGAGGCGATGCTTCAAATGAAAAAGATTGACATTCAAACCTTGAAACAAGCGTATGAGGGACAATGACATGAAATACATGATGCTGGTCTATCTCGATGAACAAGCCATGAGCGAGACCGAGCGTGAACACTGTTACGTTGAGTCTGCGCAGCTCACGCAAGAACTCAACTCAAGCGGCCAATATCTGGATGCCAGCCCGCTACATCCTATTTCGACGGCGACCAGTGTTCGCGTGCGCGACGGCAAGCGGCTCGTGACTGATGGGCCCTTCGCAGAGACGCGCGAACAGCTCGGCGGCTACTACCTAATCGACGCCACGGATCTCGACGAGGCGATCCGCATCGCCGAAAGGATTCCACCAGCACGAGTCGGCACCATCGAAATCAGGCCAGTGATGGAAATCGCGGGCCTGCCGACGGATTAGTGGAGGCGTACATGAAATTCATCTTGCTGATTCACCACGAAGAGGCCTTAGACGAGGACGAGCGACAACATCTGCTGAAGGAGTCTGTGCAGCTCGCGAATCAGCTCCACGAGAAGCGACAGTATTTGGATGCTGCGCCGCTACAAGCAACATCGGCGACGACCAGCGTGAAAATACGCGACGGGAAACGACTCGTGACCGACGGTCCATTCGCGGAGACGCGCGAGCAGATTGGCGGCTATTTCCTGATCGAAACCCAGAATCTCGACGAGGCGATCGACATCGCTGCCAGGATTCCCGCAGCGCGGATCGGGACTGTCGAAGTCCGGCCGGTGCGGGAGGTTGAAGGGTTACCGGCGAATTAATCTCCGCGATGGGTTAGGGAACCGGAAGGAATTAAACTATGGAAAACAATAAGCATCCCACTCTTACAAACGGCAAAATTTGCTACGTCGAAATTCCGTCTATCGATATCAGCGCTTCGGCATCATTTTACAAAGCGGTCTTCGGTTGGCAGACCAGACAGCGCGGCGACGGAAGTACCGCCTTTGACGACTCGGTGGGCGAAGTAAGCGGCACATGGGTGCTCGGCCGCAGAGCAGCGACGGAGCCCGGCCTGTTGATCTACATCATGGTTGACAGCGTTGCCACAACCATCGACGCGATCATTGCTAATGGAGGCAGAATCGTGCAAGCGGTTGGTATGGACGCACCTGAGGTGACCGCCCGATTTAGTGATCCGGCAGGAAATGTCATTGGCCTGTACCAGGAACCGGCACGAGCCAGTGAAACATGAACGACAGGATGAACAAATATTCAAACGAGTTATACACAGCAATCGGAGAGGGATTTATGCAATCAGCTGCTCAGACTGCTCCCGTTTCGAGGAAGATGATCTGGGTCGGACGCATCTTCAGCGCCCTGCCGGCCCTGTTCCTACTCTTAGACGGCATAATGAAACTAGTAAAACCGGCGCCTGTCGTTGAAGCAACCGTCCGGCTCGGATATTCCGAGAGCGTTCTTCTTGGCCTGGGGACCGTCTTGATTGCATGTACTATCCTTTATCTGATTCCGCGTACCTCAATTCTTGGCTCCATCCTACTGACTGGCTATCTCGGCGGTGCAGTCGCTACTCACGTGCGCGTTGGTGAAGGACTGTTTCCAGTAGCCTTCCCGATCATTCTCGGCGTGCTGATCTGGCTTGGTCTTTACTTGCGCGATGACCGGCTGCGCTCGCTGATTCCCTTGCGAAATTAGGCTGCGATTGCGTGGCTTTCTCTCGACAGGACCTTGAGCTGTGACCGCTACAAAACTAGCCGACGATTTACGCAGAAGAGACGTACCGGAAGAAATTGCTGGTGCGAAATTTGGGCTGGTTCTGATCTGGGTGTTCCCCGCGTGAGTCCTGCTGATTTTACGGAGGTTAGGCGGCCACATGAACTCAACGCGAACGAATTCCGCAATCACTAATCACCGACTAACCAAAGGAGAGAGCCATGCAATTGAATCCATACCTTAGTTTCAACGGCCAGTGTGAGGAAGCCTTCAAGTTCTATCAGCAGATTCTTGGTGGAAACATCCAAACAATAATGACATGGGGTGATTCACCGATGGCCGATCAAGTGCCGTCAGAATGGCGCGATAAAATCATTCACGTAACTCTGATTGTCGGAGATACGGCGCTGCTAGGTGCTGACGCTCCACCAGATCGCTATGAAAAACCAAAAGGCTTTTCAGTAACGATCCAGATCAACGACCCCGCAGAGGCAGAACCGATATTTAACAAGTTGGCGGAGAACGGGACGGTCCAGATGCCGTTCCAAAAGACCTTCTGGGCCGCCGGTTTTGGCATGTGCGTCGATCGTTTCGGCATCCCATGGATGGTTAACTGCGGGTAAGCTGACTAACCCCAAGGGACCGTTGCAGGAGCGTCCCTCCGTGGACGCCCCTGGATTCGATACAGACTCTTGGACGGTACAAAGAGATAGCCGACCTCTTGCGGCTCTGCTAGGCAAATGAGGGGCGCCCACGGAGTGACGCCCCTACAGTTTCACGAATGGTTTCACATTAAAGAAAGGACGGACTCTATGGCACAAGAAATTATCCCGCCAAGACACACAAGACTAGCAAACGAGTCGGCTGATTACATGGCCAAACGCGCAGAACTCGCCCAGGCCGAACTTGAACTAATGCTCCAGCGCGAACGGGTCGCACAGCTTCGTCGTCAGCTTCCTGAGGGCGCGATTATTCAGGATTACGCCTTCGAGGAAGGTCCGGCTCAGCTCGACGGCGGCGATGAGCCGATCCGAAAAGTCCGCCTTAGCGAGTTGTTTACCGGTCCCGATCGCTCGGTGGTGATCTACCATTTCATGTTCGGAAAGAAGCAGACTAGTCCTTGCCCTATGTGCACGTTGTTAATCGATGGCTTGAATGGTGTCGCACATCATCTGGCCCAGAACGTTGACCTCGCAATCGTCGCTGCGGCTGATCCGTCCGCCTTGCGAGCGTTTGCTCGCACGCGAGGCTGGGACAGGTTGCGTCTCCTGACCAGCGGCACCGGTACATTCAAATACGATCTGGGCAGCGAAGATCGCGAGGGTAACCAGGACTCGACGGTATCGGTTCTAACTCGTGACAATGACGGCACCCTGCGCCACTTCTACAGCGCGCATCCGCAACTGGCCGAGAACATTAAAGAACGCGGGCTCGATCTACTATGCCCGGTCTACAACGTCCTGGATCTCACACCCCAGGGTCGTGGCGATTGGTATGCATCGTTCGATTACGCCCCCAAAGCGAATGCGGCGCGGAGGGGTTAAGCGGTGTAAACGGTCTCGCGGTTGTGCGCTAAACGCGGCGGTAGCGCGAAGTGGTGCACAACTGAGAGAGGGCCACAGGCAACCGATCAACGAAGTCGGACGAAATTTCACGAAGAGAGCTCTTAGTGTTGTTTAGTGTGTCTTAGTGGATCGTTCACTTGTCTTCTAAATTAAATTCTGCAAGCTGGTCACAAACTGCCGGGCGAGGTTCTGCCAGCAGGGCCACAGCCTTCGGGCCACTTCCTCGCCGAGTGTCGTCCGACCTGGCAAAGAGAGGTTCCATGAAAAAGCAAAGATTCAATTGGCCAATCTGGGCAGGGTTTCTGCTTAGCGTCGTTGCGTTTCTCAGCTACTTCTTTGTCTTTATTTGGTTCCCAGTCACCCGCGATTTTCCCTGGGCCAACCTACTGCTGTTCGCAGTGGCAGCGACGTTTTTGCTGATCGGAGTTCGGCGGGCGTTTGCACCAGACCGGGGTCCTCAAGCGGGTGACTCGCTTAGCGTGGCGGACCAGCCCCACTCGATGCGATCGAAGATAGTCGGTATCATCCTGGTTATGGTCAGCGTCGCGATTTTCGGATTTTTTATCTTCACCACTTTTATTATCGCGAGACGCCTGCCCGCATCTCACGGCGCTCCGCAAGTGGGCCAGAAGGCGCCGGACTTCACTCTCACCGATACGAATAGCAAACCCGTCTCGCTTGCGGAGCTTCTCGCAGCACCAATCAACGGACAGGCGCCGAAAGGTGTGATTCTGGTTTTTTACCGCGGCTACTGGTGACCTTCATGCAACTCCGAGTTGCGGAGCATTCAGAGGAGTTTGGCTAAGCTCGAAGAGGTGGGAATTCGACCTGTAGCGATCAGCGTAGACAAACCCGAGGTCTCGCGCGATCTTTGTCAGAAGGCCGGTTACACATTTACATTTCTTTCTGATCCAAAAGCTGACGTGATTCGTCGCTACGACCTGCTCCACGCGGGCGCTGGCGGCGAGGGTGAGGACATTGCAAGGCCGGCGGAATTTTTGTTGGATTCTTCCGGCAATGTGCGGTGGGTAAACCTGACGGAGAACTATTGGGTCCGCGCCCGGCCGGAGCAGATAATCGAAGTGGCAAAGACGCTCCCGTAGATCATTTGCGATTTTAGATTTTCGATTGCCGATTGGAAGAGTTGCGCATTAGCGTCGCCGGCTCGACCCAGTCGCCTTCGGTTTCGGTCTCGAAATCAGGTCTTCAAAATCGCAAATCTGAAATCCAACATCAGAAGATGAAGCGCTCAATGGACAAGGCGCTTACGCTGCGCCTTGGGTTCAAGATGCTCAAGAAGCACTACGGGCCGCCGGCACTGCCACCAACAACTGAACCATTTGAACTGATCCTGTGCGAGAAGGTAGCTTAACCGGCAAGTCCGACGCGCGGGCGTGAGGCCTTTGAGCAATTGAAGATTTCGTTATGAAGCACAGTCGCAGGCAGTTTCTCGCAGGAGCCGCCAGTTTTGTGGTTTCATATAACCTGCTCACTCGTCGTGATATGAACCTTCAAAAAATGCGAACGCGGATCATCCTGCTCGGTACCAAAGGTGGACCACGCGTCGGAGAAACCGGGCCTGGTAATCCGGGGCGTAGTAATCCCGCAACGCTGATTCTAATCAACGATATGCCGTACGTGATTGACTGCGGCTACGGCGTCTCGCGGCAGCTTTTGACGGCTGGCGTCGCACTCAACAAGGTGCGATACGTCTTCATCACACATCATCATTCCGATCACAATCTTGAATACGGCGCTTTGCTCTATAACGCCTGGATCACTGGTTTGCCTATCCGCGTGGATGCTTATGGACCAACTGGTCTGGAAAAGATGACACAGGACTTTTTCAACTACATGAAGTTTGACATCGAGATACGAATTCCGGACGAAGGCCGGACTGACCCGCGCAAGTTTATCCATGCTCGAGATTTCAACAAACCAGGGGTGGTCCTCGAAAACGATGAGGTGAAGGTTAGCAGCTGGCTCGTACGGCACCCACCAATCCTGCAATCATATGCTTACCGGTTCGACGCAAAGGATCGTTCTATAGTCATCTCAGGCGATACAGCTTATCTGCCCGAGCTTGCGGACTTCGCAAGGGGCGCAGACGTGCTTATTCATGAAGTAATGTATCTGCCTGCCGTAGAGGCGTTGGTAAGGCGTTTACCGAATGCCACCAGGCTCCGCGAGCACTTGCTGGCCGCGCACACCCTTTCTGGAGATGTGGGAAGAATCGCCGCTCAGGCGGGCGTCAAAACGCTCGTGCTTACTCATTTTGTTCCGGGAGATGATCCTTCGATCACGGATGAGCAATGGGCGGAAGGTGCGCGCAAGCACTTCAAAGGACGAATCATTGTAGGCAAGGATCTTATGGAGATTTGAGCGGACAATCCACCCACTCCCGAAGCTGGGAAAAAATTAGCCACAGATTAACGCGGATGACACAGATCAAAAACAGACCAGAAACATTCATAGATTTCTTAACCTTCTTATCCGTTCTGATCCGCGTTATCCGCGTTAATCTGTGGCTAAGTTTTCACACAGTCTCTGCCCGTGGGTGGTATTTCTCAGTTTCGACACAGCCTAGCCGCCGCCTCACATCGCCCGGCATAGCCGACAAGCTTGGATTAATTTTGTTGCGGCTGAAAGCCGTGCTGTGTAATCTGCGACTCTGTGGATAGTTCAATGCGCCAGCAAAAATGCCGCGACGTTCCCATCGCGGCATTGACGCATTCGAAGGATTGCGCGAGTTAGCCCAAGCGGTCGTTGCCGCCTACCCGGTAACCATCCTGGTAACCTCTTGAGAAACCGGAACGGTAGACTTCAGCGAAGTTGCCGAAGCCCGCATCATGGTAATAGTGAGAGCGCTGGGGACTAAAGCTCTTCGACTTCTTGCCATCGTCTTTTCCAGTCTTGAAACCATCCTTGTAGCCCTGGTTCACAGCCGATTCGCTATCACGAAAAACGTACTGACGATAGTAGCTACCATAAGGTGACCAGGGGTCATAGCCCCAGGGGTCGTAACCGTATGGGTAGTCCCAACGGCTTCGGTATCCAAAACCAAACGGACGATAAACGCGATATGGGTAACGACGAACAATCACGACTCGCCGACGCCCTTGCGCCTGCACTGTGCTAGAAGATACGAACGCAATTCCGGAAAGCATCAGCGTCGCGAGGATGAATCCGCCAACCCTTCGTAAGTATTTCCCTTTCATTTAAAAACCTCCTTGTTAGGTAACTTTTAGACGCTTTTAGCCGGAAATTAGTTGTTTTGGAAAGGACAAGGAACGACGTCGAGAATGTGCCGCCGGCCTCTCTCTCTCTCAGCAATATCACCGCCGCTGCCCTTCCGTTTTCGTTGGTGCCGACAGGGCTTTTGTTCCTAGCTCCCTCAACTGCGGCGACTTCAAAATCCGAAATCCGAAATTCTTAGTTCACTCGTGCCCACCTCGCTCGGCGATGAGGCGCATCGCCGGGTCGCTCACAAAAACCCTGGCGCCCGCCGGTGGGAGCGGGGAACCCATCATCTCGTGCAGCATCCGGGCCGTACCGATCTTGCTCTGAAGCGTCGCGCGATCGATTGCCGACATGAGGTCTGTAGCGCCGAGTTCAAGGAGCAACTTGATGATCTCATCGCGTCCGAGATTTGCGGCATAACTCATCGGCGGGCCCCAATTGCTGTTGCGAATCCCGGCGTTCTCGTGCAGCAGGTTGGGGTTCTTCACCACGAGCTCACGCACTGCGTCGACATCGTCACGCCAGATGGCGTCGATAAGATTGCAGGCTTGGACCAGTCGGGGCCAGCTCGATGCCCTGTAACTGCGCGGGAGTGCGAGCTGCGCATCGGCGAGCTTGATTTTATCGGGTGCGACGGGTTTCGGGTGATGCTGATTAAATTCCTCAAGCACGGCCGGGTCACCGCGCTGGATGTCGCGGAGCAGATCCTTGGCCTGGTGCTTGAGTTGATCGAGGTTCGGACGGACGGGAAGGTGACGATCTTGACGGTTGTGCAATTACATTACGAGCCTCCTTTGGTTATGGCCCGCTGTCCGCTTATCTCGGGCGAAAGGAGGTTCGCATCGGAACCTGTAGTCACATCAATCGATCAGGTGGACTCGGTCCTGCCCGCGGACGGGTGGCGGCCTGCACGCCGCGGAGAGGATAGTGTCGTCTGCGATGGCGGTCAGGGGCTCTGCACCTAAGTTCCACGGATTACCCGGCGCGGCATAGCCGCAACCAAAGATGCCAGAAATATCCTATCGCTCAGTGCAGTATCATGAAGTCAGTACCGTAAAGCGGTAGCGTCGGGTCAGCCTCCCATTACGCGTAGCGATTGGCATCGATGACCCGACGCTACCGCTTTACGGTACTGACTTCATGACATTGAGTGCTCGACGTGATGACGCGCGTGATTCCTACTTCCTGCAATGTTGCTCAAAAAGCAAGAAGTTGGCGCTTGCTACACAGTGGCCTCCGCAAAACAACACAGTCTCAGGCAAAGACGCAGGGGGTGCAAAGACGCGAAGAGGAAATCGGGCTGGACTTTGCGTCTTTGCCGCCTTTGCGTAAAACTGTTTTGGTCGCAGCCTGCGCCGCGCTGTGTAATGTGTGGATCCTCAGGTACAGATTGCACTAACGGAACACATTCCATTAAAGTGTTCGCCATCCCATCATGATAGAGAGTCGCTGTTGCATTCAGGAGGCGTCATGAATTCGTCTGAGCCGCAACGGATGCTTTTGCATTACCGATTGGTGAGCAAAATTGACGTTGGTGGCATGGGTGAGGTCTACAAGGCTGAGGACACGCGCCTCGGCCGCACCGTCGCCATCAAACTTCTGCTGACTGGTATCAATCAGAAACCCCTGGCCCGGCGCCGGTTTCTTCAGGAGGCACAATCAGCTTCCGCCCTCAATCATCCAAACATTGTAACCATTCACGCCATTGAAGAGGCTGACGGGCTCGATTTCATCGTGATGGAATTTGTGGAGGGTCAGAATCTTAAAAGCCTGATCCATCGCGACGGGGCACTGCCTCTCATGCGGTTGCTTGATATCGGCATCCAGACGGCTGATGCGCTTGCAGCGGCGCACGAAATCAACCTCATCCACCGTGACATCAAATCGGCGAACATTTTGGTCACTCCTCGGGGCCAGGCAAAGGTGCTTGATTTCGGATTGGCAAAAGTGATTGGCACCGTTGCCGGTGGGGTCGATCATGACGCGCCTACGCTGACGAACCTGACTGACGAAGGAACTATTCTTGGCACCGTGGCCTATATGTCTCCCGAGCAAACCCGCGGACAAGCTCTCGACCCACGTTCTGATATCTTTTCGCTTGGCTGTGTCCTCTATGAGGCAGCCACAAGATCGCTGCCCTTTGCTGGTCCCAGCATGATTGCCATCATGCACGCCATTGCCACAACCGATCCGCAGTCGCCCAGCCGCGTCAGACCGGAGCTACCGCGCGAGTTCGATTTGATCATCGAGCGAGCGCTGGCTAAAGACAAAGAAAAGCGTTATTCGTCGGCGGCTGAGATGGCCCAGGCCTTGAGGAGCTTGCGCGCAACCTTCACAGGTGAGTGGCTGGGTAGTCCAATCGTCTATGACAAAGATTTGGTCGAAGTGCCTGTCGCTCCATTTGTAGGCAGAGGTCCGGAGTTGAGCAGGCTGGAAGGTTTTCTGCGGCAGGCAATTGACGGTAGCGGTCGCGTGGTATTTATCAGCGGCGAACCGGGCATTGGCAAGACTTCGCTTTCGGACGAATTTCTACGCCGCGCCCGCGCGCGCTTTCCGGGTTTGTCAGTCTCTCGCGGACGTTGCGTCGAACAGTACGGCACCGGCGAAGCTTATTTGCCGTTTCTGGATGCCACAGGCGCATTGTTGGAGGGACCGGCGCGTGAGCGACTGGCGGCGATAATGCGTACCTCCGCCCCGACGTGGTGCTCGCAATTGCCAGTAGCCTTCGCTTCCACTGGTGCGATGGAAAGGTTGCAACAGGAAACGATTGGCGCGACTAAGGAACGGATGATGCGCGAAATGGGAGACGCGCTCGGGATCTTTGCTACATCTTCCCCGGTGGTCTTACTGCTCGAAGACTTGCATTGGGCTGACCCTTCCAGCGTGGATCTTTTGCGGCATCTGTCACAACGCATCAGCAACCAACGTCTTTTGATTGCCGGCACTTTCAGACCTGAGGATATTGAACGGAGCAATCATCCGCTCAAGAGCTGCAAAGCAGAGATGCAAGCCCACAAGTTGTGTGAGGAGATCGTCCTCGATTCGCTCAGTCCCGGCCATATTCAAGATTACCTGAATGCGACGTTTGCGCCGCACAATTTTCCGCCCGAGTTTGCCGCACACATTCACGATAAGACGGAAGGACACCCGCTGTTTGCCACGAACCTCTTGCAGTATCTGCAGGAGCGTGGCGACATTGCGAAGACGAATGAACACTGGTCTTTGAGCCGGCCGCTCTCAGAGATGGAGCTGGAATTGCCGGAAAGCGTGCGCAGCATGATCAGCAAGAAGGTGGACGCGCTCGCAGAAGAAGAGCGCCGCGCCTTGCAGTACGCCTGTGTCGAAGGGCAGGAGTTTCTCTCTTCAGTAACTGCCAGTTTGCTCGGTATGGACGAAGTCGATCTGGAGGAGCTGCTCGCTCGCATCGAAAAAACTCATCGACTAATCGTGACCCGCGGAGAAGAAGAATTACCTGATGGATCGCTCGCGACGCGCTATCGTTTCGCTCATGCGCTCTACCAAAATTTTCTTTACAGCGATCTGGTGACTAAACGAAGAGTAATGTTACACAGACAGGCTGGCGAACAATTGGTCCAGCACTACGGCAAGCGCGCTCCGCATATCGCCACGCAACTCGCTCTGCATTTCGAGCGCGGACGCGAGTTTGCCCGTGCGGTGGAGTTTTTGATCCATGCGGGAGACAACGCGACGACGCTTTATGCGAACGCCGAAGCCGCCGACCATTACACCCGGGCCCTGAGTTTGGCGGAGAAGTTGCCACACGAACCGCAGGCGGAAACGATGGTGACCCTCTACGGGAAGCGTGGCGCCACGAATATGGCGCTAAGCCGCTTTGGCCAATCCGTCGACGATTATATAAGCATGCTCAAACATTTGGAGGCTTTTGACTCTCCTGAGAAAAAGGCCGCGGGGCTTAACTCCCTGGCGATGACGTTGTTCTTTTCGCACCGTCTTGAGGAGATGGAGGCCCGCGCCGATGAAGCGCTCGCCGCCGCCAAACGCGCCGGGAGCGAAACACTGCGTCTGGACACGATGAGCCTGATGGCGCTGAAGCATTTGTGTTACGGCGAGCTGGCGATCGGACGTCCCATCCTAGACGATGTAATCAAGAGTGCCCGCGCTATTGATTACAAACCGGCGCTGCTGTCGGGATTGACCTGGCGCGGTTGTCTCTATTTCTTCCAGACTGAATATGAGCGCGCAATCGAGTGTGAGCAGGAAGCAAGACAACTCGCCTCCAGGTTGCGTGACGGATTCCATCTTTTAACGTCCATGTTTTTTTTCGGCCTGTCGAAGGGAAATCTCGGTCAGATGTCGGAGGCTATTGCGACGCTCGAAGAGGCGATCCAGATGGCGGGCCGCAATGGTGATCGTTTCTGGTTTCCGCGAATGCCAAATTGTATCGGCTGGATGCACCGCGAGCTGCAGGACTTTGAGGGCGCACTCAAACACGATCAGGAAGGCTTGAGAGTTGCACGCCAGTATCACGTGCTTGAGGCAGAGGCAAATTCACTAATCAACCTCGGTATCGACCATACCTGCGAAGGTAAAGCTGAGGAAACGATTTCCGCGTTTCGCGAAACTCGCGAAATCTTTGAGCGGGACGCCTGGTTTCGCTGGCGCTACAGCATTCGTCTTGAAGCTGCTACCGCGTGGCATTGGCTCAGGCAGGGCGACCTGGAGAAGGGCAGGGAATTCGCTCAGCGACTGCTTGATATTGCGAGCCAACATGAGGTGCATAAGTACATAGCCGAGGCCCACAGGCTGAGGGCGCAGATTGCAATTGCCGCAAGCGATCCGGCCAGCGCGGAGACGGAATTCGCCGCGGCGCTTGACGAATTGCAGCGCTATCCGGCGCCGCTGGTCGCCTGGAGAACATACGCCGATCTTGGCCGCTTGCAAGCGGACCGTGGGAATGTGAAGGCAGCCCACGCGGCGTTCGGCCGCGCTGCAGAAATCATAAACGCGTGTGCGGCGAACGTTACCGACGATAATTTGCGTGCAACATTCCTCGACTCCACAGCGGTGCGCGAAGTAATGGCCGGCGCAATGGCTAAGTAAATCCACAGATTCCGCCGATTACATAGATTCAGAAGCCGATTATATAGATTCAGAAATAGAGGCAGGGAGGCTCAAATCCCCATGATCTTGATCTGAGTAGCCTGTGGATACCGCCTGGCCGGCTCTTTGTTTTCCTTATCTGCGAAATCTGTGAAACACGAGGGCAAAATCTAGTTTTCTCAGCAAGGATTTTCTAAGAAGACGCATTCGATGTCCGATGAACTGGCTTCGCACTCGTATGTGTTTTTGGGCGAAGATCTTCTTGAGGCATTACGAGTATCCATCGAATCGAGGTCTAGGTAAACTAGTTTGAGCGATTCTGTGCGAAAGCAAAGCCTGAGGCCGCGAGGAGTTAAGGAGATAAGGCACTCAGTTTCATGAGCATGGATCCTTTGGAGTTAGTGAGGAAAAGGCGATCGAAGACTATATTCAGCTGAAGTTCGTGTCAAGACTCCGTCGCAAGTACTAGCAATCAGCTCGCATCAAGACGTTTGGAAGCATCTTGCATATTGGTGTCTTGATATTTCTAGGGCCACTGGATCACTTTAGCTTTAGGAGCGGAGGTGGCTGTGGGTGGTGCTATCAATTTAGGGCTTGGAGTTGGACTTGATCCTTTGTTCGCTGAAGCAGAGTCAGTGGAGCTCTTTTCCTCGCCCTCCTTGCGCTCGGCTGTTCGGGGTGCCTGAGGTGTCGGAGGCTTGGCCCCTGTGTCATGTCCTGCCGCGGGACTAGTCGCGCGAGATGGGCGTGGCTTATCGGCAGGTTTATCAGCAGAATTGTCGGCCGGTTTATTGCCAGGTTTATCGGCATTCTGCCCACCAGACGCGACTGTAACGCGCTTGTTTCCCGACAAGGCAGCAGCCCTACCTGCGCGCCACGCGTTTCGCTTGGAGATATTGTTTACAAGAGCGCCATTCGCCTGCGCCCGAGCTTCACTCACGCCTGTTGGTTGAATGCTATCGGTTGATGCCTGGCCGGCAAAAGCAGCATTGTCGGGCGAGGGAACTGTTAGCTGGCGAGGTGCTGGCTGTGAATCTGTTGCAGCGGGAGCTGCTGGCTGGGACGGACTTTTGTCTACGACAGACTCGGCGCTGGTAGATATATTCACCGGCGCATTCAGAGCAGGCTCGGGCGCACTGGCCGCAGGGCTCGGCGATGTATTCACCTCCGCATTCACCGGCGCATTCATTGCACTCTCGGGGGCGCTCGCTGGAGCGCTCGCACGAGAGGCAGATACAGCCTGGCTGGTACCACGATCCTCTTGCAGTTGCGCCGCCGCACCATCAGGGTTTCGGCCATCGCGTAGCGTCATGACCGCAAAGGCGGCGAGACCGGAGATAAACATTACGGCCAGCACCGCCAGAATAAGTTCTGTCTTCCTTGAAGTGAGACGCGCGACAAAAGCCTCAGTTGGATCGAAGTGCGCCGGTGTTTCATGAACCAGGTCCCAAATCTCCGGCGGGTCTTTCAGCGTTCGCACAACCTGAGGCTTAGCCGAAGCGTGCTCATTCTCCTGCCCTGTTCCAAGACTCTCTTCCGGATATTCTAAGGTCAGCTTGGGAAACATAATCCGTGGAGTTTCCCTTGCGAAATCTGAATCGGCCGGCTTTGGCTGTTCGGGTTGCTCGGCGCGTACAGCTTCCGCGGTGGGCACCTGCTCAGCTTTGTCTTTTACTCTGGTTGGGGCTGACATGATTCCTATGACTGTTTTAATCTACGATCGTGATTCTGTCGCCGGGCTGGATCAACGGGTCCTGCAGCTTTCCCGAATCGATGTCCTTCAGTTTATAGCTACTCACAACTAGAAACCCTTTTCCGTCGTCTCGGGCCAGTCGCGCCTCTCTGGATTTTCCGCTCAAGCCACCTGCAGCGATGATCGCTTGTGTGAGCGTCAAACCGCGGTGGAAAGTTTTCTCGCCAGGCGCCTTCACTCCACCACTCACGTAAAAGAACTGCACCGGATTCGCTTGCAGTGTTATGACGTCTCCGGGATGAACCAGCAGATTCATCTCTGCAGGCTGCGCCAGATCGATTGCGAATACCTCGTTGGATTCGTTTCGAACCACACTCACCCTCGCCGCTTCGGGCAGCGGTTGAGCATCAGCGACTACCACGTAGAGCGGAATCGCTTCCCGCCTCAGAATCTTTGTGCCAGGGTCCTTCACGAGACCGCTGACCAGGATTGTGTGACTTACGTAATCGCGAACTTCAACCGTTACCTTTGGGTTGTCGGCTAATGTGCGTCGCTTTAGATCGTCTGAGAGCCGGGTGCTGATCTCCTCAACAGTAAGTCCGGCAACTGGCAAAGGTGCAGTCAGGATCGGGTGCTCCAGTAAGCCAGACGGCGTAATAGTAAATAAAGTTGACGCCGTGGAAGCAGGCTCGCTCGATTGGACGTTCAGGCGCACATCCAGCACGTCGCCTGGCCCTGCACGGTAAAGCCTGGTAAGCGACATCTCATTCACAGAGACCTCTGTAGTTGAGACACTCGGTGGTAACGGAGTTGATTCAGCGGCCGGTAACGGAGTTGAGACAGTGGCCGGTAACGGAGTTGAGATAGCGGCCGGTGACGGACTTGAGATAGCGGCCGGTAACGGTGTGGGGTTCAGTGATACCGGGACGGGAGCCGTTGGCTGCGGTTCAGGTGTCGCGGCCACTAATCTCTCCTCGCTGCGACCAGTTTCATGCTGCATCTGCTGAGCTTGATCCAGCCGCCGAAGTGCCTCTTTATTCCCAGGGTCCAATGTGAGGGCCTGTTGCAGGGATTGGATGGCTTCTTCCCACCGTCCCATATCGAAATAGGCGTGACCCAGACCCTTGTAGGCATCTGCGTAGGCAGGATTCAATTCCACCGAACGTCGAAAGAGCTCAGCGGCTTGTGTGAATAAGCCCGCCGCACCGTACTTCACTCCCTCCTTGTACAGTTTCCTGGCTTCAGCTATTGCTTCTGGAGAAACGGGTGGACGGTCTGTCTCTCCAGAGGCTGCCAGGGAGTTTTCGTCGTGACTCGCGCCAGCGCGTGCCTCGGTTTGGCGATTTATTGTCTGCGCCGAAACAAGGTCGAACTGAAAACTACAGAGCATGAAGACGGCGGTAAGAGAGAGCGTCTTGAACATGGGACCCTCTTGTGGACCTGTACCTGCGAATGGAAACCCGAACAACGAAACGAGGTTCGAAACGTCTATGAATCTGGGAGACGTCAGCGCTAAGCGACTCCGCAAAAATTCGCGGAAAACCGTAAGCTGTGTGGCATCCTTATACCACTTTTGCTGTGCCAACTCCAAGCAAAGTAGGTTCCCAGTCGTCTATCCACAAATTACACAGCGGGGCCATACCTAACAAACAGTTTCACGCGAAGACGCAAAGGTGGCAAAGACGCAAAGCCCGGTCTGATTGTTCTTCTTTGCGTCTTTGCCACCTTTGCGTCCTGCGTGAAAATTCTTGCTAATTCCCGCAGTCGGAATGTCATTTACGTTCTCTTCCTAATCCGTGTAATCTGAGTAATCTGTGGATAACCCCGCAAAATCAGCTCCAGAGAATATTCATCGATTCCCCTGTCCTGCGTGCGGAGCCAATCTCCTTTTTGAGCCAAAGGATGGCTTTCTCTCTTGTCCTTATTGCGGCCACAAGGAGGCAGTCGCGACGTGCGGGGCGCAGGTTGAGGAGCGGTCATTCGAACAGTACCTGCAAATCCGGCCTGAGCAGATGGAGCAGTTGGCTGCGAACGCACTCGAAGCGCAATGTCAGAGCTGCGGCGCAACGGTCACGTTCCTGCCTCCGGAGGTCGCGAGCCAATGCGACTTCTGCGGTATACAGATCGTGACCCAGGCGAAATCCGCTGACCCGATTCTGACACCTGAAGGTGTCCTGCCTTTTCGCATTACTCAACAACACGCCAGCACAGGCTTGCGTGAATGGCTCCAGTCAAGATGGTTCGCACCGAATGACCTGAAGAAGTTTGCCAGGCCAGAAGGGATACACGGTGTGTATCTTCCGTTCTGGACTTATGACACAAACACGACGAGTTACTACACAGGCGAGCGCGGCGAGCATTACTACGTAACCGAAACCTATTATGAAACCGACTCGCAAGGCAGACAGGTCGCGCGCACACGACAGGTGCAACAAACTCACTGGTACTCTGCTTCCGGAACGGTCTCGCGCTGGTTTGACGACGTGCTCGTCGCCGCTACGGTGTCGCTTGCGCAGAACCGTCTTGAAGCGTTAGAGCCCTGGGACCTCGCGGAGTTAAAGCCATACAATCCGGCGTTTCTGGCGGGATTTAAGGCGCAGCGTTATCAGGTTGACCTCGCGCAAGGTTTCGAGCGGGTGAAGCAAGTTACCGCCAATGTGATTCAAAGCGACGTTCGCGAGGACATCGGCGGGGACGTGCAAAGGATTCACAGCGTCTCAACACATTATTCCGGAGTCACCTTCAAACATCTGTTGCTGCCGGTTTACGCGGGCGCCTATCGCTTCAATCAGAAGATCTATCAAATTGTCGTCAACGGTCGCACCGGCGAGATACAGGGCGACCGGCCGTACAGCTTCTGGAAGATCGCACTCTTCGTGTCGGTCCTGTTGTTCATCCTGCTAATCATTGCGCTGGTGTTTGGTTTGGCGAAGAGTTAGTTGTAAAGCTCGAATCTATCCACAGATTACACCGATTACGCAGATTCATGACCAATACACCAATGATGCGCAGCCTTCTCGAGCAGGCTGCTGAAAAACTAAGAACGATCCACGAAATCACACTAAGGGGCACGAAAAGAGCTTTTAGTTTGTGTTATTTCGTGTGCTTTCGTGGATCGTCTTGCTTCTGCTAAGAATGGGCATCCCTTTTTCAGCCAGCCTGCTAGGATAGCCTTCGCGCTCTCATTGCCTGTTGCAACTCGACCGGACATACGCTTCCCGGAAGGAGCCTCTCGATCAGCCATTCATAAGGTGACGCTGGATCCTTCATGGTCGCTGAATCCTGCATAGTCGTCTCAGGCAACTCCAGCCCGATGAAGTTCAAGAGTGGACCGAAGTCGGGCGGAGGAAGCTGCAAGGGCCTGCTTGCGCGAAGGTTCCAGAAAGTTGAATACGCTCCCGAGTGCGCGCCACGATCACCTGAACCTCCACTGTTAAACGGACGCGTGCCTGCGCCGCAATCAAGATTGCTAAATAGACTCGAATAGTTTGCCTCTCGATGGTGATCCATGTTGAGGTCGACTCCTCGACCGTTCGCAAAAACAGTGTGCAGCGCGTACCACTCGACACTAATGTCGTGCACAAATTTTGTTTGCACATCGAAACCAGTAACAAGATTTTCGGTACCGTGACTAACGTCTATTCCATGATGACCATTTGCTCCGCGCGCTTCCTCGCCAACCGCCCTGCTCGCACTCATCGTCAGCGTCACGTTGCTCACGGTGCAAAAGTTGGTGGAATTTAAATCAATGCCAAAGTCGGCGTTCTGAATCTCAACATCGTTAACCCAACACTGAGACACGTCCTGGAAAAAGAGACCGTTGTATCCCTTTTCTTTGAAGTGACCGGGATAAGCCGTCCACGGAAAGTGAATCGAAAGGTGTTCGACTCCGAACTCCTGAACCGATGGCACAAATCGATGGATTTCCGGAGTCCACTCTGGACGCACGTCGTAAGGGAGTGGTCTTTCAAGTTCGATTTTGTTTCCTGAAGCAGAGTTCACTCGGGATAGAAAGCGAACGACATGCTGAGTACCAATGAGGTCGGGTCCAGGGGGCATCAGGTTGCCATAGAGGTAATGAATCAGCGAGCCGGCAGATGTACTACCTTTCTGGGGATCACTTTCAACCAAACGGATCCACTCGGCTTTTGCAACTGAAATCTTGTTTGAGATCTGGAGAGTCTTGTCACCGCGTTTGGCCGGCACCGTGACTGTGGCTAATCGCGTCTCAGCGTTGATTGGGTCTTTTCCGGTTACGTTGACGACTCCTGGTCGGAAGGACCATTGAGATTGCTCCGTACCCTTCGCTTTATTGCCTAAGAGATCTGATAACGAGTTGGAGAAAAGCAAGATTGTCCTGCGTTGTCCAGCTCCTCGCAGGACCAGATTTCCTTTCGAAATGTCGAGGCGCTGAGCGATTACGTAAGTGCCTTCGGGAATGAAAAGCACACCACTCGTGATCGACTGCATGGCATTGAGCAGTGCGGCGGAATCGTCTGTGCGTCCGTCACCTTTGGCGTGAAAATCTCGTTTGAAATTCCACGTAGCCTTTGCGTTCGGAATTATTGCTTCGCCCGCATGGTATCCAGCGTAAGAGAAATCGGGTAAGCGGCCGGCAGGATTCCATTTTTCGCCTGCGACGCCCCAGAGAGAGGAGTTAGCACAGGAGGATGAAACGTCAGCACGTCGAGCAACCCAAGCGATCGCAGATGCAGAGAGGAAGAGGCAAACGAAGTTTTTTAGCAGCATAGTGGAATTAGCCATGGTGACTTTTAAGGGTATCGCGAATAGCCTAAGTCGTACCTGCTTGTGCGCCAAACAACGATATTAATTGTCAACCTATTCGTGTGAGGTGAGAAATCAGGTCGCAGTATAGCTCAACTTTGGACTAATGAGTGGTTTAAGGTAAGTGGCTACCAAGGGGTAGCCGGAGCGCCTGCGGCGAGTGCCGCGTCACTCCTTCATCTGCTTTTCAATTTGTGCGCGCAGGCGGTCCTCCTGCTCTCTGAGCTCAGGAGTGAACTCGGCACCGAAGTCCTCCGCTTCAAAGATCTGGCGAATCTCTACCTCGGACTCCGTGCCAGGAAAGGGATTGGGAGAGCGCTTGACCCACTCGATCGCTTCTTCCATCGACTTCACCTGCCAAAGCCAGAAGCCGGCGATCAGCTCCTTCGTCTCGGCAAAGGGTCCGTCGATCACGGTCCGCTTTGCTCCAGAGAATCTTACGCGCTTGCCCTTCGAGCTCGGATGAAGCCCCTCGCCCGCGAGCATCACGCCGGCTTTCACCAACTCTTCGTTGAACTGTCCCATTTCAGTAAGGAGCTTCTCGTCCGGGAGAACGCCCGCCTCTGAATCGTTGTTGGCTTTAATAATGACCATAACTCGCATAGCAATGTCTCCTTCTGTTTTCAGTTTCAGAGCCGGGCTTTCAGACAATCTTGACCGGCTGCCCGTTGCTTTCTAATGATATGTCGAATGAGTTGAAGCGATATCGACATGTTCAGTTTTTTTTGGAAGTATTATCCACAGATTACCCAGGGCGGCCATACCGCAAACAAACAGTTTCACGCAAAGACGCAAAGGTGGCAAAGACGCAAAGTCCAGTCCGATTTGTTCTTCTTTGCGTCTTTGCCCCCTTTGCGTCTTTGCGTGAAAATTCTTGCTGAGAAAACGAGATTTTGTGCTCTTGTTTCACAGACTAAGACAGAAGCATCGCAGCTTGTTAAAACTTTATCTGCGTAATCTGCGTAATCGGTGGACAATGATCGTTCATTTGATCGACGGCACGTACGAACTTTTTCGTCACTTCTACGGAATTCGGCGTTTCAAGAAAACCGATCCTCCGTACGGCGCAGTGGCAGGCGTGCTTCACGCAGTTGCGAAGATGCTCGATGAGGGAGCGACTCATATTGGAGTCGCGACTGATCACGTGATCGAGTCATTCCGCAATGAAATGTGGCCACATTACAAAACCGGCGTCGGCATCGAAGCAGTCCTGCGTTCGCAGTTCGTCCCGCTCGAGGAGGCGCTTGCCGCAATGGGCGTGGCTGTGTGGCCGATGATCGAGCTCGAGGCCGATGACGCGCTTGCTTCCGCGGCCCACCTGGCGGCCCGGGATGAGCGAGTACAGAAGGTCTGCATCTGGACGCCGGACAAGGATCTCGCACAATGCGTCGTCGGAGAGCGCGTAGTACAAGTGGATGGGAGAAGGGGACTGATACGTGATGCGAACGGTGTCCGCGAAAAGTTTGGTGTCGCGCCGGCGTTCATCCCGGACTACCTCGCGCTCGTGGGTGACGCCGCGGATGGCTATCCGGGAATCGCGGGCTACGGACCGAGGACAGCCGCTCAACTCATAAACCGTTACGGCCGGCTCGAAGACTTTCCGATCGAGATTCTCAAGGAGGACAACCTGGCAAGCTCATTGCTCTTCAAAAAGCTCGCGACGCTGATAATCGACGCGCCGCTTTTCGACGATGTGGAGGCGTTGCGCTGGAAGGGTGCGACGGCTTCCTTCCAGGCGGTGTGTGAGAAGATCGGTGATGAGCGCCTGGCGACGCGCGTGCGTGATTTGGAGAACCGGCTCCGAGATTAAGGTCCTGCCGAAATTTGGGTAGTGCTCCATTAGTGTGTTGCGGGTTCGGATTTGGCTGCTTGCGTGTCATGAGGTCAGTAGCGGGTAAGGGAGAGGCCAAGGGCCACTCCCTCCCCGTTGTCGCAATGGGGTCAATTCCCCATATTTACCGGCGTGACTCTTTCAGTCACCGGGCGACCCCCGAGCGATTGCCCCGTACGAGGAG
>WNGE01000188.1_pt1 | contig 77532 bp, 74 predicted proteins | sample 5400651 | NCBI WGS metagenome assembly WNGE01 (sample SAMN13153370, study PRJNA577476) | soil metagenome | isolation source: 60 cm soil or saprolite under grassland replicate 2 | place: USA:California | collected 2016-06-15 | reverse complement strand
GAAATTTTTCCTGGGAGGCATCGGCGCAGCGCTACGAGGAAGTTTACGCGGAACTGGCTGGCGCGGACGAAGTGGCGGCTTAGTTTAGTGGCGCAAGTTTCTAACTTGCGAACGGCAGCCCGCCTGAGGCGGGTTGCCCGCAATTAATCGTCGTTTTTGGCGACGCCGTGTTCCACCGCGTAAACGTGCGAGCGCGTCGTCAAGCTCTGCCACCAAAATCAGAGAGACGAACCGAAATGCGAGTGCCATTGGCAATCCGGGCGTGAATCGCATACGATGCGGCGCAAAAGTAGAGCATGGCTAGCCTAAAAAGAAAACCAAGGCGGCCTTAGAATGAACCCGCCCGTTCATTCCAACTCTAATGGCAATTATTCATTTGGATAAAATGCGCGCTGCATAAGCGCCTCTCGTTAAGAACAAACGCGGCGATCACTTTTATTTGACCCCGGTTTTGCGAAACTTGGCATGGATACTGATAATAAGGAAAGCCAAAGTTATGAGAGACGGCAGATTTAGATTATGGAAATTATAGCAGCATCCGTGCCTAAATAGCTGCGAACTCGTGCTTTGGGACCCGTCTCCCGGAGTAATGATTCGGGCTTTTTCCCAATCAAACTTCGAGCGAAGAGACACTTTGCCCGACACGCCCCGTGGAAGTAACGTCGCCGCAATGCGAACAATTAATGATCAGCGCGGAAGCGCGGCCGTTGCGGCAGGCGGACGCGCTCGTGGATGTGCTCGATGCGTCGCCGCACGAACTTAGACAGCGCGATCACGAGGTGAGTGTGGTGCTGCCGTTTATCGCGAGATTCGCGAGAACGACGAAGTGGCAGCCGAGGGCATCGGCGTGTTATGATTTTCTCTGTTACGAATTATTCCACGGAAGCTTTTCGGGATGCGATCAAACGCGCGCGCGCGCGAAATTTTTCGCGAGTAGATCTCTGGACAAAACTGATGGCCCGCGCGATGGAGCGCGATTTTTCATGGGCGATGGCGGCCCAAAGTTACGAGAAAGTTTACGCGGAACTGGTCGGCGCCAGCGAAGAAGCGGCTGCGTAGCGATTGTCGATCTTTCGGTAGTGGCTCAGTGTGAAACGATTGATCACTTCAAGCGACATATTGCCCGCAAGGCCTAACCCAGACGGTGCAGCCGACGGCTCGCCAGGCGTCATGTTCACGATATCGATGCCGCTGAATGGAGTGGCGGAGGCGTCTGCCCGCCGCCACTGCGCTCGTGTCGTCAGTTACGGGGTCACGTCGCCGTAGATGTTTTGGTCGAGCCCGCCCTCGTACGGACACGTGTCGATCGTGAAGGTCCCGTCGGGATTCTGCGTGCGACATTGGTGGACGTCAGCGCTGTCCGCGTCGCTGTCGCCGCCCTCACGCGGATCCGAACCGGCGACCACGTCCCGCCAATCGGTCCAGACGCCGTACGAGAACGTCCCGACCGAGCTGATGTAGAGATAGTCGCCACCGAAGGGGACCGTGCGATTGCTGAACTGCTCCCAGTTCGGATTGCTCGTGACCGTGCTCAGCCGCGTCGACGGCGACCAAGCCAGCGTCGCTGTCGAGCCCGAGGTGCCGAAGGCGTCGAGGGACGCAACCGTGCTCTTGTCCGCGCAGTTCCCGAGCGGCCGCGCCGGGTCGTAGCACGGGTCATTCCGGCTGTCCCACCAGATCGCGTGCATGCTGCCCGCGTCCACCGAGATGTCCGGGAAGCGCTGCAGCCCGCCATGCGCGCGCGGGTCGTCGATCAGCACGGGCGTCGTATGGGCGCCGGTCGCGCCGTCCAGCCGGAAGAAGTAGATGCCGGACTGACTGCCTACGTTCTGGTGGTACTTGTCCGGCAGGTCCTCCGAGGTGACGGAGCCGTAGGTCGTCCCGCTCGCCACCTCCGTGCCGGGGATCGACGGGTCGTAGACGACGTAGAGATAGTCGTGCGCCTTGTCCGTCTGGTCGGCCGTCGAGCGCACCTGCGTGCCGCCGCGCATGAAGGTGTAGCCCGAGACGCACGACGACGCTAAGTCGCCGCAATCACCCGCCACCCCGCCCCCGACGCTGATGTCGGTCGGGTCGTACGGCTCGAACGGCTGGACGACCTGCGGCGCCGAGAAGCTCGCACCGCAGTCCGTGGACGCGTTGTAGGCGATCGCGTCGGTGGTCGAGTTGCTCCGAACGTCCGCGAACTGGCGGTAGGTCACGTACACGTGCCCGTCGCCGGTCACGGCGATGTCCGGGAACTGGATGTCGTGCACCGTTTGGCTCAGCTTCATCGGGCTCGAGAACGTCCGTCCGTGGTCCGTCGAGCGGACGAAGTAGACGCTCGAGTTGAAGCCGCTCGGCCCGTTGCCCGTGAACCGCGCCCACGCGAAGTAGACGTTGCCGTCGCAGCTGCCGCCGGTGCGGTCGACCTCGATCGCGGTCTTGTCGTGGAATTTCCCCAACAGGTTCGGCGCCGCCGAGCCCTCCGCGACGTCGAGCGAGCGCACGAACTCCTTGCCGTCGTCCTTCGTCGCTCCGCCGGGCCCGTTCGGGTTCTTGTACGTGGCGACCCACACGTCGCCGAACGTCTTGGCCGTGCCTTCCGGATCGCTCGAACTCTCTGAGCCGGCGAAAAGGCGTCCGTCGTTGTCCCAAGCGAGCACGGGATCGCCCGAATCAGCAGTTCGCACGTTCGCACGTGCGGCGTACGGCGACTGATCGCCTTGGTAACCCGGGACGAGCGAACTGGTGAAGCTTGCACCCCCATCCTCCGAGCGGTAGTAGCCGAGCCAAACGTCCCCAAGCCCGAGAAACGTGCCGTCCGCCTGTAAGACGCCGCAGTAGTCGTTCGAGCTGCCAACGATGACCTGCGGATTCCGTGGGTCGACCGCGACGGCGGGCTCGTTCTCGCGGCCGCGGCTCTGGGAGCAGGCCTGCAGGACGTCGTCCGTGTACGGCTGCCCCGTGACCAGGGTGAAGTCGCTGACGTACCCGCCGTTCGCCCCGTTGTCGTTCGTGAGTCGCGTGTTGGGCGGATCGGCGTTGAAGGATGCAATCGCGCTGACCACGGCGCCTGCGACAAGCGTGACTGCGGTAGAAATGCGCAGATGTGATTGGAGACGAGTGCGAGGAAACCAACGAGGAGTTTTCATATGTCTTGGAGCTACCGATAACGAGTTGAAGTTTGGGTGAATTTGGCTAAGTGCGAAACTCCCCAAAATCGAAACGAAAATGTCGACCATTTTGGTCGCTTTTTTTGTACCTTTTTGCGATCGAATTTTGGGAGTTGTTGTGCTTGGCTGCGCGCGAAATTAGTGTCCAATGAACGAGCCGCTCCCGCCTATCGCACAAAGGCGTTCGTGTTCGCGAATCCTACGGGAACCCCGCTCGCGCCAGGGCGAAAGCGGGCATCGACGCTAACGGCTTAGCCCAAAAGAATGCTTGCGCTGCTGCGCCGCAAATGTTCAGCGCCTCGCTGCGCCAGTGCCGATCTTCGACCCGACTTGCTAATTTTTCCGTCGCGCCTCATAATTTGCTCCCTATCCAAGCCAGGCGCGGTTAGCTCAGTGGTAGAGCACTACCTTGACACGGTAGGGGTCAGTGGTTCGAACCCACTATCGCGCACCATGCTTTTCTCATCAGCCATGTTTCACGATCCGCAGAATTCCAAACCCCGCTAATGCCCAGCATCTCGGAAATTCTCGCACAGGCTATTCGCGCCGCGACCTCGACCATTCAATCGGTTGCGACCTTGGAACAGTCGCTCGGTCGCGCCGCGGAAATGATCGAGCAGTGTTTGCACAACGGAAATAAACTGCTCGTTTGCGGCAACGGCGGCAGCGCCGCGGATGCGGCCGATTTCTGCACCGAGTTTGCGTGCCGATTTATTGAAGATCGACGTCCGTTTCCGGCAATGAATCTTGCGCAAGGCGGCAGTCTTCTCACTGCGACGGCGAACGATTACAGCTTCGAAGAAGTCTTTGCGCGACAAGTCCGTGCTTTTGGAAACGCGGACGACCTGTTGATCGCGATCTCAACCAGCGGAAAATCGAAAAATATCCGGCGCGTGCTGGAAGAAGCGCGCGCTCGCAAATTAAAAACGATCGCGCTTCTCGGGCGCGACGGTGGATCAGCTGTTGGCCTTGCTGATGTCGATCTTGTCGTGCCCGGCGATTCGACCGCGCGCATTCAGGAAGCGCACAAGTTCATCCTGCATGTGCTTTGCGAAGCAGTGGAGCCGCAGCTCCGGCAAAAATAAATGCCGGTCGGCTTCGCGTTTACTGCGACTTCTTTAAGAGACGATTGCGCGCGCGATCGAGCTGCCGGCGTTCGTTCGTGGTCAAACTGCCAATCCCGGACTTCGAGATCTTATCGAGAATCGGATCGACCGAAGCATAAACATCATCCTGCTCGACGGGACGTTGCGCGTTTTGCTTTTGCACAATGTGCAGTTTTGGCCGCGGCTGGACCAGGCCTTTGAATTTATTCCACCAAACCAACTCGGGCCCGGCGCCGCGCAACTCAACGAATACGAACGCAGCGGCAATGCTCGTCCAGACGACGGCCAGATCGGTCCATGCGTGATAGGCGATTAGTTGCAGCGTGTAAATTCCAGCGAGAATCAGCGCGAACCATTTGGCCATGATCCGAAGCAGCAACTCGACGCGCGGATAAATTGTTGCGAAGGCAACAAAAATTCCAAAGTGCAACGCGGGCGAGCCAGCCAGAGCCGATGGCTGCCAAACGCCCCAGACCGTCAACACGGCCGCGGGCGCTATCAGCAATATAATGTAAAGAGCAATATAAGCGCGCTGGCCGATGAAGCGTTCCACTTCGCGGCCAAACACGAAAAGCATGTACATCTCCACCGCGAACCAGAGCAGCGCCGAAGGAGTGTGGACAAACGCATAGGTGGCGATGCGCCAGACTTGGCCGAGAGACACAACTCGCGCGCTGTCGAATTGGAGATATTCCAGAACGAATCCCGCGCCGACTGCGACGAGAACGCACGTAATAACGGCAATCGTAACATGCAGGCCGACCAGGATCGTCGTCACGTCGAGGGGATAGCGCCCCATCCACGCGACCGGCCGATAATCATCGGAGGTGGTGACTCCGAACATGCTTCAATAAACAACCGACGTTTCGGATTCGCAAGCAACTAGACACAAAGTTGAGTCTGTGTGGAGGTGGATCAGCCGCTCCGCCGGGCATGTCGATCTAATATGCCCCGAACTGGGGCGAAAATTTAACATCGAGCAAGGGGCTGCTCGATCCACCAGAAAAATTTCTTGGAGGAAGTGGACGAAACGGCGAAAATTGAAATTCCTCTTCGCCAGTTCGCCCAAGATCGACAACGTTATTCATGAGAAACATCGCTCCCGCCATTTCGCCGCCAGCTGGAATCGGCGATCGCAAACCGGCCAATCAAGCGGTCTTGGACTGGGTCCAGGACGTCGCGAAGCTGACACAGCCGACGAATATTTTCTGGTGCGACGGGTCCGATCGCGAGAACGCATTTCTCATCGAGCAGTCGCTTCAGCAGAATGTGCTGATCAAGCTGAATGAGAAGAAGGTCCCGCGCTCGTATTTGCATCGCTCGAATCCGAACGACGTCGCGCGCGTTGAGCAATTCACTTTCATCTGCACGCCGACGAAAGAGGAAGCCGGTCCAACCAACAACTGGTCGGAGCCGGCGGAGATGTACTTGAAGCTGCAGACAATGCTCAAGGGTGCAATGCGCGGACGCACCATGTTTGTCATCCCCTACATTATGGGCCCGGCCGATTCGCTGCTGACGAAAGTTGGTTTCGAAATCACCGATTCAAAATACGTTGTGCTCAGCATGCGCATTATGACGCGCATGGGCGATGTCGCGATCAAGCGGCTCGGCGACGACGCGAACGCGGAATGGAACCGCGGTGTGCACTCGTTACTGGATGTCGATCCAACGCGGCGCTTCATCTGCCATTTTCCGCAGGACAACGCCATCATCTCGGTCGGCTCCGGTTACGGCGGCAACGTTTTGTTGAGCAAAAAATGTCTCGCCCTCCGCATTGGCTCTTATCTCGCGCGCAAACAAGGCTGGCTCGCCGAACACATGCTCATCCTCGGTGTCGAATCGCCCGAAGGAAAAAAACATTATGTCGCGGCCGCTTTCCCGAGCGCATGCGGCAAGACTAATTTTGCCATGCTCATTCCGCCGAAACATTTTGCCGGCTGGAAAGTGACGACGGTGGGCGACGACATCGCGTGGATGCAAATTCGCGACGGTCGCTTGTCCGCGGTCAACCCCGAGAACGGTTATTTCGGCGTTGTCCCGGGGACGAGTTACAAATCGAATCCAAACGCGATGAAATCGATCGAGCACGATACGCTTTATACGAATGTCGCGTTGACCGATGACGGTGACGTTTGGTGGGAAGGCAAGGACGGCGCGCCGCCCGCGCATGCGATTGACTGGCGCGGCAACGATTGGACACCCGATTCAAAAGAGAAAGCGGCGCATCCAAACAGCCGCTTCGCCACGCCGATGGGCAACAACCCCGTGCTCGATCCGGATGTGGAAAAAGGCGAAGGCGTGCCGATCAGCGCGATCATTTTTGGCGGGCGTCGCAGCGACACCATGCCGCTCGTCTTCCAAGCGTTCGATTGGAACCATGGCGTTTATCTGGGCGCGACCATGGCGTCGGAAACAACCGCCGCCGCAACTGGCGCCGTCGGGCAGGTGCGACGCGATCCGATGGCGATGCTGCCGTTCTGCGGTTACAACATCGGCGATTATTTTCGCCACTGGATCGAGATCGGAAAACGGCTGACCAATCCGCCGCTCATTTTCAATGTGAATTGGTTCCGCAAAGGCGGGGATGGAAAATTCTTGTGGCCCGGCTTCGGCGACAATATGCGAGTGCTGAAATGGATCATCGATCGCTGTGAAAAAAGCGGCGGCGCGGTCGAATCGCCCATCGGCTGGTTGCCCAGCCCGCACGATCTCGATCTTGCCGACCTCGATGTGGAGCACAAATGCGTCGTCGAACTCCTCGGGATCGATCACGAGGAATGGCAAAAAGAGCTCGCCGGGCACCAGAACTTTTTTGAATCGCTCGGCGGCGTCGTGCCGAAAGAGTTGCTCAAGCAACGCGAACAACTCGCCGCGCGTTTCAAACAATAAACTGTAGGGGACGCTCTTAGCGTTCCAAATGCCAGTCCGGCTCGGACGAAGCGAACCGCTTCCCCTGCAGAATTTGTGTTTTCCACCAGCGAAATTTGCGCATTACATCTCCATCTGGAATTGTCTCCAGTGGGTTCGAAGGTTACTCAGAAAAAATGCGTCACCGAGCCTGCCGCGGTGAGTTGCGTGGAGGTTTGCGGAGCGCGCCAGAACAATCTCAAAGGCGTAGATGTCGATCTTCCGCTCGGCAAATTGACCGTCGTCACCGGTCCGAGCGGTTCCGGGAAATCGTCGCTCGCTTTCGAAACCATTTACGCCGAAGGCCAGCGCCGTTACGTCGAAACTTTCAGCCCGTACATGCGGCAATTTCTCGACCGGATGGACAAGCCGCGTGTGGACGAAATTCGCGGAATTCCGCCGGCCATCGCGATTGAGCAATCCAATCCGGTCAAAACTTCGCGATCAACCGTCGGCACGATGACCGAGATCAACGATTATCTGAAATTGTTGTGGCCGCGCATCGCCCGCGCATTTTGTCCAAGCTGCGGCCGAGAAATTCGACCCGAGACCGCGAAGGCAATCGCCGATCAAGTTCTGTGTGAGCTGAACGGCAAGACAGTCCTGATCACATTTTGGGTCGGCGTTCCGGCAAAGACGGAGCCGCACGATTTCTTCAATTTCCTCCAGCAGCAAGGTTACCTTCGCGTTTGGATCGACAATGAAGTTGTGCGCGTCGATTCGGACAAGAAAATCAAACGGCTTGGTGTGCGCGTACAGGTCATTCAAGATCGGATTGTAATCAGTGCGGAAAATCGCGCGCGTCTTGTCGAAGCCATTGAGACCGCGCTCCGTTTCGGGAAGGGGAAGATCAACATCGTTCCGATTCCGGAGGGACGCGCGCCGTCGCGTCCGACGAATGGCGCCGACAGCGCGGCGCCCTCCAAATCCGCAATCCGCGCTCCGCAATCTGAAATTCCATTTTCCACTGGCTGGCATTGTGCGCATTGCGATCTCGATATTCGGGCGCCGACTCCTGGTCTTTTTAGTTTCAACAATCCGCTCGGCGCGTGTCCAGCGTGTCGCGGGTTCGGTCGCACCATCGCGATCGATCTAAATAAAGCGATTCCGGACCGCAGCCTCAGTATCAAGGAAGGCGCGGTACGCGTTTTTCGCGGCGTCGAATTTGGCGAATCGCAGAAGGATCTGCTGCGCGCCTGCGCGCGTGAGGAGATCGATATCAACGTGCCGTTCGAGGAATTGCCGAAGGCCGATCAAGACTTTGTCATCAACGGCGAGAAGCGCAGCGACGGCGTGGACGATGATTACGATGAAGACCGCTGGTACGGTGTGCGCGGTTTTTTCCGCTGGGCCGAGAGCAAGACCTACAAAATGCACATGCGCGTCCTGCTCAGTCGGTATCGTGCTTACACCACCTGCCCGAGTTGCCACGGTGGACGCTTTCAACCCGAGACGCTGAATTTTAAAATTGCTTCTGTAGCGGCGGTCTACGACCGTCGCAAAAGTTCGAGCGACGCTCACAGAGCGCGGCTACAATTAAGTCTTCCGGAATTCGCCGCTCTTCCGATTTCGAGCGCGCGCGATTTCCTCGGCAAGATCGACATCTCAGCGAACGACTCGACCGCGGAAATGCTGCGCGGCGAAATTTGCGCGCGGCTCAATTATCTTTGCGAAGTGGGCGTCGGTTATCTCACGCTTGATCGCTCCACCCGCACCCTCAGCGGTGGCGAGGTGCAACGCGTTAATTTGACGACGTGCCTGGGCGCGTCGCTTGTGAATACGCTTTTCGTCATGGACGAGCCCAGCGTCGGCCTTCATCCGCGCGACATCGGCCGGCTTGTGCGCGTGATGCATAACTTGCGTGACAAAGGCAACACACTGCTCGTGGTCGAGCATGAAGAGCAAATCATTCGCGCCGCCGATAATTTGATCGATATCGGGCCGGGCCGCGGCGAGCGCGGCGGCGAATTGGTTTTCAGCGGAGCGCTTGAAGATTTTTTAGATGGATCGGGGCCTCCGCGCACGATGCGATCCAATATGAGCCGCTTCGCGGCTTCCGATTTAACATCGCCCGCGGAGCGGCCGATCCACCAATCACTCACGCGCGATTATCTCAGCGGCCGTAAATCGATTCCAATTCCGAAATCGCGGCGAAGATCGACATCGTCGATCAAGATCACTGGCGCGCGCCAACACAATTTGAAGAATATCGATGTCCATCTTCCAATCGGCGTCTTCGCCTGTGTCACCGGCGTCTCTGGTTCCGGCAAATCGACGCTCATTCACGACGTGCTTTATCGAAATCTTCTGCGCGCCAAAAGCGAGTCTTTCGACCAGGAGCCGGGTGCCTGCAAAAGCGTGACCGGCGCGCATCGCATCCGCGAAGTGGTGATGGTCGATCAAGCGCGGCTCGCACGCACCCCGCGTTCGACCCCGATCCTTTATCTCGGTCTTTACGATCGCGTCCGCGAACTTTTTGCCACGCAGCCCGAAGCGATGTTGCAGGGCCTGACCGCGAGCGCGTTCTCGTTCAATTCCGGCAGCGGACGTTGCGAACGTTGTTGTGGCACCGGTTTTGAAAAAATCGAGATGCAGTTTTTGAGCGACCTCTACGTGCGCTGCGCCGAATGCGAAGGCCGCCGCTTTCAATCGCACGTGTTGAAAGTGCGGGTGCATGGCAAATCGATCCACGACGTATTGGAATTGACCGTGACCAAAGCGATCCAATTTTTCGCGCAGATCGGCGAACGAAAAAATCTTTCCGAGCCGCTTGATGTGCTCGAAGAAGTGGGGCTCGGTTACCTGCGCCTCGGCCAACCGCTCAACACACTTTCCGGCGGCGAATCACAGCGGCTCAAGCTCGTCAGGCATCTGACCGATGTGGAGCGCGCGTCGTCGCGTCCAACGAATGGCGCCGACAGCGCGGCGCCCTCCAGCGCTTCGCTAGCGCACGGCGACCTTTTTATTTTCGACGAGCCGACGACGGGACTGCATTTCGACGACGTCGCGATGTTGTTGCAACTTTTTCAGAGACTCGTCGCCCGCGGCCATTCGATCGTCGTGATTGAGCACAATTTGGAAGTCATCAAATGCGCGGATTGGATTGTCGATCTTGGCCCGGAAGCGGGGGATGAAGGTGGTGAAGTTGTCGCAGTTGGGACGCCCGAGCAAATCGCGAAGATAGCGAATTCGCACACGGGGCAGTTTCTACGCGCGATTCTGGGGAGCGCAGGCCGCTGGCCTGCAGTTCGCGGCAGCTTGCCGCGAACATCTTATTCCGGAAACGGGGACGACGAGGAAGAGCTTGCGCGCGCCGCAGAAGAGCCGCCGGGCAAGCCGCCCGGCAGAACAGGCTGGCAGCCTGTGCTCCCCAGAAGTGGAAACGGCGTAATCGCCGTTTACGGGGCGCGCGAACACAATCTCAAAAACATCGACGTAAAAATTCCGCGCAATCAAATGGTTATTATTACCGGCTTGAGCGGCTCGGGGAAATCGACGCTCGCGTTCGACATTTTGTTTGCGGAAGGACAACGACGTTTCCTCGACAGCATGTCGCCGTATGCCCGGCAGTTTGTCGAGCAGCTCGAAAAGCCCGATGTCGATCTTGTCACCGGTTTGCCGCCGAGCGTCGCGATTGAGCAGCGCGTCACGCGTGGCGGCGGAAAATCGACCGTCGCGACGGTGACGGAAGTTTATCATTTTCTCCGGCTGCTCTTCGCCAAAACGGGAACGCAATTTTGCCCGGAGTGCGATTTGCCCGTGGAGAAACAAAGCGTCGCCGCGATTGTGAAGCAGGTCGAAGCGGCGGCGAAGCGCGGCTTGCTCCATGTGCTCTCGCCGCTGGTGAAAGCGCGCAAAGGTTTTCATAGCGACGTTGCGCGCTGGGCCGAGCGTCAGGGTTTCGATACGCTTTATGTCGATGGCACACTCATTCCCCTGGCGCAATTTCGGAAGCTCGAGCGTTTCAAGGAACACACCATCGATGTCGTTGTCGGCGTAATCGGCGCGAAGCGAATTCTGAAAGCGCGCAATCTTGTCCAACGCGCACTTGAGATCGGGCGCGGCACAGCGCACCTGCTCGACACGAGGAATCGTCTCACGATCATGAGCACGGAAATGAGTTGCCCCGGCTGCGGCCGCGCATTTGAAGAGCTCGATCCGCGAGTGTTCTCATTTAATTCGCCGCACGGCGCGTGTCAGGAATGCGGTGGCTTTGGGGAAATCTGGAACCAGGATCTGCAAACGGGAGAAAGCGACGATGGCGATTCGGTTTTGGAAAATGAACTCGCGGCCGAGCGCGAGTCGGAATGGATCGAGGAAGAGGAAGCGCGCGAATGTCCAGGCTGTCACGGCTCGCGCTTGAACGCAGTTGCGCGGCATGTGCGCGTGCAAGATTACACGATCGATCAGTTCACGAATCTCTCCGCGGCGGAAGCGGCGCAGAAGATCGACCAGTTGAAATTCCGCGGGACGCAGCAGACTATCGCGGCCGACCTGATTCCCGAAATCCGGCAGCGCTTGCGTTTCATGGAAGATGTAGGGCTCGGTTATCTTGCGCTCGGTCGCTCGGCGAAAACGTTGAGCGGTGGCGAATCGCAACGGATTCGCCTGGCCGCGCAGCTCGGCTCGAATCTGCGCGGCGTTCTCTACGTGCTCGATGAGCCGACCATCGGATTGCATCCGCGCGACAACCTGCGCTTGCTTGAGACGTTGACGGCGCTGCGTGAAAAAGGGAACTCGCTCGTGATTGTCGAGCACGATGAGGAAACGATGCGACGCGCCGATCACATTGTCGATCTTGGCCCGCGCGCCGGCGTGCACGGTGGTGAAGTGGTCGCGACCGGCACGCTAAGCGATATCGAGCACGCGACAAATTCCGAGACCGGGCGCTGTTTAAAGTTTTCACTCCGCCATCCGATCCGGAAATCGCGGAGGTCCCTGCAAAAGGTTGAGAGCTGGATCGAAGTCCGCGGCGCCCGCGTTAATAACTTGAAAGATGTCGGTGTCCGCTTTCCGGTCGGCCGGCTTTCCGTCATCACCGGAATCTCCGGCTCGGGAAAATCGACCTTGATGCACGAGGTGCTGCTGCCATTTGCTCGCGAGCAAATCGACAAAAGCGGAAATCGACGAAAGATGCGCGATCTGTTTTCGAGTCGCGATGAAACTCCAATCGAGGCCGTTTACGAGGTTGATCAATCGCCCATCGGCAAGACTTCGCGCTCGACGCCGGGGACCTACATTAAAGTCTTCGATGAGATTCGGAATCTCTACGCGCAACTGCCGGTCTCGCGCGTGCGCGGTTATTCCGCGAGCCGTTTTTCGTTCAATGCGGAGGGTGGCCGTTGCGAAACGTGCAAAGGCCAGGGCGTGATCAAACTGGAGATGAATTTTCTGCCGAGCAGTTTTGTGCCATGCGAGGATTGCGAAGGCCGCCGCTACAATCCACAGACATTGGAAGTGCTCTACAACGAAAAATCGATTGGCGACGTGATGGAGATGACGATCGAGGAAGCAGCCGAATTTTTCTCGGCCCATCCGAAGATCGAGAAAGCGCTCTCCTTGCTCGTCGATACGGGGCTCGGTTATCTTAAACTCGGGCAGCCGAGCCCGACCTTGAGCGGCGGTGAAGCGCAGCGGCTCAAACTCGTCACGCAACTCAAGCGCGGCGTCGGTCGTGCACGAAACGAACGCATTCGCAAAATGCGTCAGCCGGGATCGACACTTTATCTGCTCGAAGAGCCGACCATCGGTCTGCACATGGCCGATGTAGAGTTGCTCCTCAATGTGCTGCATCGACTTGTTGATGACGGGAACACCGTCATTGTGATCGAGCACAATCTCAGCGTGATCGCCGAAGCAGATTATATTGTAGATCTTGGGCCGGAGGCAGGCGCCGAGGGCGGTGAAGTGGTCGCGTTTGGAACGCCGGAAAAAGTGGCGAAAAGCCGCATTAGTCGCACCGCGCCATTTTTGCGCGACGTGTTGAAGCCGTCGCGCGCGCGAGCGCTGTAGCCGCTTCGCTGTGCGAACCGTGGCGTCGGCCACAGGGCGACGGCTACACGGGCCGAAGTGTTTATATTGCGAGCAGCGCTCACATCGCTGAAGATCGCACCAATGCTCGCTTACTACCTGCACGATCTTAATCCGTTGATCTTTCGCCTTTGGGATGATGTCGGTCCGCGCTGGTACGGCATGGCCTACGTCCTCGCCTTCATTTGCGGTTATGTCTTGCTACGTGTGCTCGCAAAACTCGGGTACGCCGATTTGTCACCGATGAAAGTGGGCGATTTCATCACTGGTTGCGCGCTCTTTGGCGTGATCGTCGGCGGGCGGCTCGGTTACGTTTTTTTCTACAAACCGGAGATGCTGCGCGAGCCGTTGTCGATCTTGCGTGTCTGGCAGGGTGGAATGTCGAGTCACGGCGGAATGATCGGGCTGCTGGCTTTCACATTTTATTACGCGCGTCGTCACAAAATTTTGTGGAGGAACTTGTGCGACAATCTTGGTGTGACCGCGCCGCTCGGATTGTTCTTTGGCCGCTGCGCCAATTTTATTAATGGCGAACTTTATGGACGCGCCGCAAATGTTCCGTGGGCGGTGCAGTTCCCGAAGGAATTGCTCGATCATCCAACCGAAGCGGACCGCGCGGTCGCCGCTTGCGTGCAGATCGATCCTTCGCTCACCACGCCGGAAGCGATCGTCGCTGCGGTCCATCGACAATCACAAGTGGCGGCGCCCTTGCGCTCCATTTTGACACCGCGCCATCCATCGCAGCTTTATGAGGCCTTTTCCGAAGGGATCGTCTTGTTCGCCATTTTGTGGATCGTGCGCACGCGCATGCGACAACCAAACGGCGTTCTGACCGGACTCTTTTTCATTTGCTACGCGATTTTCCGAATCGTCATCGAAAATTTTCGCGAGCCGGACGCGATGCTGATTGCCGGTTTCACCCGCGGTCAGTTCTTCTCGTTTTTTCTGATCGCCATCGGCATCGCCTTTATCGTTGCTGCGAAGATGCGTCCAACTTTTCCGAAGAAGATGCCGGTCTAACAATCTGCCACTCTGCCATTCCCGAGCGCAGTCGAGGAATCTCTTACGGTTATCCAAGCAATAGTGAGAGATGTCTCGACTCCGCTCGACAAGACAAAAGGTCACTTTCCCTTTCACCAGAATCCAGTATTACTTAAACAGGTGAAGCGGGCATGCTGATTCCGGAGTTGATTGCAGCAGGCGGTCTGCTTTTCGCGTTCGAGCACGCGACCGTCGCGGGGAAACTTGTCCTGTCGCTCCTCGCCATCGTCTCGGTTTTTAGCTGGTCGATCATGATCACGAAACTGCGCGTGATCCGGTTCGCCCGAAAACAAAATGCGCGTTTTCTGGCCGCTTTTCGGCAAGATCGACAACCGCTGCGGTTGTTTGAAAAAAATGCGCGTCTCCCTGGATCGCCAAATTTCAATGTATATCGGGCCGGTTGTCAGGAAATGACGTTTCATCTGCTCGGCTCGCCCGAAGTGGATGAAACATTTCGCGCGCGACTCGAGATCGCCGATAAAATTTCGCCGGCGCAAATGGGCGCGGTCAACGCTGCCATGGAACGCGCCGTAGGCGAAACTGCGCTCGATCTGGAATCACAAATGATTTTGCTTGCGACCGCCGTGAGCGGTTCGCCATTTCTGGGACTGCTCGGCACGGTTTGGGGCGTGATGGACGCGTTCAGCGGAGTGGCCGTGGCCGGCACCGCCAGCCTTGGCGCGATGGCACCCGGCGTGTCTGGCGCGCTCATTACCACCGTCACCGCGCTCTGCGTCGCGATTCCGGCAATGTTCGGTTACAATTTTTTGGTCACCAGCATCCGCGCCATGATCGTGGAGATGGACAACTTTGCGGCCGAGCTCGCCTCTGACTTCGAGCACAAGTTTGTTGATCACGGCGTGCGCGAGCCGGCATTGCGGCGATGAGACGTTATTCGCAGCGCAATAACCTGGCGACGTTGAGCGAGATCAACGTCACGCCATTGCTGGATCTCGCGTTTGTCTTGCTCATCATTTTCATGATTACAACGCCGCTGCTCGAGAGCAGCATGAGTCTTGTCATCCCGTCGAGCGCAGCGCCGAATCCGCCGGTCAACGCGTCGCAAGTGCAAACGATCTCGATCGACCGCAGCGAGACGATCAAGTTCAACAATCAAGTTGTCGATCTTGAAACCTTGACCGCGCGGTTGAGTGAATTGAAGCGCGCGAATGCGGATGTGGCGGTGGTGATCCGGCCGGACCGCGAGTTGCCGGTGCAAAAACTGGTGGCGTTGATGGACGCGCTGCAACGCGCGGAAATCACGAAAGTCGGGATTGCTACGAAAGCCGAGGCGAAATAACGGTGTCGAAAGACGCGCGCTTCTGGCGAAACGTTACACTCATCGGGCTTGCCCATGTCGGGCTCATCGTCGGATTGGTGCGGTGGAGTCGGGAAACAAAAAATGCGCAGGCCCAAAGCATCGTTTGGCTAAACGGCGGTGCCGGCGATAGCGCGGGCGCGAAGAGCGCGCCGCCTCCAAAATCGGCAAAAGCCCCGGCACCGCGGGCTGAACCAAAGCAAACGGGACCGGAAGAAACGGAAGAGGAAAAGCCGATTTTAACTTCGGCCAGGAGCGAGATTCAGTTACCCACACCGAAGCCCAGGGCAACATCGACAACTACTCCAAAACCGACTCCGGCGATCAAGGCGACGCCGAAACCCACGCCGAAGCCGACACCAAAACCAACTCCCAAACCAAAACCTTCTCCGAAGAAAACTATCCTAGCGAAAGCGTCGCGCAAACCATCACCGAAAATAAAACCGACCCCGGCGGAAACGGACGAACACGACGAACAAGCCGACGCCGATGCGGAAAGAAAGAAAATCGCCAAGGCTGCATTGGCGAAAAACGACTCAGGCAATGAGGAAAAACCTTCGACAAAAACAACAACAGCCCAGCCGGGCAGCGGAAAGGGGACTTCACCGGGCGCGGGGGGACACGCGGGCGGAACGGGCGGCCAATCGGAGTTCGGCTGGTACGGAAGTATGCTGCACGACCGTTTTTACAGCGAGTGGGTCCCGCCGCCGACGAACATTACTTCCGGCGCTAAGATTTCCGCCCTTGTAAAAATTCGGATCGAGAAGGATGGTCGAGTCTCCGGTTTCGAAATCATTAAACCCTCCGGCAACGCCGTGTTCGATGAATCGGTGGCGACGACAGCGAAACGTGTTACCGAAGTCGATCCTCTGCCGGCCGGCCTCGGCAACGGCGAGCATTACGACGTCAAAATCAATTTCGAACCGGATTCCGAATAATGAAACAGAAGTCAGAAATTAGCCTCCTGCGCGCCAAAGCCGCTTCGGCGGCGAAACGAGGTCAGAGATCATTTTTTTTAATGTTCGCGTGCATGTCGATCTTGTCCGCCTCGGGCGGATCGATCTACGCACAGGAAGTGCCGACGATCACGGTCAGCAAGGGGGACAAAATTAATCTGACCGTTTCGCCGCTTAGTGGCAGCGATGGCGCGGCCGCGACGAAAACTTTGCAGAACGATCTCACGCTTTCCGGTTATTTCATTTTGGGCGGCAGTGCTTCCTACACAGCCCGCGGCAGCGCGAGCGCGGGCAATTTGCAAGGTCAGGTGGTCGATCACAGCGGCGGAACTGCTCTTGCGAAAAGCTACAGCGGCGGCGCGCGCGAAAATGCGCATCGATTTGCCGATGATATTGTCGAAACGCTGACCGGCAACAAAGGTTTCGCCACGAGCAAAATTGCATTCATCGCCACGCGCAGCGGCAAAAAGGAAGTTTATGTGGGCGATTACGACGGCTCGAACGTCCGCCAGCTTACGCACGACGGCGTGATCAGCGTGCATCCATCGATCAGCCCGGATGGACGCCGAATCGCCTACACCGGTTATCAGAGCGGTTACCCGGATGTTTACGTAATCGATCTGGCGAGCGGCGCGCGCAATCGCATCGTCAACTTTCCTGGAACAAACAGTGGCGCGGCGTTTTCGCCGGAGGGGGGCCGTATTGCGCTCAGCGTCAGCAAAGACGGTAATCCGGAACTTTACACCGTCAGCGCCAGCGGCGGCGGCGCGCGACGGCTGACTCGCACCCGCGGTGTCGAGTCGGGCCCAACCTGGTCGCCGAACGGCGACGAAATTATTTATTCGTTTGATGACGGCCGCGGTCCGCAACTTCACCGGATCTCGTCCGGTGGCGGGAACGCCCAGCCGATTGCGACCGGCCACGGTTATTGCACCGAGCCCAATTGGTCGCCGGACGGAAAGAAAATCGCATTCAACGTGCGCGGCGGCGGAGGATTTGAAATTGCGATTGTCGATCTTGGCGGCGGCGGCGCGCGTGTCGTTTCAGCTGGGGAAAATCCGGTTTGGGGCGCTGACTCGCGCCACATTATATTTGCTGAAGGGAGCGACCTTTATTTGCTCGATACCGTTAGCAGTCGCAAAAACAAAATTCTCGATGGTCTCGGCAAAATCACCGAGCCAAGCTGGTCGCGATAGGTTGATTAATCGCGTTCACAGTGACGTAAGCCACTGCTTTTGCGTGCTCTCAGTCACCGGTTAACCGCGCTTCCGCCAGATCGAGATCGCGTTGGATGCGGCGCAAGGCGTCGTCATTGATGACGTGGTCATTGCGCAGGCGAATGATCGTATCGCGTTCGATTCGCAGCGCCTCATATTGCAACTGCTGATATTGCGGCGTCGCAATTTCGCCGCTGCGATCGCCCGGGTTCTCAGCGCATCGCTGCAGTTGCTCGAGACGATCATCGTACTCGGCGCGCAAACGCGCAATCACGTCCGAAGAGAGTCCATCGCGTCCCGAAACATTGTCGATGTAAGCGAGGGCGGCCGTGTTCGCGGCAAATCTGGCCGAGCGTTCTTCTTCGTCGGTCGCGCCATCGCCTCTGACCCCGAGTTTTCGAATCAAGGTCGGCAGCGTGAGGCCTTGGAAGACGAGTGTCGCGAGGATCACGGAAAAGGTCAGGAACAAAATGTAATCGCGGCCGGGGAATGCGCGGCCATCGTTCAACGCGAATGGCAAGGCGAAGGCCGCCGCGAGTGAAACAACGCCGCGCATGCCGCACCAGGCCACGAGCGTGACATGTTGCCACGGCGGAATCGGATCGCGGGCGCGAAGTTTTTTGCTAAACAAACGTGGCAAATACGTTGCCGGAACCACCCAGGCGATGCGCACGAGTATCACCGCGCCGCTCACCAATGCAGCGTCGCGGATCAGGCTGAGGAGCGAAGCAGCGTGCAGCGCGCGCAGGATTCCCGGGAGTTGCAGACCGATCGTGATAAACACGAAACCATTGAGTAAAAATACAACCATCTCCCAGAAGGCAGACGCTTGCAGACGGTATCGCGCGCTAACGATGAGCGGCGAGTGCCAGCCGAGAAAAATGCCCGCTGCAACCGTGGCGAGCACGCCGGAAACATGTAGTCGTTCTGCCGGCAGATAAGCGAGAAACGGCGTCAGCAATGAAATCGTGATCTGCACGGGCGGATCGTCGAGATGTCGATGCACCCAGCGCATCACGGCGCCAACGAGTAATCCGAAGACAATGCCTCCGGCGGCGACCCAGACGAACCGGAGCGTCGCATGACCGAGCGAGAAAGTTCCCGTCATGAGCGCGGCAATGGCGAATTGAAGGGCAACCAGCGCGGTCGCGTCGTTTACCAAACTTTCGCCTTCCAAAATGGTCTCAATGCGATGCGGCACGGAAAGCCGGCGGATCACACTCGTCGCGGCGACCGCGTCCGGCGGGGAAACGATTGCTCCAAGCGCGAACGCGGCTGCCCACGGCAAACTCGGCGCGATCGAATGCGCCGCGCAAGCAATCGCGATCGTGGTGAAAAGGACCAATCCGATCGCGAGCAGCAAAATTGGTCGCAAATTGCGCCGGAAATCCCGCCACGAGGTGAACAGCGCCGCCGGATAAATGAGCGGGGGCAAAAAGAAAAAGAAAACAAGGTTCGGATCGAGCCTCACTTGTGGAAGATGCGGAATGAAACTCAGGGCAAGTCCGGCAAGAACGAGCACAACCGGATAGGGCAGCGCGAGCTTGCGCGCGACTACCGCCAATCCCGCTACCGCTGCGAATAAAAGGACAATGATTTCCGCCTGATGCATCGTAAGATCGACAATCGACCTTCAGTCCACGGACTGGCTGGACGCAAGCTGCATCCGCATATGCATCGTAAGCCTCTTACGATGCATGAAGCGAAAACGAGTCGGAACGATGCGAAGACGACGCGGGTGCTTTTGCCCGCGCGCGGTTTGCTTGGAGTTCGGGCAAATGTTTTTCCGACCATCGGCAGAGCGCGTGCAGCGGTTCAATCAAGGTCCGCCCGAGTCTCGTGAGCGCGTATTCGACTTTTGGCGGAACGACTGGATGAACAGTGCGTTGCACGAGGCCGTCGCGTTCGAGACTGCGCAGGGTTTGCGTCAACATTTTTTGCGAAATCCCGCCGATCTCGCGTTGGAGCGCGGCGTAACGCATCGTGCCGCGGGCGAGGATTTGAATAATGAGCGCGGTCCATTTATCGGCAATGCGATCGAGCACAAGCCGGGAGGGACATTGCGCATCCATCACCGAGGCGCTGGAGGAAGGTTTTCGCATATCTTTCTTCTATTGAATCTGCCATTAGGTGCAAGAAGAGAGTAACACCCCAGGTAGACTGTACAGATAAGATCGGCATGTACTTGACTGCCGGTGCCGGCAACTTGAAATTTGATTTATGACAACTGCAACTTTCCCAAACGAAGAGGCGCCATCGCTCGGTCTTCTCTTACATGACGCCAGCTCCGCGCCCGGATCTCCGCCCGTGCCGGGAGCCTCCGCCTCGGATGACTCTGCCTTGCTCGACGAATATTCGCGCACAGTCGTAAGCGTCGCGGAGCGCGTCGCGCCTTCCGTGGTCAACATCGATATCAAACAACAGAGGCGAAGCCGACAGGGCGCGCGCGAAATTGGCGGCAGCGGGTCCGGATTCGTGATCGCGCCCGATGGATTCATTTTGACCAACAGCCATGTCGTGCATGACGCGACACAGATCACAGTTAATTTGCCGGACGGCCGCGAGTATCCCGGGCGGCTGATTGGCGACGATCCAGAAGCAGATCTTGCGGTGATCCGCATCGATGCGCCTCAGCTCGTCCACGTGCGGCTGGCTAATTCGGAAATTTTGCGGGTCGGGCAACTGGTGGTCGCGATCGGCAACCCGCTCGGTTTTCAGGCCAGCGTGACGGCGGGAGTTATCAGCGCACTTGGACGTTCCATGTATTCCCAATCTGGCCGTTTGATCGACAATATCATTCAAACCGACGCGGCGTTGAACCCCGGCAACTCCGGGGGACCGCTGGTGAACTCCACCGGCGAAGTGATCGGTGTGAACACGGCAATGATCCGGCCGGCGCAAGGAATCTGTTTCGCGATCGCGAGCAACACCGCGAGGTTCGTGGCCGGCTGGCTGATCAAAGACGGCAAAATTCGGCGCAGTTACATCGGCGTCGCCGGACAAAATGTGCCGCTCCATCGGCGCATCGTTCGCTTTTACAATCTGCCGCGGGAAACCGGCGTGCTTGTTGTTTCGGTCGAGAAAGGCAGTCCGGCCGAGCACGCAGGCCTCCGCGAAGGCGATGTAATTGTTGCATTTAATAAGCAACCAATCGGGAGCATCCACGAATTGCATAAGATGCTCATGGGCGACCAAATCGGCATCGCAGCAAAATTATTAATCATTCGGCACACCGAAAAATTAGGATTGTCGATCTTGCCCGCGGAATCGCGCCAGTCCGCTTGAGGTAGGGGCGCCGCGCTGCGGCGTCCTGGACAGCGCAGCGCGCTGTCCCTACCTTGCAACTTTGCTGTGAAGATTCTCGTCATTGGCGGCGGCGGCCGCGAACACGCGCTCGCGTGGAAATTGAAGCAATCGCCGGGCGTTAACCGAATTTTTTGCGCGCCGGGCAACGCTGGTACCGCTCAGAGTGCGGAGAACGTGGCGATTCCGGCGACTGATTTGCCCGCGCTCGCTCGATTCGCGAAGGGAACTCATCTCGATCTAACCGTGGTCGGTCCGGACGATCCGCTGGCGGCGGGGATTGTCGATCTTTTCGTCGCGGAAAAATTGCGCGTCTTCGGCCCGACAAAATCGGCCGCGCGGATCGAGTCTTCAAAAATTTTCGCGAAGGAATTGATGCGTGCGCAGAAAATTCCAACCGCGAAGGCGAGCACATTTTCCGACAGCGACGAAGCACTGCGTTATTGCGAGCAGCTCCAGTTTCCAGTCGTGATTAAAGCCGACGGTCTCGCGCTCGGCAAAGGCGTGATCGTCGCGCCGGATTCAGCGACGGCAAGATCGACAATTAACTCGATGATGAATGAGAGACGCTTCGGCGAGGCGGGCCGGCGCATTGTGATCGAGGAATTTTTACGCGGCTCGGAATGTTCGCTGCACGCGTTGGTCGATGGAAAAAATTATCGGTTGCTCGAATCGGCGCGCGATCACAAGCGCGTCTTCGACGGTGACAAAGGGCCGAACACGGGCGGGATGGGCGCATTCAGCCCAGCAAACAATTGGACTCCCGATTTGCAATCGCAACTTGAGGAAGAAATCATGCCGCCCGTGTTGCGCGGGTTGCTCAAAGAAGGAGTCACCTTTCGCGGATTACTTTATCCGGGATTGATGATCACAAGCGACGGCCTTCGTGTGCTCGAGTTCAATTGCCGCTTCGGCGACCCGGAGACGCAGGCGATTTTGCCGCGCATGAAATCGGATTTGCTGCCGTTATTGGAGGCGACGATCGACGGCAAGATCGACAATTGCACGATCGAATGGGACGAGCGCGCCGCGGTTACCATCGTGCTCGCTTCCGGCGGGTATCCCGGCAAATATGAAACGGGAAAGCCGATTTCCGGCCTCGATAAGGCGACCAAGCTCAAGGACGTGCAGATTTTTCACGCGGGAACACGCCGCGCGGACGGTGAAATTGTGACTGCGGGCGGCCGCGTCCTGGCAGTGACCGCGCTCGGATCGACCATGGAATCGGCTCGCATCCGGGCTTATGAAGCAGTCTCGGCCATTCATTTCGATGGCTGCCATTATCGGCGCGATATTGCTCTTGGCGCGGTTAGCGGATAACAATCGAGTAATGTTTCGATTTATTCGGCGGTGGGGGATTATCGTTTGCGTTTCGATAAGCGCGCACGGCTTCGCTGCATCTCCTGCGCCCTCAACTTCGGCGGCGCCCTTTCCAAGCGGCGCGCCGGCGCCAACGCCTTCGCCCTCTGCATCTCCGACGATGGAAGAACTGATCAACTCATTAAGCGCCGCCGATTTGCAGGCGGCGATCACGCTTTTGAAAAACAATTTTACCAATCCAGATGCAATTACGGAGATGGAATTAAATCGCGCTACCGTTGAGGGAATGCTGATTCGCCAGGCACACGGCTTGATGCTTTTGCCCCCGCCGTCGCGTGGCGAAAGCACGCCCGCGGAAACTTCTTTTTACAGTGAGGTTTTTGACGGCCACGTCGGTTATGTGCGCTTCGGAGCGCTGACCAGTGCGAATCTCAAGGCGATGGATAAAAAGCTGGAAGAGTTCGGCGCGAAAAAAATCGGCGCCATGATTGTCGATCTTCGCGCCAGTGGGGCGAGCGATTTCGCGATCGCGGCGGAGTTTGCGAAACGATTCTGTGCAAAAGGCAAATTGCTTTTCACCGTGCGCAGACCAGCCGTGCGCCAGGACCGGGCGTTTTCTTCCGATCGCGATCCGGCCTTTCAAGGGCTCTTGCTGGTGCTGGTCGATGGCGAAACGGCCGGCGGCGCGGAAGCGGTTGCCGGTGCGCTGCGATTGTATGACAAGGCTTTAATCATCGGGCAGCCCAGCGCTGGCCGGGCGGTGGAGTATTCCGACCTGTCACTGCCGAGCGGGAAAGTTTTGCGCGTGGCGGTGGCGGAAGCGGCTTTGCCGGAAGGCCAGTCGTTGTTTCCCGATGGAATAAAACCCGATTTGCCAGTCGCGATGTCGGTCTCGGAGAAACGACAAATCTTTCAGTTGAGCGCCGAAAAAGGAATGGCGCCGTTTGTTTACGAAACCGAACGTCCGCATCTGAACGAGGCAGCGTTGTTGGCGGGAACTAACCCGGAGGTGGATGCGGCCGAAGCGCAGCGTCGCAACCGCGGCCGGGAGAAGCAGCCGGCGCGCGATCCGGCTTTGCAACGCGCGCTCGACCTCGTGACATCGCTCGAGATTTATCAAAAGCGTTAACGTGCATCCGCTCGAAGAACGCATCGGCTACAAATTCCGGAATTCGCTGTTGCTGGCGGAGGCGCTTACTCATCCCAGTCTCGGCCACGAGACGCAGCAACATCATTTTAATAATCAGCGCCTGGAATTTCTGGGCGACGCCATTCTTCAGCTCGTCATCACCGAACATCTTTACGGCAAATTTCGGGCCGAGCCGGAAGGACAACTAACGAAGCTGCGGTCGCGCCTGGTTTCCCGCGACACCTTGAAGAAACACGCGCTTGCTCTCGATCTTGGCCATTACCTGCTGATGGGACGCGGCGAAGAAGCGAGCGGCGGGCGGGTGCGAACATCGACACTGGCCGACGCGTTCGAAGCGCTGATCGGCGCGGTTTATTTGGATGGCGATTTGAAAACGGCGCAAAAATTTATTCTCGCCCAGGCTGGTGCCGATCTGGAGCAAATCGCCGAAGAACCGGTCGACATTAACCCGAAAGGTCATTTGCAGGAATTGCTGCAAAGTATTTCGCAGCAGAGTCCGGTTTATGAACTGATTACGCAAAGCGGGCCCGAGCACGAAAAAACATTCGCCGTGCGAGTGGTGTGGGAAGGAAAAGTTCTTGGAAAGGGCAGCGGCCGCAGCAAGAAACAAGCGGAAACGGCGGCCGCTTTGGAAGCGATGGAGTCGAAGCGCTGGCAAAAGAAACCGGGCCGCAAGCCAAGATCGACAAAATCGCCGCGGAAAATCAGCCGCGCGACGCGTAAGGCGAGTGATTGAGCGCGTATATGCTCGTCCCGGCAGCAGTTTGCCATTTCAGATGCCGTGCAATTGTCGTGCTTACGAATTTTTTTGCGGAGCGGATCGCCCGCTCCAGGGATAACCCGCGCGCCAGGCCTGCCACGATGGCGGCGGAGTAAGTGCAGCCGGTCCCGTGTGTCCGAATGCCTCGCGTAAACGGCGCGCTAAATTTCGTGATGCGTCCGTTGTAAAAAAGTAGATCGATCGCTTGACCGCGGCGAAGGTGCCCGCCTTTCAGTAGAATGGGCACGCGATATTTTTTCGCGAGTTTTTCTCCGGCAGTCTGCAACGTGGCAAGATCGACAATTGATTTGCCGCTTAACCTGGCTGCTTCGTCGATGTTCGGTGTGATAAGCGAGGCAAGTGGAAAAAGCCCCTGTTCGTAATGCGCGATCGCGTCATCGTGCAAAAGCAGCTCGCCGCTCGTGGCGACCATTACCGGATCAATGACAAGGGGGGGGAGGCGCTGACCGCTCGCCGCGCGCTCGGTGAGCACACTTGCCACCGTCGCCACGATTTCGCCCGAGTAAAGCAAACCAGTCTTGATGGCGGCGATCGGAAAGCTTTCAAAAAGCGTTTCAATTTGCGCACGCACGGTTGCGGCGGAAACGCTGCCGATCTTGACGACTTTTCCCGGCGTTTCCGCAACGACACAGGTGACGGCGGTCAATCCATAAACCCCGAATGCGCTGAAAGTTTTCAAGTCGGCTTGGACGCCGGCTCCGGCGCTGCTGTCCGAACCGGCGATGGTCAGTACGACGGCTGTAGCGGCGCTCTGTGAGCGCCGTTTTGTTTTCCTCGCCATCGATTTCGGCAGTCATAGACCGCCGCTACAAGATCAGGCGCCATCGTTACCGATGGCTTCGACCGGGCAACCTTCCATCGCTTCTTTGCAGAGGGCTTCTTCTTCCGGGCTTTCCGCTTGTTTGTAAACGTAGGAATGCCCGCCATCATCATTGCGCTTGAAATTGGCGGGGGCGGTTTCGCGGCACAAATCACAGTCGATACATTGATCATCGACATAAAATTTTCCTGCGACGTTTTCGGCGTATTTGTTTGCGGCGTCAGCCATGGTTCGACCCTTTGAAAGAGTGGACTGGAACGTTAGGAGGAAACATCAGGGGCGCAATGAAATTTGCTCGTTGACGCGGTCTTGCGCAACCGCCAGACAGAGTGGCGGCGAATTATGTGGGGCGGAGTGAGATGAAAAAAGAGACGGCCAAAACGTTGCGAGCTTTTGCGATCGAGCTGGTGGTCTACGCCGCGCTGGTCGTGGGATACTTTTTCCTGGTGCTGCATTTCCTGGGGGAGGGACTGCATCAGCTCGAGGTCCGTCACCGATACACTTATGCCGGGGTCGCCCTTCTGCTTATCATCGGGCAGGCCGTCATTCTCCAAAATGTGACCACGCTTTTGTTGCGTCTCATTCGTGGTCGCGCGGGATAAGATCGACATGTTGTTCCCCATCTCCGACGCGCACATCAGTCCGATTTATCTGGTCATCGTCGGATTTGTGATCGGCATTCTGGGCGGCTTTTTCGGAGTGGGCGGCAGTTTCATCGCGGGCCCGGCGTTGCGGGCGGTCGGTCTTGATTGGAACTTTGCGGTCGGAACTGATCTCGCCCACATCGTCGGCAAATCGGTCGTGGCCGTGCGACAGCATCGCGCTTTCGGCAATGTCGATCTTCGTCTCGGATTAGTCATGGCCATCGGCACGATTGCCGGCGCGGAAATCGGCGCGCAGTTGATTCAAATGTTGAAGCGCGCCGGCAACGTCAATCTGGTCGTGAGCATCGTCTCGATTGCCGTCTACGTGAGCATCTCCACATTTATGATTTGGGAGAGTCGCAAAACCTTGCGCTCAAAAAAACGCGGCGTTGCTACGCCGGCGACAGCGGCAACGAAAAAAGAGGATCCATCATCATTTGGACACGTCACGCGAAGTATTCAACGCTTGAACATTCCGCCGCTGATCAAGCTGCCCACGTCGGGGATCACTATTTCGCTTTGGATAATTCTTCTAGTTGCTTTCGTGGGCGGATTGTTCAGCGGATTTCTTGGCGGCGGGGCCGGTTACATTCGCATGCCGTCGATGGTTTATGTTCTTGGCGTTCCAACGCATCTTGCCGTGGGAACCGATTTGTTTGAGATCATCATCTCGGCCAGTTACGGAACTTTCACGCATGCGATCAAAGGTAATGTCGACATTTTGATTGCGCTCGTCATGCACACCGGCGCGGCCATCGGCGCGCAGATTGGCGCAATCTCGACCCAATATTTTACCGGCCCGAAGATTCGGCTCGCCTTTGTGCCGCTTCCGCTGATCGGTGCGGCGATCGTGATTTACACGCTCATGACTGGCCACAAGGTTTAACTTTATGCGCATTTTGATTTGTAGCGATGGAATGCCGGCCGCGGACAGCGCGACCCGCCTCGGCGGCCGATTGGCCGGTCCGCTACAGGCGGAGACGACACTTCTCGGCATCGCGGAGAAGCGGGGCGACGAAGGCGCTTTGCGCGATGCGCTCAATGCGCAATCGCAATCGCTTCGCGTGCATGGTGTCACGCCTGAGATTGTCGTGCGGGCCGGCGAAGCGATCCGTCAAATCCTCAAGCAAACATCGACGGTCACCTACGATCTCGTGGTCATCGGGGCGCGGCGAACGGGTGCGAGCGGATTGTATTGGCGCTCGATGAAGACTTATGAAGTCATCAAGGCGATTTCGCCGCCGGTCCTGGTGGCGATCGGAGAATACGAAGACCTGAAGAGATTTCTCGTTTGCACTGGCGGCAAAGAATTCATTGAGGAAGCGGTTCAACTTACCGGCAAGCTCGCCGCGGCCATGGGAGCGTCGGTTACTCTCCTGCATATCGTGGCTGAACCGCCAGCGATCTACGCCGACCTCGTCCGTTTGGAAGAGGATATCGATCGACTACTGGAATCCAAATCGGAACTGGGAATGAATCTTCTCCAGCAGAAGAAAGATCTGGCGAGCCTTGGTGTGCCGGCCGAGGTCCGCGTCCGGCACGGTATCGTGGTTGACCAGGTGTTCGCAGAAGTGCGCGAAAGAAATTACAATTTGATTGTGACTGGATCTTCACAAGCGCGGGGCATGCTGCGCCATTACATCATGGGCGATCTCACGCGGAGCATTTTGAATCACGCGAATTGTCCGGTGCTGGTTGCTCGCGCCGGTAAAGCAGAGCGCGCCGGTTCCTTTTTGGCTTCGTTGAAACACTTGTTTGGCGCGAAGATGAAATGAAGCCAGCTTGCACACGGATTGTCCGGAGCTATTCTGCGCACGTCGTGAAATTCTCGCGTGCGTTATTGTCGATCTTACTCTTGTCGATCTTGTGCGGAGGCAGCGGTTGCGCAAACAAAGGTGGCGGTCAGACTGCCGGCGCGACCGGTGATTACGTTACCGGGACACCGCTTCCGGAGCGCCGCGAGGGCACGTCGTTTTTTGGCGGCAATGTTGAGCGCGGACAGTTTCAACCTGTCTATTTCGATTTCGATAGTCAGGCGGTGCGTTCGTCTGAATCGGGGAAAATTCAACAAATTGCCCAATTCATGAAAGGCGGCTCTGCCCAAATAATCATCGCCGGCTTTACGGATGAACGCGGAACGGCGGAATATAATCGTGGGCTGGGCGAGCGGCGCGCGGGTGCAGTGCGCGAGGATCTCATTTCGCAAGGCGTGGATGGCAATCGCATCCAGACGGTCAGCTTCGGCCTGGAAATGCCGGCCGATTCGGGGCACAACGAATCGGCCTGGGCGAAGAATCGCCGTGCCGAAATCGGCGTGATTAAGTGATGTGGGATTGGTTGTAGGGTTGCCTTCCCGCGCGGGAAGCTAACAGCTTCCCCTACAGTATCCTGATTTGCGAGTGTGGTGAGCGAGAAAACGGCGCGTCGAAATTGGCTTGCGCATCTTTGGCGCGAGTGGGCAATTGAAAGCCGGCGGCCGGTTGCTCCCGCCTGTGCGAAACCCAATCCCGCAGAGTGGAACAACGCACGCGTGACCGCGGCGTGGCTCGGGCACGCCACCGTCCTTATTAATTTCTTCGGCATTAAGATTCTCACCGATCCGGCTCTCTTCCCGCGAATCGGAATTCGCCTGCCCGGATTTACGATCGGACCGAAACGATTGACTGCACCGGCGTTGACTTTTCGTGAGTTGCCGAAGATCGACATCATTCTTTTGTCGCACGCACATTTCGATCATATCGACACGCGCACGCTGCATTGCTTCGACCGTTCGACAAAAGTGATCACGGCGTCGCGCACGAGAGATTTGCTCCGTTGGACGCGCTTGCGCGACATCACTGAGCTCCGTTGGGAAGAACAAAAGTCAATGATGACTGTCGTCGGCAGGATCGACATCATCGCTTTCCGCGTAAGACATTGGGGCGCGCGAACGCAACGCGATACTTACCGCGGTTATAACGGCTACCTCCTCGAACGTGAGGGAAGACGCGTTATTTTCGCCGGCGACACCGCATTGACGGATGGTTTTAGCGACCTGCGCGAGCGCGGCCGCATCGATCTCGCGATCATGTCAATCGGCGCTTACAATCCGTGGATCCGGTCGCATTGCACACCCGAGCAGGCAGTGGAGATGGCAACCGCTGCCGGCGCGCAGTTCGTCATGCCCGTGCATCATCAAACATTCCGGCTCAGTTTCGAACCGTTTCGTGAACCAATCGAACGTTTCGAAAATGCACTTCGCCATCAACCTGAGCGAATCGCACTACGCGAAATCGGCGAAACTTTCATGCTGCCGTAGATGTCGATCTTTGCTTGCTCGCGCAATCACCGGATGCAATCGTTGGGCGCTTCGCGCGCCGACGTAGCTCAGCTGGTAGAGCAGCGGTTTCGTAAACCGCAGGTCACGGGTTCGAATCCCGTCGTCGGCTCCAGCCTTCGCTTGGAACGCCGCGCAAAGCGAAGGCTGGAGCCACGCCGGAGTAAAACGTAGGCGGGCAGTTTAATTGTCCTTTACGGCGGCTGCGCTCCAAGGCTACGGCTTGGCAGGCCAGATTTATGGCGCGCTTCTTTTACGTTTACGTTCTGGTCAGCAAAGCCGATCCATCTATCCACTACACTGGTGTCACTCGCAATTTATCGGCGCGCTTATACGATCACAACCGAGGCAATTGTCCGCACAGCGCCAAGTACAAGCCTTGGAAAGTCGAAATGGCTATCGCGTTCACCTCTGAAGCGAAGGCCCGCGCCTTCGAGAAATATTTGAAAACCGGCTCAGGGCGCGAGTTCGCTCGACGCCACTTTTGATTCTAATTTTCGATTTTTGCGAGCGGCGGCCGCCGGTTGTGCCAGTCAGTGCTCTGCTCGTAAGCGTGCGCGATTTGCAAAATGCGCGCTTCATCGAGCGCTTTGCCTAACAACTGCAGGCCGATCGGCAATTGTACGTTGATTGACTTGCCTCCCAGCTCGCCAACCCTCTCGGGCCTTCCCGTCTTCGTCGCTCGGCTCCCGCCGGCTCCGTTGTCGATCTTAGCAAAACCGCAGGGCAAACTGATTCCACAAATCCCGGCGAGATTGCCGGTGTTCGTGAAAATGTCGGCCAGGTACATTTGCAACGGATCGGCCGTGCGCTCGCCTAGTTTAAATGCAGGCACCGGTGAAGTCGGAGAAACGATCGCGTCCACTTTCTCGAAAGCTTTCGCGAAATCCTGCCGGATAAGCTCACGCACTTTTTGCGCGCGCAGGTAATACGCGTCGTAATAGCCCGAGCTCAAAACATAAGTGCCGAGGATGATTCGGCGTTTCACTTCCGCGCCGAAACCTTCCTCGCGCGTCCGTCCGTAATGATCGAGCAAGTCTTTTGGATTTTCGGCGCGATGCCCGTAACGCACGCCATCGAAGCGTGCAAGGTTCGCCGATGCTTCTGCCGTCGCGAGAAAATAATAAACGGCGATGCCGTAATCCGTGTGGGGCAAGCTAACATCGACAATCACCGCGCCCAGCGTTTGCAATTGGGCAATCGCTGCATCCACCGCCGCTTTCACCTGCGGCTCGATTCCTTCGATCATGTATTCTTTCGGCAAACCCAATCGCAGGCCGCGCAAATCGTGATCGAGCCCGGCGGTGTAATCGGGCACTGGTTCGTTGAGACACGTTGTGTCGTATGGGTCGTGACCGGCCATCGCGTTCATGATCAGCGCTGCGTCGCGCACAGTTTTTGTGAGTGGTCCGACCTGATCGAGCGACGAAGCAAACGCGACAACGCCGAAGCGCGAAACTCGCCCGTAAGTTGGTTTTACTCCGACGATGCCGGAGAGGGCGGCCGGTTGCCGAATCGAACCTCCGGTGTCGGTGCCGAGCCCGCCGAACGCAGCATCGGCGGCAACAGCCGCGGCCGATCCGCCGCTCGATCCGCCCGGCACGCGCGACAGGTCCCACGGGTTCCGAGTCAGTTTCACGCTCGAGTTTTCCGTGGAAGAGCCCATCGCAAACTCATCCATGTTTGTTTTACCAAACGGAATCGCGCCGGCCGCTCGTAATTTTCGAATCACCGTCGCATCGTAGGGCGCGCGGTAATTGCGCAGGATTTTCGACGCACACGTGCACGGTTGCCCCGCCACGTTGATGATATCTTTAATCGCGATCGGCACACCGCCGAGCGGAAGATCGACATCTACTTTCTCCGCCTCCCTGGCCGCAGCCTCGAAATCGATCGAGAGATAAGCCTCGACTTTTGGATCGATATCTTCGATGCGCGCTTGCAGCGCATCGAGCACTTCGCGTGGCGAAACTTCGCGACGGCGCAGCAGAGATTGCAGGTCGGCGATATTGAGCGCCGGCAAGGCAGGCCGGCTCATTCGACCACTTTCGTGACGATGAAGAGATTGTTCGCCTTGCGCGGGGCGTTGCTGAGCGCTTGCTCGGCCGTGAACCAATCGCGCGGCTCATCTTCGCGAAAAACATTGAACACCGGAATGGCATGCGCGGCCGCTTCCACGTGGCTCACGTCCACTTCGCGCAGTTTCGCGGCATATTTTAAAACATCGCTCAGTTGTTTTTGAAACAAGCGCGTTTCTTCGCCGGTCAGATTCAGTCGCGCAAGTTTCGCGACATAGGCAACATCGAGATCGGAAGGGTCAGCCATCGATTGTCGATCAAAGATGCAAGTGACTCATCAACCAAACAACTGCGATGGCGACTGCGATTGCGAGAACGATAAATACGATCCGGCCTTCGCGCCGCGCCTTGCGAAGCGAACCGCGCCGCTCGCTCCTCCGATCATCGTCGCCGTAACGTTTGTCCCGCAAAGCGACCGAAACATCGAGGCGGCTGCGGCCGGCGTTGGCTCGCATGCGTAATTCTTCACGCTGCCGCCGCGAAGTCTCCTCCGCGACCCGCGGCGCATCCGCGATCATGCGCTCGAGCTTTTCAACCTTGTCTCGCAGGTCCGATTCCCGGTGGGCCAGTTCTTCTTGCTTTCGATCCAGCGGCGTGGCCAATCTAGGCGAGCGACGAAGCATGAAGCATCACCGGGTGGACGAAGCCATCCAGAAAAAAAGAAAGAGCGCGATAAAACCGAAAATGATCAGGGGCAAACTGAGGGCGAAGCCAATTTGCACCCATTGAAAAAGTGAGCGGCCACCGGTGAGCTCCGCAAGGTCCGGCGCAACTTCTGGCAACGGAGTATCGCCCGCGCTATCGCCGGTTGCTTGGAGTCGGCTGCGTTGCTGGCTGAATTCCGCGCGCGCGTCGTCCACCGCGCTCAGGGCCCGGCTCAATTCCTTGTGCAACTCCGCCGCATTCCAGCTCTTCGGATCGATCGCTTCGATCAATTGCAGATGCTGCCCAAAACTTTCACGCACCGCGCGGAGTTGCTCGAGCCTTTTCTGCGTGTCGTAGGCTTCCCGCTCGAGCACGACGAGCGAGCGCGTCAGCTTGTCGGTCATTTCCGCGCGGCCCCGTTCCAGTTCTTCCTGGCGGCGACTCAATTCTTCGAGTTCCCGCTTTTGCTTTTCGATTTGTTCCTGCTGGCGCTTGAGCTGGAGCAATTGCTCCTGCGCCTTCTGCACTTGCGAATCGAGATGCTCGGGGGAGAGCGACTCTTCTTCGCTCAATTCCAGCATTTGTTCGATCGGTCGAATTTTTTCTGCCATGACAATCCGGTCGCGTAGTTGGCTCACCCTGGCTCGGTCACGCAGGTTCGCCGCTGACGCCACATTAATGAGCAGCGTTCAGAATTCCAGATTTTTCCCGAAAGAATTTTTTCGATCAAAGGCGCTTTCAGATCTCGGCGATTCTGTGGGGGACGACGATGTCGTCCCACGGGAAGCCAACGGCTCCCCCTGCAAAACGGAAAGCTACCGCCCCGGCATCATTTCGAGCAGGAGGCCCTTGAAATATTCGGTCTCGGGCAATGTGGGGAGCACGGGGTGATCAGGCGCCTGTTCGAACCGGTGGAGTTTTCTCGCCGACCGCCGTGCGTCGACAAGCGCGTCCACGACGGTTTGCGCAAATGCGGCCTCACTCACGTGATGCGAACACGAAAACGTCGCGAGCAAACCATCTTTCGATAAAAGGTTGAAGGCGCGCAGGTGCAGCTCGCGATAACCGCGCAAGGCATCGCGCAAGCCGCTCTTCGTTTTCGTAAACGATGGCGGATCGAGAACGATCAAGTCGTACTGCGCCTGCGCTTTTTCAGCCGCGCGCAGGAATTGAAAAACATCGCCCTCCATCCAGCGCACCTTCAATCCATTTTGTGTTGCGTGGCGTTTCCCGGCGGCAATGCCTTCGCGGTTTTCTTCCACAGCGGCAACGTCAGCCGCTCCAGCGCGCGCGCACGAAAGCGCGAACGCACCTTCATTTGCAAAGCAATCGAGCACACGGCGTGCGGCCGCATGCTGGGCAACCACTCGATAGTTCGGCCGCTGGTCAAGATAGAGGCCTGTCTTCTGCGCGTTCAAAAGATCGACATCGAACTTCAAGCTGTCTATTTCGATTTTGATCTCGGTGGCAGCGCTGCCGCGCAAAATACCCTTTCGCAAGTCCAAACCTTCTGCGCGACGAACGGGCGCGTCGTTTCGCTCGATGATGGTGACCGCGCCGAAGAGATCGACAATCGCATTCGTGATCAAGTCTTTCCGCATGTCCATCGCCAGTGTCAGCGTTTGCAGAATAAAATGGTCGCCGTAGCGGTCGATGATAACGCCGGGCAGTCCGTCGCTTTCGCTCCAAACCACGCGGCAAAGTTTTGGATCGACCTCGCGCCGGACGCGGTAGGCGGCCGCTTGCGCGATGCGGCGCTTGAAAAAATTGAGATCGAGCTCCTGCCGTTGTCGCGAAAAACGGCGTGCGACGATTTGTGATTTCGAATTATAAATCGCGCTGCCGATCAAACGATCTTTGCCGTCCTTGAGCGAAATCACGTCGCCATCGGCCGGATCGCCAAAAATCTTCAGCGCCTCGCTGGAAAAGACCCAATCGTGTCCATGCAAAATCCGGGCACGCGGTTTGATGACGATTCCAGGCATAGATCAGAAAACGTCGAACGCTCAACGTCCAACGTCCAATCTCCAATGCAGAAATCCATTGGACGTTCGGCGTTCGGCGTTGGACGTTCGGCGTTCAGAAATGCCAATCGCACCACAGACTTCAATCGATCTTCCCGGAATCAAGAAACTGCGCAGCGGAAAGGTCCGCGAAGTTTTCGATCTCGGCGAGACTCTGCTCTTTGTCGTGACTGATCGGCTTTCCGCGTTCGATGTGATCCTGCCCGACCCGATACCGAGAAAAGGCGCCGTCCTCAATCAACTCTCGGCGTTTTGGTTCAAACGCTTCGACAAGATCGAGAACCACTTCATCACAGCGAATTTCAACGAATTCCCGAAAGCGCTGGAGCGTTTTCGCGAACAGCTCGCCGGTCGTTCTATGATCGTTCGCAAGACCAAACCGTTGCCGGTGGAATGCGTGGTGCGTGGTTATCTGGCCGGCTCCGGCTGGAAAGAGTATCAGGAGTCGCAGAGCGTTTGCGGAGAAAAATTGCCCGCCGGGTTGAAACTCGCGTCGCAATTGCCGGAACCAATTTTCACGCCGGCGACAAAAAGCGATACCGAGCACGATCTCAACATCGACATGAAAGAATGCCGTAGAATTCTCGGTGACGAAGTCGCAACCAAAGTGCGCGAGCTTAGTTTGAGAATTTATTCCGGGGGTCGCGATCATGCCGCGCAGCGCGGAATCATCGTTGCGGACACAAAATTCGAATTCGGGACGGTCGATGGGAAGTTGTTGTTGATCGACGAATGCCTGACTCCGGATTCGTCCCGCTTCTGGCCGAAAGATCAATATGTGGTCGGGCAAAGCCCGCCCAGTTTTGACAAGCAATTCGTGCGCGATTACCTCGAGACGCTCGATTGGAACAAGACGCCGCCCGGGCCGAAGCTGCCCGGCGACGTCATCGCGCGAACGGCCGCCAAATATCTGGAGGCGTTTGAGCGGTTGACTGGCAAGAAACTAAAATAGCTGTAGCGGTGCTCTATGAGAGTCGTATGATTCGGCGATCATAGACCGCCGCTACAGCAAATCGCTAACGAGCGATTTTTCTTCCTTCAGCTCCGCAACCGACTTGTCGATCTTAGCGCGACTGAAATCGTTGAGCGGAAGTTTTTGCACGATTTCCCATTTGCCGTCGCACACCCGAACCGGAAAAGACGAAATCAAACCTTTCTCGACGTTGTAACTTCCGTCGGAACAAACAGCGACGCTGTGGCAATCATCGCGCGGCGTGTCATTGTTGAGAAAGCGCACCGTATCGACGATGGCATTCGCAGCTGAGCCCGCCGAAGAAAGTCCGCGCGCCTTGATCACAGCGGCGCCGCGCTGCTGCACGGTCGCGATAAATTCTTCCTTCAACCATTCCTCATCGCCGATCACTTCGTTGGCCGGTCGATTGTCGATCCTAGCGTTGTAAAAATCGGGGTACTGTGTGGCGGAATGGTTTCCCCAGATCGTCATGTTCGTTACGCGCGCGATCTCGACGCCCGCTTTGTGCGCGAGTTGGGCGCGGGCACGATTTTCATCGAGACGCGTCATGGCAAACCAGCGATCGCGTGGAATTTCTTTGGCGTTGTTCATCGCGATCAAACAATTCGTGTTGCATGGATTTCCGATCACAAGCACGCGCACATCGGCCGCGGCATTCTTCTCAATGGCCTGGCCTTGGCCAATAAAAATCTTGCCATTGATCCCGAGCAAATCTTTGCGTTCCATGCCGGCTTTGCGCGGCACGCTCCCGACGAGCAGAGCCCAGTTGATGTCGCGGAATCCTTCATCGAGATCGGCGGTGGGGACGATCGATTGCAAAAGCGGAAACGCGCAGTCATGCAATTCCATGACCACACCGTCGAGCGCGCCGAGCGCGGCTGGAATTTCAATCAGATGCAAGGCAATCGGCTGGTCGGCGCCGAACATCTCGCCGGAAGCGATGCGAAAGAGGAGCGAGTAACCAATCTGCCCGGCGGCACCAGTGACCGCGATTTTAATCGGAGAAGTCATAATTTTGTTTAGCCGCAGATCGCCTGTTTGTCATCCCGAGCGGATGCGAGGGACCTCTCAATACAGTCAAAAGCGTGCGAGCGTTCGCCATATCCTATTCGAAGTTTGCGCGTTCAAAAATTCATAAACGCAATCGCGATGTGGAATCCTTCGCTCCGCTCAGGATGACACGCGCGTTACACGCGCCCGCTCTTTTCCAACAGCTCACGGATCAATTGCATTCGCTCGCGCTCTTTCCGGCTGGAACGAAGTTCGGCCACGCTGCGTTGCAGTCGCCGCGTCCAATTGGCGCTGGCTGCCGTTCCCGGAACGTTGAAGCGATATTTCCGCCGAAGCAGATCAGTCAGCATGACCAGCGCAATCCACGATTCGCATTTGAAGAGCGCTTCCATGATGGCGGGATGAAAATCCTGGCCGAAGTTTATTGATCTATTTGCCGGCCGGAATTCTGCGAACTCGGCAATTTTGTTCAGCTCGCGACGCGACTGGTTCGAAGTCGATGTTGCCTGCTCGATTGCTTCCTCCCACAACTTTCGCAACGGCTTGTGATCATGCGTCGCGTAGGTGGCGACCGAGAGCGGCTCATATTCGGTTCCGGGTGTAACGCGCTCGCGCTGCATTTCCCATTGCGGAATTTTGAATCCGGCGATGCCTAGCGAGAGCAAATGGGGCCGGATATAATCGGGCACCGTTCCCAAATCTTCGCCGATCACCCGTGTGCTGCCGGATTCCTCGAGCACGACACGCAGATATTCTTCGCCTTCCCGCCGATTCGCTTCGCAATTTTCCAACGTCGAATCATCGCGCGGCGCGAAATGCGGAACGCGTCCATTGGTTCGCGCCATCATCTCATTCCAATCGAGTCGAAGAAACTCCTTGTTGCGCGCCGGTCGCCACGGGAAAGCGTAAATCCTATAAAACCCGAGGATATGATCGATGCGAAAAAGATGAAATGTGCGCTTTACGCCGCGCACCCGTTGCCGCCACCATTCGAAATTATTTCCGCGCATTGCCTCCCAGCAATAAAGCGGAATCCCCCAGTTCTGCCCCCATTTCTGCGTGAACTCGTCATCTTTGAAATGTAGTTCCGGTGGCGCGCCGCCCGACCAATCGAGTGCGAATTCATTCGCGCGCGAGAAGACATCCGCGCTGTAATAACTGACGCCGAACGGAATGTCGCCCATGAGCGCGAGGCCCCGCTGCGCGGCGTACGATTTCATTTCGCGCCATTCTTCGTGCGCGATCCATTGCACGTAACGAAAGAAATTCTGGTGAGCCGCGAACGTTGCCTGTCCATCTTGCGACAAATGACGCAGCCACTCTCGCGCGTTTTCCATAGTTCGGTGTTCCGTTCGCCATTTGTCCCACGCCTCCGAATTGTGGTTCTGCTCCATCAGCGCGCGAAAGAATGTGTAATCCTCCAGCCACGATGCTTCCTCTTGGCAAAATTTCTTGAATTCCGATTGTCGATCTTCCGCTGCGTTCGCCGAGAAATTTGAGAATGCCTTTTCGAGCAGCCGACGTTTTAATTTCTTAACCCGCCGATATTTCACCGAACCCTGTCGCAATTGAGTAAGATCGACATCTGCGACCGCGATATCGAAGTCCGGGCGCGTTAGATCTTTCGGCGAACCGGGCGCGAGATGCAGCGTGGTCGGCTCGATCGCCATCGCGCTAATCGCATTGTAAGGGCTGTTATCGTTGCCGGTCTCGTTGATCGGAAGTAATTGCACGAGCTTGAAGCCGATCTCCGCCGCCCAATCGATAAACTCGCGCAATGCGGCCACATCTCCAACCCCGAGATCATCTTCCCGGCGCAACGCAAACAGCGGCGCCAGTACACCCGCGATCTTTTTTTCCGGCGACAGATTCATTTACGTCCACAGATTACACAGATTTTCGCAGATTTTTTTGGACAGTTCCCTTTCCGTAATCTGTGTAAATCTGCGAAATCTGCGGAGGAATTAAGTTCTTTGCACCTGCCAGTCTTCGACGAGCTTGTTCGGAATCTCTTTCAAAAAACGCGAAGGCCGCTGAAAGACATCGCCGTATCCACCGCCCAGCCGCATGTGTGGAAAGGTGAGATAGAGCTCGTCCCGCGCGCGAGTGATTGCGACATAAAAAAGGCGCCGCTCTTCTTCGAGCGCGTCACGCGTGTCGAGCGAGCGGCTGCTCGGAAACATACCGTCCGTGAGCCAGATCACAAAAACAGAGTGAAACTCGAGCCCCTTCGCCTGATGCACCGTGGAAAGATTGACTGCTTCTTTGTCCGCGGTCTGGTTGGGCGTGGCTTCGGCATCGACATTGCTGATGAGCGCCAGTTGCGAAAGAAATTCGTGCACGTCCTTGAATTGGCGCGCAAAAGCCGCCAGCTGATCCAGATCTTCGCGGCGCAGCTCGTAATTGGTAAAATTCATCTTCGCGTAATCGTCGTAGACCGCTTCCACCACCGATGTGATCATTTCCGAGGGCGGATTCGGCCGACCAGCCGGCGCGATTTCATCCAGCGTGTGGGCCAGTTGCGTCCAGGATTTTCGGGACTTCGCGCTCACGTTCATCGCCAGTAAACGTTCGCCCCAGGAATTGATTTCACCGCGCTCATTCAACGATTTCTCCCATGCGTTCCAAAGATTTTCTCCGCTGCGATTACCGATGCCGGGCAACAATTTCACCATCCGCTTGAACGCAACTTCATCGCGCGGATTGGCAGTGAACCGGATGAACGACGTCACGTCCTTGATGTGCGCCTGTTCGAAAAAGCGGACGCCGCTTGTGATCTGATAGGGGATGCCGCGGCGCGATAATTCCAATTGCAGTTCGATCGCATGATAATGCGCGCGATACAGAACCGCGATCTCGCCAAGATCGACATCTTCGTCGCGCAGCTCGAGAATTCGTTGCGCGACAAATTGCGCCTGCTCGCTGCCATCATTCAGCGCGACCACAGCCGGTTTCACCGCGTTTGATTCGCGAGTCGGCGCGAGATTCTTGCGAAATTGTTTTTCGTTTGCGGCGATGGCTGCGTTCGCCACTTCGAGAATCTCCGGCACGCTCCGGTAATTCATCTCGATCTTAAAAACCTGCGCGTCCGGATAACGTTTCGGAAATTCAAGAATGTTTTGGAAATTGGCCCCGCGCCAGGAGTAGATCGACTGGGCATCATCGCCCACCACCATGACGTTGCGATGATTGCAACCGAGCGTATCGATCAGGTCGGCCTGGATCTTGTTCGTGTCCTGATATTCATCGACCAGGATGAACTGAAACTGGCGGCGATAAACCGCCGCGATCTCTTCCTTCTGTTGCAACATCGACAATGTCTTCTCGAGCAAGTCATCGAAGTCCATCGAGTTGGTTGCCTTTTTCTTTTTCTGGTAGCGCGTCTGCACATCTTTGATTTGCTCGAGCAATGGCAGAAAGTAGGGGAATTTTTCCGCGAGCAGTTCTTCCATCGGAGTTTCCGTGTTGACGACGAAGCTGAAAATTTCCGCGAGCACATCGCCTTTCGGAAACCGAATTTCTTTCGGATCGATCCCCGCACTTGCGATCACTGTGTTGATCAAATCCTTTTGATCTTCGCGGTCCATGATGGTGAACCCGCTGGAATAACCGAGCGCACTGCCGTGGCGGCGCAGCATCCGATTGCCGATCGAGTGAAACGTGCCGCCCCAAATTCCGCTCGCATCCACCGGCAACAAATTCGCGACCCGATCGAGCATTTGCCGCGCAGCTTTGTTCGTAAACGTGAGCAACAAAATATTTCGCGGATCGATTCCGTTTTCGAGTAAGTAGGCTACGCGATAGGTGAGCGTGCGCGTTTTACCCGAGCCTGCGCCGGCGATAACGAGCAGCGGCCCCGGCGGGGCTGTCACCGCCGCGAGTTGCTGCTCATTTAGCTCCGCGGCGTAATCGATATGGATCGATGTCGATCTTGCGGGGCGTTGCAGCGTGTACTGACGGGACATTGCCGGTTACGCTGCGATGTGCTGAAACGCACTTCAACCGAAAATCCATCGCGCGATTGCCAACCCGCAATCCGCCAATGTCAACCTTCGCGTTTGCGGCCGATTTCTTCGAGCAGCTCGATTTGGATCTGCTGAATCTCGAAGAGGCGATTGTATTGCCGTCGCAGCAAGTGATCGATTTTTTCGTGCAGGTGCCGGATTTCGAGTTCGGCCTTGAGATTGACCTTATAATCGTTTTCCGCGCGCAACCGGTCACGCGCTTCCACGCGGTTCTGGCTCATCATGATGACCGGCGCCTGGAGCGCGGCGAGGCAGGAAAGGATCAAATTAAGCAGGATAAATGGGAACGGATCGAAAGCGCGGGTCGCGAGAAGAACGACGTTGATCGCAATCCAAAACACGATCACTACTCCAAACGAAATGATGAATTTCCAACTTCCGCCAAATGATGCGATCCGATCGGACAGCCGCTCGCCAAACGTCAGTTTTGTCTCAAACTGTTTGCTGATGTCGCTGGAGAGGATTTCATGTTGCTGCAAGCTTTCGATGACTTCGTGATCGAGCGCGGAAAGTTCGCCGATCTCGTCCTGCAAAACTTCCTTCACGTAATTTTTTCGGAATTCACCGAGATCGTCCAAACAGATGAAGCCTTTACCGTCCCAGCCGGGCGTGCGTTTCCTGATGAACTCGAGAAGCGACGGCCGGATCAATTCCGCGATTTGTCCCTCGTGCGGCGACTTCGGTTTTTTGCAGACCTGGCAGATTTGTGTAGCGGGCGCGCTCTCCTTCATCGAATCTCTTTCTCAGAATAGAACTGCTGCTGCGTGGTTGTCGATGCCGCGCCTCGACTAACGCGCTAATCAAGCTGGCGCTGGCTAAAGCCTCGAACACGGGCAACGGTTTGCTACAGCCGACAGCTCGGAGCTGCGTTTTCACACATGCCGAACGATGCCGTAAAGCTCATCGAATGTCCCCGCGACGCCTGGCAGGGCCTCGCGGCAAATTCCGACCGAAGTTAAGGTCCAATACCTGCGCGCACTCATCGGGGCCGGTTTCAAACACATCGACGCCGTGAGCTTCGTCTCGCTGAAGGCCGTGCCGCAGATGGCCGACAGCGAAAAGGTGCTCGAGCAACTTGGGACGCCGGATCACGTCGAGATCATCGGCATCGTGGTGAATGAGAAAGGCGCGGACCGCGCCATTGCCACCGGCGGTGTCACCACGCTTGGCTATCCCTGTTCCATCTCCGAAACATTTCTGCGCAAAAACCAGAACCAATCGCCGGAAGAGAATTACGAAGTGCTGAAGACGATCAAGAAACGGGCCGACGCGGCCGGGCTCGATATGGTGGTCTATATCTCAATGGCATTCGGCAATCCGTACGGCGATCCATGGAACGAGGACAAAGTGCTGCAAGCGGCAGGAAACATCGCCGGTCTCGGGATCCGCTCGATCTCGTTGGCGAATACGGTCGGCGTCGCCGGGCCGGAGCTGATCAGTCGCGTAATGACTGCGGTGATGCGCGACTACGGTGAGTACGATATCGGCGTTCACATGCACAGCATGCGCGCGGGCGCAGGGGCGAAGGTGCTGGCCGCGTACGACGCAGGGTGCCAGCGTTTCGACGCGGCCGTCGGCGGGCTCGGCGGGTGTCCCTTCGCTCAAGACGCGCTCGTGGGGAATATCCCCACCGAAATAGTTCTCGAAGCGTTGGAGCAGCGTGGAGTGAGACTCCCGATCAAGAGAGGACTGGATAACGTCGTGGCGATGAATGGGGACATCAGCATGAAATTTTCCGGATAAATGATCAATTCCGTTTTGAACGCGTGATTGACTCGCCCCGCTCCTGCGTGTCCGGCCTAGCGAACTGCTTGTCCATGTCGCTCGCGTCCCACGGTTCCACTGTCGATCGTAGATGAGTTTCATTCGACCTTGAACGCGCGATTGGCGATCATAGAATGGAATGCGTGGAAGAAGCGGAAGTTCCCCTGGAGCATTTACATGAGCACGTGCATCACAGTGCGGAGCACGGCCGCGAAGCGTGGATTTCCTGGGTGGCGCTGAGCACGGCGATGCTGGCGGTATTTGCGGCGATTACGGGATTGCTTTCCGGCAAACACGCCAACGAAGCGATGATGAACCAAATCGAAGCGTCCGATCAGTGGAGCTATTATCAGGCGAAAAGCGTCAAGGCCGCGCTGCTCGATGCGAAAATGTCGCTCGCGACTGTGACGGACGAAAAGGATCACGCGAAAGCTGCGCGCTACGAAGAGGAGCAAACCGAAATCAAATCGGAAGCGGAACGCAAGCAGGCCGACGCCAAATCAAATTTTCATCGACATGAAGTTTACGCGCGCGGTGTAACCATGTTTCAAATCGCGATTGCCGTTGCCGCGATTTCGGCGCTCACGAAAAAGCGCCGATTCTGGCTCGTGAGTCTGCTGTTTGGCGCGGTTGGTTGTGTTTTTGTTGTGCTCGGGGCAATTGCTCATTAATTCCATGCGCGTTCTTGCAATCGATGCCTCCTTGCGCAACACCGGCGTGGCCATTATCGATGCAAACAACGGAAAATTGCGCGCGCTTTATTTTGGGACGATCCACAATACGAGTTCGCTTCGTTCCTCCGCCTGCCTGGTCGCGATCCGCGATCGCCTCGCGGAGTTAATTCGTTCGCATGAGCCCGATTGCTGCGCGCTCGAATCGGTCATTTACGTGCAGAGTTACAAGACTGCGATTTTACTCGGTGCCGCGCGCGGCGCAGCCATTCTCGCCGCCGCCGAAAATGGCCTGCCCGTTTTCGAATATGCTCCCACGCGAATTAAACAGGCGACGGTTGGGCGCGGGGCTGCCGGAAAAAATCAGGTGGCGTTCATGGTGCGCGCGCTTCTCGGCCTGACCGAAACACCGGATGCAGACGCAGCCGACGCGCTGGCCATCGGTCTCACACATTTGCGTTCACAAGAAGCAGCGCGCCGCGGGATTCCGGCCGAAAGACAAATATGAACGAGACATTTGCGTGGCGTTGGCTCGGCCGCCTGAATTTTCAGGAAGCGCTCGCGTGGCAAGAGGAATTGGTCGCGAAAAAGCGGGAGAATCGAAACGCCGCCGATGAGTTGCTTCTTCTCGAGCACGAACCGGTTTACACGATCGGCCGGACGCCGGATCAGTCGAGCCTGGTCGATGCAGCCCATCTGCCGCATCCGCTTTTTGCCATTAATCGCGGCGGCCAGGCGACCTATCACGGTCCCGGCCAGTTGATCGGTTATCCAATTATTGATCTGCGTCGGTGCGGGCAAGATCTCCACCGCTATTTGCGCTGGCTTGAAGAGCTTTTGATCAAAACGCTCGCGATCTACGAAATCGCAGCGAAGACGCGTCCTGGTCTGACCGGCGTCTGGATTGAAAATCGCAAGATCGCGTCCATTGGCGTGGGCGTTCGCTATTGGGTCACGATGCATGGTTTCGCCCTCAACGTCTGCGGCGACCTCACGCCGTTTGATCGCATCATTCCGTGCGGCATTCAGAACGTGACTATGACTTCGATCGAAAAAGAGACAGGCACGATTTTTTCATCCGAGGAGGTTGGTCGGCGCGTGGCCGAAATCGCATTCCACACGATCGCCAATCTCACGACCGAGGGTTCGCTCATCCAGATTTCCCGGCAGCCGCCAACGCATTTTTGATCTAACAATGGCCATCCCGCTCGAAGACAACGTCGGCGACATCATCGGCAAAGCGCAGCGTGGCTTGCGCATTTCTGATACCGAGCTTGCAGAAAAAGCACGTGTCAGCTCGCAGAAAATCCGCAAATTGCGCGAAGGGGATTTCGATGAACTGGCGCTGTTGCGTGTTGCGCCGGTCCTGGGCCTTGCGGCGCGCGCTTTGTGCGAGCTCGCAACGGGCGAATGGCATCCAAAAAAAATTAATGAGCGGGAGGGCCTCGGCCAATTCAACACCCGTTATCACGACATGGCCGTCAATGCCTATCTCATTTGGGATCCGGGAAGCCGTGCGGCGGCAGCTTTCGATACGGGTGCTGATTGTTCTGAAATGGTCCGTTTTGCGACTAAGGAAAAGCTGAGTGTGAAACTGATTTTACTCACCCACGCGCACTCCGATCATGTCGCGGACCTGCCGCGCCTCCGTGAAGAAACCGGTGGCCAAGTTTTTAGTCCGGCGCGCGAATCAGTTCCCGGCGCGGAACCGATCGAGGAAGGCAGGCGTTTTCGGCTTGGCAATCTCGACATCGACACGCGGCTAACCTGGGGCCACTCCCGCGGCGGAATGAGCTACGTGATCACCGGGCTCGCGCGACCGGTCGCGATCGTGGGCGATTCGCTTTTTGCCGGATCGATGGGCGGCGGCAATGTTTCCTACGAGGACGCCTTGCGAAATAATCTCGACAAAATCTTAACGCTACCCGATGAAACGATTATTTGTCCCGGTCACGGCCCGATGACCACGGTCGGGGAAGAGAAGCAGCACAATGCGTTCTTTGCGGGGAAAATCTAATATTTAGGTAGGGACGCACCTCCGGGGCGTCCGACGGACCCAATTTAAAAATTCACGGACGGCTCGGAGATCTGTCCCTACCTTATTTGTATGAACATTGGATTCGTCGGCGTTGGCCGAATGGGCGCGAACATGGCGCGGCGATTGAAAGATCGAGATGTTCACGTGACGGCGGTTTACGACACAAACCGGAAAGTCGCGACCGCGCTGGCAGCGGAGCTCGGCTGCGCCGCGTGTCAGAATTTATCGGCAGTCACGGCGGAATCCGACGTAATTATCACGGTGGTATCAGATGACGGCGCGATGCGTGAGATCTTCGGCGCCAGTGGCGATAACTTGCTGGTGAACGCGCGCGGGAAACTTTTTATCAACTGCGCGACGATTTCGCCGCAGGTCCATGTCGACCTCGAAAAGCTCGCGGAAAAAGCCGGCGCGCAGAGTTTGGAAGCGTGCATGGCCTCCAGCATCACGCAGGCGCGTGAAGGCTCGCTCTATTTGATGTGCGCCGGCAGCGAAGAGGCGTTTCAGAGGGCGGAACCGATTTTGAAAGAACTTGGATCGACCGTGCGCTTCGTCGGCCAATCGGGCGAAGCGGCGAAAGTGAAAGCGCTCGTCAACATGGTGATGAACATCAACACGGCCGGCCTGGCGGAAGGGCTGGGGCTCGGCGCTGCGCTCGGTCTCGATCTGGAAATGTTAAGAAAAATTTTTTCGCAGACCGGCGCCGCCTCGCGCGTGCTCGAAACGGACGGTGAAGACATGCAAAATCGCGAGCACACCTGCTTCTTTTCGGCGGCCCATGCCGCGAAAGACAGCGGGATCGCGCTTGAGCTCGCGCGCAGTGTCGGTCTCGACCTTCCGCTCGCGCGCGCGACAAAAAAACAATACGACCAGATGATCTCGGAAGGATTAGGCGAGCTCGATAAATCCGGAATTGCCGAACTCACGTTCAAAGATCGACATAAACATTCCGGCGACCGCGTTTAAGCGCCGTCAGAACTTTCGCGCGCGGATTTCCGAAATAATTTCCGAGGGCGTCCAGGCATTTCCCCGCCAGATCTTCAGGATCTTCCCATTCGGACTGATCAGTGCCGTTGCAAGGCCGTGCGAAATTGTTCCGCCTTCGTTCTGCCGATAAACCGAAAAGGCTTGAGTGAGTGCGTCGATCTCTTTTGGGTCGCCAGTCGCCAAACTCCAAATATTTGGATCTTCGTTTGAATGCGCGCCGTATTCTTTGAGGATCTGCGGCGTGTCGAATGCGGGATCGAGCGTGATGCTGAGCAAATGCGTTTTCGCGACCGCGCCGTTATCGGCTTTGATCAGGTTTTGCAATTCGGAGAACTGGCTCGTCATTCGAGGGCAAAAATTGGGCACGGCGCAACGCGTAAAGACGAATGTGAGCACAAAAGGCTGACCGCGGAACGTCTCGTTGCTGATCGCTTTTCCATTTTCGTCCGTGAGCGAGAAAGGCGGCATCGCGTCGCCTTCACGTAACCGCGGCGATTGAGATTCGGGACTTGGCTTAGGTTTCGGATCGCGAACATCGACATCTTCGCGCGCAATCTTTTTCACGCGGTCGATCCAGAAATCTTTTTTGCTCACCGTCATGCGGAACGAAATCGCGTCGCCAATCTTTAGCTCGGCTATCTCTTTTTGATCGCGCGCGACGAATGGCATCGTCATCGAGGGCATGAAATTGGGGATGTCTTCGTGCTGGATCTCAAGCGTTGATCGATCGGGTGAAATGCTGCGGACGACGCCACGCACGTCATAATGCTGGGCGTTTTCGTCTGAGCGCCCGCAACTAAGCAACGCGAGCGCCGCGCAAGTCGAGATCGTAATATTCAGGAAGCCAGTTTTTCGCACCGGGTAAGTGAATCCAAGGCGCGCACAGTTGCCAGAAACAATCTGCGAAAAGCTTGATCTGGATCAAAGCACGGCGGCGCGCCGGCTCCTAAACTCGGATCAAATGAAACGCCACGTGAACGACAACAAAAGTGCGCAGTGCTTCGCAAGATACGCGAAGCGGCAGGTAAGCGCGCCGCGTTTAGTGGCACGTTCCAAATCACAACAATGAGAAACACATTAATCAAATATCCGCTCTATATCATCGCGCTGACTTGCAGCGCGCTCGCAGCCTGTTCGCCGGCCCCGCAAACGCCGCCGAAGGAAGTTCAAATCAAAGCCGACGACAAAATGAAATTCGATGTCACGGCCTTTGAAGCCAAACCGGGCCAGAAAATTTCAATCACGCTCACGAACGTTGGCAACACGCCAAAGTTTTCGATGGGGCACAATTGTGTGGTCCTCGATCGCAACGTGAACGTGCAAACTTTTCTGGACGCGGCTTCGATGGCGGCATCGACCGATTACGTCCCGAAAGATTTCAAAGGCGTACTCGGGCACACAAAATTGCTCGGGCCGGGCGAGAGCGACACCTTCGTATTCAGCGCTCCCTATATTCCGGGCGAGTACCCGTTCTTCTGTTCGTTCCCCGGCCATTACTCGCAAGGCACCAAGGGCATCATGACAGTGAAACAATAAACCCAGAAAGATCGACAAATGAAAATCATCAGCACCTTAACTTTAATCGCGCTCGCGATTGGCCTAACGACTTGCAGAAAACAAGGGACATCGGCGGGCGACCGCACCGCCAACGCGCTCGCCAGTTACGTCGCGCCCGGCGAGAAGGATGAATATTATCTTTTCTATTCGGGCGGACATTCCGGACAGGTCTTCGTCGCGGGCATTCCGTCGCTGCGTCACATCTCAACGATTCCAGTTTTTGCCCCGTACCCTGGAACTGGATACGGCTCCGACGAGGAATCGAAAAAGCTGCTCGGCGACTTTACCTGGGGCGACGTGCATCACCCGGCGTTGTCGCAAACGAATTCCAAATACGACGGGCGCTGGCTGTTCGTAAACGATAATGCGAACAATCGGATCGCGCGGATCGATCTGCGCGATTTCAAAACGCACCAGATCCTTGGGCCGATTCCGAATTCAATCGGCAACCACGGCTCGTCGTTCATTACGGAGAACAGTGAATATATTTTGTGCGCGACTCGCTTTTCCGTGCCACTGCCGAAAGGTCGCGTGGCTGATCCGAAAGATTACGAAAAAGAATTCAACGGGATGGTGAGTGGGATCAAAGTCGATCCGCAAACCGGCGAAATGAAAGTGGGCTGGCAAATTTTGACGCCGCCGTTCGATTGGGACCTCGGCTCGACCGGCAAAGGCCCGAGCAGCGGGTGGGCGTTCTGGACAAGTTACAACACGGAAATGGCGCACGACGTGATGGAAGTGAATTCAACCCAAAAGGACCGCGATCTCTGCGCGGTGGTTAATTGGCGCGCGGCCGAAAAAGCAGTCGCTGATGGGAAAGCGACAATGATGGACAACGTTCCAATCATCGATCCGGCAAAAGTTCCGGGCGTTTTATATTTCGTGCCGATCGGCAAATCGCCGCACGGAATGGATGTCGATCCAACGGGCAAATGGATTGTGGCCGGCGGGAAATTGCAGCCTGCGACCACGGTCTTGAATTTCGAAACAGTGCAAGCGGCGATTAACAACAAAACATTCGAAGGCGATTTCCGCGGCATTCCAATTTTGAAATATGAAGCGGTGGTAGAAGGCGAAGTGCCGGTCGGTCTGGGTCCGCTCCACACACAATACGACGGCAAAGGCTTCGCTTACACGTCGATGTTTATCGATTCGTGCATCGTGAAATGGAAACTGCCGCCGTGGACCGATGAGGAGAAAAAAGACATGAACAAAACGGTGCTCGATAAAGTGCAAACCCATTTCAGCACCGGACACCTGGTCGTTGCCGGCAGCGACACAAAAAATCCCTACGGCAAATGGCTGGTGGCGATGAACAAACTCTCGGCCGGTCGGCACATCAACGTCGGCCCTTCGCAACCGGAATCGAGTCAGTTAATCGATATCACGGGCGACAAAATGAAAATGGTGGCCGAATCCTACACTGAGCCCGAGCCGCATTTCGCTCAGATCCTGAAAGTGAGCGAGATCCAACCGATCGAGGTTTATCCGAAAGAAGAAAGCAAGGATCCGAATGCGATCTGGGACAAAGATGCCGCCGGCGTGACGCGGGCCGGCAATCAAGTCGTGGCCAAGCTGACTGCGATTCGAAGCCGATTCACTCCCGACCGGATCGACGCGCAAGTCGGGGACGATCTCACCGTCCACGTGACCAATATCGAACAGACGCGCGATATGATTCACGGTTTCGGCTTGATCGAACAAAACATCAACCTGGTCATCGATCCGGGCGAAACGAAAACGTTTCACATCAAACTGAAGAAGCCGGGCGTGTTTCCATTTTATTGCACGAACTTTTGTTCGGCATTGCATCAGGAGATGCAGGGCTATCTCGTCGTGCGTGGATCGACAACGACGACAGCGAGCGGCGGAGGGACGACTGCGGGCGCGAGCAGCAGCGCAGAAAAATGAATTTGCAATGCGCGGAGCCTGTAACGCTGGGCAAAATGGGAGTTCGCGAACTTGACGGCTTTAAGCCGCCAAGTTCTGCTGGACGAATAAGGAGCGTAAATATGGCTCAACAAGTTTCAGGTTTTCTTCGAAGCGAATTCCGATTTTTGCACAAGCCGCTGAATCTTACTTCGCGGCTGTTGCTCCTGGCCGCGGCCGTGGCAATTGCGGTCTCGCTTTTCTTTCCGCTCTGGAAAATGCATTTGGTCGCCCCGCAATATTCTGACGGCCTCGATCTCTACATTTTTCCCTACAAAATTCATGGCGGCGGATTGCACGGCCAGCATCTGAACGAAATCAACGGCCTCAATCACTACATCGGAATGAAGCCAATCCAGCAGGCCGATTTCCTGGAGATGATCTGGATGCCGTTCGTGTTCGGTCTGATCATTTTGATGCTGCTCCGCGCGGTCGTTTTCGGCGCAATGGGCAACGTGGTCGATCTTTTTGCGCTCTACTCCTACTTCGGCGTGTTCTCGATCGCTTCGTTCTGGTATCGACTTTACCAATACGGGCACAGTCTCGATCCGCACGCACCGGTGCACATTCAGCCGTTTACGCCCCGGCTGATCGGAGTCCAGCAGATCGCGAATTTCCGCGAGTTCAGTTATCCCGAAACGGGCGCGTATCTGCTTTGCGTTTCCGTTTTGTTGATTATTCTCGCCGGCTGGTTTTCGCGAAAGGAAAAACCGGCATGAAGGCAATCGTCGTGCTTCTTTGCCTAACGAGTTTCAGTCTCGCTGCGACTTTGCAAGAACGCATCGATCGTGCGGCGCCTGGTAACACGATCCGCATTGAAGCCGGCGTTCACGCAGGTCCAATCATTGTCAGCAAACCGCTGACGCTGATTGGTGAGAAAGGCGCGGAGATTCGCGGCAATGGAATTGGAAACGTGATCACGATTAGCGCCGACGATGTGACTGTGAGCGGACTCCGCGTCAGCGGCTCCGGTTTGCGATTGTCAGACGATAACGCAGCGATTTTCGTCACCGGCAATCGCGCTAAGATCGACAACTGCGCCATCGCCGATTCGCTCCACGGCATTTATCTCAAGAAAACTTCCGGCGCACAGATTCTGAACAACCGGATTCAGGGCAAAACAACGCTCGTGGCTTCGAGCGACCCGGTGGAAAAGGGAATCGGTCAAAGCAGCGAGAATTGCGATACGACGCTCGTTTCCAATCGCCGCGGCAACGGAATTCATCAATGGAATTGCGAAGGCAATTTGATTCGCGGTAACGAAATCAGCGACACGCGCGATGGAATTTATTTTTCGTTCACGAACAACTGCCGGGTCGAAAACAATCTCATTCACCACGCTCGCTACGGTCTGCACTACATGTATTCCGATGGAAACGTGTTTGAGAACAACACGTTCACCGAGAATTCGGCCGGAGCGGCCATCATGTTCTCGAAAAATCTGGTCATCCGCGGCAATCGTTTCATCAACAATCGCGGTCATCGCGCTTACGGCCTGATTTTTCAATCCTCCGATCGCAGCCGGCTCGAGCAAAACGAAATCAGCGAGAACGCGGTCGGACTGTCATTTAATCAGTGCAATGCCAACGCCGTCATCGGCAACCACGTGACGCACAATTACATCGGACTGCGCGTCGGCTCGAACTCGGACGACAATCAGTTCACCGAAAATGTATTCGCGAAGAATCTGCATCCGGTCGAAACCGGCGGATCGGATGTTTCGGGAACGCGCTGGAGCGTGAACGGTGTCGGCAATTTTTGGGACGATAGTCTGGAACTCGATCTCAACCGTGACGGCATCAACGATCTGCCGCATCGCGAGCTCGATTTGTTCGGCGTGCTCCGCCGCGATTTTCCGACGGTCGCGTTTCTTTCGGACAGTCCGGCGCTCAAGCTTCTGCGGTTTGCGCACGAACGCGCCGCGCTGCCAGGCGCGAACGTGATCGAAGACCGCGCCCCGCTCACTTCGCAATTTTGGAAATTGCGGGCGCAACAATCGGCCAAAGCAATTACGCAGCGATGATCGCGGTCGAACATCTGGTAAAAAATTATGGTCGCAAAGAAGTGCTGCGCGACATGTCGATCCCGGCGGAGCCGGGCGGAATTACGATGTTGGTCGGGCCAAACGGCGCCGGCAAAACGACAACTGTAAAAGTTTTGGCGGGACTCGTTAGGCCGGATAGCGGCGAGGTGCGAGTGCAATCTTTCGATATTGTTCGCGAGCGAATCAAAGCGCAGCGAGCAGCCTCTTATTTGCCGCAGCGTCCTGATTTTCATCCGCGGCTGACCTGCATTGAGATCCTTCGTTTTTACGCGCGATTGCGCGGTCTCGCACCATCGCGTTGCGAGGCGATGCTCGACCTAGCCGGTTTGCGCGAGTTCGCGCGCGTTCGGGCTGGCGAACTTTCCGGAGGAACGCGTCAGCGACTTGGCCTCGCGTTGCTGCTTCTTCCGGATGCGCCGGTGCTGTTGCTCGATGAACCGGGACTCAGTCTCGATCCCGCCTGGCGGAAACGACTTCAGGACACCTTGCGATTTGAAGCCGAGCGCGGCAAAACCGTGTTCCTGACGACGCATCTCGTCGCGGAATGGAACGACGTCGCGCACCGGTGCTTGCTTTGCCGCGATGGAATGATCGAGCGCGAACTGGATCCGTCGAATTTGCCTAACGACTTCGAAGCGCTCGAGAACGAGCCGCCAAACCTGATCAAGATCGATAATGGACGCCGCGCTATCGCTCTTTGAGTTCAACGCCGTTCGCGCAGTTTTGCTCCGCGAATTTCGCGCGGCGTTGATCAATCGCTATTTCCAAATCTTCGCCGCGTTGTCACTGCTCGGCGGACTGGCAGCAGCGTTTTTTAGCGAGAACCCGAACGCAGTTGCGTTCTTCGTCGTGCAAATGGCGCTTTATCTCATTTCGCTTTTTGCGTTGCTGGCTGGCGTGAGCAGCGCGCAAGGCGAACGAAGCGAATGGCAGCTCATGTTTGCGCAGCCGGTGCCGCGCGCGAGTTATCCACTCGCCAAGTTCATCGCGTATTTGTCGATCTTCGCAGTCGTGTTGCTTTTGCTTTTTGTTCCGGCAGCGATCGCGAGTGCGCGCGTCCAGACGATTGCACTGCTTTATTTCAAAACACTTTTGCTTGCGGCGTCGTTCCTCGCGCTCGGTTTAACGACTGGCTTCCTTGCGCACGATCGCGCGCATGCACTCGTCATCGGCGTGAGCGCGTGGCTGTTTTTGCTCGTCGTTGTCGATCTTTTGGGGCTTTTAGCGGCGCGACTCGAGTTCGTTCAAAAACTTCCCGATCTCTGGGTTTCACTTTTAATGCTGAACCCGCTGGATGCTTTTCGGATCGACGCGCTTTTCGCGCTCGAACAAATTCCGGCCGAAGCCGCGAGCAAAACTCCGCTCGCAAATTGGTGGATCGCGCACGCCGGAGTCTGGTTCGATGTCCTGGCCGCGTCTTGGTCGGTCGCGCTAATCGCTCTCGCCGGAGTTCGCTTGAATCGCTTGGAGGAATAATTTTATGCCCCGCAAATTCAAAACGCTCGATGTTCGCCCGATTTTGAACGCGGGCGACGAACCGTTCGCGAAAATCCGCGAGAACATCGACGCTCTCGGAGATGATGAAGGACTATCGGTGATCACGCCCTTCTTGCCTTCGCCGCTGATCGAGAAACTCGGGAGCGAAGGTTTTCAATCCCGAGTCGAGCGTCAGGTTGGCGGCGGCTGGGTCGTGCATTTCTGGCACGACGAGTGATTTTGATGAGCTCGACTCCCATCTCGCTCACCCTCTCGGGCTTGCCCGTCCATGTCGCTCGGCTCCCGCCGGCTCCATTGTCGATCTTGGCGCCGGCGTGAAACCAAAGAATTTTTTCGCGCTTGCTGTCGCTGAGCCGTTTCGGATTTTCTTTCCGCTCGGTTTGCTCCTCGGAATGATTGGCGTCGCGCTCTGGCCGTTGTTTGTCTGGCACGCGATCAGTTTCTATCCGCGTGAGGCGCATCTGCGTTTGATGATCGAAGGATTGATGGGCTCGTTCATCATTGGATTTCTGGGCACGGCTGGACCGCGATTGCTCGACGCGCGTCCGTTTGCTGCGCTCGAAACAATGACCCTGCTCGCGCTCCAGCTTTTCAGCGCCGCGCTCCATCTGAACCAAAGGCGCAATCTCGGCGACATCGTATTTCTCGCGACGCTGATTTTGTTTCTTGGATTGATGGCGAACCGCGCGCGAGCACGGAAGGATTTGCCGCCGCCAAATTTTGTTCTCGTGCTCCTGGGATTTGTGAACGCGATCGTCGGGATCATTTTGATCTTCGTCGCGCGCCAAGTGAAGAACGGCCTTTTTCTCGATCAGCTCGGCGCGCTCATGCTCAATGAAGGTTTCGTCTTGTTTCCAATTCTCGGGGTCGGCGCGTTTTTCTTTCCGAAACTTCTCGGCGGCGCGAAACCGGAGCCGGCCGATTTGAATATCGCGATCTCGCTTTGGAAAAAGCGCGCGTTGGTCGCGGCAGTCACCGGTCTTGTGATTTGGATCTCGTTTGTCCTCGAAGCGCTCGATTGGACGCGTACTGCCGCACTCGTCCGCGGTGCGATAGTTTTGTTTTATTTCGTGTTTCAAGGGCATCTCTTTGAGAAGCCGAGCGGACCGCCGTTTCTCGCGCATTGCTTTCGATTCGGAGCGACTTTGCTCGCAATCGCTCTATTTTTTCCAGTGGCGCTTCCCGGCTATCGCCTGGCCAACATGCATCTCGCGTTCATCGGCGGCTTCACCATCATCTTGTTTACGGTCAGTACGCGGGTGATTCTGGGACACAGCGGCCACGCTCATTTGTTCCAGAGACGGTTGCGCTTTTTAGTCGCAGCGCTGGTCTTGCTGATCGTCGCGATGGTGGCACGCGTCGGCGCCGATTTCTTTCCGCCCGGTCGCAACAGCCATCTCGTTTATGCCGGATTGATCTGGCTCATCGCGGCGGCACTTTGGGCATGGGCGCTGGTTCCGAAGTTGTTCGTCGCCGGCGACGAGTAATTCCGCGGTCAGAGCTGCCAAAGGAGATCCGTTTGGAAGCCCGAAAGCTGACTCAAAAGCGCGGGGAATTCGGAGAGCAAAAAGTGGTGAGCAAATGACAATCCCAGCTTAGCTGCGTCCATCTCCTCGCGGCATCATTCCATCAGTTTAAGAAGTAATGAACTGATGAAATCAAGATGCAAAGCGGCCAAAGAAGAGTTTCGAAAAAACAAGGCGGTCTGTGAGCGCGTGGTCACACTCCTCCATCTGATTTCGAACAAGGCGCGGTTCCGAATTATCTGCCTGCTCTCGCAAGGCGAGTTCTGCGTGAACGACATCATGGACGTGGTGAACGAGGGCAAGCTCTCACATGTCTCGCAGCAACTCACTTTGCTGCGGCTAGCCGGCATCGTGCAAAAACGCCGCCACGAGAAGCGCGTGCTTTACATCATCAAGGACGAGCGCGTTCGGCGCCTGATCGGATTTCTGCGTCTGCAATATCTCGGAGAAAAACCAAAATGAAAAAGTTACTGATTCTTGGCGCCGGAACTGCGGGCACAATGATGGCCAACCGCCTCCGCAAAAAATTGTCGTCGGCTAAATGGCAGATTGACATCGTCGATCAATGTCCAAAGCATTACTACCAGCCCGGCTTTCTCTTCATGCCTTTCGGCATTTACTCGGAGAAGGACGTCATCAAACCGAAATGCAAATTTCTTCCGCGCGGTGTTCGTTACATCGACGCGGAAATCAATCGGATTGATGCGGAACACAATCGCGTCTTCTTCGAATTCGGCGGCTACATCAACTATGACGTTCTGATCGTCGCGACTGGCGTGAAACCGGCGCCGGACCAAACCGAAGGGATGCTCGGAGACGACTGGCGGAAACGCGTTTTCGATTTCTACACATTCGAAGGCGCTGCAAAATTGCATGACGCACTGCAGGATTGGAATGGCGGCAAGCTGGTCGTCCACATCTCCGAAATGCCAATCAAGTGTCCGGTCGCGCCATTGGAGTTCGCTTTTCTCACCGATTGGTGGCTGACCGAACGCGGGCTGCGCAACAAGACCAAGATCACCTACGTGACGCCGCTGTCCGGCGCTTTCACGAAACCAATTGCGTCCAAAGTGCTCGCGCACTTGCTCGAAGAAAAAGGAATCAACGTCGTCACGGACTTCAACGTTGCGAAGATCGACAACGAACAACACAAGATCGTTTCCTGGGACGAGAAAGAAGTTGGTTACGACCTGCTGGTCACGGTGCCCACGAACATGGGCACCGCCGCAATCGAACGATCGGGTCTCGGCGACGAGTTGAATTTCGTGCCGACCAATCGATACACGCTTCAATCCAAACAGCACCGGAACATTTTCGTTTTGGGTGATGCGACCGATTTAACCTCTTCAAAGGCTGGATCAGTTGCGCATTTCCAATCGGAAGTTCTGGCCGAGAACATCGTTCATTACATCAAAGACGAACCGCTCGAGTCGCAGTTCGACGGCCACGCCAATTGCTTCATCGAGTCCGGCCATCGCAAAGCGTTTCTGCTCGACTTCAATTACGATTTGGAACCGGTGCCGGGGAAATATCCGTTGCCAATCGTTGGCCCGTTTTCATTGCTGCGCGAAACGCGACTGAACCATTTCGGCAAGCTCGCCTTCAAATGGGTTTACTGGAACCTGCTTCTCAAAGGCGTGCCCATGCCCGGAGTCGGTCACCGGATGAGCCGGCTCGGCAAACACATTCCGCAGGAAACATTACAACCCGCTTAACGAAAGAAATCTTATGACAACAAAACAACTCAACGGTGTGGCCGTCGACGTTAATGACGAGGGTTACATGACCAATCACGCGCAGTGGAACCGCGATGTCGCCGCTGCGATTGCCAAAGAAGAAGGCATCGAACTAACCGAAGGGCACTGGAAAGTCCTCGATTTCATCGACAAGGATTTTAAGGAAAAGAACGTCGTGCCCGGAATGCGCCGGATGAACAAAATCGGTGGCATCCCGACCAAGGACCTCTATTCCTTGTTTCCCGATGGGCCGATCAAAAAGGCCGCCAAGATCGCCGGATATCCCAAGCCCGTCAGCTGTGTGTGAAAGGAACATGTTTATGAACAACGGATCTAAAATCGACAAAGTCTCGATCATTGTTTCGCGCGGATCGCTGGAAGGCGTTTATCCCGGGCTGATCATGGCCAACGGCGCGCGGATGGAAGGAATCGACGCCAACCTCTTTTTCACATTCTTCGGCCTGCACGCCATCGTGAAAAAGAAAATGAACCACATCAAGGTCGCGACCGTGGGCAACCCGGCCTTGTGCGTACCGACGCCGATGGGAACGGGAATGCCGACGTGGATGGGCGCGATTCCCGGAATGTCATGGATCGCGACGGCGATGATGAAAAAAGAAATGGAGAAGATCGACATCCCGCCGGTCGGCGAGTTCATCGAGATGATTCACGATGCGGGCGCCAAGATCTACGCCTGCAAAGCAACGGTGGACATGTTCAAGCTCACGCCGCGGGATTTCTGCCCGCAAATGGACAAGGTCTTGACCGTCGGAGAATTCTATGAAATGTCAGCCGGCGCCCAGATTATTTTCACCTAAGCGCTGCTGAATCGCACAATTTTTTGGCGCGACGCTTAGCAAAGGGCCGGATAGCTTCCGGCCATGCCGATGGAAGCGACAAAGTTCAGACAGGTCGTCATCGAAAATATTCTTCGCAGTTGCCAGCTTTTCATCGGCTTGCCGGCCGCTGACATTTCTGCGATCGGGTCGCTTGTTGTCCCCAAGCATCTCGACAAGGGCGACTATCTTTTTCGTGAAGGCGATCGGAGCGAAGGTTTTTACATCGTGCAAAAAGGCTCGGTCAATGTTCATCGCGTTGGCGCCGGCGGAAAAGAACAGGTGATCCATATTTTTCGTCCAGTCGAATCGTTTGCCGAAGCGACGCTGGCCACGGAAAGCGGTTATCCGGCAGATGCGCGCGCGACTGAATCGAGCACGGTGTTGCTCGTTCCGAAAAGGGATTTTGTCGATCTTCTCCGAAAGCGCCCTGAACTTTCGTTGCGGATGCTTGGCTCGATGAGTCAACATCTTCGCGTGATTGTCGGTCTGCTCGACGATCTCACGCTCAAGGACATTGAGACACGACTGGCGAACTGGCTTTTGAAACAATGTCCGCGCCCGGTGACTAACGGTGCGGTCGAGATCAAATTGGATCGCACGAAGCGCGTGCTCGCAGCCGAAATGGGAATCACGAGCGAGACGTTATCGCGAACGCTCGCGAAATTTCGCGATCAGAAATTGCTTCGTGTCTCGGGCAAGACGATTCTAATCACGCAACCGCGCAAACTGGACGCGCTTTTGCGAGAACATCTCGGGGAAATTTAGGCGATGCGAGGATTTCATGCTCATCAAATGGCGGGCTCTGATAATGTGCCAGATCGTAACTCAGGAATGAAAACGGTCTGGCGCGTCTTTGGTTATTTGAAGCGTTATCCGGCGCTGGCGTTCGGCACGCTCGCATGCGCGATCACCGGGACGTTGATGGTGATTGTTTTTCCGGGCGTGACCAAATGGATCATCGACGACGTGGTGCGCCAGCATCATCCGGAAAAATTGTTGCCACTAGTCCTGCTCGCGCTCATTGCGTTTCTGCTCCAGCACGCTCTGAACATGCTGCGGATCATTTTGAACAACACCTTCGAGCAGCGCGTGATCTTCGATTTGCGGAGCGATCTGTATTCGCACATTCAACTGCTGCCGTTGCGCTGGTTCGACAATCGCGCCACCGGCGATCTGATGACGCGCGTGATCGAAGACGTGAACTCAGTCGAGCGGATCCTGATCGACGGGATCGAGCAAGGTCTGGTCGCGGTCCTGCAAGTGCTCATCGTGCTCGGCATGATGTTTTATTTCAACGCGAAGCTGGCGCTGCTCGCGCTTGTTCCATTTCCGCTTCTGATTGCTGGTGCGTTGGCCTACACCCTCACCGCGCACCGGCGTTATCGGCTGCAACGCCGCGCCGCCTCGGCGATGAACGCGCTTTTGCATGACAATCTCTCCGGGATTCGCCAGGTCAAAAGTTTCGTGCGCGAGAAGGAAGAGCACGCGCGGTTCAACCGGGTGAGCGACCAGCTGCGTCACGCCACCCTGGTGGTCATGCGGGTGTGGGCAATTTACAGCCCGTCGATGTCGATGTTCGAAGCGTTCGGCGCAATCATTGTTCTGGCCTTCGGGAGTTACGCTGTGCTCACCGGTGCAATGCAGATTGGCGATTTGGTCGCCTTTTTGATGCTAACGGCATTTTTGTACGATCCGATCAGCCGGTTGCATCAGCTCAACCAACTGATACAGGCTGGTCGCGCGGCCGGTGAGCGCGTCTTCGAAATTCTTGATGAACCGATCGAGCCGGATTGGATCGAGGAGAAGGGTTCGACCCGAATCGCGGGCGACATTCGCTACGAAGACGTGAGCTTCAGTTACACCGAGGGGCTGCCCGCGCTTATTCGCGTTTCGTTCCATGCTCCGCCCGGCGCCACCATCGCTCTGGTGGGGGCGACCGGCGCCGGCAAGTCGACGTTGGTGAATCTGCTCGTCCGCTTTTATGAATTCACCAGCGGCGAAATTTATGTCGATGAAAGACCGATTCGCGAGTACGGTCTGCGCGCTTTGCGCGAAGCGGTCGGAGTGGTGACGCAGGAAAGTTTTTTATTCAACGGATCGATTCGCGAGAACCTGCTGATGGGCAAACCGAGCGCGACGGAGGTGGAATTGTGGCGCGCGGCTGACGCGGCGAATGCGCGCGGTTTCATCGAGAGGTTGCCGAATGGTTTGGAAAGCGTCGTCGGCGAGCGCGGAGTGAAGTTGAGCGTCGGTGAAAAACAGCGGCTGTCGATTGCACGCGCACTCTTGAAAGATCCGCCGATTTTGATCCTGGACGAAGCGACGGCGAGCGTGGACACGGCGACGGAGCGCCTCATTCAGGAAGCGCTCGAACATTTGATGGCCAACCGGACGTCGATTGTCATTGCGCATCGGCTTTCGACAATTGTGCACGCGGACGAAATTCTTGTGCTGGATCACGGCCGGATCATCGAACGCGGCCGGCACGATGAATTGCTCGCGCTCGGCGGAAAATATGCGCGGCTCTGCGAACAAAGTTTGCTTGAAACCCGCCAAGAAACGCCCGGTGCCGTCCGCGAATTGGAATCGGCATTGGTAGGGCGAGACTCTGTCGAGCCGGCGGAAATCGAAAAGGAAATCTAGCCGTTGGACAAAAGTTCTTGGTATTTACGTTCCAATTCCGCGCAACGCTGCTCGGCTTCCATGAGCGCGCGGCGTTCTTCGCGTAAACTCTGTTCGAGATCGCGGACGCGCTCTTGCAGTCGAACCGAGATGCCGGTCGCGACGGGCTCGTTGGCCAGGTTTGGCTCATCTTCACTCGTGGCAGCATCGCCATTTTGTCGTGACGTTATCAGCAAAGTTGGCATTTCCTGAATTTGCTGGCGCGCTCCGTTACAGGAATTAATGAGAAAGGTTTCGGCGCTGATCTCGCCGAGGCGAATGAACTCCTGGATCGCGCCAAGGGTGGTCGGTCCATAGTAATGCTCGCTCGTGACTTCGACGAGCCAGTCCATGCCCAGTTGCGGCAGCATCGGCGCTTTCAACCACGTTTGTTGATCGATCGAAACCGCATCGTGCGGCGCGATCTGTGCGGTGGATGCCCAGAGCGTGAGCTGGTCGAACGACAGCGGACCAAAAATGCTGCCGTCTTCGTGTTTTCGCAAAAACCAGCTCTGCTTCGACGGCTCTCCCATTAGTTACTTGTCGATGAAGCCGGAGAGGCGATCGGCGCCGGCGACGCCGGAATCATAATTGTTTGGCCAGCCTGCAATCTGCGGCCGTCTTCGATATGATTAAATTTTTGCAGTTCTTCCACGCCCACTTTGTACAACTTGGCGATGGAAGTGAGGGTCTCGCCGCGCGCGACGGTGTGTGTGCTCCCGCCCGCTGGCCGCGGGAGAGAATCGGTGGGGACCGAGGACGTCGCCGGTGAGGGAGCATTTTCTCCAATCATAACGCCAGGCCGCTTCTTCGAAATCTCCTGTTCCAATTTAAGGATTTGTTGAGAGAGGGTATCGATCTTGGCGTTCTGCTCGTCGATTTTTTTTGCGAGCGCTTCGAGTTGCGCGACATCAGAAGGTTGGGTCGCTGCTGGCGTGAACGTTTGGGCCGAACCGAGCGGAAGGAGCCACGCGGTCACCAGCATCGCGGTCAGGGACATTGCGCACAGGTTCATCGCCTCAAATGTTGGCATTAGCGGCTTTGCATGGCAAGCCTGCTGGAATGAGGCGGCAGCTTGCCTTTCCGGCGTTTCTTCCTAGATTTTTTTGCATGCCTGAGCGCATTCAAAAGCCAGTCGACCCGGTTCCGTGGGGTCCAAAACAAGGCGATGGAGGCGGGCCGCGCTCACCGGACGTTTCCAGGCCGGACACAAAAGATCTCTTAAAAAAAATGCGCAAGGTCGATCCCAATCAATCCAAGCGCTATCGCCAGCGCACGGGCGAGTAATGGACAAGTTACCTGCGGCGTTTGGCCAGAACTTTTCTGGCGCGAGCGAGGATTTTCTTGCGTTGTTACGGCGCAAGGGCCTGCTCACTCCGGCGGCGACTCCGAAAGGGTTCGCGAGCGCCGATTATTTCGGCGTTGTCGATCCAACCGTCCGGGCGCCCGGGCCGCGTGAGCAATCCTGGAGGCCAACCGAAGCGACCACCATCCTGGCGTTCAAATTTTCCGGTGGCGTGTTGGTCGCGGGGGACCGGCGCGCGACCGCGGGCAATACGGTGGTTTACGATCGCGCGGACAAAGTCTTGGAAGTAGATCGACATTCGATTATGGCGATCGCGGGCGTTCCGGCGACGGCGTGGGAAATGGCGCGCGTCCTCGAACATTCGTTTCAGTATTTTCGAAGGACGCAATTGCAGGAGATGAGTGTCGATGGAAAAGTGCGCGCCCTTTCGAAATTGTTGCGCGACAATTTCGGATTTGTCATGCAAGGCATGGGCATGGTTGTCCCGATTTTTGCGACCTACGACTCCAATTCAAATCCGGAGGCGCGACTTTATTTTTATGACGCGATGGGGGCGCAGTTTGAAGCGGCCGATTATGCCGCCACCGGCTCCGGTTCGCCGGCAGTACGCGGCATTCTCCATTACGAAAACCATTGGGGCGAAAAACCGCTCAAGGAGTTGGACGAAAATGCAGCGGTCGCAATCGCATTGCGTGCGTTGGATACTGCGGCAGAATCGGACACAGCAACAGGCGGGGTTGACCGCACCGGCAAAATTTTTCCGATCATTAAAATCGTTTCGCGTGACGGGATCATGACCCTGCCGGAAGAAAAGATTGCAGCGGTCTTCAAAAAATCTGTCGCATGATCGAAGAGCCGTATCGTTGGGTTGAGGCGATCGCGAACCGGCGCGAGTACATTGAGACGCAGTTAGCGTCGGGCAGTCCGATTGCGGCGCTGGGTTATCGCGACGGCATTTTGTTTCTCACTCTCGGCCAGGCGCGGCAGAAAATTTTTGAGATTTACGATCGCATCGCCATGGGCGCGATCGGTCATCCGGGAGACATTGAGCGACTGCGTATGGGCGCAATCGAGCTCGCCAGCACGGAAGGCTTCACGCGGTCAGCGGCGGATGTTTCATTGCGGCGGCTTGCGCATTATTCGCTCAGCCCTGTGTTGAAGAGCGCTTTCGAGCAAGTATATGGCCCGCCTTATCTTGCCCGGTTGCTCTTTGCCGAGATCGGCGTCCAACCGGAAGAGGATTTGTTTCTGCGGGTGGAATACGACGGAGCGATTGCAGCGAACGGCGCAACCTTCGCGCAAGTGCGGCAGGATTTCGCCGTTCTCAGCGGAACACGGCAATCGACGGAGCTGATGGAATCGTTTCTCAAGGCCGAGCACGCGCCGGGCGGGACGTTTGAAGAGGCGCTCAACACCGCGCTCGACGCGTGGAGTATTGGGCACATGGCATTACAAAAAGACGACGGAAAAGAACTTCCAGAGCGCGCGGCCGTCACGAAACATCGACAAGAACAACTTGCCACCACTGGCATCGAAGCGGCAATCCTTGAACGCAATGCAAACGCAGCTATTCGTTTTCGTGCACTATCGGATAAAGAAGCGCGCGCCCTAGTCGGCGATTACTGAGGGAAAGAGATGTTTGGACAACGATCTCGAATTCGGCGAGCGATGCGCAACACCGTGCTTTGGATAGGGCTGCTGCTCATGATTGCGTCGTTCGCGTGGATGCAATGGATTTCCAAGCCAGCGCCAGGGACATCCACGCAGGGCCCTGCGCGACATGAGCCTTTCTCAGTGGTGGTTCTCGATCCTGGTCACGGTGGTCAGGATTCGGGTGCGAAGGTTGGCAACATGCTCGAGAAAGATCTCACGCTCGACGTGGCGCAGCGGGTCGATCGATTGTTGCAGTCGGAAGGTCTCGCCACCGTGATGACGCGGGTTGGCGATGGCTATGTCTCGTTGGCCGAGCGCGCGGCGCTTACCAATCGCGTGCCGGGGTGCGTTCTTGTCAGCATCCATTTCAACGAAGACAACAAACCCGTCCCAAGCGGGATCGAGACTTATTATGCCGAACGTCAAATCCAGCCCGGAATGCCGATCATGTCGTGGCTTCCGTTTTTGCAGCGGACCACGGCGCAAGGGCCGGACCCTGAAAGTCAAAGTCTGGCAGGATTTATTCAAGAGGCGTTGGTAGCGCGAACCCAGGCCGTGAATCGTGGAACGAAAACTCAGCAATTTTTTGTGATTGCGAATGTGCGCCATCCCGCAGTCCTGGTGGAGGGAGGATTTCTCACAAACAAAGAGGACATCGCGAAACTCGCCAGCGCTGATTATCGTGAGCAAATTGCTGCGGCCATCGGCGAAGGGGTTCTTCGTTATCGCGATCTCATAAAGAGGCGTCAGCCAGCGCTTGCTGTCAGCGCGCCGGAAGGAGTCGAAGGCGAATAATCCGCCAAATGCGAGCGTCAAACCGCAAAGATCGAGATGAGAACTAAAATCGCCATTCTGCTTTTAATTGCCTGGACAGCGCCGATTCACGCTGACCAAACCATCGCGAACGCGCAGCAGGTGCTAAAGGACCAGGGTTTTTATTACGGAGAAATCACAGGCGAGAAAAACGCCGATACGATTGCCGCGATACGGCGCTATCAAATTCGCAACGGCTTGCCAATTACCGGCGAGCTCAATGACGACACTCTCCGCTCACTTCGCAGCGCTCCGTCTGCTTCGACACAGCCGGCGACAACGAATGCGCCGTCGCCAAATGCGGACAAACCCGCTATACACGATGAATCCTCGCGGGAAACCGCAGCCGTTACTCCGGCGCCTGTCCAACCGTCGGTTGCGTCGCCGCAAGATCGCCAAGTCTATCCGTCAAATCCCGGCGCTCTTCCGCCTCCAGCCGGAGGATCGTTTGCCGGCACGCCGTACGAGAATGCCCCGCCTCAAGTTCAACGCGATGTCGTAGTTTCCGCGCAGATGGCTCTTTTGCGCCGCGGGTTTTACCGCGGCGAGATCGATGGCGTTTATAATTCAGCGCTCGAATTTTCGCTGCGTGCCTATCAATCACGCATCGGGCTACCGGTCACAGGGCAGCTCAATCTGGAAACGCTGGCCGCTCTCGAATTGTTACCCGGGGCAAAGGCGCCGGTTTACAGACCGCGCCGGCGCACTTGGCGCGAACCGCCCGTGCACGGCGAATGGATTCGGCCGTAGATGTCGATCTTTGACCACGCGAGGTGACGGTGGAAACGGGCTAAGATTTTGCGTTGTCGAATCGGAGCGACTGTAATTCGGCGAAAACTGTTCCGATAAAAATTTGGGCTTCGGCGCGCAGGAGCAGCCGATCCGCGTCATCGGAGACCCAGATGGTGGCGCGCCGGAATTTACGGTGTGGCTCCAAATCGAGATTCTTGCCGAGTTTACTGAGCTGCAAATCGAATTTGATTGCGCTGTATGTGCCCGCGCGCACTGAAATTTTTTCGCGGCCGATCACCGTGACAGTGGCAAGATAGGCTGAAGTCGCAGGGTAAACGACGAGCCGGTAGACGTTGCCGTCCCGGAGCGGCTGGCTGCGCAGATAAAGCATGGCCGAATGCAAATCGAATAGATTGGGAAAGTTAAACTCGCGGATTTTTGGGGGGCCCGGGCTGATTTGATCTTCGGTCCTTGCTCGTTTGACGCCGTTGCTCGTGAAAGTCAGATGGGTCGTCATTTTTTTGGATCGATAAGTCTCCGTCTGCCTGGTTTCGATTGGGCGCAGTGTGTCGACATGGGCGAGCGCGCGATAATTCGCGTCCAACTTCCACAAGACGCGAACGAAGCCGGTCGTCCGTCCGACGGCTTCGAGTTGGAAGCGATCCTCAGAGGGTTTTGTAAAATGAACTTCTCCGGTCGCGGCGGTGACTCCAGCCCAGCCGAAATGATAGGTAGCGCGGAGCGGTCGGAGCTCCGGGAAAGGACCGGGCGGATCTTTGCTAACGGTTGACTGCCAGCTTGCTGCGAGCGCTGTGAAGGATGAAGCGAGAAGCAGAAGCAGAGCGATCCCGGTCGAGCGATTAGATGATTCGACCATGCGGCTCAGTATGCCGGGGAACCGGGGCCATCCGGTCGGCAAGCGCGCTTGAGTCTTCACCCCTGTGGAAAAAAAACACACGCGAGGTTGACTCGCGTGTGCGCTCTGATTTGTCGGAAATAAAGGATTAAGGTTTCGAAGCTTTCGCGGGGCTGGCGGAAGGATTTGTCGCCGGTTTCTCGCCTGAGCTCGAACTGGTGGTGGCGCGCCCCGGTTTGTTGAGAACGGAAATGATGTCGGTCGTAAAATCGGTGTTATCGCGTGAATACATCAGAACAGGCACGCCATTCAGGCTCATGCCGGATTTGTCAAACACGAGATCCATATTGTTTGCCTTTACTTTGTCCATCACCACGTCGGTGATCTCTTTGACGATGCCCTCGCGCATGCGTAACGCCTGCTCCTGCAGTTGCCGCTCGCGAGTTTGACGAAACTCGGTGATCTCCCGCTCCATGTTCTTAATGTTCGCGATCTTGTCATCGCGTTCCTTCGCCTTTTGGGTTTTGGCATCGGCACTTAACGCAGGGGCGTCGAGTTGTTTGTTCAGATTGTTGATTTCATCGAGCGCTTTTTTATAGGCATCGGCCCGGTCGTCGTACTCTTTCTTGGCCGCATTTTTGGCGTCGTTAATCTTCGCTTCCGCGTCCTTGGTCCTGGTGTACTCCTTGAACGCGCGTTGCATGTCGACCGTGCCAACTTTAAGTGTGCTCTGGGCAAGCGCTGCGACTGGAAACGCGAGCGCAGAAGCCAGTGCCATCGCGAGAAGTTTTTTCATAAGACAGAGTTAAGGGTGGTTGGAGACGCTTTAGACCGTAATAGACGGGATTCGTTCAAAATTGATAACCGACGTTGAAATTGAATTTTCCACTGCTGCTGTTTCCGTCACGTTGAATTGGAATGCCATAATCGATGCGCATCGGCCCAATCGGCAGATCAAGTCGAATTCCGACCCCGATGTCGGAGGCGACGTGGTCTCCACTGAAATCCCAAGCGTCGGCGTGGACAAAACCGGTGTCGTAGAAGATGGCGCCACGCGCTTTCGCCACAATCGGAAAAGTATATTCAATCGTCGCGCGTGCTAGTGATTTGCCACCGATCGGCTCGCCAAACTCGTCTTTTGGGCCGACATCGCGGAAATCAAATCCGCGCAGATTGTTTGAACCTCCGAGAAAAAGCCGGTCAAAAATTGGGACGTTATCGCCGCTGCCCCACGTATTAACGGTGGCGACTTCACCATTGAAGAGCAGGATGTTGTCCCACCAAAGATGGAAATACTGCGATGCCTCGAGGTCGAATCCGTAGATTTGTACATCACCGCCGAGAAAACCGCCGGCAACGTAAGGCGACACGCTGATTCGCTGTCCATGACGCGTTAGCAAGGGACTGTCGCGCCGATCGAAAACAAGACTGCTGAGGACTTCGCTCTTCAAAAGCGCTCCTTCTTCGGCGACAATCTCCGGGGAAGCTCCTGAGGATACATTGAAAATTTCCATATGTTCCAGGCGATAACCCAGCGTCGCATACATAAAGGCGTTAAGCGGCTTGCGTAATTCAATTGAAAAGCCATATACGCGCTGGTCGTAGATCGAGCTCAGATAATCTGCCTCGCTGTAAAAGGCCTGGCCACCGAGCGATAGCCGGCGATCAAAAAGCCACGGTTCCGTCAGCGCGAGAATAACGTCCTTGCGTGCCGTGCCGTACTGCACACGCAGTCTGAACTTCTGACCCGCGCCGGTGAAGCCGGGCCAGTTCAGCAAATCGAAGTTACCTTGCGTCAGTTCCGCAAAACCAACCAGCTGGTCGATCGTGCTGAAACCGCCGCCGAAACTGAATGAACCAGTCCGTTTCTCCTGCACTTCAATGGTGAGATCTTTGCGTCCTGCGACCCCTGTGTCTTCTGGATAGGTCTCGACTTTGGCGAAGTAGCCCAGGTTTTCGAGGCGTTTCTTACTCGTTTCCACCCGCACGGTGTTGAAGACGTCGCCCGGTGCGATCAGAACCTCGCGGCGGATCACCTTGTCCTTGGTGCGGGTGTTGCCCACGATATTGATCCGTTGAACAAAGAAGCGATTCCCTTCTTCGATTTCGTAATGGACATCGATCTGTCCTGGACCGGCCGGCGAGCCTTGCGGCACGATTGAAAGATCGACATAACCGCCCGTGCCGTAGGCATCGGCAAGCGCTTTCGCATCGTCGTGCAGCGCTTTTGGCGAGTAGACGGCGCCCTCTTTCATCTTGAGCACGAGGCGAATCTTTTCCTCTGTTGTGACCTTATAGCCCGAGATTGTAATTTTGCCGACGTGATACTGCGGCCCCTCCGTTACCACGATCGTGATAATCATTGGGCCGTTTTCGCGGCGCTCCTTGCGGACGTCTTTCACCTCCACGTCGATGTAGCCGTGGTTTTGATAGAATTCTTTAACGCTATCGAGGTCCTGCTGTAACTGCGTCTCGTCGAGTCGGCCGGATTTATCGAAAAACGAAATGAGCGTCTTGCCGCGCGTTTTCATCTGCTTGCGCAGGACTCTCTCGCCGAAGTGCTCATTCCCCTCGAAATGGATCCGGCTTACCGCGCCCTTTGCTCCTTCGTTGATCGTGTAGACGACACGCGCAGTTCCACGCTTCTCGTCGATGGGATCGACTCGATACTTCACATCAATGTCCGTGAACCCCTTCGCCTGATAGCGCTCGATGATTTTTTGGCGCGCTTTCTCCATCTCTTCTTCGTTCACCGGCTGGTTGATTCTCAAAGTTATGTCCTTGCGAATGTGTTTTGGGCTGATTCGCTCAGCGCCATCAATTTCGATCTCGCGCACGACGGAACGCGTCTGTAGCACCACCACCACCTTTACGCCATCAGCTTCCGGCTGAGCGAAGATGCGAACATTGAGGATGGAGCCCGTCTTATAGAGATTTTGGATGTCCTGCTCGACGATTTGATCGGAGTACGGCTGCCCCACTGTGGTCCGCAATTGCGCCAGGATCCGTTCTTTGCTCACGGTTGCCGGTCCGCTGTACTGAATATCGATTGACCGGACGATCGGGAGGCTCTGCCCACGAGCGGATGCTGCGCCGAGCGTCACGCAAAGGCAGAAGAGCCAAATCAAAAACGCCGGGCGTCGCAGCAATCGGGAAATCTGTTTCATGAATTGAGAAGCACAGTCCCGTGCAGCGGGCCGACGCGGACGCGGGACAGGCGCGTATTAGAGAATAAGAGGGCAATCGTCAAGGCGGGATTTTTCGGGTGCAGGCGGCTTGTCCATAGACAATCCGCTGCGGCGTTTAGTTCAAAAGGTCGTACCAGTTATTCCGTCGCCGTGGTTCGTAGCCGGCATCGCGAATGAGCGATTCGATTTGCGCCGCATTTAATCGAAATGTTGTCCCGGCGCTGCTCACCACATTCTCTTCCATCATCACGGAACCGAAATCGTTCGCGCCGTACTTCAACGCCACCTGGCCGATATCCGGTCCTTGCGTGACCCAGGAACTTTGGATGTTCTCGATGTTGTCCAGGAAAATTCGGGCCAGCGCCTGCGTCCGCAAATATTCCGCCGCACCGGTGGGATTGTCGATCTTGAGCACAGTATGCTGCGGTTGAAACGTCCAGCAGATGAACGCCGTGAAGCCGGCGCTCTTGTCCTGCTGAGCGCGAACGCGCTGCAAATGCTCGACTCGATCTTCAATCGTCTCCACGTGGCCGAACATCATCGTCGCGCTCGATTTCAACCCGAGCTCGTGCGCCACTTGCATCACTTCCAGCCATTCGTCGCTGTTGATTTTTAACGGCGAAATTTTCTTGCGCACACGGTCAACCAGAATTTCGCCTCCTCCTCCGGGAATTGATCCCAGTCCCGCGTTCTTAAATTCCGAAATCACTTCCGGCAGCGGCATCTGGAACGTCTCCGCGAAATGTTGAAACTCCGGTGGACTGAATCCATGAATGTTGATATGCGGATATCCTGCTCGGATGTGCTGCAAAAGATCGATATACCACTCAAACGGCAATTTCGGGTGATGCCCGCCCTGCATCAGGATTTGCACGCCGCCCGCGGCGGAAAGTTCGTCCAGTTTCTGATCGAGCTGCTCGAAACTGAGCACGTAATGATCTTCATCGCGCTCCGTCCGATAAAACGCGCAGAACTTGCAGTAAACATTGCAAACGTTCGTGTAATTGATGTTGCGATCGACAATGTAGGTCACAATTCGGTTTCCCCGACCGTTATAAGACCTGCGTTTCGCTTGCCGTCGTCGTTCGTCCGCCAGCACGCCAAGCTCTTCGAGCGGCAACTGATAAAGTTGTATGGCTTCGGCCGGCGAAATTCGTTTCCCCGCCAGCACTCTTTTCGTCAACGCATCTCGATTCAACGAAACCATCGTGCCGCATTTTATATGACTCTGCCGTGCGTTGCACGTCATCATTCGGAGAGAATGTCTCGCGTTGCTTTTCGGAGTTTTGGCCGCGATTCTCCGATTCTTGCTTAATGGAAAATCGTCACTCGACGCTCATTTCACTGGCCGGTTTGCTGGGGTTAACCCTCGCGATGTTTGGTGACGTGCTGTTCGCCGGCGGCACACGCGTGCTCGGACATCCAGGCAGCGATTTGTTTTTACAATATTTCGCGTGGCGCGAATTCGGCTTCCGAGAACTGGCAAAGGGAAATCTGGCGCTGTGGAATCCGCATATCTTCTGCGGTGCACCCTATTTCGGGGGGATGCAGGGGGCGCTGCTCTATCCGCCGAATTGGCTCTTTCTGATTTTGCCACTGCCTCCCGCGATCAACTGGACAGTGGCGCTCCATGTCTTTGCCATTGGCGCGTTCGTGTTCTTTTGGATGAAACAACGGGGACTCGGCGCCGCGCCCAGTTTCTTCGCCGGGGCGCTCGTCATGTTTTGCGGCGCGTTTTTTCCGCACGTCTTTGCCGGGCATTTGCCTCAGTTGAGCGCAATGACTTGGTCCCCCCTAATTTTTTGCTCGATTGACGCGCTTTTCACGACCGGACGCATTCGCTGGTCGTTACTCGGAATGCTTGCCGTTGCCATGCAAGCGGTGGCTGGATTTCCGCAATACCTCTTTTACACCGCGATCATGGCCGGACTTTACGCCGCCCTGCGATTGATCGGTCACTGGAATTGGCGACTCGTTGCGGCCATGCTAAGCATCTATCCGGGCGGCGCTCTTCTCACAGCTGCGCAGTTGTTACCCGCCATCCAGGCAACGCACGAGACCACTCGCGGTGTTCGGCTGCCGTTTCAGTTTGCGTCGATGATCGCCTTCCCGCCGGAAAACTTTGTCACGTTGCTAGCGCCCGGTTTTTTCGGCGAAATCGCGAGGTACTGGGGGCGCTGGTATTTGTGGGAAACGTCGCTTTTCGTCGGAGTGGCCGGCCTGGCGTTTGCCGTCTACGCGGCGATTTGGTGCCAACGCGCAACGAAATGGCCCCCGGTCATTATCATTTTCGTAAGTCTCCTGCTGGCCCTCGGTGTGCACACGCCATTGTTCGGTTTTCTTTACGCTTGGATCCCGGGTTTCGATCGGTTCCGCAGCATTTCGAAATTTATCTTTCTCGCATCGCTGTTTCTCGTTCTGCTCGCCGCCACCGCACTCGATCAGTTGTTCAGGCAAAGAAAAATCGAGACTCGATTTATCGCCGCCGTTTTCGCAGGCGCAACTGCCTTGGGCATCGCTGGATGGTGGGCGGCAAGCACGGCAGCCTGGCCGGCGCTAATGAATGCGAGTCGCGCCACAGGCGAATCGTATTTGTTTCCCCAACTGTATGCCAGCGCGGAATTTGCCGTCCAAGCGCAGCATCGCGCGGCCATGTCGCTTTTTGTTGCTGCCGGAGTTTGCGTGATTCTCGGAATCATCCTGGCCTTTACCAGGCGCGAGCCGCGCACGCTTTTCAGCGTGATCGCCCTGAGCGTGACAGAAATATTTGCCTTCGCCCACGGCGCGCGGGCCACGTTTGACAGCGCCACCGTTGTCAGCCCGGATGAGAAACCTTTCCTCAACGAGCACCCTGGCGATTACCGCATCATGAATGTTGGGAATCCCAACACGGCAATGTTGATCGGCGCGCAAGACGTGTGGGGTTACGACGCGACCGTGGTGCGGCGCTATGCCGAATTTATGACCTGGACGCAAGGCAGCGACCCGGACAAGGCGATGTCATATGTGAAATTCGTCCGGCTTGATCCGCTCTTCGCCATGCTGCGTCTGCGTTATGTATTCGCGCAACGTGGAAACGAATTCCAGATCGCCGAGGCGCCCGACCCGCCCCTGCCTCATCTTCAGCTTGTTTCCAGTTACCGCGTTCTGCCAGATCGGAATGCGATTTTCGATGCCTTGCACTCAGCAACATTCGACGCCACACGCGAAGTAATTTTGGAGTCCGAGCCTGAGCCGAAGCCATTACCTGGCGAAAACGCTGGCACAGTGCGAATCGTCGCCGCCTCAACCGACGCGCTCGAAATTCAAGGAGATGTCGAACAACCTTCGATTTTGTTGATCACCGACACATTCACGCCCTCTTGGCGTGCGATCGCGCTGCCGGGAAGCGCGCAAGCAAATTACCAACTGCTGCCGGCGAATTACGTTTTGCGCGCTGTGCCACTCGCCGCCGGCCATCACCGCCTGCGCGTCGAGTACGCGTCGCAAGCATTCGAAATTGGAAAATGGATTTCGATTGTTACGGGCCTTGCTTTTCTCGCGGCGTTGGGCTGGTGCTGGAGACATAAATCATCTTAATGAAGCAACGCGTCGCGATCGTTGGTGCTGGCGTGTCGGGATTGACCTGCGGCGTTGTCTTTGCCGAACGCGATTTTCGCACCGCGATTTTCGCCGAAGAGACAGGCCGAAGTACAACTTCGGCGGCCGCCGGCGCAATTTGGTTTCCGTACGATGCCGAACCCGCCGATAAAGTGATCCCGTGGGGGCTCGAAACCTACCAGGTACTTCTCGATCTTAGCCACGATCCGAACAGCCGAGTTTCAATGATTGAACTGCGCCAATTTTCTCGCACGGGTAAAATCCAAATTCCCGATTGGGCGATTCCGCTCGGCGCTCACGCTCTTGTCCTGTCGAGCGAATATGCCAGTCCGGCTCGGACCGAGGCATCTCTTACTATTTGTCCTTCCGTATTCAAGAGCGGCTTCACGCTCAACGTCCCGCTCATGGATACCACGATCTATCTCGACTATCTCGCGAACCGATTTCAAAAAGCCGGCGGCACAATCAATGGCAATGTCCGTTTCAAAAAGCTTGAAGATGTCGATCGCGAGTTCGATCTCGTCATCAACTGCTCCGGCATCGGCGCAAAGACGCTTGTGGCCGATGTCGATCTTGAACCGCACCGCGGCCAGGTCGCAATCGTTCCCAAGATCGACAATCTCTCCTGCGCGATTGTGTGCGACGATGCTCCACTCATGTACGCCATCCCGCGCACGAACGATTGCGTCTTTGGCGGCACGAATGAAGTCAGCGGCAATTGCGCCGTCGACCCAACATCGACATCTCGCATGGTCGCCGAATGCAGCCGCGTCTTAAACATCGACAAGCCACGCGTTCTTGATGAACCCGTCGGCCTTCGCCCATTCCGCAAATCAGGGGTTCGCCTCGACCGCGGGCGTCTTCGCGACGGCCGCACCGTCCTTCACAACTATGGCCACGGTGGCTCCGGCTTTACTCTCTCGTGGGGTTGCGCAAACAAAGTCTTTCAGCTAGCGCAAAATGTTCGGTAGGGCTCGACTCTGTCGAGCCGACAATTTTCGTTACTCTTGTCCAGATATATTTCGTCGACGCCGTTAGTTGAGTTCGCAACGAAATCGCCCCGTTTGGATTGCCGCCTAGCGGCAGCGAGTCAAGTCATCGGGGTCTGGCGCCATACGACAGCGTGAGCTCGAACTGGGCGGTCAAAGCCTTTGAGGACAACTTCTCCAGCGTCTTGGAATGAGAGTCCTTTGCCCAAGCAGAGTTCGGCAACCACGTTCGATACGAGGATTTGTTCCGGCAAAGCGTGGGAGCAGAGCCGGGCGGCCAGTTGAACTGTAGATCCGAAGAGATCCTGATGCTGCTCGACAGGTTCCCCTGCTGCGGCGCCGATTCGAACTTTGAGCGGGCGCTCAGGGTGCGCTTCCTCGTGCTTGGACAACTCGTGCTGAACCCGAGTTGCGCATCGAACCGCCGCCGCCGCCGACACGAACGACGCCATGATACCGTCCCCCGTGTGTTTAACCTCACGACCGCCTAAATTCGCCAAGGCATCTCGGACGACAGTGTTGTGCACGTCGAGCAAGGCCATCGCCGCCTCATCCCCGATTGATTGAGTTAGCGTCGTCGACTCCACGATGTCCGTGAACAGTATGGTTCTGATCGCGGGATCTCGGTCATCGGCCGCGCCACCGGGAATCAGGACCGCGCCCGACGGATTTACTTTGCCACCGCCGAGAAATCCTTCTGCAAGCTCGGGCTGTACCTCAATAATCTTCTGGGCGGCAAGGCCGTGTGCTTCACGGTGTACTTGGTCCGCTGCCTCCGCGCTCGGGGCATCGACGAGGCAAAAAACCTTTCCGCAACTCTCGTTAACCCAATACTTGAGATAATTAACACCGTACTTCTCCTGCGCTTCGAGATCGGCCACATGAGCCTTCGCTAGATCGTCCAAATCAACGGGCTCATGAAACTCGTGAATGTCCAAGTATGTTGGCATAGCGACTTTGCGCAGCGGCGAATTTACCGTGACGCGACACGATTCGCAATGTCGATCTTGGGAGGATGACTAAGCGTTTGGTAAACGACGCAGTATCGCTCTGTCAAGCGAAGCAGCGTGGCGAGCTGCTCTTCGCTGGCGTCCGTGTCCAGATGGAAGTGTAGTCGAATTTGCTGGAACCCAACTGGCACGTCCTTGGAGACGCCAAGAGTGCCGCGAAAATCGAGATCGCCTTCAGCACGAACCGTTGCATCGCGTATTTCGATACCCAAAGCAGTAGCCACTGCGCGCAAGGTGACGCCGGCACAGGCGACTAATGCCTCCAGCAGCATATCGCCCGAGCATGCGCTAAGGCCGTCTCCTCCTGTCGCTGGGTGAAGCCCCGCTTCTACGAGCGCTTTTCCCGTTTCTACTTTGCAGGTGAGACCCTCGCCGGTGCGGCCCTCTGCTCGCAGCGTGACCAATGCAGTGTTGGGACCCTCTCGGTACTGGTCCTTGATGGGCGCCTGCAAAGACCTCAACTCATCAGCGTTCATCGGTCTCCTCCCGTGCGTGGTTGCTGATTCAAGCGAACTTAAGACGCTTCAGTAGCTCCTGACTTTTGCTCGCTGGGCTTTATGTTTTGATTCACCCGAAAAAGATTGTCAGGATCGTATTTATTTTTGATGGCAACCAGGCGCTGGTAGTTATCTCCATAAGTTGCCCTCACGCGTCCTTCTCCTTCGTCTCCCATCAAAAAATTTACATACGCTCCACCGGCTGAATACGGATGCAGCGCATCATAATAACTCTTCGTCCACGAAATAATTTTTTCGTTGTTCGCGGGGTCGGGATCGACACCGACCATGACCTGTGCCCAGGTGGCGTCGCGGTAATTCCAAGCAGTGTCGTTTTTGCCCACGCGTGACGCCGCACCGTTAATCGGGTAGAGATGCATCGTAGAGTGCATGGATGGAAGCGCGTTGCCAAAACGAATATGTTGAGCAATCGCTTCATCATTTATTTCGTTTACGAAATCGGCACGCCAATACCATTGCAAGCCCGGAGGATACAACGTATCGAACATGCTTTGCAGGGCGGGCTGCGGCAGCGGACCTACAAAATCGAGTGCGGCCTTCTTGAAAGCGCGGATAGGCTGAAATGTTTCCTCCGCTTCCGTTTGCGGCCCTGCATATGCCCAAACGACGCCGCACATTTTTTTCATGTGAAGACGCTCTGGGAAAGGAGCGACGGGTGGCACAGTGAGAAAAGCAAAGAAACCATTCAAATCATCGGGAGCTGTGGGAATCAAATACCGGTACCATTTCATCACGTCTGCGGTTTCCCTTAGCTCGTACAGCATCGGGCCGCCATAGACGGTATCGATAGGGTGCAACTTTAATGTAAGGGAAGTCACCACGCCGAAGTTTCCACCCCCACCGCGGATAGCCCAGAACAAATCAGGGTTTTCATCGGCATTCGCTTTCACAAAGTTCCCATCTGCCAACACGACATCGGCAGAGATGAGATTGTCGATGGTTAGCCCGCATTTGCGGGTGAGATGCCCGATCCCTCCACCCAGTGTCAATCCGCCAACGCCCGTTGTAGAAATAATTCCGCTTGGGGTAGCGAGCCCGAATACGTGCGTCGCATGATCGACATCACCCCACGTGCATCCTCCGCCAGCGGTTACCGTGCGCATAGTCGGGTCGACCCGTGTATATTTCATCGGCGCGAGATCGATGACGAGGCCGTCATCACAAATTCCCAAGCCTCCTGCGTTATGTCCTCCACTGCGGATTGCCAGAAGCAAATCCTGGTCTCTCGCAAAATTTACAGACTGGATTACGTCCGCCACATCCGCACAGCGCGCTATCAGACGCGGCCTTTTGTGTATCATTTCATTGTACACTTTGCGGGCATCATCATAACCTTTATCATGCGGCTCTATGACTGCGCCTCTCAGGTTCGCCTTGAACTCTTTGATGGAATTTTCGTTGAGCATGATATTACTCATGACGAAAATACGCGCGGCCTGCGGCTGACGCGATCGTTTCGGTTAGGTCAGCGCGATGGCTTGAAACGAACTGACGACGTCGTCGGGGCCTTTTTTGGCAAAGAAGCTTTCGTAAAAGCCGGGGCCAAGGTCCCAGTAGTCGCCTTTGTAATATTCGTCGCGATAAAATCGCCAGACGCCGCTTACCACGATGAGGCAACTGATGCGATCGTTCCAGAAATCGCCGATATAATGGAAACTCAGGTTCGTGCGCGCGTAAGCGCCTTTGAAGCCGATGTGATCGTAAACGACCAGCTCCGGTAAGCGTATGACCTCAGTCACGAGTGGCACTGCCACTTTCCCGGCGGCCGAGGCGTGATAACTGAGCGGGCCGAGTTTCCATTTCGTGTCGATGATACAGCCGTTGTCCGGCGACAATTCAGTTTTCGGTATTTGTGTCATAAGCGGCGATTTTTCTGTATTTGAACAAACGGCGGGGAAACTGTCGAGAGAGATTTGATCGACATCGTTCTTTTGTAGCGGCGGTGTATGATTGCCTTTTGGTTTAGATTCGACGCTCATAGAGCGCCGCTACAAATCAGATCAAATGTTCGCTCTTGTCGGAGCGGAGGCGAATCGTTTTGTTTTGCAAATTGTGCGCGGCGCGAATGAAGCGCACGGTTTTGCTTTTCGCCCGCATCAAAAGCGAATGGGTTACGGCGGTTGTGCCTTTTGATTTTACGCCGCGCAAAAGTGCGCTGTCGCTGATGCCAGTCGCGCAAAAGACGATGTTTTTCCCGTTCGCGAGATTATCGGCGAAGAAGACGCCCTCCAGATCTTCTTTGCAACCGTCGTCGATTAACTTCTTGCGCTCCTTCTCGTCGCGCGGCCACATTTTGCATTGCATATCGCCACCCAGGCATTTGATCCCCGCCGCAGCGAGCACCGCTTCCGGCGAACCGCCGATGCCCATGTAAAGATCGACATCGCTCTCCGGCAACGACGGCGCCATGGCCGCGGCAATGTCGCCGTCGCCGATCATGCGGAGCGACGCGCCGGCGGCGCGAATTTCCTCTACGATTTCCTTGTGTCGTGGCCGATCCAGCATCATCACGACCACGTCCTGCACTCTTTTGTCCACCGCCCGCGCCACGATTGCCAAGGTTTCGGGAATCGGACTATCGATCTTGAGTGAATCGCCGCGCTTCTGCATGTATTGAATCACGCGCGGCCCGTAGGCCAGCTTCGACATGTAAAACGATGGTACGTCGCGCAGCGCCACTTTCACTCCCTCCTCCGGACTCGCCGCCGCGATGCAACTGATTGAATTCGGCGCGCCCTTGGAAATGTTGGTCGTGCCGTCGATTGGATCGATCGCGATGTCGAATTGCGGCGAACCGGGCAGCCAGGTGCCGAGTTGTTCCCCTTTGAAAATGCCGGGCGCGTCGTCCTTGATTCCTTCGCCGATGACGACCTCGCCGCAGATGTTCATCAAATCGAACATGCCGCGCATCGCATCGCACGCTGCGGCGTCCGCTTTTTCCTTGTCACCGCGGCCGAGCCTGCGGAGTGAGTTGAGCGCCGCGGCTTCCGTTGCGCGCACGAAATCGAACTCAATGATGCGCTCGATGTCGTGATAATTCTGTTTTGGCAGCCGGTGCATGCGGGCAACTAAGATTCACGCAAGCATGTGAAGATGACAAGCGTTGTAGCTGCCGCTGTCCTCAGCGGCATCCCAAACCTCGTCACCGATTCTGCCGCCAGCGACGGCGGCAGCCACAACGCGCTCGGTTTTTTGCTTTTCCCAGAGTAGATGTCGATCTTATGCAGACGGATTGGAAACTGCGTGTTGCCACCGAAGACGACATTCGCGCGATTGAAAAACTGATTCCGCTTTCGGTGCGCGAATTGCAGGCCGCCTATTATTCCACCGCGCAAATGGAAGCGGCCCTCGGTTCTGTCTTTGGCGTGGATCGACAATTGATCCTCGATAAAACCTATCTTGTCGTTGAGCACGGCGGCGAAATCATCGGCTGCGGCGGCTGGAGCAAACGGAGAACGCTTTTCGGGAGCGACCACCAGACAAATCGCGATGATACCGAGCTTAATCCAAGCACGGACTCGGCGCGCATTCGCGCGTTTTTCATCCATCCGGCCTGGGCGCGTCGGGGAATCGGCCGCCGAACTTTGGATGAATGCGAACAAATGATTCACGCCGCCGGATTCAAATCGGTCGAACTTGCGGCGACATTGTCGGGCGTCGCGTTTTACGCCGCCTGTGGTTATGTTTCCGGCAAGCGATTAGACGTCCCGTTGCCGAACGGTTTGAGTTTAAAGATCGTGCGAATGACGAAAGAGCTTCATTAAAGCGCAGGGTGACAAGATCGCTGTTTTGGAG
>WNGE01000540.1_pt1 | contig 77538 bp, 70 predicted proteins | sample 5400651 | NCBI WGS metagenome assembly WNGE01 (sample SAMN13153370, study PRJNA577476) | soil metagenome | isolation source: 60 cm soil or saprolite under grassland replicate 2 | place: USA:California | collected 2016-06-15 | reverse complement strand
CGCGCCGGTCACCAGTCGCCGTCGGCGTCCCCGGCCAGCCTCACCTCGGCCCACAACACCGCGGCCCAGTCCGCGCACCGCCGCGGCGGTCGCGGTGATTTGTTCATGGTCCGGCGCCTCCTGTGTGAGCCGTGGCGGTGTGGCTGGACATGATCGGGTCAACCATTTCGTGCCAGTTGCCGATGTGGCGTGATTTGCTGATTCGCAAGAAGCGCAGACTGCGATCGGCACTCCAATCCCGTCGGCTGCTCCCCGGGTTTCCAGCTCGCACATGTCGTGAGCATGGTGATGTGTCTACGCGTCACCAAAAGCAGTGACAGTGGCCACGCCTAGTGGCCATCATGGTTTCGTGGACATCGGCGCGCTTATCCGGAGCGCACGCGAGCACAATGGCCTCAGCCAAGACGAACTCGCTCACCGGCTCATGGTTGCCTCAGGTAGCCCAACGCTGAGCCGCAACTACATCAGCCGATGGGAGAACGGCAAACGCGGCGTCTCTCTGTACTGGCTACCGTACGTGGCCGAAGTGCTGAATCTGTCGATGGAGCAACTACAGGAGGCCGGCGTTAGGCGTCGGGCCTTCCTTGCCACATCCAGCCTCGTGGTCGTTGGCGCCGAGGCCAAAGAACTCCTCGCCTCCGTCGCCAGCGGCGATGACTCGGCGCTCTGCCGCAACATCGCCCCTTCGGCCTTTCTTGGCCTGATGCTCGTGTGTATGCCGCCCACAACGCGCCGCGTCACCAGATCGATGAACTCTCGGCCCTGCTCACAGATCCCGCCGATGCCTCTAACCGGTGGTGTGCCGCTGTCTTCCTTGGCCAGGCCGTCAAGGGCGGGTCAGTGCCCGCAAGGCACTCTCTCGTTAACGCGCTGCGCACCGAGACCGCACGTGAAAACCTACGCGCGATCGGTCTCGCGTTGAGTGGAGATTGATCATGGTGGTAGTGATCAAGCTGCGTGAGCGGGGAGAACTTATCAAACAGCTCGCCGAAACATTGAGCGGGCGGGGCATTACCAATGCCGCCGTGGTCTCGATCGTTGGTGCGGTACGCACGGCCGTCCTCGCCACGATGCAGGCTGACGACCCAAAGACCACCGTGCTATCTGAACACCGCTTCGCGGAACTGAGCGGAGTTGGTGAGATTGAAGATGGGGTACCCAACCTGCATGTGAGCCTTGGCCTCGAAGGTGGCGAGGCATTCTCGGGCCATCTGCATTCGGCCGGGATTGGCGGACCGTACTTCGTGAATGTGTACCTGGTGCCGCTGTAGTGCAGGCAATGGTTCTGAGCGAGCCGCGGTCCGGGTGGTCAGGGCCGTTACGCGCTGGAGCGGCTTGTCATGCTGGGTGACCGCGGCGTGGTCACTTCCGCCCGGCCGGGGTGCCGTGGGCCGGGCCGGGAACGCCTTGTACTCCAGGATGTTGTTCCTGCCCCGGAAATACCGACCAATAACGACATCCTGGAGTACAAGGCCGCCGTAGCGGGTGCCGCTGCCCCGGCGCGCGCCGCTTCTCACCGCGGCGTACCGTCTGGCGGCGGATACGCTGCACAGCTATGGCAGCCCCGATGCCAGTCTTCGATCCCAAGGCCATCATCGAAGGCCGCGCGCCCGGCCGCACCAGCGTCGGCTTGATCGCGGGCACCGTGATCGCAGCCGCCTGCGCCATAGTCATGTTGCTCGTCCTCGCCGTCGAGAGCGAACTGCGCGGGCACAGCGAGCTTCCGTTCCTTGTCGCTCTGCCGGTCGCGTTGCTGCCTGTGCCGCTGCTCATCGCGCTCGTTCTGCTCGTGGACCGACTGGAGCCCGAACCGCGGGTGAATCTGATCTTCGCCTTCGTGTGGGGCGCCGGGGTAGCCGCGCTTGTCGCGGTCGTCATCAACTCGCTCGGCCTCGAATTCATCACCATGCCGGCGCTGGGCAAGACAGCCGGTGAATATGTCTCCGCCACGTTCGGCGCGCCGCCCGTCGAGGAAACGCTTAAGGGCCTGGTGCTGATTCTGCTGCTCCGGCTGCGCAGGCAGGAGCTCGACGGCCCGACAGACGGAATCATCTACGCCGCCATGGTGGGACTCGGTTTCGCGATGATGGAGAACATCGGCTATTACATGGACGCGCTGATAAAGCCGGAAATAGGCGGGGCGAGACTACTCGGCATCACGTTCGTGTTGCGCGGCGTGCTGTCGCCCTTCGCGCATCCAATCTTCACGTCCATGACCGGCCTCGGCGTCGCCTATGCCGCGTCACATCGCCGCGCCGGGTGGGCCATACCGCTCGGCTGGTTCGCTGCGATGCTGCTGCACGGCACGTGGAACGGCCTTTCCGGGCTTGGCCTGCGTGGGCTTGGGCTCGCCTACGTGATCGTTTTTTGCGTGTTCGTCGCGCTGGCCGTCGTCCTGGTGCGGGACCGCAACCGCATCGTCGGCCTGATCAGGCGCACGCTGCCGGGTTACGTGCCCACCGGGCTGGTGACGGCGCAGGATGTGGCGATGCTCGCCACGCTGCCCGGCCGCAGAATCGCTCGCAACTGGGCGCGGGCTAACGGTGGCAGGCGCGCGGCGGCCGCCATGACCGACTATCAGCTCGCCGCGACCGAACTGGCCATGCTGCACCAGCGCGCCGAGCGCGGCGTGATCGAGCGCGCGCAGTTCGAGTCGCGCCGTCAGGCCCTGCTCGGCCTGATGCACGCGGCCCGGATGGCCTTTCTCCCGCGCGGGCCGGTGCCGCCGCCGTGGGCGCCGCAGGGCCTGTCCGGGTTCATCCAGCGCCAGGCATACCGCGCGCCGGTTCCGCCGCCCGACTTTCCCTCGACAGGCCGCCAGCAGCCGTGGGGGTGATGATCCCACGGTCACGAAGCGAGAAGAACACCTGCAAGGCCGCTATCCACACCAGCACGGCACCCAGCACGTGCAGCCCGACAAGTAGCGGCGGCAGCCCGGTGAAGTACTGAACGTAACCGAGCGTCCCCTGCGCCATCATGGTGGCAAGGAGCACGAATCCCTGCCTGACCGCGCGCGGGGGGGCGCCCGTCAGCCGTAGCCCAAGGACCAGCGCGACCGCGAGCCCGGCGAACAGCCAGCCGATGTCGGCGTGCAGCTGGGTTACGCCCTCAAGGGGCAGGTGAAAGCGCGGCGCCGCGGCGTTGCCCGCGAGCGGGCCGGTCCCTGTGACCACGGTTCCCGCCGCGAACATCAACCCCGCCACGGCGAGCACCGCGCCGCTCAGCAGCCGCAGATCCGCACGGGCGAGCGGGCGGGCGGGCGCCACATCCTCGGCGCAGCGCACGTACAGCGCGACGGTGACGGCGACGATCGCCATCGACACGAGGAAGTGCGCCGCGACCGTGGCCGGGTTGAGCGCGGTGAGCACGATGATGCCGCCGAGCACCGCTTGCGCGACGATGCCGGCCGGCTGCGCCGCGGCAAGCCAGATCAGGTCGGTCCTTCGGCGCGGCCGCCCGTCAGGACCGCGGACCCGCAGCCGCCATGCCACGAAGAAAACGGCGACCGCGACCGCCATGACCACGAACGTGAACAACCGGTTGCCGAACTCCACCCACGTGTTCACGATGGTCTGACCCGGCGTGCGGGCCGCCACAAGGCTTCCTGCGGTGCATTTGGGCCAGTCCGGGCAGCCGAGCCCGGATTTGGTCAGCCTGACCGCCGCGCCGGTCACGATGATCCCGGAGTTGGCGACCAGGGCGGCAAGCGCGCCGTTGCGCAAGGTCCGCGGGCTCGGCGTCCACAGAGCCGCCGCCAGCCGCGCGGTGGCGACCCGGGTGGGCGACACCGCGGAACCCCCCGCCCTGCCTTCGGCGGCGTCCCCCGTGGGAGTGCTGACGTTGCCGGCCACCTTCTCATCGTAGGAGGTGGCGCACGGTCACGCCTCCGGCGTGCTTGGCGAGCTTGCTCGCGTCGCGCCGATGCAGGCCACCATGACGCAGCCGATGGCGAACCATTCGCGCACCGAGAGCACCTGGCCGAGCAGAACCAGCCCGACCAGCGCCGCCACCGCGGGTTCGAGACTCATCAGGATCCCGAACACCCGCGGCGGCATCCTGCGCAGCGCCTCGAGCTCGAGCGAGTAGGGAATGACCGAGGAGAGCAGGCCTATGCCTGCGCCGATGGCCAGCACGTCGGGACGCAGCAGCGCGGCGCCTCCGGCCACCGCGCCGACCGGAGTGATCGCGAGCGCGCCAACCACCATCGCGATCGTGAGCCCCGTCGAGCCGGCGAACCGGCGCCCTGTCGCGACGCTCAGCAGTATGTAAGCGGCCCAGCAACCGGCGGCGACCAGCGCGTATGCCACACCAGCGACGGTGATGCGCCCGCCGTTGCCGGTGAGAAGCGCGACGCCGCTTCCCGCGAGCCCCACCCAGGCCAGGTCAAGCACGCGGTGTGAGGCGGCGACCGCGACGCCGAGCGGCCCGAGGAACTCGATGGTGACCGCGACGCCCAGCGGTATTCGCGCGAACGACTGGTAGATGGCGAAGTTCATGGCCGCAAGCACCAGGCCGAACCCGGCGGCCACGGCGAGGGAGCGCAAGGCCGGTCGCCGCGACGCCCTGTCGGCTGGGCGGAACGCCCGCCAGACCGCGCGCGTGCTCGGCAACAGCAGCAGGAGGGCGGACGACCACAACCGCAGCAGGGTCACAGCCGCTGGCGGCGCCACCGCGAACAGTTGCTTGGCAAGGCCCGCGCCCACCTGCACGGAGACGATCCCGGCCAGGATCAGAGCAGACGGCGGCAGGGCGCCGAGGATCGCGGCAGGCCTGAGCCGCGCACCGCGGGTCCCGCCTGATCCGTAGGCCTCGTTGGTCAGAGCCGTCATCGCCGGCCCAATAGCCGGCCCAATGGCGGGCCTGATAGCCGGCCCAATAGTCGGCTCAGTCCCAACGGAACGTCCGCGCCGCGAGCACCAGGCCGGCGATGGCCCAGATGACGAGGATGACCAGATCGCGAAGCGGCAGCGCGGCTCCGTGCTGCAGGACGGACCGCAAGCCGCCGGAGAGCGCGGAAATGGGCAGCAGCTCGACGACGCCGCGCATGCCAGAAGGGAACTTCGACAGCGGGAACATGACGCCGCCGAGGCCAAGCAGCACCAGGTACACGAGGTTGGCGGCGGCAAGGGTGGCCTCGGCGCGCAGCGTTCCTGCCAGCAGCAGGCCAAGACCGCTGAACGCGGCGGTGCCCGCGATCAGCAGCAGCGGCACCGCCACGACAGCTGTCCAACCGCCGCGCGGCGCCCACCCGAGCCCCAGCGCCACCGCCGCGATCACAACCAGTTGCACGATCTCGATGCCGAGCACGGTCACGGTGCGGGCGGCGACCAGCCCGCCGCGCGAAAGCGGCGTCACGCCAAGGCGCCTCAGCACGCCGTAGCGGCGCTCGAAGCCGGTGGCGATCGCCTGGCTGGTGAATGCCGTCGACATGACGGCGAGCGCGATGATCCCCGGGGCCAGGAAATCGACCCGGCGGCTGTGCCCCAGGCTGAGCACAGGCGCCTCGCTGAATCCGGCGAGCAGCAGCACCGGGATGACCAGGGTGAGCAGCAGTTGCTCACCGTTGCGCAGCAGGCTCCGTGCGTCGAAGACGGCCTGCGCCACGACCATGCGGCGAAGCGGCGCCGCACCGGGAGCGGGCGACAGATCATTATCCTTAACGGCTGCGCCTCCTGCAGACGTCGCTTTGGGTGCGGGCGCCGCCTGGCGGAGGATGCCCGTGGCGGTCTTGTCGGTCTCGCTCACGTGCGCAGCTCCCGCCCGGTCAGCTCGAGGAACACGTCCTCCAGCGTGCGGGTGGCGACCCGCACGTCATCAGGCCGGACGCGCTGTGCGCGGCACCAGGCAGCGAGGCCGGCGAGCAATGCCGGCGCTCCGGCGTCGTGCTCGCCGGCTTCTATCACGTAGTTCCCGGCCGGAGACTCGTTCGCGGAGCTGCCCGGCGGCAGTTCGGCCAGCAGGCCGGCCAGCTCAAGACCCGGCCGGGCGCGCAGCCTGAGCTGCTGGCGTCCGCCGGTCAGCGCGGCAGGAGTGCCGGCCGCGACGAGGCGGCCGTGGTCAATGATCGCGACGTGGTCCGCCAGGCGTTCGGCCTCGTCCATGAGGTGGGTGGTGAGCACGACGCTCACGCCGACCGCGCGCAGTTCGGTTATCAGGTCCCACGTGGCCCGGCGGGCCTGTGGGTCGAGCCCGGCCGTGGGCTCGTCGAGGAACAGCAGCTCGGGCCGGCCGATCACGGCTGCGGCGAGGGAGAGCCGCTGCTGCTGGCCGCCCGACAGCCGCCGCACGGGCGTCCGGACCGCGCCGGTGAGCCCGAGCCGGTCAAACAGCATGTCAGGATCGACGGGACGGGCATGGAAGCTCGCCATCAGGCGGAGGTACTCGGCGGGGCGCGCGGCGGGCGGAATGCCGCCCGACTGTGGCATCACGCCGACCCGGGGCCGTAGCGCCCGCGCATCGCGGACCGGATCGAGGCCGAGAACCCGCACCAGGCCGGCGTCCGGCCGCCGGTAACCCGCGCAGATCTCCACCGTTGTGGTCTTGCCGGCTCCATTCGGCCCAAGCAGCGCGGTCACCTCGCGGCGTCCGGCGCGCAGGGACAGGCCGTCCACCGCGGTCACCGTCCCGTTTCTGCCGGGCCGGCCGTACCGCTTGGTCAGCGCGGCGACCTCAACGGCCGGCGTGGCGTGCCGCTCGCTCACCCTCACGGTCGGAGTCTAGTGGTCGGTCAGAAGCGCCTTCTTGGCCGCGCGGGGCTCGTGCAGGGGGCTGCGGCCGCGTTCCACGGGTCTAAGAGCTTGCTTGACAACCCCGATCCGGCTCGCCGGCCCCTGGACTTCGCCTGGCTGCGTTCTCGCCCTCGACGTGCCTTCCAGGCACGCCTTCAGGCTGCGGCCTTGCCATGCTCGTCCAGATGACCGGCTCTCCGTCGCGCCGAAGGCGCGCCGGCCAGCACCCCGAACCTGGGTTGTCAAGCAGGCTCTTACTCCACGGTGACGCTCTTGGCCAGGTTGCGTGGCTTGTCGATATCGCGGCCGAGCTTTTGCGCCGTGTGGTAAGCGAAGAGCTGCAGCGGAACCGTGAGCAGGATGGGATTCAGCTCAGGCTCGTTGCACGGCACCTTGATCACGGCGTCGGCGAGGCCGGAAGGCAGGTCCGCGTTCGTCACGGCGACGACCGGGCCGCCGCGCGCCCGCACCTCCTCTATCGTGGCGACGTGCTTGGCGAGCAGTTCGTCGCCCGGCACGATCGTGACCGTCGGCATGCTCTGGTCGATCAGGGCGAGCGGGCCGTGCTTCAGCTCGGACGCCTGATACGCCTCGGCATGTACGTAGGAGATCTCCTTGAGCTTCTGCGCGCCCTCGCGGGCCACCGACCAGCCGCGCACCCGGCCGAGGAAGAACATGTGCTGCGCGCCCGCATACCTGAGGGCGACCTCCGCGATCGCCTCTTCTCCGGCGAGAATCTCCGCGATCTGCCCGGGCAGGGCGCGCAGGCCCGCCACGATCCGGCGCCCGTCGGCCACCGACAGGTCGCGGACCCGGCCGAACAGCAGGCCGAGCATGGCGAACGAGACAGCCATGTTGGTGAACGCCTTGGTCGAGGCGACGGCCACCTCTGGCCCGGCGTGCAGGAAGATGCCGTTGCCGCAGGCCCGCCCGATCGAGCTGCCGACCACATTGACGGCGCCCGCCACCCTGCCGCCCTTTCGCTTGAGCTCGGCAACCGCGGCGAGGGTGTCGGCCGTCTCGCCTGACTGGCTGACCGCGACGAACAGCGTGTGCGGATCGACGACCGGGTTGCGGTAGCGGAACTCCGACGCCGGCTCCGCGTCGGCGGGGATCCGCGCGAGCTCTTCGACGAGCGCCGCGCCCATCTGGCCCGCGTAGTAGGCGGAGCCGCAGCCGAGGAAGGTCACCCGGCGAATGGAGTGCACGTCGCGCGCGGTGACCTCAATGCCGCCCAGCCGCGCTGTGGCGAACCTGTCGTCGAGCCTGCCGAGCAGGGCGCGCCGCACGGCATCCGGTTGCTCGTGTATCTCCTTGCGCATGTAGTCGGCGTAGCCGCCGAGCTCGTAGTCCTCGCTGGTGAGATCGACCGTGGTCGGCACCTTGTCGGTGCGGCGCGCCTCCAGCGTGCTCGTGTAGAACTCGTGCGCGCGCACCGTGGCGAGCTCGCCGTCATCGAGGTAGACGACCTGCTGGGTGTGGCGCACAAGCGCGGCCACGTCCGAGGCGACGAACATCTCGTCCTCGCCGACGCCGAGCACGATCGGGCTGCCATTGCGCGCCACCACCAGCTCGCCGGGACGGCGACAGTCGAGCACAAGCAGCCCGTAGGCGCCCTCGACCCGCACCAGCGCCGCGCGCACCGCGTCCTCGAGCGAGCTGGCGCCGGCGGCAATCGCGGCGGCGATGAGGTGGGCGAGTGCCTCGGTGTCTGTCTCAGAGACGAGTGCCACGCCGCCGGCGGTGAGTTCGCTGCGCAGCCGTTCGGCATTCTCGATGATCCCGTTGTGTACGACCGCGACCCGGCCGCTTGCGTCGGTGTGCGGGTGAGCGTTGACGTCGTTCGGCTCGCCGTGCGTGGCCCACCGGGTGTGCCCGACCCCGACGGTCGCCGTGGTGGGCGCCCCGACAAGGTCGCGCAGGCCGGCCACCCGAACCGCCGCCTTTGTCACCCGCAGTCGGCCGCGGTGGACCACCGCGATCCCGGCCGAGTCGTAGCCGCGGTATTCCAGCCTGTGCAGCCCTTCGAGCAGAATCGGGCTGGCCTGGCGCTGGCCGATGTAACCGACGATCCCGCACACAGCGGTGGTCCTTTCTGTCAGCCGTAGACGATCCGGCGGAGCTGGCGCTGCGAGAGCGTGGGCGCGGCGACCGGGCGGTCCGCTAGCTCGTCAATGATCAGCGGCCAGATCTGGGGATTCTTGTACTGGCGGCGGTGCAGCTCGGCGTGCCTTCGGCGGACGAACTCCACCGCCGTTTCGCCGAAGTAGGCGGTCACATCGGCGACGACTCGTTCCGCCATGTTCGGCTGCAGTCCCGTGGTTGCCGCGACATGGCGAACAAGATCGTTAGGGGGAGAATGTGGCACAACGGCAGGGTGCCAATCGCACACCCTTTCGGTCAAGGTTCTGCCCGAAATCGGGCAAAGACTGGGCCATAAGGGTGCTTCGCCCTATCGTGGGCCGGCTTGGGATCCGCCGCCGGTCGAGGATGCGGCAACGGGCGCTTGTGTGATCGGCCGCCCGCGTTGCACCGCGGGATGGATTTACGCCACACTGATGTTGTGAAAAACATGCGGCAGCTAGACGCGATCACTGGGGCAGCGGGCGACCACGCCCGCAGCCAGCCGCGCGCTGCCGACATGCGCACCGGCGCCGAACATGGCACCAGGGCGCGGGTTGCGAGGCTCATACTCGAAAACGGGCCGATCACGGCCTTTGCGCTCAGCACGCGGCTCGGGCTCACGCCCGCGGCGATACGGCGGCACCTCGACGCACTGCTCGCCGACGAAATGATCGAGGTGCGAAAGGCGCGGACCTACGGCAACAGGGGCAGGGGCCGTCCGGCGAAATTGTTCGCCATCACCGACGCGGGCCGCAGCGCCTTCGAGCACGCCTACGACGATCTGGCCACCAACGCGCTGCGGTTCCTCGCGCGAACCCGTCCCGAGGCCGTCGCCGAGTTCGCCAGGGAGCAGATCGCCGAGCTTGAGTGGCGGTACCGGCCGGTTGCCGAGGCCGCATCGGCCGCGGAGCGGGTCGAGGCGCTCGCCGAGGCGCTCACCGCCGACGGATACGCGGCATCGGCAGGCGTCGCGCCCGCAGGTGGGGGACAGCAACTGTGCCAGCATCACTGCCCCGTCGCGCACGTGGCGGCCGAGTTCCCGCAGCTTTGCGAGGCAGAGACCGAGGCGTTCGGCCGCTTGCTCGGCACGCCGGTGCAACGGCTCGCCACGATCGCGCACGGTGACGGCATCTGCACGACCCATGTCACCGACCTCGCACTCGTGAGGTCGCCGGAAAGGACAGGCACGCAGAAAACCAACCCGAACACCGAGTCCGGAGGGCTCAGTTCATGACTACAACTACGCGCCCTGAACTCGAGGGCCTTGACCGATACAAGTTCGGCTGGGCGGACACCGACGTCGCGGGCGCCTCCGCGCGTCGCGGTCTGTCCGAGGAGGTCGTGCGGGACATCTCGGCCAAGAAGCACGAGCCGGAATGGATGCTCGACCTGCGTCTGCGGGGGCTGCGGCTGTTCAGGAAAAAGCCGCTGCCGACGTGGGGCGCCGACCTGCGCGACATCGACTTCGAGAACATCAAGTACTTCGTGAGGTCGACCGAGAAGCAGGCGGCTAGCTGGGACGAGTTGCCCGCGGACATCAAGAACACCTACGACAGGCTCGGCATCCCCGAGGCGGAAAAGCAGCGCCTGATCGCCGGGGTGGCCGCGCAGTACGAGAGCGAAGTCGTCTACCACAAGATCCGCGAGGACCTGGAGGAAAAGGGCGTCCTCTTCCTCGACACCGACACCGGGCTTCGCGAGCACCCGGAACTGTTCCAGGAGTACTACGGCACGGTGATCCCGCCCGGTGACAACAAGTTCGCGTCGCTGAACACGGCCGTGTGGTCTGGCGGTTCGTTCATCTACGTGCCGAAGGGCGTGCACGTGGAGATACCGCTGCAGGCGTACTTCCGTATCAACACCGAGAACATGGGGCAGTTCGAGCGGACGCTCATCATCGTTGACGAAGGCGCCTACGTACACTACGTGGAGGGCTGCACGGCACCGATCTACAAGTCGGATTCGCTGCACTCCGCGGTCGTCGAGATCATCGTGAAGAAGGACGCCCGCTGCAGGTACACGACCATCCAGAACTGGTCGAACAACGTCTACAACCTGGTCACCAAGCGGGCCGTCGCCTACCAGGGCGCGACGATGGAGTGGATTGACGGCAACATCGGCTCCAAGGTCACCATGAAGTACCCGGCCGTGTACCTGATGGGCGAGCACGCGCGGGGGGAAACCCTCTCCGTCGCGTTCGCTGGAGAGCATCAGCATCAGGACGCCGGGGCGAAGATGGTGCACTGCGCGCCGCACACGTCGTCCACGATCGTGTCCAAGTCGGTGGCGCGGGGCGGTGGCCGCACGTCCTACCGCGGGCTTGTTCAGGTGCAGGAGGGCGCGAGCCAGTCCAAGTCCACCGTCAAGTGCGACGCGCTGCTCATCGACACCGTCAGCCGGTCCGACACCTATCCGTATGTGGACGTGCGCGAGGACGACGTGGAGATGGGCCACGAGGCCACCGTCTCCAAGGTGTCTGCGGAGCAGCTGTTCTACCTGATGAGCCGCGGCATGACAGAAGACGAGGCGATGGCGACCATCGTCCGCGGGTTCGTTGAGCCGATCGCGCGCGAACTGCCCATGGAGTACGCGCTGGAACTCAACCGGCTGATTGAGCTCCAGATGGAGGGGGCAGTCGGCTGATGGGGAGAGCTCAGGGGACCCGTGAAGCAGCGGCGGTCCCCCTGTCGAGGCTGCATGGGCGTGAGTCCTACGAGACGGCAGACTTCCCGGTGCCAACGGGCCGGGAGGAGGAGTGGCGGTTCACACCGCTGCGCCGCCTTCGCGATCTTCACCGTGCCAGCCCGGGGGAGCGACCCCCCGGACCCCCCGCAGGCAGTGCCAGCCCGGCGGAGCGACAGGCCGCCAGCGGCGTCAGCGTCGAGTCCGATGCCGCGCCCGAGGTCACCCTCGAGGTGGTCGGCCGCGACGATCGCAGGCTCGGCCGCGCCTACGTTCCAACCGACCGGGTGAGCGCGCTCGCGTACTCGTCGTTTGAGCGGGCGACCGTCGTCACAGTGCCGCACGAGGCGGTGGCTTCCCGGCCAACCGTCCTGTCGTTGCGCGGCGCTCCGGCCGGCCACGACAAGGCCGCGTTCGGCCACGTGCTCGTGGACGTGGCGCCGAACGCTTCCGCCCTCATTGTGCTCGACCACTCCGGCAGCGCCACCTATGCGGACAACGTGGAGTTCGCGGTTGGCGACGGCGCCTCGCTGTCTGTGGTAACCCTGCAAGGCTGGGCGGACGACGCGGTGCATCTGTCACACCACCACGCGCAACTGGGCAAGGACGCTCGTTTCAAGCACACCGCGGTCACGCTCGGCGGTGCCGTGGTCAGGCTGGCCCCGTCGGTCCGCTACACCGGGCCCGGCGGGGACGCCGAACTCCTCGGCCTCTATTTCACCGACGCGGGACAACACCTCGAGCACCGGCTGTTCGTCGATCACGCCCAGCCGGACTGCCGCAGCAGAGTGGAGTACAAAGGGGCGCTCCAGGGCGAGGGCGCGCACGCCGTATGGATCGGCGATGTGATCATCCGGCCGGAGGCAACCGGCACAGACACCTATGAGCACAACCGCAACCTGGTTCTCACCGACGGCACCCGGGTGGACTCGGTGCCCAACCTGGAGATCCTGACCGGCGAGGTGATCGGGGCTGGGCACGCGAGCGCGAGCGGGCGGCTGGAGGACATTCACCTCTTCTACCTGATGGCGCGCGGCATCCCCTACCAGGAGGCGCGGTGGCTGGTGATCAGGGGCTTCTTTGGCGAGCTGATAGAGCGGATCGAGGTTCCCATCCTGCGCGCCAGGGTCGCGGAGGCTATCGAGGCCGAGCTGCTCCGTTCGGCTGACGCGCGCGTGCCGGAGCCCGTGGCCCCGACGGCAGAAAAGGCGTTTCAGGAGGCGCTGTCATGACAGATCTATCCACCTTTGTGCGGGTGTGCGCGCTGTCGGAGCTGCCGGAGGACGGCACCATGGGCGTCGAGGTGGACGGCACGCCGGTGGCGGTCGTGCGCACCTCAGATGAGGTCTTCGCCCTGCTCGACGTCTGCTCACATGAGGAGGTCGCGCTGTCGGAGGGCGAGGTGTACGACCACACGATCGAATGCTGGCTGCACGGGTCCTGCTTCGATCTGCGCACCGGAGAAGCGACAGGGCCGCCGGCCACCGTGGCGGTGCCAACCTTCCCCGTGAAGGTCGAAGGCGACGACGTGTACGTCTCGCTCTCCAGGCCGAAGACGACAGCATCGGATGCCAACCACACCTGACACCAACCACCTGACACCAAACACCCGAGAGACAGCGAACCGGAGACATAACCGACCATGGCCACCCTTGAGATCCACGACCTGCACGTCGCCGTTGCGGATGCCACAGGAGCGCGCAAGGAAATACTGCGAGGCGTCGACCTGACCGTGCCGGCTGGGCAGACCCACGCGATCATGGGTCCCAACGGTTCAGGCAAGTCGACCCTCGCGTACGCGATCGCGGGCCACCCCAAGTATCAGGTCACCAGCGGGACCGTGACCCTGAGCGATGGTGGCACGCGGCAGGACGTCCTCGCCATGGGCGTGGATCAGCGCGCCCGTGCCGGGTTGTTCCTCGCCATGCAGTACCCGGTCGAGGTGCCAGGAGTGTCGGTGTCGAACTTCCTGCGCACCGCCGTCACCGCGGTGCGGGGCGAGGCGCCCAAGCTGCGCGACTTCATGAAGGACATGCGCGGCGCGATGGCACGGCTGGCCATCGATCCCGCCTTCGCCGAGCGCAACCTGAACGAGGGCTTCTCCGGTGGTGAGAAGAAGCGGCACGAGATCCTTCAGCTCGAGTTGCTTCAGCCCAAGATCGCGATCCTGGATGAAACGGACTCAGGGCTCGACATCGACGCGCTCAAGGTGGTCGCCGAGGGCGTCAACCGCTTCCGCGCAGACCCCGCTCACGGCGTGCTGCTCATCACCCACTACACCAGGATCCTGCGTTATGTGAAACCCGACTTCGTCCACGTGTTTGTCGGCGGAACGATCGTAGAGGAGGGTGGCCCAGAGCTGGCGGAGACGCTGGAGTCGCAGGGTTACGAGCGGTTCGTGAAAGCAGGCGCATTGACATGACCGTGACACCGCAGACCGCCGCAACGCGCGCCCCGGATCAGGCGGCGCTGGGCGCCGCGGCCGCTCCGCCGGGCGACGCGGCGACCCACTCCGCCCCGCTGGACGTGGAGAAGATCCGCGCGGACTTTCCCATCCTCGCGAGGACCGTGCGGGGCGGCAACCGGCTGATCTACCTCGACTCGGGGGCCACCTCGCAAAAACCCCGCCAGGTGCTCGACGCCGAGCGGGAGTTTTATCAGCGCCACAACGCCGCCGTGCACCGTGGCGCCCACCTGCTCGCGGAGGAGGCGACCGACGCGTACGAGGACGCGCGCGCCACGGTGGCCGCGTTCATCGGCGCGCAGCCCAGCGAGATCGTGTTCACCAAGAACGCAACCGAGGCGATCAACCTGGTGGCCTACGCGATGAGCAACGCGGCAACGGCGCCGGCCGACGACCCCGCTCGCCGGTTCGCAATCGGCCCGGGCGACGAGGTGCTCGTCACAGAGATGGAGCACCACGCCAACCTCGTGCCGTGGCAGCAGCTCTGCCAGCGGACGGGCGCGACGCTGCGCTGGTTCGGCCTGACTGAAGACGGCCGACTCGACCTGGCCCCCCTCGGCGAGCTGATCAGCGAACGCACGAAGATCGTCGCGCTGACGCACCAGTCGAACGTGCTTGGAACCGTTCCGCCTGTCACCGAGATAGCACGGCGCGCGCACCAGGCCGGCGCGCTGGTTCTCGCCGACGCCGCGCAGTCGGTTCCGCACCAGCCGGTGGACGTGCGCACCCTGGGCGTGGACTTCCTCGCCTTCTCCGGGCATAAGATGCTCGGGCCGTCCGGCATCGGTGTGCTATGGGGCCGCCGTGAGCTGCTTGAGGGGATGCCGCCCTTCCTCACCGGCGGCTCGATGATCGAGGTTGTGCGGATGGAAGGCTCGACCTTCCTGCCGCCGCCGCAGCGGTTCGAGGCCGGGGTTCCGATGGCCGCACAGGCGGTTGGGCTCGCCGAGGCCTGCCGCTACCTGTCGGGCCTGGACATGACCAATGTGGCAGCGCACGAGCAGATGCTCACCGCCCATGCGCTGGCGACCCTCGGCGATGTCCCCGGTGTGCGGATCCTCGGCCCCGCCGACACCCACGATCGTGGCGGCGCGGTCGCGTTCACCGTGGATGGCATTCATCCGCACGATGTCGGGCAGGTGCTCGACGAGCTTGGCATCGCGGTGCGGACGGGGCATCACTGCGCCTGGCCGTTGCACCGCAGGTATCAGGTCCAGGCGAGCACGCGGGCGACGTTCTACGTGTACAACACCGAAGAGGAGGTAACCGCACTGGCCGAGGGGATCCGCTCCGCGCAGCGGTTCTTCATAGGCGGCTGAGCTGGTGGAAAAGGTTATGCAGTTCGAGTCGATGTACCAGGAGATCATCCTGGATCACTACCGTCACCCGCACCACAAAGGACTGCGGGCGCCGTTCGACGCCGAGGTGCATCATGTGAACCCCGTTTGCGGTGACGAGGTGACCGTACGAGTTCAGCTTGGCAGCGTTAATGGCGGCGCCGCGGCGGACGCCCATGGCGATGTCACCGTGGCCGATGTCTCCTATGACGCGCTTGGCTGCTCGATCAGCCAGGCAAGCGCGTCGGTGATGACAGACCTCGTCATCGGCAAGACCGTCAGTCAGGCGCTGGCGGTTGGCGATGAGTTTCTCGCGCTCATGCAATCCCGCGGAGAACGCGAGCCGGACGAGGACAAGCTCGAGGACGCCGTCGCCTTCGCAGGCGTGGCGAAGTACCCAGCTCGGATAAAGTGCGCCCTGCTCAGCTGGATGGCATGGAAGGACGCGACGGTACGGGCTCTGGACGGAAAGGCAGGCCAGGCACGATGAACCAGGACGCGATCACCCAGCAGCAGCCAAGCCAGGCCGACGAGGCCAATGGTGACGCGCGCGAGGCGGACAAGGCCGAGGTCCTCGAGGCGCTCCGCGACGTTGTGGACCCCGAACTCGGCATCAACGTCGTGGACCTGGGCCTGGTCTACGGCGTGGACCTCGGCGCGGACGGCGCGGCGATCATCGACATGACGCTCACAAGCGCCGCGTGCCCGCTCACCGACGTGATCGAAGATCAGGCCGCGGAAGCTCTCGAAGGCATCGTCCCGGGATTCCGCATCAACTGGGTCTGGCTTCCACCATGGGGGCCAGACAAGATAACCGAGGACGGCCGCGAGCAGCTCCGCGCCCTCGGCTTCAACGTCTGACCCGTCCGGCTACCGGCGCGGGCGCGGCGCTTCACTGGCTTCTGCGCCGCCCACCGTCGGCTTCCCGCCTGCCGTCGCACCGGCATTTGGCAAGAGCGATCAAGGCTACCCTGGACGATCAGCGCCGCACATAGAAAGGCGGCGCATGGCCGGCGGTCCATTCCTCCAGCGGTCCAGGCTCGCACTCGCCCGGGAACGCCACATCGACGGGAAACCGCGGTTGCGCGACGGCAACCGCATCGGTCACCGCGGCAAGCACGGCCTGCTGAGCCGCAGCGTTGCCCGGGTCGTCCAGCGCGACGCCGATGATGAGACCTTGTCCGCTGTCTGTGGTGAGCCATGCCCGGGTGGCCGACTGCGCGGCACGTATGCCACGCAGGCCCGCCGCCACTGCGCCGAGAAGCCTGGTCGGCTCTGTGGGCGGACGGCCGAAGCTGATCCTGGAACCGCCGGCGCTTGTGTGAGTGCTCGCAAGGTAGGCGACGTCGTCCGGATAGATGGGAACGCTGACCGCGGCACCTGGGTTCAGCGCGATGCCGAGCCCGGTAGGAAGCAGGCGGGCCAGCTCGGCGGCAGGCACGACAGCGTGCGGCACCGGTGCCGCACGCCCGGGCGCCGGCCCGTCCTGCGCCGTTTCGCTATCGTTTCCGCCGAGCACCCGATTGAGCTGACCGGCCGATGTGTAGGCCGGCACAAACTCGTCGTCGAGATACCTAACGGTCGGTAGCGTTAGCGCGTGGCCATCGGTGACCGGTCCGCCATCGTCGGGCAGCGGTAGCCACAGGCGGCTGCGGGAGAGTTCCGCCAAGAGTTCAGCAACGCGAGCCCTGTCCCTCGCCGCAGCGGAAAGCGCGTGTTCCAGCCCATTGGCATGCAATCCCGCCGCTGCGGCAGGCTCGGATCGTATCGTCGTCAACGCCCGCCCCCAGTGTTAGCCCGGGGGGACGACCCCCCGGAACCCCCGATGTGGACCGGGGGAGGACCCCCGGAACCCCGATTCAGCGTCAGCCCCGTAGGGGTACCTCAACCGAACCCCCGCCTAAAGTAGTTAGGCTCCTTCGGATAGTAAACGCATGGAGGCGTTGCGTAGTGGAGATTTCGGCACGAGGTGGCACGCTCAGCGGTGGGCGATGGCTCGACATTCCCCCGGAACGCATCGTCAACTGGCTGTCCGCGTTCGTTGAGCGGCACGGCGCGGCGGACATTGTGCCAGTGGCGGCAGCCGTTCGGTACCTGTGTGCGGACGGCGCCATCGCAGAGTGTCACATACCATTCCCACCATTGCGTTGGCCCGCCGGTCAGTCGTCCGGCGGCGCCGACGGGCTGGAGGGCGCGGATCCCGCGGCGGTGGCCGACCTGATCGCCGCGCACGCCGCGGCGGACCGAACGGTCGGCGTGCTTCTCGTCCGGCTCGGAGGCTATGCGGCCGGGGTGTTCTCGGGCGCGCCGCCGCGCCTCGCGGCGTCCAAGACGGGCTCGCGGCTCGTCCATGGCCGCACCGCGGCAGGCGGCACGTCACAGCAGCGGTTCGCGCGCCGGCGGGAGAAGCAGGCGGGCCAGGCGCTGACCGCCGCCGCCGATGCCGCGCTTGGCGTCTTCGAGCCATTCGCCGGGAAGCTCGATGCCGTCGTGGCAGGCGGGGACCGGCTCGCCATCGGCCGTATCCGCGAAGATGGCCGGCTCCGGCCGTTCCTCGAAGTCGCCGTGGAGCGGTTCCTCACCGTGCCTGAGCCCAGGCTCGCTGTGCTGCGTGACACGCCACGCCTGTTCCGCGCGGTCCGGATCCGGCTGATCGAACCCACCCGCCAAGACCCTGCGGTCCGCCGCGCCGGGTAGCGGCACCACATTCGAGTAGCAGCCCAGCGTGCGAGCCACGTACAGTTGATTGCGTGCTGCCGCTCTAAATGTGACGTGCGTGTCGTCGGCTGGGCCGACGCGCCGATGAGGTCTGTGCAAGCTGGCTCGCCGCGGGGAGGCCCGGAGCCTTCGCGTCACAAAAAGGAGTGGCATCTTCCATGATCACCGCATCTGAACTTGAGCTGCGGGCCGGCGCGCAGCTCCTGTTGGAAGGTGCGTCATTTCAGATCTCCCCGGGCGACCGCATTGGCCTGGTCGGCAGGAACGGTGCGGGCAAAACCACCCTTGCCCGCGTGCTCGCCGGCGAGGCGCTGCCCGCGGCGGGTGTGGTGCGCCGCGCAGGCGCCGTCGGTTACCTCCCCCAGGACACGCGCGGCGGCGAGACGCCGGCCCTGGGAGACGACCCGCGTCACCCGAGGCGGGAGAGCCTCGCTCTGGACCGGATCTTGTCCGCCCGCGGCCTGGACGAGGTGCTCCACGGGATGCGCACGGCGCAGCGTCAGATGGAGCGGCAGATGGGCGAGACGGCCGCCCGCAGGGACGCCGCGATCCACGCGTACGCGCGGCTCGAGGATCGGCTGCACGTGCTTGGCGGCTATGCCGCCGAAGCGGAGGCGGCATCGATGGCCGCGAGCCTCGGCCTGCCGGACCGGGTGCTCGGGCAGCCGCTTCGCCTCCTGTCCGGCGGTCAGCGGCGCCGCGTCGAGCTGGCCCGGATCTTGTTCAGCGGCGCGGAGACGCTGCTGCTCGACGAGCCGACCAACCACCTCGATTTGGACTCCATCATCTGGCTGCGCGATCACCTGAAGGCGCATCGCGGCGGCCTCGTGGTCATCAGCCACCACGCGGCGCTGCTCGAGGCCGTCGTCAACAAGGTCTTCCATCTCGACGCCAACCGCTGCGTGCTCGACATGCACAGCGTCGGCTGGCGAGCGTATCTGGACGAGCGTGACGCGGCCGAGCGCCGCCGCCGACGTGAGCGGGCAACCGCGCAACGCCGCGCGGCGGCGCTGCAGGCCCAGGCGGACCGGATGCGCGCGAAGGCCACCAAGGCCAGAGCCGCGCAGGGGATGGAGCGCCGCGCCAAGCAGTTGCTCGCCCGCACCGCGCCGGAGCAGCGGGCCGACCGCGTCGCCCGGCTGCGTTTTCCGACCCCAGCGCCCTGCGGCCGGGTCCCGCTTTCAGCGTCGGGGCTGTCGAAGAGCTACGGCTCGCTCGAGGTATTCGCCGGCGTCGACCTCGCGGTCGACCGCGGCAGCCGCATCGTCGTCCTCGGCCTCAACGGCGCGGGCAAGACGACGCTGTTGCGGCTGCTCGCTCGGCTCGAGGCGCCGGACACAGGCGAGATCAACGCCGGGCACGGGCTGCGACTGGGCTACTACGCGCAGGAACACGAGACGCTCGACCCGGAAGCAACCGTGCTCGAGAACATGCGGTCCGCGGCGCCTGAACTCGCGGAGCGCGAGCAGCGCCGGATACTCGGATCGTTCTTGTTCGTCGGCGACGACGTGAACAAACCGGCAAAGGTACTGTCCGGTGGCGAGAAGACCCGGCTTGCTCTCGCGCTGCTGGTCGTGTCCGGCGCCAACGTCGTGTTGCTCGACGAGCCGACCAACAACCTTGACCCGGCGAGCCGTGCGGAGATCCTCTCCGCGCTGCGCACCTACCGTGGCGCGATCGTCCTGGTGACACACGATGAGGGCGCGGTGGAGGCGCTGGCGCCGCAGCGGGTCATGCTGCTGCCCGACGGGATCGAAGACACCTGGGACGAGGAGTTCGCCGATCTGGTCGCGCTCGCATAAGCCACTCTTACTAAAAAAGAAGTGATCGTTTGCCTCGATGTGGGTAGCCGATCTAGCGTTAATGCGTGATCATGGCGAGGGACGGTAACGCTGAGGTCACTCCACATCACGGGAGGTACTTGTGACCGACACCCTCAAGAAAGGCACTCGCGTGACCGGTGCCGATCGCACCAAGCTCGCCGCGGACCTGAAGAAGAGGTACGAGTCCGGCGAGAGCATCCGGTCTCTCGCTGGTGCGACCGGCCGGTCGTACGGCTTTGTACACCGGATCCTCACCGAGTCTGGCGTGCGCTTGCGCGGTCGCGGCGGCGCCACCCGGGGCAAGGCCAAGTCTTGACGCAACAGTGCAATCGGGGACGGGGAGCGAGCGGCCGCGCAGACCTTCCTGGCCAGTGCACACCAACGGCCCGGCTTCCGCGGCGCTGAGGCCGCCAGTCCAAGCCTGAAGGTCGGCCCCCGGACCTTGATCACGCGTGCCCGGGGGGCCGACCCCGGACCGCTCGTCACGGCATTACCGGGGGCCAACCCGGACATCCCTCGTCGCAGCGCTTCCCGCGGCCGGACTTCGCCTCGAGCACGGGGTCATACGCTGGCGCGGCCAGCCGTGGCGCTGGCGCTGGCCAGCGTTTCGCAGCCTTTCGCCGTGTTCGCCACGGGCAGAAGCGCTCGCGGCCATCGCGGCGCCGACAAGGGAAGAAGCAGCGCGCCAGGGAGGTTCGGCGGACATGGAGTTCAGCGGCATGCGCATGATGTGGTCATTTCGGCGCGACCCATCGGTGACGCAGCAGAAGCTCCAGCCTGGCACGGTGCGCCGTATCGCCTCCTACGCGAAGCCGTACCGTCTCGAGCTGGCCCTGTTCCTGCTGATCACTGCCGCCGACGCGGCCATCACGGTGGTGAACCCGCTGCTGTTCCGCAACATCATCGACGACGGCATTCTGAAGCGGAACAGCCAGGTGGTGCTCGTGCTCGCCGCCGTAGTGGCGGCCCTCGCCGTGTTCGATTCCGGCCTTGGGCTTGCGAGCAGGTGGTATTCGGCGCGGATCGGCGAGAGCCTCATCTACGACCTGCGCAGCCAGGTGTTCAGGCACGTGCAGCGTCAGCCGATCGCGTTCTTCACAAGGACACAGACCGGATCGCTGGTGAGCCGTCTGAACAGTGACGTGATCGGAGCACAGCAGGCGCTCACAGGCACGTTGTCATCTGTGGTGTCGAACATCATCAGCCTGATCCTCGTGCTCGCCACGATGTTCTACTTGTCGTGGCTGGTCACGGTCGTCTCACTGGTCCTTGTGCCGCTCTTCATCTTGCCCGCGCGGTTGGTCGGCCGCCGCATGCAGCGCGTTACCAGAGCGGGAATGCAGCTTGACGCGGAAATGGGCTCGATGATGACCGAGCGGTTCAACGTCGCGGGCGCGATGCTCGTCAAGCTCTACGGCCGTCCCGAGGAGGAGGCCACGTCTTTCTCCAACCGTGCCGGGCGGGTCCGCGACATCGGCGTGGTGACCGCCATGTACGGCCGGACCTTGTTCACCGCGCTGACCCTGGTCGCCTCGCTGGCGGTCGCGGTCTTGTATGGGCTTGGCGGCAGCCTGGTCATCAACGGCACCTTCAAGCTCGGCACGCTCGTGGCGCTCACCACGCTGCTCACCCGCCTGTACGGCCCGATCACGGCGCTTTCCAACGTGCAGGTCGATGTGATGACCGCGCTGGTCAGCTTCGACCGGGTTTTCGAGGTGCTCGATCTGAAGCCCATGGTGGCACAGCGGCCGGACGCCATCCCGCTGCCTGCTCAGCCCAAGGCCCCGGCGATCGAGTTCGATCGTGTCCGGTTCCGCTATCCGTCGCCGAGCGAGGTGTCGCTCGCGTCACTGGAGTCGATCGCCAATCCCGTCTCGGAACGGACCCGGGTGTCGCAGGACGCGCTACACGACGTGTCGTTTCGTGTCGAACCAGGCCAGATGGCTGCCCTTGTCGGCCCGTCCGGCGCGGGCAAGACCACGATCACGCACCTGGTTTCCAGGTTGTACGACGCCAACGAGGGCACCGTCCTCGTCGATGGGCACGACGTCCGCGATCTGACCCTTGACTCCCTGCATGACGCCGTTGGCGTCGTCACGCAGGATGCGCACCTGTTCCACGACACCATCCGGGCGAATCTGGCCTATGCGAGGCCCGGCGCGACCGAGTCAGATCTGGTCGACGCGTGCCGCGCCGCGCAGATTTGGGAGCTGATCGCGTCGCTGCCTGACGGCCTCGACACCGTTGTCGGCGACCGGGGTTACCGCCTTTCCGGAGGCGAGAAGCAGCGGATCGCCATTGCGCGCCTGCTGCTGAAAGCGCCGGACATGGTGGTGCTTGACGAGGCCACGGCCCATCTGGATTCGGAGTCAGAGGTGGCCGTGCAGCGGGCGCTCAAGACCGCGCTCGCCGACCGCACGTCGCTGGTGATCGCGCACCGGCTGTCCACCATCCGCGAGGCGGATCAGATTCTCGTCATCGACGAGGGCCGGGTGCGCGAGCGGGGCCGCCACGTCGAGCTCCTCGCGGCAGGTGGCCTCTACGCCGAGCTCTACCGCACGCAGTTCGCCCGCCAGGAAGCGCCCGCAGGAAAGGCGCCACCCGGGGCAGACGCGCCGGCTCCCGCCGGCCAGCTTGCGCCTCAGGTGTAGCCGGCGCGGCGCAGATCCTTGCGCGTCAGGTGTAGCCGGCGCGGCGCAGATCCTTGCGCGTCAGGTGTACCCGACGCGGCGCAGTTCCTCGCCCGCGAGCTTTTCCACCTCGTCGGCTTGCTCGCTGGTTAGCCTGCGCCGCCAGGCGCCGGTTCCCGCGGCGCTTGCGTCGCGCATCCCCGGACCGGCCGTCGGCGCGGCGGCGCGGGCACCGATAAAGTCCGACACGGTCACGGCCGCCCGGCGCGGATGGCGCACCACGTCCTCGTATCTCAGCGTCGTGAGCTGCTGCTGCGAAAGATCGTTGCGCAGCCGGGCCGCCAGGCGCACTGCCCCACGCCAGCGCAGCGCGCACTTTCCTGTCAGTGACGCCCGCTGCCAGCGGGCCCGGTCGGCTTCGGTCTCAACGCCGAAGAATGGGTTCGGGAACTCGCTGTCCACGTTCGAGAAGCTCGGCCGGAACCAGGCAAGCGCGGCGTCGTCGGCCAGCATGTCGGCGACGACATCCCTTCCGTCTCTGACCAGCTGCACAAGTTGCGCGTCAGGAAAAGCCTGGACAAGCACGTGCGCGCAATACAGCAGGTCGGGGCTCGCGTCCGCATATCGGCGAATGCTCGGCGCGTCCACGCAGGGCCCCACGCCGCCGAACTCACCAGCTTGCCTGCACGCTGCGGCACATTCCAGGCAACCGTGCGAGCTGACCTGCCACGCCTCGGCGAACGCGTCACGCAAGACCCGGGCCGCCGCGTCGTCGCGGCCCCGCCGAATCGAGGGCCTCCGTGCGAACGCGTAGATCACTCGCAGCACGTTCGGCCGCCCGATCGTGAGGTGAAACTCGTTGGATCGCTTCAGCGCGCGCGCAAGCAGACCCGTCCCCGAATGTGGCGCGCCAAGAACGAAGACGGGTTGACGTACCTTCTGACCATTGACGACCAGGATGTGCCTGATGGCTCGCATGCTGCTCACCAGTCTGGCATCAGTCACTGGCTACGCAGGTCAGATGGGGCCACTAGGCTTTGCGCGTGGCAAGGGCACCCCATGTCCGGCCCCGCCGGCTCGCTTCGCGCGCGGTGTCTTGCGGTCTGGCCGTCGTCCTGGTCGGTGGCGTGACGGCAGGATGCGCCGGCTTTGACAAGGCGTTCGGCAAGCGCGAGGCGATCGTCATGTTCCGGCAGGGCACGCCCAGATCGGTTCGGCTGGCGGTTCGTGCCACCTGCTCCCACCTGCCGCGCGCGAGGCCAGAACCACTGCCAACGGACCAGAAGCTGTCCGATCTACTGAACGACGTTCGATACCGCATCGACGACGCCAGCGACGCGGACCTCTCCCGGCTGGAGAACTGCCTGACGCGGTTTTCATCCGTACGGGGTGTCGAGACCCCGCAGGACAACAACAGCTGATCGAGCAAACTGCGGGTTGGTGGCGCCGGTTGGCACGCTGAGCGCAGCCGTTCGGGAAACAAAGGGAGCTGCCTGTGCGGCCGATTCGCGCGGCTGGGGCGCGCTGGATCCGCGACCTTCGTATTCTGGCGCTCTATGACTTCGCGCCCGTTTGCCCACCCGCGCCGCGCCGGCCCGCTGATCGCCGCGGGCATCGCGGTGGCAGCGGTGGTCGCGGCGCTTGCCGGCTGTTCGGCTTCGCAGGCGAGCAAGCATCCGGCCGCCGCGGCTGGCCAGGCCAGTCCCTTCCTCGCGCCGGCGCCGAGCCCGGCTGCGAGCGTTGGCGCACGCTCGTCGCGCCCCGCATGCGTGGCGGCCGGGCGCGGGTTCACCTGCGCGATGCGCAGGCGGATCGCGGCGGCGCAGCGGTTCCTTGCGACGCGGCCTGGCCTGACCGGGATCGTGCTGCGTGACCGCACGACGGGAGCGGTCTGGCGGAACAAGTACGCGGGAACCCAGGTGTACATGGCCTCGACGAGCAAGCTGGCCATGGTGATCACTTTGCTGGTGCGGGACCACGCGGGCGCGATCAGGCTCAGCAGCGCCGACCGTTCGATGATCCACGAAATGCTGCACGTCAGCTCGGACTCGGCCGCCGACGATCTGTGGTTTAAGTACGGCGCCACGTTCTACACCCATTTCTTTCCCAAGGTTGGCTTGGCCGCCGCCCATTACCTGCCGCAAGCCGGCGTCAGCGGCGCGTATTGGGGTGAGATCACCTGCCCGGCCACCGACCTCGACCGGATGGTGAATTATCTGCTTGACGATCTTCCGGCCACGTTGCGTGACTACGTCGTGGGCGAGATGCGAGACGTCGCGGCGGTGCAGCATTTCGGCGTGTGGGGGGCGGGCGCGCAGAACGAGCCGGGCAACAAGGATGGGTGGTCGACGGAGAAGCCGGGATGGATCATAGATTCTGCCGGATTCGCCGGGCCAGGCGCCCGCTACACGCTGGCGATGATGAACAGCCTGAACGGGCAGGGCGGCTATCGCGACGGCACGGAGACGATCACGCAAGTCGCGGCCTTGCTGTTCCAGGGGCGCCGCATCCCGATGCCGGCGATCCAGGCGACGCCCTGACTCGCGCAGCCCACGGAACGTCAACCCCGGTTTACATCGACATCACGCGGGCATCCCCGGTACCGCATGGCGAACCGTGCCCGCGGTGACATGCCGTGCCCAAGGAGGCGTCCATGCTCGCGTTCCTCGCAGCGATCCTGTTCGGTCTCGCCGTCATCTTTGACTTGGTCGCCACGAGCGTTGGCAACATCACGGCCGGCACTCTGGTCGGCGCCGGGTTATTCTGCCTGGCTTTGCACCTGGGTGGTTACGGCACGAACTGGAAGTGGCGGCCGCGGGCGGGCACCCGCCGATGGAGACGGCCCATGGCCACCAGCCGCCGCAGGTGACCACCACCTGTCAATCACGGGTTCCGGCCACGCATCAAGCGTGGGCCTGCACCGGCAGGAGTCGCTGCGCGCCTGTGTAGGCGTTCATCGAACCGCCGCGCAAGAATCCGACGAGGGTCATCCCGGCCTCTGCGGCCAGCTCCACGGCGAGTGAGGACGGCGCGGAGACCGCCGCAAGCACAGGGATCCCGGCCATCAGCGCCTTTTGAGCGAGCTCGAACGACGCCCGGCCGCTGACGAGCAGGACGGCGCCGGTGAGCGGCAGCCGCGCCGCGCGCAGCGCCCAGCCGATCACCTTGTCCACCGCGTTGTGCCGTCCGACGTCCTCCCTGAGCGCGACAAGCGTGCCGTCCGCGGTGAAGATCGCGGCGGCGTGCAGGCCGCCGGTGCGGGCGAAGAGCCGCTGCGACTCGCGAAGCCGGTCAGGCAGTGCGGCCAAGGTTTCCGGCGCAAGCAGCATCGGGTCGGCGGTCACGTCGAAGCCGGCGCGGGTGCGCACGGTGTCGATGCTCTGCTTGCCGCAGACCCCGCACGCGCTTGTGGTCAGGAAATTCCGCCGCAGCCGGTCCGAAGCGACCACCACGCCTGGCCTCAGGCTGACGTCAGCGACGTTGTCATCGCACATCCGTATCTCGGCGATGTCGGCTGCGGCCGCCACGATGCCCTCGGTGAACAGGAAACCGGCGGCTAGGTCGATGTCGTCGCCCGGGGTGCGCATGGTCACGGTGAGTGGCTCTCCGCCGATCCGGATCTCCAGCGGCTCCTCCACCACGATCAGATCCGGCTGATGCACGCCGCTCGCGGCGGGCCCCGGCGCAGGCTGCGTCGAGATGCGCAGAACCCGCCATCGCGCCGTCCTGCCCACGCTCACCCCTCATGTAGGCGTCCTTGTGCCGAGGTTACGCCAGCCAGAGCGCCCTTGTTGCAGGCCGGGCCGGTGGCGTGACACCGTGCATGCAACGGCGGAGGAGGCGCGCGATGACAGCCCAGATCCTGGAAGAACGGGCGCAGATCGAGGAGTCAATCGAGGGAAAAACGCTGTGCGACAGCCTGCGGCGAACAGCACAAGTGCATGGGGACAAGCCCGCCTTCTCCGACCAGGTGGACAATGGCTGGGCGACGCTGACGTGGTCGCAGACCCGGCAACGGGCGCTCGATCTCGCCGCGGGATTTGTCGCCGTGGGATGCAAGCAAGGTGACCGCGTCGCGCTCATGATGGCCAACCGCTCCGAGCACATTCTGGCCGACCTCGGGGCGCTGCACGCGGGCGCGGTCCCGGTGACGGTGTATTCGACGCTCGCGCCCGACCAGGTTGGTTTCGTGGCGGGAAACTGCGACGCGCGGGTGGCGGTCCTCGACGGCGCTGATCAGCTTGGCCGCTGGCGGCCGGTGCTTGACAGGCTGCCGGGGCTGCAAAAGATCATCGTTCTCGACGCGGCCGCCTGCCCGCCCGGCGAGCCGTTCATGACATGGGCAGAATTCGAGCGGCTCGCCGCGCAGCGGCACGCGGCCGACCCGGATGCCGTCGCCGACCGGATCGCCGCGATTAAGCCCGACGACCCGGCGACGCTGCTCTACACGTCGGGGACAACGGGAAACCCCAAGGGTGTCATGATCACCCATCACAACATTCTGTTCGAGGCGGGCAGCTCCCATCTCGCGGGTATCGTGCCTACCGAGGTTCGCTGGGTCTCCTACCTGCCGCTGGCCCACATCGCCGAGCGGATGCTGAGCATCTACCTGCCGATGCACGAGGCTGGGCACGTCCACTTCTGCCCAGATCCGAAGCAGTTGCTTTCCGCGCTGCAGACGGTGCAGCCGACGTCCTTCTTTGGCGTGCCGCGGGTGTGGGAGAAGATTCAGGCAGGAATCCTCGCCCTGATGGCCGCCGAACAGGACGAGGCGAAGAAGGCGGCCGTGCGGCAAGCCATGGCCGCGGGCCAGGCATATGTGGAGAGCTGCCAGTTCGGGCGCGAGCCCGCGCCAGCGGTGATCGAAGCTTTCGAGCGCGCCGAGGCCGAGGTGCTTGGCCCGATCCGCTCGCTGCTCGGCCTTGGCCAGGCGGTACTGACGCTGAGCGCCGCCGCGCCGCTGCCTGCCGAGGTGGGCAGGTTCTTCGCCGGCCTCGGCGTGAAAATCCTCGACGTCTACGGCATGACCGAGTTGGCAGGCGCTGTAACCGTGAACACCCCGGACGCGTTCAGGCTCGGCACCGTGGGCCGGCCGTTGCCGGGCATGGAGATCAGGATTGCCGACGACGGGGAGATAATCGTCCGCGGGCCCGTCAGCACGCCGGGGTACCTGGGACAGCCGGAGATCACGGCTGCGCTGATCGACGAGAACGGCTGGGTACACACCGGCGACATCGGCTCGCTCGACGCGGATCAGTTCCTCACCGTGGTGGACAGAAAGAAGGAGCTGATCATCACCGCCGGCGGAGAGAACATATCGCCCGCCGCCATCGAAGGGCTGCTCGTCGAGCATCCGCTGATTGGGCAGGCGCTCGCCTTCGGCGACGGCAGGCCCTACGTGGTCGCGCTGCTCGCCCTGGACGGAGAGGTCGCACCTGTCTGGGCGCGGGCACGCGGCATCGAGGTCGGCTCGCTCGCCGAACTCGCCGCGCACCCCGCGGTGATCGAGGCCGCCGGGGTAGCCGTCGCCAAGGCGAATTCGCGGCTGGCGCGAGTCCAGCAGGTCAAGCACTTTGAGCTGCTACCGGGCGAATGGACAGCGGAGAGTGAGGAACTCACCCCGACGCTCAAGCTCAAGCGCCGGGTGATCCACGCCAAGTACGCCGACGTCATCGACTCCTTGTATCCGACCTGACCCCCGGCCTCCCACCCGGCCTCCGCCCGCGTGCGTTGGCCGCTGCTAGGCTCGCCGCCGGAGGCGTCCGGGCACCTGGTGGGCTCCCCGGTCTTCAAAACCGGTGGACGGCGCTCAGCGTCGTCGGCGGGTTCGATTCCCGTCCGCCTCCGCTGAGGATCACCGACCAAACTGCCGGTGTCGTACCGGAAGAACTGCGGTGGTGAGTGTCTTTTGACTATGGCCGCAGGGTCTTGCCTGTTACGCGTGATTCCTCAGTGAAGCTCCGCAGGGTCTTGCCTGTTACGCGTGATTCCTCAGTGAAGCTGGGGGATCACGAGCTGATTGTGGTTATCCGGACCGCGTCAATGTCGCCAGTCCGGCAGCCACCGAGACTCGCTGCGGCGGCTTTGTACTCCAGAGCGTTGCTCCCGTCCCCGAAATACCGGCCAGTAACGACATTCTGGAGTACAAGGCCGCTGCCGGGGTGCGGGACGGCAATGCAGGTCGGTACATCGCGGCCACCTCGGCACGGGTCAGCCCGGTTGCGTCCCGGGCCGCGTGCGCCGCAGGGCTGGCTGGCCGGGATACAGCCGGTACCGGTAGCTGCCCTGGCGCTCGGCGCGGATCATGCCTGCCGCTACGGCTCGGTCGATCGACGTGTAAGCCGCCCCGGTGTTCTGGTTCACGTCGTACTTGCAGCAGCCGGGGTGCTGGCGCACATAGGCCGCGACGGCCCGCATCGCCAGGCCGTTGCCCAGGCGGGTCATCCGGCGTCGAGAGCCCGCAGGACGCGCGTGATCTTCTCCGCTGCTGCGCGCACATCGGTGACCGGCGCTATCCGCTCGGCCCATCCGAACCAGTACCAGCCATCGCCCGTGTAGACGTCCTCGGTCATGACGGCGGCCTGGCGGTTGGTGATGTGCAGATGTGGCCGCCTGCCAGCCGAGCTGACGAGCGACACGGCGTAGTGCTGCCGGTCCAAACCAGCGGCGAGCCTCTCCAGATCGGCTGCCGATGTGTCAGATGGCGGGTTCCCCCACGAGGCCATTTAGAGCGCTCCTATGAGTGCCAACACGATTACAGCCATCACCCTTGCGTCACCTGACGCATACGCTAAAGATGCTGCCCGTTGTCCGCGGGGCCTGGCGGGCGGTGGGCAACGATCGCGATCAAGAGGCGATGGCACACGCGATGACAGCTTTTGGCGACGAGCTACGGCGGCTGCTGACCGAACGCGGCATGTCCCTCAACGAGCTGGCGCGCCGCTCGAACTACGACAGCGGCTATCTATCGAAGGTAGCGCGCGGCCACAAGCGGCCGAATCGTGAGCTTGCGGAGCGGCTGAACGAGGTGCTTGACGGTGACGGCGCGCTGATCAAGCTGGCTGGTGGCGGCCCGCTGTTCAACGGCCACCTGTCACCGGACGATCGGGAGCGGCTGGCGCTGGCGGCCGGTAAGCCGTCTCGCGTGGACAGCCAGGTCGTGGACGCGCTCGCCGCCGTGCTCGCTGCGCAGCGGCTGCTGGAGGATCGCATCGGGTCAGCGCCTATGCTCGTGCCTGCCCGCGCGCAGAGCGCCGTTACCGAGGCCATGGCCCGCGAGTCGCCAGCGGACCTGCGGTCTCGCGTGCTCGACATCGCGGCTCAGTATGGCTACTTCCTCGGCTGGCTGCATGAGAACACAGGGAAACTCGCCGCCGCCGAACGCCTGTATGACGCGGCGCTCGGCCAGGCCGCCGAGGTCGGCAACCTGAACCTGACGTCCGAGCTGATCAGCATGAAGGGCCGCATCGCCTGGCAGCGCGGTGAGCCTGGCGAGGTGGTCCGGCTGTCGGAGGCCGCGCAGCGCGACACCGCCGCGTTCCCAGGCCAGCACGCGATCTCAGCGATGCAGGAAGCACGCGCCCATGCCGTGCTGGGTGACGCACGCGCGGTCGGCCGCAAGCTCACCGATGCCGACGAGGCGAACGGTAGGGCGGCAGAGGACTACGGCAACCGGCCGCCCTGGCTCTACTACCACTCGCCAGGATTCTTCACCGTCCAGCGTGGCCGCGCCTGGCTACACCTGGGCAGCCATGACCCCGCGTACAACAGGAAGGCGATCGAGACGCTCACGGCTGGCATCCGGGCGCTCGACGCCACGGCCCGGCAGTCCGAATGGGGGGCGAGCTACCTCCTGCACCTGGCCAGCGCGCACATGCAAGCGGGCGACGTGGACCAGGCATGCGCCGCCGCAGGGGAGGCGGCAGCATCCGCGCGGCAGATGGGCTCGGCCAGCCTGCTTGCCCGGCTGCGGAGGCTGCACACGCGGATGGCACGCCGGTGGTCCGGCCACCCCGATGTCACCCTTCTCGGGGAGTCGCTACGCTGATCACTTGTGTGTACGAACACGCAATAGCGCCCCGCCACCGGTGACGGCTGGCGGGGGGCTCTGCTGCGCGGTGCCTGATCGGGCAGGAAGGTTGGAGTGCCGCAAGTTCATTCGGCGGCGGGCAGGCGGGCGACGAGCTCGGCGGCCAGTGTCACTGCCCGTGCGCCCTTGTCGGTCCCGCTCGATGAGTAGTCAACGGCGACGACGGCGTTGCCGACCCGTGCGGCGACCAGCGTCTCGCCGCCCTGCCACACAGAAGAGGTCATGACGCCCTTGATGCTCGCTTCGCCGAACGCGGGATCGGCGGACCTTATCAGCCTCATGCGCATCTTCTGGCCGCTTGACCTGGACGTGAAGCTCGAACAGAGCCCGAACAGCTTGCCCAGATTCGTCATGACTGCGCGGCTCACCGCCGTCGTGGTGTAGACGGCGATCATCTGATCGATCTCCTCGCTGTAGACGTTTCTGTAGCCATTCGCGGCGAACGAGACTGGCGACACTCCAGCGGCTGGTAACCACGGCGCGCCGGTCAACTGCACGCATTGGCGCGAGGATGGCGGTGTTTCTGTCGCCGACATCTGTGGATATATGGTGCTGCCCGAATCCGCGGTCCACTTCGGGTTGAGGGTGAACCCGCCCGGCATGTCATTTTGACCAAGCAGCAGAGCCTTCAGCTGGGTTCCCGTCATCAGGGCGCCGGGACCGCTCGGTTGCTCGTTTGGGGTGACGGAGGCAGCACCGCTTCGGTGGCTCGGTGACGTCTTAGCCGCGCGGTCAACCATGGAGCAGGCGGCGAGCGACAGGGCGAGGACGAGCGAGGGAGCAAAACGGGCGAGGATTGACGCTGGTCTGCCCATGAGGTTCCCCGTCCGCGACATGCATAAGGCAACGTGCAGATTAGAGACGTTTAAAGCACTTGATTCTCCTACCGTTAGCGGCCAAGAACAGCCAATATCGCTATTTGTATCTCCCCGAACACGATGAGTCTGGTCGCGGAGCGGGGCGAGAGCGCACGCTTGCCGTGGCAGGGGTAGATTCGCAGGGGTGGACATCCGGCGGCGGGTACCGGGGACAGACACGGTGCTCGCTGACCCGCGGCTGGCGGAGGCCACGGAGCGGCTCGGGCGGCGTTTGGTAAAAGCAGCCGTCGTACACGCGCAGGAGCAGGCACGAGCCGGTCAGATCGCGCCCGAGGAAGTGCCCGACGTCGCGGCCGAGGCGCTTCCCGCCCGAGCTACGACCATGCGGCCAGTGATCAACGCGACCGGAGTGCTGCTGCACACCAACCTGGGCCGCGCACCGCTGTCGCCGGCCGCGAGCGAGGCACTACTCACCGCCGCGGGCTGCACCGATGTCGAGCTCGATCTCGCCACAGGCGCCCGCGCGCTACGCGGCAGGGGCGTGATCGAAGCCTTGGGCGCGGCCGTCCCCGCAGCCGGGGCGGTGCATGTCGTCAACAACAATGCCGCGGCGCTCGTGTTGACAGCCACGGCGCTCGCGGCCGGCAAGGAGATCGTGGTCAGCCGGGGAGAACTGGTTGAGATCGGTGACGGGTTCCGGCTACCCGAACTGCTCACCTGCACAGGCGCACGGCTCCGCGAAGTCGGCACAACCAACCGCACGACCGTGGCCGATTACCTGCAGGCCATTACGCCGCAGACCGGCTTCGTCCTGAAGGTACACCCATCGAACTATCGCATCGAGGGCTTCACGGCCGCGGCGGACGTCGGCGATCTCGCTGCGGCGCTCACGGGCGCAGGCGTGCCCGTCGTAGCTGACATCGGATCGGGACTCCTCGCCGCCGAGCCACGGCTGCCTGGCGAACCGGACGCGGACACGACCCTGCGCGCGGGGGCGAACCTCGTCATGGCCAGCGCCGACAAGCTGCTGGGCGGGCCGCAGGCCGGGCTGCTGCTCGGCGATGCCGCCTTGGTCGGTGGCCTTCGTCGCCATCCGCTCGCTCGTGCGCTGCGGGTTGACAAGCTGACCTTGGCCGCGCTTGAAGCCACGCTGGTCGGGTCCCGCACGCCGACCGCAGAGGCGCTCGCAGCCGACCCGGATGCTCTGGCACGGCGCGCCGAGCGGCTCGCCGCACGGCTCGCGGCCCAGGGAATCGACGCACAGGCCGTGTCCAGCCAGGCCGCTGTCGGTGGCGGCGGCGCTCCGGGCCTGACGCTCGCGAGCGCGGCGGTGACCTTGCCGGTGCCGTTCGGGACCATGCTGAGGCGGCGCGATCCAGCCATCGTGGGCCGGGTGGAGGATGGGCGACTGCGGCTTGACCTGCGCGCGGTGCCAGCCGGGCGCGACGGCGACATCTACGACGCGGTCATCGCCACCGCGGCGACCGCGACCGCAGCTGACACCAACGCCGACGGCGACGCCGCTTCGCTGTAGCGGGCGCTCGCGCTCAGCCGGAGGTTTTGGCCGTCGGGGGTCCGGGGATCCCAGACAGGCGGCAGCGTCGCGGGTGGCCAGCACGTTGGCAGCCAACTCGGCATAGGCTGAACAGGTCGATGAAGGTCGCGGTCGAAGAGGGTGGGTGCATGGTGCGGACGGGAACGAGGTGAGGTCCGTGCTCGCGGACACCTTTGGCCGCATCGCAACCGACCTGCGCGTTTCGCTGACCGATAGGTGCAACCTTCGCTGCACCTACTGCATGCCGGCGGAAGGGCTTGACTGGCTGCCCAGTGACTCCGTGCTCACCGACGACGAGGTCATCCGGCTGATCGGAATCGGCGTGCGGCGGCTCGGCATCCGCGAGGTTCGGTTCACCGGGGGCGAGCCCTTGCTGCGGCGCGGCCTGCTCGACATCGTCGCGCGCACCGCCGCGCTCGACCCGCGCCCACAGCTGTCGCTCACCACCAACGGCATCGGCCTCGCCCGGCTCGCCGAACGCCTCCATGAGGCCGGCCTCGATCGGGTGAACGTGTCGCTCGACACGTTGCGGCCCGAGACGTTCCGCGCGCTGGCCAAGCGCGACAGGCTGCCCGACGTGCTCGAGGGCCTCGCCGCCGCGGCGGCCACTGGCCTCGCGCCAGTAAAGGTCAACGCCGTGTTGATGCGCGGCACAAACGACGATGAGGCAGCGCCGCTGCTGCGTTTTTGCCTGGAGCGCGGCTATCAGCTCCGGTTTATCGAGCAGATGCCGCTTGACGCACAACACGGCTGGCGGCGATCACAGATGATCACGGCGGACGAGATCTTCACGCGACTTTCCGGCGAGTTCGTCCTGACACCCGATGACCCTGCGCGCCGCGGCTCAGCACCCGCGGAGACGTTCCTTGTTGACGGTGGGCCGCAGCGGGTCGGCGTCATCGGCTCGGTAACCCGCCCGTTCTGTGCCGCATGCGATCGGGTGCGGCTGACCGCCGACGGCGAAATCCGCAACTGTCTGTTCGCGCGCGAAGAGACCGACCTGCGCATGCCGATGCGCGCCGGAGCGAGCGACGAGGAACTGCTCGCACGGTGGCGTCGCGCTGTCGCGGTGAAGCGGGCGGGGCACGGCATCAACGATCCCGCGTTCCTGCAACCGGACCGTCCGATGTCTGCGATAGGCGGCTGACCAGGTCCGCATGACAGGCGGCACGCCACAAGACGGGGTTTCTTGCCAGTTCGACGCCGTCATTCTCGCTGGCGGCCGAGCTCAGCGGCTCGGCGGGACCGACAAGCCGGGCCTGATCGTGGCCGGCCGTTCGCTCGCGGCGGCCGTTGTCTCGGCGGCCGCCCAGGCCACTACCGTGATCGTGGTCGGCCCCCCGCGCCCGGAGCTGACCCGCATGCGGCCCGGCGGCCGGTTGCGGTTTACTCAGGAGGATCCGCCCGGCGCAGGCCCGCTGGCCGCGCTGCGGCGCGGAATCGTGGAGGTGTCGGCGCCATGGCTGACCGTGCTCGCCGCCGACCTACCATTCCTGCGCGGCCAGCACCTGCGGCATCTGCTCGCTGTCGCGGGCGCATGCCAGATCGGCCCTGACACGCGCGCGGCGCGCGAGGCTGGCCCAGCCGGTGAAGTAGGCCAAGCGGGTGAGGTCGGCCAAGCGGGCGATGCTGACCGCCTGGGGGCGGCGGCCCGGTGCGGCGCAATTCTGGTCGACGACGAGGGGCGGCCCCAGTGGCTGGTCGGCTGCTGGCGGACCACGACGCTGCGCGACGCGTTGCGCGCTTACCACGGGCAATCGCTTCGCGGGCTGTTTGCGCCGCTGCGCCCGGCTCGGGTCGCTGTAGAGCCCGCGGCCGGGACGCCGCCACCTTGGCTTGACTGTGACTCGCCCGAGGACCTGCGCCGAGCGCGGCACTGGTGCCCATAGGCTGCGGGCGCCACGGCGTGGGCGTGCCACGGGCAGGCCGGGCACGCGCCGCGGCAGCCGTTAAGGTGCGGAATGTGAATTCGCTCGACGAATGGGCCACGTCGGCCAGCGCGGAACTCGGGCTCGACCGGGACCTCACCGACGTGGATGCAGTGCTCGACCTCGCGCGGGACGTGGCACACGGCGTCGCCAGGCCGGCGGCGCCGATCGGCGCGTTCGTGCTTGGGCTCGCGGTCGGGCGTGGGCAGCGGCTGGATGAAGCGGCGCAGCGGCTGCGCGAGCTGGCATCGCACTGGAGAGAGCGAGCATAACGCCGGGCGTGTCGGCACCGCCGCGGTCTCGCTGGGCAGCCAGCGCGGCGGCGTCGTCGCAGCGGTGGCGAGATCCGCGTCACTTGCGGGCCCGGATCCGCGTCACTTACGGGCCCAGGTCCGCGTCACTTGCGGGCCCGGATCCGCGTGACGCGCGGGCCAGGACCCGCACTCACGCACCGGCGTAGACCCGTGATACGTCTCCCCCCGACGTCGTCTGGCTGACGCCCGCCCGCATACCGGGGCCTTGCGTAGCGAACTGTTCCGATATATCGTCTTAATATCTCGTAAACCAACGAGTAGTCAAACCACTATCGGAGGCAAGGACATGCATAACGAAGATCCCTGGCATCGGGGCTGGGGGCGAGGACAGCAAGAAAGCGTCTTCACCGGCGAGCCGGGGGAAGAGGGCGGGGCGCGCGAACGCGGTGGACGCGGCGGACCTCCGCCGGGTGGCCGTGGTCCGTTCGGGTTCCGTGGCCGTCATATGGGCGGCTGGCGAGGCGGCCCAGGCTGGCCGCCGTTTCCCGGGTTTCCTTTCGCGGATCCACGTTGGCAGCGTGGTCCGCGAGTCAAGCGCGGCGATGTGCGCGCGGCCGCGCTGTCACTTCTGGCCGAGGAGCCGCGCAACGGATACCAGATCATCCAGGAGATCGAGTCCAAGAGCCGCGGCGTATGGCGCCCGAGTCCTGGCTCGGTTTATCCGGCGCTCGCTCAACTCGAAGACGAGGGCCTGATCCGCGCCGAGGATGGCGAGGGCGGCAGAAAGGCGTTCCACCTGACCGACGAGGGCCGCGCCTACGTCGCCGGGCATGCTGACGAACTCAGGGCGCCGTGGGACGCGCTTGCCGGTTCGGACGCCGACGATGTGATCGACATGCGGAAGCTGTTCGGGCAGGTGGCCATGGCGGCCATGCAGGTGGTGAGCGTCGGGACCGATGCGCAGATCGAGGCGGCACGACGGGTGCTGATCCTCACCCGCCGGAATCTTTACGGCATTCTCGCCGCTGACGAAGGCGAGGCTGGTGAGGACGAGGCGGGAGACGACGCGTCAGATGCCGACGCACCGGAGGCGGACTCGCAGCAGGACGACGCGTGAGCGACGCGCCGCGCCAGAACTGGGGATGATACGAGCAGGCGAGGAGGCAGGAGGGTGACGCTGCACGCGGATGAGCAACCCATGACCGGTGGGGCTCGCGCAGGCGGACTGCGCGAGTTCGACCAGGGCGTGGCTGTGTCGGTATCCGGGCTGACCAAGCGGTACGGAGAAATCGAGGCAGTGCGGGGAATCGATTTCGAGGTTGCCGCGGGGGAGACATTCGGTTTCCTCGGCCCGAACGGCGCTGGCAAGACCACGACCATAAAGATTTTGTGCACGCTGGCCCTGCCGACGTCGGGTCATGCCACCGTCGCCGGCCACGACGTGTTGCGCGAGCGTGACGCCGTTCGGCGCAACATTGGGCTGGTGTTCCAGGACACGACGCTGGACAGCTATCTGACCGCGGCACAAAACATGCGTTTCCACGCCGAGCTTTACGCCGTGCCGAAGGCAGCGGTCGAGCCGCGTATGCGCCAGGTGATGGAGATGGTCGGCCTGTGGGACCGGCGGGACAGCTTGGTGAGCACGTACTCCGGCGGCATGCAGCGTCGGCTGGAGATAGCCCGCGGCTTGCTGCACGCGCCCCGCGTGCTGTTTCTCGACGAGCCCACAGTCGGTCTCGATCCGCAGACCCGGGTGTCGATCTGGAATTACATCAACGACCTGAAGCGCCGCGAGGACATAACGATCTTCCTGACCACGCATTACATGGATGAGGCTGAGAACTGCGACAAGATCGCCATCATCGATCACGGTCAAATCGTGGCGATCGACACGCCGGCCGCGCTGAAGGCCAGCGTCGGCAAGGACCGTGTACAGATCAACACCACCGATGACCAGGCGGCGATCAGGGAACTGGCCGACGCCTTCGGCATCGAGGCGAGGATAGCCGAGGGGGCGGTGACCTTCGCAGTGACCTCAGGCGAGCACTTCGTCCCCCGGCTGTTCGCCGAGCTGAGCGTGCCCATCCAGTCGGTCCGGGTGTCTCGGCCCTCGCTGGATGACGTATTCATGTCGTATACAGGCAAGACCATCCGTGATGCAGAGGCTTCCGCGGTCGACAGCCTTCGGGCGATGGCGACGGCTTGGCGAAGGAGGGGATGACAATGGCAATCTCGACAGCCAAGGCCGGGACCGACACCGGTGCCGATGCTGCCGCCGCCGCGCTCACCGATGCCATCCGCGTCGCGGTCCCTGAGCGTGGACTGCGGCAAGACCTTCGTGCCGTCTCGATCGTTTGGCGGCGCGAACTGATCAGGTTCCGCAGCGACAGGCTCCGCGCTGTCACCTCGCTGGTCCAACCAGTGCTCTTCCTGTTCGTGCTGGGCACCGGGCTCTCCACGCTCGCATCGCGCGGCATGCCGCCCGGAGTGAACTTCAAGACCTTCATTTACCCCGGCGTGGTGGCGATGTCGGTGCTTTTCACCGCCATCTTCTCGGCCGCGTCGATCGTGTGGGACCGCGAGTTCGGCTTCCTCAGGGAGATGCTTGTGGCACCCGTGAGCAGGGCCGCGCTGGTGCTCGGCAAATGCCTCGGCGGCACGACCGTCGCGACATTCCAGGGCCTCGTGATGCTGGCGCTCGCCGGATTCGCTGGTGTTCCCTACTCACCCGCCCTGATGGCAACCCTGATCGGCGAGTTGCTTCTGCTGTCGTTCACCCTGACGGCGTTCGGGGTAATGATGGCGGCGCGGATTAAGCAGATACAGGCGTTCATGGCGCTCACTCAGATGCTGGTGATGCCCCTGTTCTTCCTGTCTGGAGCGCTTTACCCGCTCGGTGGCCTGCCAAGCTGGCTGACGGTGCTCACCCGCATCGACCCGCTCACCTACATCGTCGCGCCGATGCGGGACGCGGTGTTCAGCCACCTGAGCATCAGCCCGCAGGCCCTGCACACCTTGGCCCCTGCGGTCACCTGGTGGGGGTGGTCGGTTCCTGTCGCGCTGTCGCTCGCGATCGTGGCGTTGATGGGTCTCACCATGCTGGGCATCGCGATGGCCGAGTTCCGCAGAACCGAGTAGATCACCCTCTCACTCGCTCCTGACCCGGCCCTGGGCGAGCAGCTGAGAGCGGTCCGGGGTGGCGCCGGTGGGGACCGGGCGTGCGGCCCGCGGGAGTCACGGCCGTAGGGCCGCGCGGGGGGTACGGGGGGTCGTCCCCCTGGACCAGTGTCGAACCCCGCGAAGCCGCGCCAGCGGCGAGTAGGCGTTAAAAAAGCGGACCGGGTGGCTACGGGGGCAAACCACCCGGCCCGCGATCATCGGCGCTCCGACGGGGGCCCGGAACGCCGGCACCGGTGCTCCGACGGGGGACCAGAGCACCAGACAAAGCTTACACCGAATACCCCCCTTGTGCGTCAAGACTCAATAGAGGGCTCAACGAGCATCGCATCTGCCCGACCGGAGTCGATCAGCTGCTTTAGGTGAGTGTACGCCGTATTGGGCCTTTGAAACCGGACCTCGGAGCAAGCACGGAGTACCCAGCGGGACAGAGAAGCTTTACCTGGGGGCGGGGGCCGTAACCGTCGCACGCGCTGCCGCCCTGGTTAGGCACCTTGCTCAGGCACCTTGCTCAGGCACCCTGGTTGGCCGGGTCGGTTGGGCGCTTTCCGCGCCGGGTTCGGCCCCTTGCGCCGGTCCGCCGCCGTTGCCGACGTCGGATTCTGCCGTTCCACCGCCGACGTCGGATCCTGCGGTGTCAGCTTCGCCGGCTAGCGTCGGCGCGCCCGGGTTCAGGGCATCGCCCGAGGCACCCAGGTCGCCGTGGCGGGTGGGCAGACGCGGCCGGAAGGTCTCGAACCTTGCCGCATTGTCTGGCTCACGGCCGCCGTTTGCGAAGACGACAGCGAAGTAGGGCACGACGAGCGAGACGCCCGCGGCCACGAACCGCCAGACTCCATGGAACAGGAAGACGGCCAGCAAAAAGGCGACGACGCGGATGCCCATCGAGATCAGGTACCGCCGCTGCCGGTACGCGATGTCCTCTGACATCGGACGCTGAGCGTCGGTCACCGTATAGGCGCCACGCTCGCGCCGGGTACGCAGCAGGGATCTCACCGGTCCACGCTATGCCCGATGGGAGGTTGTGAAAACCGCGCGGGCCGACGCGAAGGTCGCGCCCTTTCATGATCGCGGTTGGTGGTCTGAGATAGGTTCGGACAATCAACCACGATCATGAACCAGGCGAGCGGCGCCATAGACAGAAGCTGCGGAGGAAGCATGACCGACCGTACCTACCGGGTAACAGAGATCGTTGGAACGTCGCCGGACAGCGTGGACCGGGCGATTCGCAATGGGCTTCAGCGCGCGGGCCAGACCCTGCGCCATCTCGACTGGTTTGAGGTCACCGAGATCCGTGGGCAGGTCGAGAACGGCGAGGTCGCCCACTTTCAGGTCGGGATCAAGGTGGGATTCAGGCTCGAGGACGCGTGACGCGCGGCGGCAGCCGTTAAGCACAAGGATCAGCAGCGCCACGGCAGGCGAGCGGCACGCCCGCGAGCAGGCACCCGGTTGCGGCACGCCCTCTAGCTGGCCTCGCTCACCGAGGACATGTTGAATCCTTCGACCCGCACCGGCGGCGCGGCGACCCGCGGAAACAAGTCACCCCATTCCCGCGGCAGGCAGCGCTGCGTGCGGCCCACCTCGGCCAGGCGGTCAAGCACGCCCACCGGGCTGTCGTTGAACCTGAAGTTATTGACCGCCGCCGTCACCTCACCGCCCTCAACCAGGTACACGCCATCCCTGGTGAGGCCGGTGACAAGCAGCGTCTGCGGGTCAACCTCGCGGATATACCACAGGCAGTTGACCAGCAGGCCGCTGCCGGTGTTGGCGATCATCTCATCAAGAGCTGAGCCATTGCTGCCCGCACCGTCGGCCTCGAAGATCAGGTTGTCGATCGCCGGGGTGACCGGCAGGCCGGTCAGTTCTGCCGAGTGCCGGGTCTGGACGAGGGCGGCCAGGCTGCCAGCGCTGATCCACTCGGTCGGGGTGAGCGGCAGGCCGTTGTCGAAAACCGATGTCCGACGGCTTGACGCGTAGGTGAGCACGAACGGCGCGCACTGCAGGCCCGCGAAGCCCGGATCGCCGCGAAGGGACACGGGCAGCGTCGCGAGGCGCTCGCCCACCCTGGTGCCGCCGCCGGCCTTGGCGAACACGGTCCTGCCTTCGTGAGCATCCTTCGCCCCGGCCGCGTGGTAGACGAAGATGAGCAGGTCGGCCACGGCGGACGGGGTCAGCAGGGTCTCATAATGGCCCGCGGGAAGTTCGACCGCGCGCTTCGCCCAGTTCAGGCGGCGGGTGAGTTGCGCGTCCAGGTCAGCAATGTCGACATCGGCAAAATCGCGGGTGGAAGCGCCGGCCCACGCCGAGCTTTCCAAATGAGCGGATTTCGCGTTCAGCTCAACGCGGCCGGCGGGCTGGTCATGGCGGAGCCGCAGGCCGCTCGATGTGCCGAGGAAGGTGCAGCTCAGCTTGTGTTCCGCGAAGCCGTACAGCAACCTCGCGTCGGAGTCGGCCGCGGCGAAGGCTTCGCCCAGGGCGGCGGCAAGGCCCCTGAAGACACGGGTGTCCGTTGCGGCAACGTGCTCATCCCAGTTACCGAACGGCTGCCGCACGCCGACGTCAATCAGCGGTCGCGCGTCCTCTGCGGCCGAGCCTTGGCTTGCCGCCTCCTCCGCGGCTGTCACCACATCGGCGATCTGATCATCGCGGATTCCGGCCCTGGAGACGGTGCCGACGGCGATGCCGTCACGGCGGTGCGCGATCGCGATCACGGTCAGTCTGCGTGACCGCGTGACCCCATTTGTGGTCAGCGTGTTGCCAGCCCAGCGCAGGTTGGCGTCGCTGCCTTCGGTGACGATCGCGATGCTGTCGTCAGTGCTGGAGGCCGCCAGCGCCCGCTCGGCCATCTCCTGTGGGGTCATCCTGCCTCTTCTACCGTGTTCAGGATCCTGATACCGCGCATCAGCACGGCGGGGGCGCCGTGACCGACGGGAGCGATCTGGCACGGCTGGCCCTTGCCACAGGTGAACGCGCCGCCAAGAACGTAGGTTTGCTCGCCGCCGACCGCTTCGAGGCTGTTCCAGAAGTCAGTGGTGGTGGCCTGGTACGCGACGTCACGGAGCTGGCCGGCGAGGCGTCCACTTTCGATCTTGTAAAAGCGCTGCCCAGTGAACTGGAAGTTGCATCGCTGCATGTCGATGGACCAGCTCTTGTCGCCCATGACGTAGATGCCACGCTCGACCCCGGCGATCAGCTCTTCGGTGCTCGGCCCGTCTTCGGCAGGCCGGAGCGAGACGTTGGCCATCCTCTGCAACGGCATGTGCGCAGGCGAGTCCGCGAAGGCGCATCCGTTGGACCGGTCAAAGCCGCCACGGCGGGCCATCCGCCGGTCGAGCTGGTATCCGGTGAACACCCCGCCAGAGACGATGTCCCAGGACTGCGCGGCGACGCCTTCGTCGTCGAAACCGACCGTGGCCAGGCCGTGTTCGGCGGTGCGGTCGCCGGTGACGTGCATAGCCGGCGAGCCGTAGCGCAGCGTGCCCAGCTTTTCCGTGGTCGCGAACGAGGTTCCTGCGTAGGCCGCTTCGTAGCCGAGCGCCCGGTCGAGTTCGGTCGCGTGGCCGATCGACTCGTGAATGGTGAGCCACAGGTTCGATGGATGTATCACCAGGTCGTAGATTCCTGCCTGGACCGAAGGCGCGGCGAGTTTCGCCGCAAGCAGCTCAGGAAGCCCGGCAAGCTCGGCAACGGCGTCCCAGCCGGTGCCGGTCAGGTACTCATAACCGCGGCCCGCGGGTGGCGCCAGCGTGCGCATCGTGTCGAACCGCCCAGATTTGGCATCCACGGCAACGGCTGTGACCGCCGGCCACACGCGCACGCGCTGTTGGGTGGTCGTCGTCGCGCCGTCGCAATAGAACTTGCACTCCTTGACCTGCCGCAGCGTGGCATCCACGTGATCAACCCGTTGGTCGGCCAGCAGCCCCGCGCTCCACTCGTGAAGCAGGGCGACCTTGTCCGCCACCCGCACGTCGAAGGGGTCGGTCTGGTAGGAGGAGACCCAGCTCACCTCCCCGTGGGCGGGCTCATCGGCAAGCTCGATAGGTTCCCTGTTGATCGCGGCCGCGACGGTGGCGATGTCGACCGCGTCGCCCGCCGCCCGCGCCGCGGCCTGTTCTGTCAGGTCGCTCGCCCCGGCGAAGCCCCAGGTGTCGTTCTTGATTACCCGGACAGCGAGGCCAATAACCTCCGAGTCGACCACCGCCTCGAGGTTCGCGTCCGACAACCTGATGTGCTGAGTGCGGTGCAGCTCGAGACGGAAGTCGGCATGGGATGCGCCAAGGCCGCGCGCCCGCTGCAGGGCGGCATCGGCAAGCCGTCGCAGCGGCAGCGCGGTGAACCGCTCGTCGACGCCGTGGCCGGTTTCATTCACGACAGGAAACCTACCTGACATGCATGGTTGGCTGACGACAGGTAATGTCCCCACGGTGATCGTTGTCGAGGAGGCGGCGGGATGAGTCGGTCTGTCCTTGTCACCGGCGGCAATCGCGGCATTGGCCTCGCCATCGCCAGAAGGTTCGCGGCGGCGGGTGAGGCGGTCACCGTGACGTCGCGGTCAGGTGAGCCGGTGGACGGGCTGTCGGTCGTCCGCTGCGACGTCACCGACACCGTGTCCGTCGACGCGGCATTTGGCGCCGTCGAGAAGACACAGGGCCCGGTGGAAGTGCTCGTGGCCAACGCAGGCATCACCCGCGACAAGCTGCTCGTCATGATGAGTGAAGACGACTTCACCGCACCGCTCGACACCAACCTGACCGGCGCATTCCGGGTGACCAAACGGGCCCTGCGCCCGATGATCCGCAAGCGGCAGGGCCGGATCATCCTTATCTCCTCGGTTGCCGGCCTGCTCGGTTCGGGTGGGCAGACGAACTACGCGGCGTCGAAAGCCGGGCTCGTCGGGCTGGCCCGGTCGCTTGTGCGGGAACTCGGCTCGCGCGGCGTCACGGTCAACGTGGTCGCGCCCGGGTTCGTGGATACCGACATGACCGCAGCGCTACCTGAGGAAAGGAAAGCGGAGATCTTGAAGAGCATCCCCCTCGGCAGGTACGCCTCGGCGGATGACGTGGCTGGCGTGGCAGAGTTCCTGGCCGGGCCGTCCGCCTCGTACATGACCGGCGCAGTGATTCCGGTCGACGGCGGCATGGGAATGGGCAACTGATGGGCATCTTGGAGGGCAAGCGGATCCTGGTCACCGGTGTGCTGACCGAGTCCTCGATCGCCTACCACGTGGCGAAAATGGCGCAGCTCGAGGGCGCGACGGTGGTGCTCACCGGGTTCGGCAGGCTCACCCTGGTGGAGCGGATAGCGCGGCGCCTGCCGAAGCCGCCGCCGGTGCTCGAACTCGACGTGACGGACAGCGCTCACCTCGGCTCGCTCGCCGAGCGGGTCTCCGAGCATGTGGACGGTCTCGACGGTCTGGTGCACGCCATCGCGTTCGCGCCGCAGGGCGCGCTCGGCGGAAATTTCCTCAGCGCCGGCTGGGACGACGTGGCCACCGCGTTTCATGTCTCGGCCTATTCGCTGAAGGCTCTTGCCGTGGCCGCTTTGCCGCTGCTGACGAAGGCCGGCGCGGCTGAAGGCGGGACGGGAGATCCGGTGGGGTCGCCGGCCGCGGCGGGCACCGGCGCTGCCATCGTCGGTCTCGATTTTGACGCGAGCCGGGCTTGGCCAGCCTACGACTGGATGGGCGTGGCAAAGGCTGGCCTGGAGTCTTGCGCCAGATACCTGGCTCGCGACCTGGGAAGCAAGGGCATCAGGGTAAACCTGGTGGCAGCCGGACCGGTCCGAACGATGGCCGCAAAGAGCATCCCCGGTTTCGAGGAATTCGAGCACGTGTGGAGTGAGCGCGCGCCGCTTGGCTGGGATATCCACAATCCCGAGCCCGCAGCTCGCGCCTGCGTGGCGCTGCTTTCCGACTGGTTCCCCGCGACCACGGGCGAGATCGTGCACGCGGACGGCGGCGTACACGCGATCGGAGGCTGACCCAGCCGGTGGTAGCGGCACACCAGCGGCAGCCGTTATGGATAAGGGGTTGTTGTCTGTAAGCATGCTGCGGCGGCGGGCAACCACGGCCCGGCCTAGGCGGGGTAGGCGAGCGGCCTCGCCGACACGTCGTCAAGCGCGCTCGATATCTCGGGCGGCAGCGTGACGTCCTCAGCCTGCAGGATCCCGTTCAGCTGGGCGGTCGTGCGGGCGCCCACGATCGCGGCGCTCACCCCTGGCCGGTCGCGCACCCAGCTCAGCGCGACCGCGAGCGGTGAAACGCCAAGGCCGTCCGCCGCGGTGCTGACCGCCTCCACGATCGCCCGGCACCGCTCATCCAGGTAGGGCCGAACGAACGCGGCGAAACGCGCGGTCGCGGCGCGGGAGTCCGCGGGAATCCCGGTTCGGTACTTGGCGGTGAGAACACCGCGGCCAAGCGGAGACCAGCAAAGCACGCCGACGCCCCGGTCGACCGCGGCGGGAATCGCCTCGACTTCCGCGCCGCGGGCAAGCAGCGAGTACTCCACCTCAAGCGCCGAAACGGGCGCGCGCCCCGGCCAGGCCTGCTGCCAGGTCGCCGCGCGGGCAAGCTGCCAGCCGAGGTAGTTGCAGACGCCGGCGTACCTGGTGCGGCCGGACGAGACAGCCGTGTCGATCGCGGACAGCGTTTCCTCCAGGGGCGTCGCGGCATCCCAGGCGCCCACCTGCCACAGGTCAACATGATCGACGCCGAGCCGCTGAACCGAGGCGTCGAGCGCGGCGAGCAGATGCCGCCTCGACGCGTCACTTGGACCATCGCCGCCCGAGGCGACCGCAGCCTTGGTCGCGAGTACCACGGCTGAGCGGGGCACCACATCGCGAAGCAGCCGACCAATGATCAGCTCGGCCGCGCCGCCCGCGTAGCAGTCGGCCGTGTCCACCAGAGTTCCTCCGGCCTCAGCGAACGCGACGAGTTGAGCGGCGGCGTCATCCTCCGTAGTGTCTGCGCCCCAGGTCATCGTGCCCAGGCCAAGTCGCGACACCCGAAGGCCGCTGCCTCCGATCCGCCGTTGCTCCATGCCCGAGGATTGCCGCCGCTCCATGACCGGAGATTAACGTCTGCCTGCCTCGTTGGGACTCATCTGCCGCCCGTGGCGGCGCCCGCGGCGGGTGGAGGCATCTTGATCCAGGCACCGCTGGCCGAGCAGGACGGTCGGCTCATAGCCCGCCGGCACTAAAGTCGGACGGGTGACAACGGTTCTCCTGGTGCGACATGGCCTGACCGCGCTCACCGGGCCAGTGCTTGCCGGATGGACGCCCGGTGTGAACCTGGACGACAGGGGCCGCGCCCAGGCCGAAGCGCTGGCCCTGCGGCTCGCGCCGGTGCAGCTCGACGCGATCGTCACCAGCCCGCTCGAGCGGTGTACGCAAACGGCAGCGGCCATCGCCGTGGCGCGCGACGGACAGGTTGCGACGGTCGTGCACCTCGATGGACGGCTGGGGGAGTGCCACTATGGAGACTGGACAGGCAAGCGGCTGAAGAAGCTCGCCAAGGATCCGCTCTGGCGGGTGGTGCAGGTGCATCCGAGCGCCGCGCGGTTTCCAGGCCCTGACGGGGAAACTTTGGCAGGTATGCAGTACCGCGCGGTCTGCGCGGTACGGGACTGGAACGCCAGGCTTGGCCGGGCGGCGTGCTACCTCATCTGCTCTCATGGTGACGTGATCAAGGCGATCGTCGCAGACAGCCTTGGCCTGCACCTCGACCAGTTCCAGCGGATTCAGATCGACCCTTGCTCACTCACCGTTATCAGGTACACCAGCCTTCGGCCTTTCGTTGTGCGCCTCAACGACATAGGCGGCGGAGTCGCCGATCTGGTCGCCGCGCGCCGCACGAGCCACCAGAACAGCGATGCCATGGTCGGCGGCGGGGGAGGATTGGCCGACGGTGGGGCCGCAGGCGGCGGGGAAAGCCACGGCGGCCGCGACACAGCAGACGCCGCCGCAGACTCTGCGGGCAACCAAGCACGCGATATCGGCAGGTTGGTTCGGCAGATGCGAGCGGACAAGCAAGGATAGAGACATGCCTGTCTACTTTTATGATCCGCCGGCGAGATTTGTGGCAGGCACGGTCGGCCAGCCGGGCGAGCGGACATTCTATTTGCAGGCGAGCGGCACCGGCAGGGTCACCAGCGTGACTCTGGAAAAGCAGCAGGTGAGCCTGCTCGCCGAACGACTCGACGAGTTGCTCGACGAGGTGCTGCGGCGGTCGGGCGGCTCGGCCACGGTGCCCGCTGTCGCCCCGGCCGAGCTGCAGGACGACGCGCCACTTGAGCTGCCATTGACCGAGGAATTCCGGGTTGGCTCGATCGCCCTGGCCTGGGACGCGGACGGTGAGCGAATTGTGATCGAGGCCCAGGAGGAGTCCGAGGAGCCGATCGAACCGCTTGCCGATGACATTCCTGGCGATGGGCCCGGCGTGCTCCGGGTTCGGATAACGCCAGCGATGGCGCGCGCCTTCGCTCAGCGCGCGCTGAAGATAGTGGCGGCCGGGCGCCCACCGTGCCCGCTGTGTGGCCTGCCGCTGGACACCGAGGGCCACGTGTGCCCGCGGCTGAACGGTCACCGCGCTGGCCCGGTGACCTAGATGGCGCGCGGCAGCGGCGATGTCGGCAACAGCGGGGGCAGCGGCAAGGGGGGCAACGGCGGTGACGGCGGTGACGCGCCAACCCGGCTCACGGCCCGGTTGGCGAGACGACAGAATCATGGCATGCGGGACCTGCCACCTGACCGGGTGCGCCGACGCAGGCGAAATGACGCGGCACACCGCCGCGACGCCGCGATCGACCTGCTCGCAGGCGGCACCATCGAGGTGGAAGGCCAACTCGCCGTGGCGTCCAATGCGACGCTGTACTGCCGGGTACGCGACGGCAGCAGGAGCGCGGCATGTGTCTACAAGCCCGTCGCCGGTGAGCGGCCGTTGTGGGACTTCCCGCGTGGCTCGCTGGCCGGCCGCGAGGTCGCCGCGTATGCGATCTCCCGGACCGCGCAGTGGGACGTGGTGCCCCCGACCGTGTATCGAGATGGACCGTTCGGGCCTGGCATGTGCCAGCTCTGGATCGATGCCGATCCTGGCATAAATCTGGTCGCTCTCGCGCGCCGAGCCGACCATCAGGGACTTCGGGACATGGCTGTCTTCGACGCGGTGGTGAACAACGCCGACAGAAAGATCGGCCACCTGCTGCCCACGCCGGCAGGTCATCTCTATGGATGCGATCACGGCGTGTGCTTCTCGGAGGAGTACAAGCTCCGCACGGTCCTCTGGCAGTGGCGTGGCAAGCCCCTGCCCGGCCGCGCGATCGAAGCGCTGCGACACCTCGACGCCGCGCTTGCCGATGGAGAGCTTGCGGTCGAACTCACCCAGCGGCTAACGGCGCCCGAGATCGCTGCCACGGCAGCGCGGGTGAAGTTCCTGCTCAAGCACCGGATCCATCCGTACCCCTCGGAGGACTGGCCAGCGGTTCCCTGGCCGCCGGTCTAGCGTTTAGCGGATGGTTACTGCCCCGCGCCCGCGCCGCCATGATCGCCGTGGCGCCGCAGATACCTCTCGAAGTCGCGGGCTATCGCGTCGCCGCTCGCCTGGGGTAGATCGGTCGCGTCCCGCTGGTCCTCGAGCGCCTTGACGTACTCGGCGACCTCCGAGTCCTGCTGGGCAAGTTCATTGACGCCGCGTTCCCAGGCGCGGGCCTGCTCCGGCAGGTCGGCAAGGGGAAGCGTGATGTCCAAGACGTCCTCGATGCCGCGCAGCAAAGCGAGCGTAGCCTTCGGGTTCGGTGGCTGCGCCACGTAATGCGGCACGGACGCCCACAGTGAGACCGCGGCGAGGCCGACCTTGCCGCAGGCTTGCTGCAGCACCCCGACGATCCCGGTGGGGCCGTTGTAATCCACCGGCTGGATGCTCAGCTTGGCGGCCAGCCGCGGCTGCGACACCGAACCCGAGATGGGCACGGGGCGGGTATGCGGCGCGTCAGCAAGGAGCGCACCGAGCAGGACGATCATCTCGGCGCCAAGCTTGGTGAAGCCCTCCACCAACTCGTCACAGAACCTGCGCCAGCGCATGTTCGGCTCGATTCCGTGCACGAGCACGATGTCGCGGTCGAGTCCTTCCGGCCTTGCCCGCGACAGCCGCGTCGTGGGCCATACGAGGCGTTCCGTCCGCCCGCGCGTGAGTTCGACAACGGGCCGGGTCACCTGGAAATCATAGAAATCCTCTGGGTCAATTTCCGCGATGGGGGCCGGTTCCCACGCGGCACTAAGGTGCTCGATCACCCCCGAGGCCGCCTCGCCAGCGTCGTTCCAGCCCTCAAACGCCGCGACAAGCAGGGGTACGGTCAGATCGTCGACGTTTTCAAGCTCGATGGCTTCAACACCTCCTCCCGCAGCATTTGCCCTCGCCTTTGCCGCAGCTCTGCCATCGCAGCATCGAATGGGCCCAGCCTACGTGTTTCCGCAGTCATCGCTGCGGTACCTCATCGGCTGGGCGTGGCAGCCATCCGCGTCCGGCCGTGGCAGCGCCGCGGTGCCCCAATGCCGTGGCGCCGGTGCGACAGTGCCGCAAAGCAGACGCAAGCGTGACTCGAACGGCGGCGGATAAGGTTGGTCCTCATGAGCGGCCGACCCGGGTCATTGCGCGCCGCGCTCGCCCAGCGCGTCGTTGTAGCCGACGGTGCGATGGGCACGATGCTCCAGGCACACGATGTCCCTTTGAGCGATTTCGAGGATCACGAGGGCTGCAACGAGGTACTCAACGTGACCCGCCCGGACGTCGTCCGCGCGGTACACGACGCCTACTTTGCCGTGGGCGTCGATTGCGTGGAGACCAACTCGTTCGGCGCTAACCTCGGGAACCTCGGCGAGTACGGCATCGTCGAACGGATCTTCGAGCTTGCCGAGGCGAGCGCGCGCATCGCCGCCGAGGCGGCCAAAGACTGGACCTCCCGCACGCCGGACCGGCCACGCTTCGTGCTTGGGTCGCTCGGACCAGGCACCAAGCTGCCCACGCTGGGCCACGTCAGCTTCGCCCGGCTCCGTGACACCTACCAGCAGTCCGCCGAAGGCCTGCTGTCCGGCGGCGCTGACGCGCTGATCGTGGAGACCTGCCAGGACCTGCTGCAGGCTAAGGCCGCGATCATCGGGGCGCGGCGGGCGATCACCCAGATGGGCGCCGATGCGCCGCTGATCGCCCAGGTGACGATCGAAACGACGGGAGCGATGCTGCTCGGCTCCGAAATCGGCGCGGCGCTGACCGCGCTCGAGCCGCTCGGGCTCGATGTGATCGGCCTGAACTGCGCGACCGGGCCGTCCGAGATGAGCGAGCACCTGCGCTATCTGTCGCAGCATGCGGGCATCGCCCTTTCCTGCCAGCCGAACGCGGGCATGCCGGAACTCGCCGCCGAAGGCGCCCGGTACCCGCTCACCCCGGATCAGCTCGCCGCCGCCCACGACATGTTCACCCGCGAGTTCGGCGTGGCGCTGGTGGGCGGCTGCTGTGGCACGACTCCCGAGCACATGGCAGCGGTCGTGCGGCGGGTGCAGGATCGCGAACTCGGCCACAGGCGCACGCGCCCAGAGCCGGGGGCGGCCTCGCTGTACCAGCATGTGCCGTTCCGCCAGGAGACCTCCTTTTTGGCCATCGGCGAGCGCACCAACGCCAACGGCTCCAAGGCGTTCCGCGAGGCGATGAACGAAGGCAGGCACGACGACTGCGTTGAGATCGCCAGGCAGCAGACCAGGGACGGCGCGCACATGCTCGACCTGTGCGTCGATTACGTCGGCCGCGACGGCGCCGCCGATATGCGTGAGGTCGCCGGGCGCCTCGCGACCGCGGCGACGCTGCCCATCGTGCTGGACTCCACCGAGCCCGAGGTGATCGAGGCGGGCCTGGAGTTGCTCGGCGGCCGTTGCGTGGTGAACTCGGTCAACTACGAGGACGGCGACGGCGAGGGATCGCGGATCGCGCGGATGATGCCGCTGGTGAAGGAGTACGGCGCGGCCGTGATCGCGCTCACCATCGATGAGGAGGGCCAGGCCCGCACGGCGGAGTGGAAGCTCCGGGTGGCCACCCGGCTGATCGAGGACCTGACTACCAACTGGGGCATGCGGGTCAGCGACATCATCGTGGACTGCCTGACCTTCCCGATCACCACCGGCCAGGACGAGACGCGGCGTGACGCGATCGAGACGATCGAGGCAATCCGCGCCGTCAAACGCCGGTATCCGGACGTGCAGACCACGCTCGGTGTGTCCAACGTGTCCTTTGGGCTGAAGCCGCCCGCACGCGCGGCGCTCAACTCGGTGTTCCTCAACGAGTGCACCAAAGCGGGCCTGGACTCGGCGATCGTCCACGCCTCCAAGATTTTGCCGATGACCCGCATTCCCGACGAGCAGCGGCAAGTCGCGCTCGACCTGGTGTACGACAGACGCCGGGATGGCTATGACCCGCTGCAGCGGCTGCTTGAGGTGTTCGAGGGCGTTGACACCGCGAGCGTGCAGGCAGACCGGGCAGCCGAGCTCGCGGCCCTCCCGCTGTGGGACAGGCTCAAGCGCAGGATCATCGATGGCGAGCGCAAGGGACTCGAATCCGACCTCGACGACGCCCTCACCCAGCGCCCCGCGCTGGAGATCGTCAATGACGTGCTGCTCGAGGGCATGAAGGTCGTCGGCGAGCTGTTCGGGTCCGGCCAGATGCAGCTTCCCTTCGTGTTGACCTCCGCCGAGGTCATGAAGGCCGCGGTCGCCTACCTCGAGCCGCACATGGAGCGCACGGAGGAAGGCGGCAAAGGGAAGATCGTTCTCGCCACGGTCAAGGGTGACGTACACGACATCGGCAAGAACCTGGTGGACATCATCTTGTCGAACAACGGCTACGACGTCGTGAACATCGGCATCAAGCAGCCGGTCTCCGCGATCGTGGACGCGGCGACCGAGCACCGCGCCGACGCGATCGGAATGTCCGGGCTGCTGGTGAAGTCCACCGTGGTGATGAAGGAGAACCTGCAGGAGCTGAATGCCCGCGGGCTGGCGCAGCGCTGGCCCGTCCTGCTCGGCGGCGCCGCGCTCACCCGCGCCTACGTCGAGCAGGATCTGGCTCAGCTCTTCGAGGGCGATGTGCGGTACGCCAGGGACGCGTTTGAAGGGCTCCGGCTGATGGACGCGGTCATGGCGGTGCGGCGCGGCCAGGCCGGCGCCCAGCTACCGCCGTTGCGCCAGCGGCGCGTGCGTACCCGCCGCCGCGACGAGATGGATACCGAACGGCTGCCGCTGCAGCGATCCGATGTCGCCACGGACATCCCCGTCCCGCGGGCGCCGTTCTTTGGGACACGCGTGGTCAAGGGAGTCCCGCTCGCTGACTACGCCGCGTTCCTCGATGAGCGGGCGACGTTCATGGGCCAATGGGGGCTGAAGCCGGCCCGCGGTTCTGTCGGCCAGAATGGCGCCGCTGGGCCGTCATACGAAGAGCTTGTGGAGACCGAGGGACGGCCGCGGCTGCGGATGTGGCTCGAGCGGGCGCAGACGGAGGGCCTGCTCGAAGCGGCGGTGGTTTACGGCTACTTCCCATGCGGGAGCGAGGGCGACGACCTCGTCGTTTTCGCACCCAATGGTGCTGGCGCCGAAGGCGCGAACGGGTCCGGGGTGTCCCCGGGCGGTGCTGCGTCCCAGGCTGGGGCCGAGCAGGAACGGTTCAGCTTCCCGCGGCAGCGCCGCGACCGGCGGCTGTGCCTGGCCGACTTCTTCCGGCCTCGCGAGTCCGGTGAGACAGACGTCGTTGCTTTTCAGCTCGTGACCGTCGGCCAGCGGATGAGCGTGGCGACAGCGGAGCTGTTCGAGAAAAACTCCTATCGTGACTACCTGGAGCTGCACGGGCTTTCTGTTCAGCTCACCGAGGCGCTCGCCGAGTACTGGCACGCCCGGGTGCGTTCGGAGCTGGGCCTGGCGGCCGAGGACCCGACGGATCTGGATGGCATCCTGAAGGTAAAGTACCGGGGATGTCGGTACTCGTTCGGCTACCCTGCCTGCCCCAACCTGGAGGACCGAGCCAAGGTGGTGCGGCTGCTGCGACCCGAACGAATCGGCGTGGCGCTTTCCGAGGAGTATCAGCTCGTTCCGGAGCAGGCGACCGACGCCGTCGTCGCCCACCACCCAGAGGCGAAATACTTCACCACGTAAAGGAACCTCCAGGCGGGGGGTTCCGTGGGGTCGGGGGCACCGGGGCGCCCGCCGTGCAGCACGGCTCAGGTTTGCACGCCGTCATGTTCGATATGGATGGTCTGCTTGTTGACACCGAGCCGCTCTGGTTCGAGGTGGAGACCGAGATCATGGCGCGGCTCGGTGGCGCGTGGAGCCACGCCGACCAGGCTCAGCTCGTCGGAACCTCGCTCGCCAAGTCCGTCGGCTACATGCTGGCCAGGGCGGAAAAGCCGACGCCGCCTGCCACTATCGGGCGCTGGATGGTGGACGGGATGGTGGACCGCATCGCCGAGCGCGGCGTGACAATGCTTCCCGGCGCCGCCGAGCTGGTCGACGAGGTCGCCGCGGAGGGCCTGCCGTGCGCGCTTGTCACCTCATCAGAACGCACCGTCATGGACGCCGTGCTCGCGCAGGTCGGACCGGCCACGTCCGCCTTCGACGTCACGGTCTGCGCCGCCGACGTCAGCCGCACCAAGCCAGACCCCGAACCATACCTGCTCGCGACCGCTCTGCTCGGCGCAGATCCGGCGCGCTGCGTCGTCCTGGAAGACGCGCCCAACGGCGTTGCCGCGGCGCAGGCCGCAGGCTGCCTTGTCGTCATGGTCCCGAGCGTGGCGGCGGTGCCACGTGCGGACTGTGACGCCTCGGCCCGGGGGGTCGCCCGTACGGGCCATAACCCGCTCATGGTTTCATCGCTACGGGACGTCTCCGTTGCCTGGCTGCGGGAGCGCGTGGCCGCGCGCGGCGGGTCCGCGCCATGAATATCGAATTTAGCCAGGAGTCACCACTGTCAGGGGTTGCCAACGGCGAGGCCGCGGCAAGCCGCCGCCGGGCGGTGGCGCACCAAGGTCTTGCAGTGCGTGACAACACACGGTGTTTCCGTACACAACGGGCGTGGTATCAAACGAATCGATGCTCATTGGGTCACAATCGCGCTACGACCGCGAAAAGGGTCTGGCGCGTCAGCGGGGGTGTAGCGGAATCTCCGCGTAGAGGCTTGCGTGTCCGTTCTGCGATGCTCTCGTTGTCTGCCGAAGACGCTCATGGCACGCTTACGCTGCCGGGGCACCAACGCACAGGCACGCAAGTGACTGCCGTCAAGTAGGGATAGCAGCTAATGACCGCTCCGCTCGAGATCACGCCGGTCGAGGCCGAAGCATCACCAGAGGCTATCCTCGCTGGCGCGGGCGCGATCGAAGGCCGTTCGCTCGGCCAAATCGCCTGGCGCCGGCTGCGCCGCGACAAGGTCGCGATAGCCGGCGGAGTCGTGGTTCTCGTGCTGGTGCTCGCCGCCGTGCTCGCTCCGCTCCTGTCGAAGCTGGGCACCCCGCCGGATCAGTTCAACCCGACCACGGTCGATCCGAACCTGCAGCTGCCGCTCGGCAAATGGGGCGGGATCAGCGCCGCCCACCCGCTCGGCGTGGAGCCGCAGTCCGGCAGGGACCTGTTCAGCCGGGTGCTGTACGGCGCCCAGATCTCGCTGCTGATAGCATCGCTCGCGACCTGCGTGTCGGTGATCATCGGAGTGGTCCTCGGCATTGTGGCCGGCTATTTCGGCCGCTGGGCCGATGCCCTGATCAGCCGCACGATGGACATCTTCCTTGCGTTCCCGCTGCTCATCTTCGCGATAGCGCTGAGCGCGGTGGTGCAGCAGAAGGCTTTCGGCCTGACCGGCAACACCTTGCACATCTCGGTGCTTGTGTTCATCATCGGGTTCTTCAACTGGCCTTACATGGGCCGGATCATTCGCGGTCAGACAATGTCACTGCGCGAACGCGAGTACGTGGACGCCGCGCGGAGCCTTGGCGGGCGGTCGGGCTACATCCTGTTCCGCGAGCTGCTGCCCAACTTGATCGCGCCGATCCTCGTGTACTCGACGCTGCTCATCCCGACGAACATACTTTTTGAAGCCGCATTGTCGTTCCTTGGCGTCGGCATACACCCGCCGACGCCATCATGGGGGGCAATGCTTTCCGACGCGACCAATTGGTACCAGGTCGACCCCGAGTACATGCTCGTGCCCGGTCTCGCGATCTTCGTCGCCGTGCTGGCTTTCAACCTGCTCGGCGATGGGCTACGCGACGCGCTGGACCCAAGGGCGCGGTGAGGCCCGTGTTCCCGACACACCAAATTCTTTCCGACGCATCCAACGCATCCAACAACAAAGTTGCCATCGTCGTCAGCAACGACGCAGCCACCGACGAAGGGGCATGCCCATGAGAAAATCCAGATACCTCGCGCTGGCCGCGGCCTGCGCGGCCACCAGCGTTGCGCTCGCTGCCTGTGGGTCTTCCGCCACCAAGACCAACAAGACGACCGGCGGTGCCTTCAACGCAGCGACCAACGCCGTTGTCAACCCGTCGAACCACAAGGGTGGCACGCTCCTCTACCTCAACCCGAGCGATTGGGACTCACCCGACCCGGGCAACACCTACTACGGCTTCTCGTGGGACTTCCTGCGGCTGTACGCACGAACCCTGACCATGTTCAAGCCCGCGCCGGGCCTCGCGGGCGAAAAGCTGGTGCCGGACCTCGCGACCAGCCTGGGCCAGGTCAGCAACCACGGCCTCACCTGGACCTACCACCTCAAGCCTGGCCTGAAGTTTGAAGACGGCTCGCCGGTGACGTCACAGGACGTCAAGTACGCGATCGAACGCACCGGCAGCTACTTCCCGAAGGCCAAAGGTCAGGCGGTGCTGAACGGTGGTCCCACCTACTGGGGCAGCGTGCTCACCGACCCGAACTACCCGGGCGCCTTCTATGACAAGAGCCCGGGCAAACTCGGGTTCAAGGGCATCTCCACGCCCGACGCGTCGACGATCGTCTTCCATCTGCAAAAGCCGTTCGCTGAGTTCGACTTCCTTGCATCGGAATCGCAGACCGCCCCGGTGCCGCCGGCCAAGGACAAAGGCATCAACTACCTGAGGCACCCGCTGTCCACCGGGCCCTACATGTTCCAGGGCGACTACGTGCCGGGCAAGGGCCTGACGCTGGTCAAGAACCCCAACTGGAGCGCGAGCACCGACCAGTACAGAAAGCAGCTTGTCGACAAGCTCCAGGTGACGGTGTCCGTGCCGCCGGCACAGCTCGACAACCGGCTGATATCCGGCCAAGCCGACACCGACGTACACGGCCTCGGAATCTCGCCGAACGACTCGGCGCGCGTGCTCAACAACCCCAAGTACAAGGCAAACGCCGATGACGTGCTGAACGGTTTCTTCAACTACGTCGCGATCATCGAAAAGGTCAAGCCGTTCGACAACGTCCACTGCCGGATGGCCGTGCTGTACGCGGCCGACCACGCCGAACTGCAAACCGCCTACGGCGGCAAGTACGGCGGTCAGCTGGCCACCCAGTCGATTCCGCCGATGGATCCCGGTTACATCAACAACTACGACCCGTACGGCTTCGTCAAACACCCGCACGGCGACGTCGCGGCCGCGAAGAGCCAGCTACAGCAGTGCGGTAAGCCAGGCGGCTTCAGCACTACGATCGCGATCCGCACCGACGAGACCAAGGAGCCACAGGTCGCCACGGCGCTCCAGGCGTCATTGGCCAAGGTGGGAATCAGGGCGGACATCTTCAACACCACGGTCAGGGCAGCGACCTCCACCGAGGGCACGCCGTCATTCGTGCACGGCCACGGGATCGGCCTCATCGTCACCGGCTGGGGCGCCGACTGGCCATCGGGGTTCGGCTTCTACGAGGACATCACGAACGGGAAGTTCATCGCGCCCGCTGGGAACTACAACTACTCCGAGCTGAACGACCCGACGATAAACAACGAGCTGGACACCGTGATGTCGAAGCCCACGACCGCCGCCCGCTTGCAGGTGTACCAGCAGATCAACCGGCAAGTCATGCAGCAGGCGGTATGGCTGCCGCTGGTCTACCAGAAGGCGCTGCTCTACCGTAACCCGCGGATGACCAACGTCTTCTACAGCGGCGGGCTCCTGATGTACGACTACTCACAGATTGGTATCAAGTAGTTAAGTAGCCGAGTCGGGCCGACTTCGCGGAAGGCAGGTGAAGGCGTCGGTGACCGGTTCAGAGATCTGACCGGTCACCGACGCCGAGCGGTGTGAGCACATACATCATCCGGCGGCTGCTCATCGCCGTCCTGATGCTGCTGATCATCTTGCTGGTTACCTTTGGTATCTTCTTCTACCTGCCGCGGCTGGCTGGCCAGAACGCGTTCGCCGTCGCGTCGCAGTACGTGGGCAAGGCGCCGACGAGGGCGGAGATCTTTGCGACCGAGCGCAAGCTCGGCCTCGACCAGCCGCTTCTCGTCCAGTTCGGCCGCTTCGCCAAGGGCATCGTCGCAGGCGTGCATTACAACTACGGCTCGGATCGGACCTACTGCCCGCCGCCCTGCTTCGGCTATTCGTTCCTGAACCAGCAGCCGGTCTGGTCATTGATGATTACCCGGGTCCCCGTCACGCTGTCGCTCGCCGCCGGCGCGGCCATTATCTGGGTGGTCACAGGCGTGGCGACCGGGATCGTGTCCGCCCTGCGCAAGGGCACCATCTTCGACCGGGCCGCGATGGGCGTGGCGCTGGCGGGTGTGTCGCTGCCAATCTTCTTCACCGCCAGCCTGGCGCTGCTTCTCTTCAGCTACCACTGGCAACTGTTCAACGTGCAGTACGTCGCCATCACGCAAAACCCGTTCGTGTGGGCGCGCAACCTCGTGCTGCCCTGGATAACCCTCGCCTTCCTCTATGCCGCCCTCTATGCCCGGCTGACCCGCGCCGGGATGCTGGAGACCATGGGCGAGGACTACATCCGCACGGCCCGTGCCAAAGGCCTGCCGGAACGGACCGTGATCTTCAAGCATGGCTTGCGCGCCACCCTTACCCCGATCTTGACCATCTTCGGTCTTGATCTCGGCCTGCTGCTCGGTGGCGCCTTCATTACCGAGTACACCTACAGCCTGCCGGGACTTGGCCAGTTTGCGCTGCTTGCGGTACAAAACAGGGATATGCCCGAGGTACTCGGTACCACGATGCTGGCCGCGTTCTTCATTGTGGTCGCCAACCTGGTGGTGGATGTGATGTACGGGGTAGTTGACCCGCGAGTGAGGCATTGATGGCCGAGCCCATAGATGTCGGCCAGTACGCCGCGGTGCCCGCTCAGGTGGATGCGCCCAGCGACCTGCTCGCAGTCCATGACCTGCATGTGCATTTTCCGACCGACGATGGCCTGGTCAAGGCCGTCGATGGCCTCTCGTTCACCCTCGACCGGGGCCAGACGCTCGGCATCGTGGGGGAGTCGGGCTCCGGCAAGAGCGTCACCAGCCTCGGCATACTCGGCCTGCACCATGGGACCAGTGCCCGGATCACGGGTCAGGTCTGGCTGGACGGTGAGGAGCTGATCAATGCCGGCACGGCACGGGTGCGGGCGTTGCGCGGTAACAAGATGGCGATGATCTTCCAGGATCCCCTGTCGTCACTTCATCCGTACTACACCGTTGGCAACCAGATCATCGAGGCGTACCGGATCCACAACGAGGTCAGCAAGCAGGCGGCCCGCAAGCACGCCATCGAGATGCTGAATCGTGTCGGGATCCCGCAGGCGGCGGACCGGGTGGACGACTATCCGCATCAGTTCTCCGGCGGCATGCGGCAGCGTGTGATGATCGCGATGGCGCTGTCGTGCGATCCGGAGCTGCTCATCGCCGATGAGCCTACGACCGCCCTTGACGTCACTGTCCAGGCTCAGATCCTGGACCTGATCGCCGAGCTGCAGCAGGAATTCGGTTCTGCGGTGATCATAATCACCCACGATCTCGGCGTGGTCGCCGAGCTTGCCGACGATGTGCTGGTCATGTACGCGGGCCGGGTGGTCGAGTACGGCACCGCGGAGGACGTGTTCAACCGGCCCGACCATCCGTACACATGGGGGCTGCTCAGCTCCATGCCCCGGCTTGACCAGGAGAAGTCAGATCGCCTGATGCCGATCAAGGGAACCCCGCCCAGCCTCATCCGGGTCCCCACCGGCTGCCCGTTCCATCCGCGTTGCCCATACGCCGAGCTGACCAACGGCCTGAGTGTCGACGAGGTCCCGCAGTTGCGTGAGGTGTCGCCCGGTCATCTGAGCGCCTGCCATCTGACCGCCGGCCAGCGGCGTCAGATCTGGGCTGAGAAGGTCGAGCCGAACCTGTGACAGCCAGGGAGATGAAAGGCGAAGTGAGCGACGCACGCGAGCCAGCCACGAGGAGATCACCGTGAGCGAGGCCACGATCGCCGAGGCGGCTGCGACCCCGACTGCGCCGTCCAGCTCCCTGCTCACCGTGCGCGGCCTGCAGAAATACTTCCCGGTCACCAGGGGCATCATCTTGCGCCACCAGGTCGGCTCGGTGAAAGCGGTCGACGGCCTTGACTTCACCGTCACCGAGGGCGAGACGCTCGGCGTGGTAGGGGAGTCCGGCTGCGGCAAGACCACGACCGGCCGCCTGCTCACCCGGCTGCTCGAGCCAACGGCGGGACAGATCATCTTCGACGGCCACGACATAAGCCACCTGCGGCCCGGCCAGATGCGACCGCGGCGCAAGGACATCCAGATGATCTTCCAGGATCCTTATTCCTCGCTGAACCCGCGGCACACCGTCGGCACGATTGTCGGCGCACCCTTCCGGCTGCAACGGGTCAGGCCCGAGCACGGCGTCAAGCGATCCGTACAAGATCTCCTTGAGCTTGTCGGGCTGAACCCGGAGCACTACAACCGGTATCCGTATGAGTTCTCCGGCGGCCAGCGGCAGCGCATCGGCATCGCGCGCACGCTGGCGCTGCGGCCGAAGCTCATCGTGGCAGACGAGCCGGTCTCCGCGCTCGACGTGTCAATCCAGGCGCAGGTGATCAACCTGCTTGAGGATCTCCAAGACGAGCTCGGGCTGACCTACGTGGTGATCGCGCACGACCTGTCCGTGGTCCGCCACATCTCCGACCGTGTCGCGGTCATGTACCTCGGGAAGATCGTCGAGCTGGCACCGAGCGTCCGGCTTTATTCCACGCCGCACCACCCCTACACGGTCGCGCTCATGTCAGCCGTGCCGTCAACCAAACCGGGCACCCGGGCACGGCGAGAACGCATCCGGCTCAGCGGCGATGTGCCGAGCCCGCTCAACCCGCCGCCCGCGTGCCGCTTCCACACGCGCTGCTGGAAGGCGCAGGAGATCTGCCGCACCACCGAGCCCCCACTCGCCGAACTCGCCTCCGGCTCAGGCCACGCGGTAGCCTGCCACTTCCCCGAAAACGCCTGACCCCCGCCGCCCTTCCCCTACAAAGCCCGCCCTCCCTGGGGGCCTCCGCCTACTGCTGATCTTCGCAGCTTGTCAAGGGGCTAGGAAGTGGCGAAACGGATTCTGTGGATAACCACTGCGGGTCAACAGCGGCTCACTCCGTCGCGATCGCGCTCAGCACATTCAGCCTGGCCGCACGCCAGGCCGGCCACACGGCGGCAACCATGCCGATCAGCGCGGCGCCGACCAGGTAAGCCGTCAGCTGCAGCACGGGCACCGAGAGCACGGTGAACCCGTCGCTGGCCAGTGACCGCCGCAGCGCCGCACCGAACGCCAGGCCGAGCGCCAAGCCGAGCAAGGCGCCGAAGACCGAGATCACGACCGCTTCCAGCCGGATCATCCGGCGGAGCTGGCGACGGCTGGTGCCCACGGCACGGAGCAAGCCGATCTCACGGGTTCGTTCAATCACCGACAGCGCGAGCGTGTTCACGATCCCTATCGCGCCGATCACGACCGCGAGCAGCAGCAGCGCGAGGATGATGTTGGTCAGCGTCGCTATCTGGCCCTTCACGTCCTGCTTCAGGCCGGTCTCGTCGAGCAGCTTGAGGTTCGGGTAGCCAGCGAGCACCGAATCCAGATCCTTGCGCACACCCCCGCTCGCTCCGCTCTCGGCGGTGAGGAACACGTCGTTTACCAGCGGGCGGCTGATGTGGTCGCGGTACATCCCGACGGGGAGCAGCACATTGTTGAAGATCTGGGATGTCGCGTACACGCCGCTGACACGGCCGCGCGCCTTCGTGCCATCGGTGAACTGGACCGTTTCTGCCGAGCCCGGCCGCAGATGATAGGTGTCGGCGAGAGCCTTGGGCACCAGCATGCCGTCCGCGCTGGCTGACCCCGAAGTAACCGATAGCCGCAGCGCGCGGGCAATCCCGCCGGCGTCGCCCGCGGTCACGAACTGGACCTTGCCTGCGACTCGGGCGCTGGTGACGTACAACGGGACCGTCGCGGTCATTCCTGGCACGTGCGCGAGCGTCGTCGTCACCTCGGGGCCGAACGGCACGAAGGATCGCGATGTGACCACGAAGTCGGCGCCGAATCCGGTCGCGACGGCCTGGTCGATGGAGACTTGGGCCGAGGAGTTCAGCACCGTCACCGCGCCAATGAGGGCGAGCCCGATCATCAGCGCGGACGCGGTGGCTGCGGTGCGCCGCGGATTGCGCTGCGCATTCTGGCGAGCCAGCCGCCCTGGCGTGCCGAATATCCGTGGGAAGGGCGCGGCGAGCACGCGGACCACCGGCCGGCTCACCGACGGTGCGAGCATCGCCGCGCCGACGAAGACCACGGCCGCGCCCGCGCCGGTGAGCGCGGCGGTGCTCGCGCCAGACAAGGCCCGTTCGAGGCCCGCCGCGGTCATCCCGGCGCCCGCAAGGGTGACCAGGCCGCCGACCACCATCCGCACCCGCAATGACCGGGCCGGCATGGCTACGTCGTCCCTTAGCGCCGCCACAGGGGGCGTCTTCGCGGCCCGCCGGGCGGGGCCGTAGGCGGCGACCAGTGTGACGCACACGCCAACGGCGTAGGACCAGGCGACGGCCTGTGGGTTCAAGCCAAGCCCGGAGGTCGGAAGCGAGAACCCGAACGCGGAGAGCAACCTCCGCAGCAACTGGGCAAGCCCGAATCCGAGCGCGAGTCCGGCTGTGGCGGCAAAGACGCCCACCCCCAGTGCCTCGCCCATGACAGCGCGTGTCACTTGGCCGCGGCTCGCGCCTACCGCGCGCAGCAGCGCGAGCTCACGTGTCCGCTGGGCGACAAGCATCGAGAACGTGTTGAAAATGATGAAGGCGCCCACGAAGACCGCGAGGAAGCCGAAGACAAGCAGGAAGGTGTTCAGGAACTTCAGCGCCTGCTGGACCATGGTCGCGTTTTCCCGCGCGACGGCGGCGCCGGTGACGGCCTCGAAGTCAGCGGGTAGCACGGCCTGCACACGGGCGCGGAGAACTCGTTGGCTCAGGCCGGGCAGCGCATGCACGTCGATCTCGCTCACAAAGCCCGGCTTGAGCAACAGCCGCTGCGCGGTCGCCGGGTCGAACGCGGTCAGCGTTGCGCCGGCCAGGTTGCCGAGGCTGCCGAACTGGAATATCCCGACGAGGGTCATGGTCCGCGCCGGACCGCGGGTGAGGATCCTCACCCGGTCACCGGGCCGGTATCTGGCCTTTGCCGCGGTCACCGAGTCGACTGCCACCTCGCCTGGCGAGCGTGGGCCGCGGCCCGCGGTCAGGCGCAGTGGCGACAGGTCGGGAATCGCATGCCACGCGACGCCGATCGTCGGCGGGCCCGTGTTCGCGACGATCTTGCCGTTGCGGCCAATGACAGCGGCGTAGCCGGTCACGCTTGGCAGCAGCTCAGCTACGCCTGGGACAGCCCGGACCCGGCTGAGCAGGCGTTCGGGTACGGGGCGGCGGTCGGTCTGGCCTTGCTGCCCGGTAAATGCCGCCCGGCCGCGCACCACGACGTCGGTGCCCTTTCCCACTTGGGCAAACAAGCTGTTGAACGTGTTCTGCAGGGTTTGGGTGAAGATCAGCGTCCCCGCGACAAACGACACGCCGAGCATGACAGCCAACGCGGTGAGGCCAAGGCGTACCTTGTGCGCGGCGAGATTGCGCAGCGTGACCTTGGCGATCATGGGTTCGTCGCCGGCGCAGCGGCCTCAACGGATGAGCGCCGCAGCCACTCAAGCACTCGCTGCGGCGTTGGGTCGGCGAGCTGGCCCGCGATGCGACCGTCGGCCAGGAAGACGACAAGGTCGGCGTAGCCCGCGGCTACCGGGTCGTGGGTCACCATCACCACGGTCTGTCCCATCTCGGCGACCGAGCGGCGCAGGAACGACAAGACTTCGGCACTGGATCTGGAGTCCAGGTTCCCGGTCGGTTCGTCGGCGAAGACGATGTCGGGCCTGGTGGCGAGCGCCCTCGCGCAGGCAACCTTCTGCTGCTGGCCACCGGACAGCTCGGCCGGCCGGTGCCGCAATCGGTCCCGCAGACCGATCGTGTCGATGACGGTTTCCAGCCATTTCGGGTCCGGCCTCGTGCCCGCGATGTCAAGCGGCAGCGTGATGTTCTCGCCTGCGGTGAGTGTGGGCACCAGGTTGAACATCTGGAACACAAAGCCGATCCGGTCCCGCCGCAGCCTCGTCAACCGCTTATCGCTGAGACGGCCGAGTTCGGTGTCGGCGATGTAGACCTCGCCCGAGGTGACGCTGTCCAGCCCCGCCAGGCAGTGCATGAGAGTGGACTTGCCGGAACCCGACGGTCCCATGACCGCGGTGTAGGCGCCCTTCGGGATGCCAAGCGTCATCTGATCGATCGCGACCACCCGGGCAGCGCCCTGACCGTAGACCTTGGTGAGCCCGATAGCGCGTGCGGCGAGATCACCGGGCGGCAGCCCGGCAAGTTCCTCTCTGCTTGTGGGCGCCGCGATCGTCACCGGTGCGCCCCTCCACCAGCCCGGGGGGACGACCCCCCGTGACCCCCCGCCGCGCCACCCATTTAGGCATTTTCCCGCAGAAAGGCGCGGGCGCCCAAGAACAGACAGACGGCGGCAAGACCGACCGCCACCCCGGCACCCTCGGCCATCACGGTGGTCAGGTAGGTGCCGTTGAACGCGTCGCGCATGGCGTTGATGATGTAGCCGAAGGGGGTGAGCCTCGCGATGTCGCGCAGCCAGGTCGGGCCGAGCGTCATCGGCAGCATGATGCCGGACAGCAGCATCAAGGGCACCATGACCATGTTGAGCAGCGGCGCGAGAACGTCCTCGCTCTTGGTCAGCAGCCCAACCGTGTAGGAGATCGCGGCGAGGCTGACTGCCAGCACCGCGACGAAGGCAAGCCCGATCAGCACACCCCCGACCGGTGCGCGCATGCCCGCCACGAGCCCGGCCAGGACCAGCACCACTGCCTGCACGAACAGCACGACTACATCGCGCGACACACGGCCAAGCAACAGCGCAAGCCTGCTGACCGGGGTCACGCGCATGCGCTCTATCACACCCGCCCGCCAATCGGCGATGATGGTGAACCCGACGAAGGCGGCGCCAAACAGGCCAAGCTGCACAAGCAGGCCCGGCACGAAGAAGCCGTAGGAGTTGGTCTGCGGAACCCCGGGCAAGCCGCGGGAGAAGACCCTGGTGAAAAGCGGGCCGAAGAAGGCCAGGTAGAGAATCGGCTGGGTGAGGCCGATGATCACCCACGCTGGGTTGCGCAGCGACAGCCTCATCTGGCGTTTGAAGATGAGCAGGACGTCACGGGCGAAGGACATGTCGTTCCTCCTTGGCCGAAATCGCGGCACCGACCGGGTCAGTCACCGAGCTAGAGCGGGCTGCGACCGCACGGCCCGCGGCGAGTCATCACGCAGGGACCGGCCGGTCAAGGTCAAGAAGACGTCGTCGAGTGTCGGCCGGGCGAGTTGGATCGACACAAGCCGCAAGCCCGCTCCATCAAGAGTGCGCAGAATCGCGGGCAATGCTTCCTCGCCGTGTTCGACCCCGAGCCGCAGGATCTGGCCTGAGACGGTGATCTCCCTGACATCTGGCCGCTCGCCAAGCAGGCTCGCGGCCAGATCAGCCGCGTGACCCGGCCCGTCACCGGTCTCTTGGCCGGAACCGCGGCCGACGTCGTCGTCCACGGTAAGCGTGACCACATCGCCAGACACGAACCGTTTCAGCTCCTCGGGCGTTCCTTCAGCCACGATCTTGCCGTGATCGATAATGAGGATCCGGTCGCACAGCGCGTCAGCCTCGTCCAGGTAGTGGGTGGTGAGAAAGACGGTCGTGCGGAGCTTGGCACGGAGCTTGCGGATATGTTCCCAGAGATTGCTTCGGCTCTGCGGATCCAAGCCGGTTGTTGGCTCGTCCAGAAACACGAGCCTTGGCGCGTGCACCAGGCCGAGCGCGATGTCGAGCCGCCGCCGCTGGCCACCGGACAGCGTCTTGGTGAGCCGCTCCTCAAGGCCGCTCAGCTCAAGCTGCTCGGTGAGCAGAGCGGCACGCGATACCGCCTGTGATTTCGGCAGCCGGTAAAGCTCGGCCTGCAGGATGAGTTCCTCATCGACTCGGCAGTTCGGGTCGGTGCCACCGCCGGTGGTGCCGATGGCCTGCGGGACGTAGCCAATCCGTCGGCGCACGCCGACCGGGTCGCGAAGGAGATCGGCGCCTGCCACGGTGGCGGTGCCCGCGGTGGGCCGCAGCAGAGTGCTCAAGATCCGCAGTGTGGTCGTCTTTCCCGCGCCGTTCGGTCCAAGGAAACCAACGATCTCGCCCTCATCGACCGTTAGATCGACGCCCCGCACTGCCTCGACCGTGCGCTTGCGGTTCTTGAAGACACGGGTCAGGCCCACCGCCTCGATTACCGGCATGTCTGCTCCTCGGGCTCGCCGTCACGTGGATCTTCATCATCGAGTAATATCTTGAGACCTGCCCATCCCGAATGTAGCAACATGTCAGGGCTGCGAACAGGGCAACAGATCAAATGTCTGGGGCGAACGACCGCGGCGATGGTATCTCTGGCAACGGGTCGGCTCGGGCGGCAGACCCCGCATCGGCGGCAGCCGTTCGGGATGAGTATGGGTCAGCTGCTGCCGCGGGAAGTGGCGGCGGAGTGCCGCCGAACGCGGGGCAGAGCGCCTTGTGCGCGCACCAGTCGCAGATCCGGCCCGGTCGCGGGCGCCAATCTTGCCGGGACCTCGCCCGTTCGATCGCCCGCCAGATCGCCTCGGTCTTGCGCTGCGTGGCCCGCAGGTCGGCCTCGTCTGGCGCATAGCGGAGGATCTCGCCGTTGCCGAGGTACATCAGCTGAAGCAGCCGTGGCACCCGGCCAGCCAGCCGCCATAGCACAAGCGCGTAGAACTTCATCTGAAACAGCGCGCGGGCCTCGAACTCCGCCCGCGGTGCGGTGCCGGTCTTGTAGTCGACGACGCGGACATCGCCGTTCGGCGCGATGTCGAGACGGTCGATGTAACCGCGAAGCAGCAGACCGGAATCGAGGACAGTCTCCACGTAGAGTTCGCGGCGGGCAGGCTCGAGCCGGCGCGGATCCTCGAGCGTGAAATAACGATCGAGGATCGTGTGCGCCTCCCCGAACCATGCGTCTCGCTCCGCGTCGCCGCTGAACATCTGCGCCAGCTCTGGCTCCTCGCTGAGCAGGCGCTCCCACTCGGGCGCCAGCAGGGCGCGCGCCGCCTGCACCGTGCGATCGGGCGCGGGCTGGTCGAACAGGCGTTCAAGCACGGCGTGCACCAGCGTGCCGCGCGTCGCCGCCCGGCTCGGCGGTTCAGGCAACTGGTCGATGACACGGAAGCGGTAAAGCAGCGGGCACGTGACGAAGTCGCCGGCCCGCGACGGGGACAGCGCACCGATGGCTTCGACCGTGTCAGCGTTTGCTGGCGCATCGATGAACGGCGGGGCGAGTGAGCCTGAAGCCGCGACATCACTCATGTCAGGGAGCGTACGGTAGCCCACCGACATGTGAAGGCCGCTTCGTCGGCCGGCGTGGTGCCCACCCCTGAGTTGCCGTACGACCCGGCGTTGGGCGCTGGTGATCGAAGGCCATCGTGTTTAGGTGGTGAATACGGTGGCCGGAGGCGAACCTCTAGATCGTTAACCGGGTATTCGCGGGCTGGTGAGGAAGCCGAGCCGCGACACACCGCGAGTGGTCCGTGATTGTTAAGTGAAGAGTGTCCAGGATCGGCGTGTTCACACACGTCCGGACCCTGGAGCCCGTCATGATCGCCGACCTAGACACTCTCCTGACCGCACTTTACGTGGAACTGACCGACCGGATCATCCCCTCGCGCGGGTTCGCCCGGCGCGGGCCTGGCAAGCCTCCGGAGGTGACCGACGCCGAGCTGGTGTGCCTGGCCGTGGCGCAGGTGCTGCTGCGCTATGACGACGAGCTGCACTGGCTGCGAGCTGCGGCGAAGCAGGTGGGGCACCTGTTCCCCCGCCTGCTGGGACAAAGCGAGTACAACCGGCGGGTCAAGGCGCTCACGCCGCTGATGGAGACCGCGCTGCGGTGGCTGGCTGATCACACGCCTGGGTCGGCGGAGATGCTGCGGCTGATGGACGCCACGCCCATCCCGTGCGGGCAGTCCGCGGTCACCGCGAAGCGATCCGGCATGTACGGCTGGGCCGGCTACGGGTACTGCCCCAGTCATTCCCGCTGGTACTGGGGAAGCAAGCTGCTGCTGATCTGCACCTGCGACGGGACGGTGACCGGGTTCGGGCTAGCCAACCCCAAGCTCTTCGGCGAACGCGAGCAGGCCCGGCAGATGCTGGAACACCAGCTGGATGCCGCCTCATCGCCGTCCCAAAATGCCGAGGAGCATGATGGCGGACGTGATCTTCAGCGCCGCGCGTGGCAATGGCGCTGGCGAATCGCCGATCTGACGGCTCGCTGCCGAGCTGGTATCAAAGGTGAGCTGGGCTGAGCGCATGCCCAGTCACCCGCGGGGGATGCTCCCGGTCCCATCTCGCCGACTCAACCTGCATCAAGGTCGCTAACAAAAACCGCCCAGCAGATCGGAAGTGCGCGCCCTAACGCGCCACGCTGGCTAACCTTGTGCTGACAGCAGCGTATGTACAGGCGAGGCAGGTGGCGGGGGACTTCACTGCGTGGATCGGGCTATCAGGCGGAATCTCGCTGCAATTGCCCAGCTACGCGAGATGGGGGCGTAGGCAGGCGAAAACGATCTCGCGGCCGGCCGTCTCAGGCGACGTGCGGGTGTGACACACACAGCTCGATTCACCGCGCTGCTCATCGGTAACGCCGGAAACGCGGAGAAGGAGCGATGTCTGCCACTTATGACGAGGTGACCCGACTTGTGCGTTCCGGTGCAAATGCATTACACGTCGCGTCCTTCGAGTGGGAGCGTGTCCGCGGCTGGCGTACCGCCCTCGCGCGGGATCTGGATCTGCCGTTAGAGGTGTGGAGTTCCTCAGGCGGGGTGGTCGCAGTGGACAACGAAGGTGTGTGCCGGCCAGCTGAAGAGGCGCAAACCGACCCTATCGAGGCCATGCTGCGCCTGCGGGATGGCGAAGACCGGCGGGGTGCTTCTCATGGAGGACGTGCACCCCCTACCTAGAGCCGCAACATCATCAGGTCACCCGGTGGATCAAAGAGATGTGCCGCATGGCAAAGTCTCCGCGCCGCATTCTGGTCCTCTCGACACCGCTCCCTGGCCTGCCAGTTGATCTGCAAAGGAAGTCCCGACCGTCGAGCTGCCGCTCCGTACGCGGATGCGGCAGGCTAGCCGCAAGACCTCAACCGGCAGGAAGCAGCCAACGAATACAAGCTCGGCATAGCCGAAGACCTGGAACCACCACGGAACCACGGTCGCAAGCGTAACCACAGCGCGTGGAAGAACGGTAGCAGTCCACGTATATGTCATGGATCTCTGCGATTTCCTGCGTGTGCGCTCAGACACGGAATCCAGCGCAGCATTATAGGAGCTGTGCCACAACAGCAGGGAAGCTCACGTCCGTCGTTCAGGGATTGCCGCCGAGCCGCCCGGGCCGTTCGGCGGGCTGAGTACGGCAAGCAGGTAATCAATACGGTCCGGCCCCGGGAGGGACCCGGAACGAACCGGTCGCGGCTGCCGATCGCCGTGCAGCTCTATCTTGCTGCCCGGGCGGGCTGGCTGGTCTGGCGTTCAGCTGATGACTTTGCACTGCTGGAGCCCCCGCTACGGTACCATCCTGCGGGCCGAAGTGGCATAGCAGTTTGGCTGCCGACTATCAATCGTTGGTGGGCCGTGCTGAGCCTGATGGTGTTCTGGCTGATCGGGTTACTCGCCGCGCTGGTATTCGCCCTCATCCCGGCAACCAGATTGGCCGCGGAGCTGCTCGTGCTGCTTATCTTCCTCGCAGTCGGCTTGGAAATGACGGTGGTAGTCCTGCGCGGATTCTGGTGGCTCGCGCGTATTTTGGAGCCCAGCCAGTGGAAGCGGGACCGCACAGTTGCCGATCCCTATTTCGCCGGGAGCTGGTCCGTGCTGTTGTGGCATATCGGCGACCCTCGCCACGCCCAAGGCATCGTTGCGACACTATCCGAGCACGTGGAGAAGCTGAATCAGCGAACAGCGTCCCCGGTAGATGCTGCCGCCGGGAACCCGTTGCTTGTCCGCGAGCGGGGCATTACCACAAGCGATGCCCGCGCCGCGATCCGCGGTATTGCGGCAGCCGTGAGCCTGGGGAGCAAAGATTCTCAGATCTTGCTGATTGGGGGAAGCGGCGGCCGGGGAAGGTTCCCGATACCGGACCTGCGGCCGCCGGGTGGCGTACTTCTGTTTTCGCTGGCGATAGCGGTGATACTTTTCTTGGACGCCAGTTTTGTAGCGGATGCGGAACGCACCGCATGTGCAACGAGGACATGTGCAACGCGCCCAGCAACCTACAGTCGTGCCCTCTACTGGGCCTTCGATCAGCTATTCTTCACAAATCCGCCAGGAATGGTTCCGGCCTCTATGCAGGCACGCGTGGTCGGACCGGAAATAAGACTGTTCAGTGTGGTGCTGTTCGGACTTATCGGTGTGACCTTGTTCCGCTATCGCACCTGGTACAAGAAGGAGGTCCGAAAGTTGGGCGACGCCGCTAGGACTGCCCTCGGAAAGACCACGACGCTTATCTTGGTCGCGAATCAGACCGAACGCGACGCTGTCATCAGCAGCTTTCAGAAAGCTACAGATGGCCGACCAGTGCACCGCCAATTCCTCGGCCAGCACACCTTTTTCGATCTCGGGGTACTGAGTGCCACGCGTGTACTGCTGGCGCAAAGCGAACAAGGGATCGAGTCGCCTCGCGCCATGACGCTCACGGCTGACTATCTGATCACGCGGTGCCAGCCTGACTACGTGATCCTCGCCGGCATCTGCTTTGGCCTGTGGGAAGAAGAGAACCTCGGGGACGTGGTGGTCTCTACGCAACTGCGGAACCTGAACTGGAAAAAAGTAGTAGAAACAGTCCCGGGCATGCCGGATGAATTCATCAGAAGCGACCGGGTACAGCCTGGAGTGCTTCTCGATCGATGCCGTGCAGCGGAGATGGACTGGACCGAGCCGAAAGTTCATTTCGGCGTGATTCTCTCAGAAAATGTTCTGGTTGACTCAGCCGGGTACCGGCGCTACCTTAAGGAAATCGAGCCAGACGCTGCGGGTGGCGAGATGGAGGGTGCGGGTGTGTACGCAGCTGCGGCCAAGAATAGGGTGGAATGGATAATAATAAAGGGAATTTCTGACTGGGGTCAGAATAAGACTAGTGAATTCCGTGCGATGGCAGCGGAATCTGCCGCCGAGTTTGTCGCGCATGTCATCAAGACCGGTGCGCTGGATTTGGTACCTACCGGGCCGACCGCGACGGCGGTCTTCGAATGAACTGGTGGTACCACCGATAACGCCACGGAATACGGATGGCTGTCAAGCAGTCGACCCGCCGGAGCCGTACACGCAAACCAGGCGCGAGCCGACGAATGAATCGAGCGATGCCGGGGGGCTCGATCCGGACGACCTAGTCTGCCGAGAATGCGGCTCCAACTAATCCGTACTCTAACCGGCTCTGACCCAAGCCGACTTGGTGATCAACGAGGGGATGGCGTGGGCGGTGGGCAGTTGACCGGCCCCCACTTGTCGCAAGCAGTCAGCCCTATCTAGCTGGGTTAGATACATGAGACTGAGGCGGCCAGGGTGTTGATTGCCGTGCTCGGCTGCAGCGATCGCGCAGGCGTTCGAGCATGCGACCAGGGTTGTGGCTGAATATGCTCAGGGTGTGGCCGTAGCAAGTGCTCGTGAGGGTGAGAAGGCGTGGGGATACACCAACCGGCCGTGCACCGTGCCATCCTGATCGTTGATGTGGAGAAGTTCGGCGATCACGCCCGAACCAACGCACACCAGTTAGCGGTACGCCATGCCATGTACAAGGCTCTCCGGCGGTCCTTCGCAAAGGCGCGAATTAGCTGGGCTGACTGTACGACCGAAGATCGCGGGGATGGCGTCCTCGTCCTCGTTCCTGCCGATGTGCCGAAGAGCTGGCTGGTCACGAAAGTCGTTACCCGTCTGGCGGATGTCCTGGTTCACCACAACGCCGCGTGTTCCCCGCAGACCCGGATCCGGCTACGGGTGGCGCTGCACGCAGGAGAAGTTCACTATGATGCTCGCGGCGTGACAGGCGCGGCCATCAATTTCGCGTTCCGCCTGATCAGCGCGGAACAGCCGAAGTACTTATTGCGAGCCTCCTCCGGGGCGCTGGTACTTGTCGTCTCAAATTGGTTCTACGACGAGGTCGTACGCCACGATGCGGCGGCCATGCCCACTTCCTTCCACCAAATATATGTCACAGCGAAAGAAACCGTGGCGACAGCATGGGCGCGCGTGTTTGAATCCTCTGTAACCCGCATAGACAGGGATGCAGAGGAAACCGGGCGGACTGCAAGCGATCAAGGATCTGATGTGCCCGGCCTTCCCTACATCGAACCGGCAAGCCCGCGCCGGGAAATGATACAGATGGGCACTCACAACCGTTCCCCCGTCATACCCGCCAGTGCTGTTTATCTGTACCGAATTCGTGACCAGATCTCCACCGTGCGTAACCGGCGTATCGGAATTATCACAGGCACTATCCGGCGCGTGCGGTGTGCCGATGTGTGGGTTAACTCAGAAAATACCGACATGAAAATGTCGCGCACCGAGGAATACTCCATTTCAGGTATCATCCGTTATGAAGGAGCTCTAAGGGACTCAGCGGGTCATATTATCGATGACGTCATTGCGGATGAGCTCGCACGCGAGGTCGCTGGAAAATGTCCGGTTGCTGCGGGCGCCGCGATCACGACCGGCCCAGGTGAACTTGCACACTCCCACAGTGTTCGTTATGTGATACATGTCGCGGCGGTACAGGGGGAGCCTGGAGCGGGCTACCGCCAGGTCCGCGATGTAGGATGCTGTGTGACAAATGCGCTGGCCGAAGCCGATCGCCTAAGCGATCGCGGTCAGCCGGTCACTACGATCCTGTTTCCGCTTCTTGGGACGGGCCAAGGCGGCGGGGACTTAGCAGAGACCATTCAGGCGCTATCTGGAGCGGCAGCAGACTACCTCGCCGGAGTGCCCGAGACCCGTATCACGACTGTCTTTTTGCTGACAACCACCTACACCGAACTTGCAGTCTGCCAAGAAACCTTCCGCGAAAACCCCCGGTTTGCGCCAGTCAGCTCCTGAATCGTTTCAGCACCCGAACCGCCGTATAACAGATCGGACATCAGACCCGATTCCGCGAATAGCGCGGTGGGCTGATCCCGGCTGCTCTCGATGATCTTGATGTGCCTTGGTTCCTGCTGCTGGGCGTGCTGACGGCCCGGGTGTCAGCGCCGGGTTCGCGGGTTGCGGCCTTTCTGCGGGTTTGGGCTGGTGAGCAGGAGCTGGGGCTGGGAGCGGGTGCTCGGGAGGGCGCAGGTCAGGCCGGGGCGGGCAGCGCCCGCAGCCGGGCGAGAATCTCGGGGAGCAGGCTGTGCCCGGGTGGCAGCCGCAGTGTCAGGTGGCGGGCGTGGCGGATCAGCCGGCCGGGGACAGCGATCAGCGCCCAGCGAAGGGTTGCGATCATCGCCTTGCCGCCGCGCACGCCATGGCCTGCCAGGATGTCCTCGCCGGCGGTGCGGCCGGTGAGCTGGTGCAGCCAGGCGGCCATGCTGGCGGCGAGCAGCGCGCCCCACATCCAGGCCGTGTTGACCTTGACATAGCCGCTGGGGAGGTGGCGGAGGGCGGCGCCGTGCTTGCTGTCGCGGAAGATGTTCTCAACCGTGGTGCGGTGCCGGTACCAGTGCTCGGCGGCGGCGGCCTTGTCCGGCGTGGACACGTCCAGGTTCGTCAGGATGAAGCTGTAGGCGTAGATCGCGCCGGCGCGGGCCAGTTCGGGGATCGGCAAGGCGCGCTGGTCTGGGTGCAGGGTGCGGCGCCGCCGTGACCGCGGGTCGGCGGAGACCTGGGCCGGGTCCAGGGCCACCCGGCGGATCAGCAGGCGGGTGTTCGCCGGCCACCAGTCCGGGCAGTACTCAGCGACGGCGGCCTGCGCGCCGTCCATGTCAATCGCATCGTGCCAGTCGTCGTCGGCGAGGCCGGCCAGCAGCCGCCACAGCGGCGCGATCCGCTTGGCGCCGATCGCGAAGCTGATGTGCTCGTCGTGAGCGGCGCGGGCCAGCGCGCCGGCGAAGTACCCGGCGTCGGCGCGCAGCGCCACCCGCCCGGCCCGCGCCGCTGCGGGCAGGCATGCCAGCGCGCGGCGCAGCAGGGCCGGCGCGGTCGCGCGCGGGTCGCCGGTCCCGCCGCCCAGGTCGGCGGCCAGCACGATCTCGGTCTCGGCCCAGGCCGCCACGTGTGGCCGGCCTACCCGCTGCCCCTGATGGTTATAGGCCACGCCCCGCTTCTTGCGGCCGTAGACCTCCACGTCAGTGGTGTCCAGGTCGATCGTGACCGGCCCTTCGGTCAGCGCCGCGGCCCGCGGCGCTGGCAGCAGCGCCATCATCCGCTCCGTCACGGTGGCGACGCCGGCTTCCACCGCCTGCCATTGCCCGGCGGTGATCCTGCGGGCCAGGCCCGCGGCGGTGGTCGAGGACAACCCCGGCACCGGCGCGATCTGCTGCCCGGCCGGATCGCCGCGCTGGCGGTCCAGCCCTGCCAGGAAGTCCTCCCCGGCCAGCTGCGCCGCCGCGACGCCCACCAGCAGTCCCCCGGCCCCGAACCCCCGATTCCGCTGCTTGACCCGGCCGACCGCCGCATCCAGCGCCTCGATCACGCCCAGCCGCTCACACAGCTCGGTGATCGCGGCCAACCCTGCGTTCGGGGTCAGCGCCGGGTCCGGCGCGCCGACCCTCGCCGGCCGCCGCTTTCGCATCCCGCCGCGTATCCTGCTCACCAGATAGGTGCCCTCTCCGCTGAGATGATCATTAGTTGCCAACGATCATCATCCCAGGTCAGAGCGGCACCTATCGGCATTTGCGGGGCCGTGTCACCGGCTTACTCGCGGAATCGGGTCAGAGAGGCTACGTCAAGCTGTTGCACAACAGAACAAAATGCTTTAACTCCATATCAAGCTTATGGCAGGCAGTTCCAGGAAGGAGTCCAGATCCGAGTGTCACCGACTCGAACCCCCATATGGCACCGTTCCTATTCGCAGGTAGCCGGGATGATCAAATTTGCGTTTTACGGGCGGACTACCTCGCCTGACTGGCCAATGCCACTTAGCCAAAGTTGATCACGCTGCCCTGGGCAGGTTGACCAGCGTGATCATTGGCGGGCCGTCGTGGCGGGCGCCGGTGTCGCCGGGTCCCTTGACGCGGTAGGAGTTGTGCCGGGCTCGCTTGACGACCCTGGGAAAGGTCCTGTGCCGGCGCTCGGGGTTGAGGTTCGCCGCCCGGGTGATGTCGGCCGTGATCGCGGCGCGGGCCTGCTCTGGCGGTTCAGGGGGGAAAGGCCGCCGGGGCGATGGCCCGGCGGACGACGCGGACGGTGCGGGTGAACTTGACCCGGTCGGGGTCGATGTCGGCCTCGGTGGCGGCCCGGCAGATCAGCGCCGACAGCGCATAGTGGGTGAGCAGGTAGCCGTAGATCTCCTGGCGGACCATGTCCAGGCTCTTGGACCGCAGCACCCGGCCGGGGCCGCGCAGCTGGGTCTTGAGCTGCTTGTTCCCGGTCTCGTGTTTCCAGCGCTGGTGGTAGGCCTGCGCCAGCGCCGCGGCGGGTGCCGCGGAGACCTCGGTGATGGTGGTGATCAGGGCGATCAGCTCGCCCGTCCCGTCGCCCTCGCGGTCGGGGACCTCGTACTCGATCACCCGCACCCGGCGGGCCTGGCCGGGGTCCAGGTCCTGCCCGGCCCGCGCGGCCGCGATCAGCTTGTCCCGCGCCTTGCCGCGGATCTGCGAGCTGACCAGCACCGAGGTGTACGACCCGTCCGGCAGCTGCTCCAGCGCCGGGAGCCGCAGGTCGGACTTGACCCGCCACAGCAGCGCCGCCCCCGTGTCCGCTGCCGTGCACCAGTCCTCCCAGTTATAGAAGTTCCGGTCGGCGATCAGCAGCCAGTCCGGGTCTAGCCGGGCGTATAGCCTGCGGGCCAGGGCCTGCTCCCCGGCGCCCTTCCCGGCCACCCCGCCGATCTCGGCGTCTGCCACCGCGTGTGAGGCGCACTCGCTGACGGTGACCACCCGGGCCTTCGGGAACGCCGGGCGGCCTTCCGCATCCGCAGCGGCGCCGGAGTACCCGAACGCCGCGGCGTTCTCCGCCGTGTCCGGGGCATCCCACTCGAAGCCGTCGACCGCCATCAGCCGCCACGGCCCCAGGAACGCGCCCCGGGTCAGCAGGTCCGCGACCGGCACCGCCACCCGGGCGAACAGCTCCCGCAGCGGCTCCCACCCCAGCCGCTGCCGGGCCTGGGTGATCCCGCCCGACGTCGGCACGCTCCACGCCGCGTCCCAGCACCCCCAGGAAGCCAGCGTCCCGGCCAGCCGCGCCGCGACCTCCTCGTAATCGTCGCCCGCGAAGAGCGCCATCGCCATGGCGAAGTACACCATCACGTGCGGCGGCAGCTTCCCGTCCCGCCGCCGGGCCTGCCTCCCCGCCGCCGCGACCGCGTCGTCCACCGCGTCCCGGGGCACCGAGGCGGCCAGCACCCCGAACGAGATCTGATCCGTCAGCCGGCCGCCAGCCGTTATCACGCCATTGTCCGTCATGCGACGTGATCTTGCCGGCCACCAGGCAAAACGTGGCGTAACGACACGCCACCACCGAGATCAACTTTGGCTAAGTGGCATTGCCTGACTGGCGGGCGTCCAGAGCGTGGCAGCTCCGCAGATCCAACCAACTAATCCGCCCGCGCGGCGGGGTGATCGTGGTCGAGTACTTCGACGTTGACAAGTCACGCTCGGTCCCGCCAGCGCGCCACCCCCGAGGCGAGTCTCCTGCTCGCGGAACTGGCCAATGCTAACCGCGAGTTCGACGCGGTAGTGGTCGGTGAGCCGCAGCGGGCGTTTTACGGCAACCAGTTCGGCAACACCTTCCCGCTGTTCGAACACTGGCACGTGCCGCTGTGGGTGCCAGAAGTGGGCGGGCCGATCGACCGCGCCAACGAAGCCCACGACATGATCACGTCCACCTTCGGCAGCCTCAGTCAAGGCGAACGCAGCCGGATCAAACCCGCGTCCGCACCACCATGGCCGCGCTCGCCCAGACCCAGGGCCGGTTCCTCGGCGGCCGCCCACTATACGGGTACCTGCTCATCGACGCCGGGCCGCATCCCAACCCGCCCAAGGCCGCCGACGGCAAACGCCTGCACATGCTGGCCATCGACGAACAGGCCGCCGTGGTCGTGCTGCGGATCTTCGATGAGTTCCTCGCCGGGCGCGGGCTGTATGCCATTGCTGAAGGGCTCACCCGCGACGGCATCCCCTGCCGTCGGCTCACGACCCCGCACGCAACCGGCACCGCTGCGGCGTCGCCTGGTCCAAAGGCGCCATCCGGGTCATCCTTACCAACCCCCGCTACACCGGCCGCCGAGTCTGGAACCGCCAGCGCAAAGACGAAGTGCTGATCGAAGGCGAGCTGAAGTCCGCGACGTTCGTCCCCGAAACCTCATTCGGCGAGGGTGCCGCGGACTTCGTGCTAGCCGAACTCCGGAGTCCCGACGACGGCCTAGCGGCGCTGGAAGAGAATCCCGGCCGCGGCGGGCAGCCGCTCCGGCTGTTCCTGTCGACGCGCCAGACACTCAACATGCTGGTCCGCGCCCAGCGAAACGCTATCGGCGACGCCGAACGAGATAAACAGCTCGCTGACACGGCGTGGGGCCTCGCCAAGACCGGCCCGTTCAATACCGTCCTCCCCGTCGATGCCGGGGACCAGAGCGACCCCCGCCCGCTCCGTGAGATCCTGGAAGCGGCCGGCATCGATGACGCGCGAAAGAACCGGCTAGTCGTGCTCGATCCCCGGCGCTTCTCACTCCTCAACGGCATCGATGCGGACATACGCGCCGCCATACGCGCCGCCATACGCGCCGCCATGGGATTAGGGGACAACCGCCTCGCCGTCGGCTGGGCATCCTCAGTTGTGTTCGCCGTCATCAACACCCAGCGGCGAGCCAACGCCCGCAAACTCGCTGTCGAGTACCTCGCCCGCAAGCGGGTTGCCGATGTCGATGCCGTACGCACCGACGAAGACCTCGCCCGTAAGGCCCATGAGGATCTCACAGAGGCCCGCAAGCGGCTCGAAGAGGCCATACGCGATGCCTACCAGCACCTCATCTACCTCGGTGAGGACACCCAAGAAGGCCGAACCGAGCACGTCATCAGGTTCGACAAGAAGGGCCAAACAAACATGAACGGCGACACCGTATGGGCGGCGCTGTGCGACGCCGACAAAGCATTCGCCCGAAACGAGCTTGACCCAAAGCGTTCGTTCGCGGCCTGGACGCACGCCGTCACCACCACCGCCCGACCCAACCGCTCCGCTACCGACCCAGCCACGGCGCCTCCTCCGTCAGCGGCCAACCGTAGACGCAGGGTCCGACACTTTCGGTGTGCCACGCCAAAGAGGTGGGTCATCGCCGGAAGCGGAACTTGATCTGGCCGTGCGCTTCACGGTCGCAAGGCCGACGCATATCGCTCCCGGCCAGTACAGCCACGCCATGAAATCAGCGCGGCGGCGCTTCCGGCGTGCTTGCCAGGTCCTTCACCAAGACGCCGTTCGGCAGCCG